>Ga0209014_10000138_pt1 | contig 38464 bp, 37 predicted proteins | sample BarGraNGADG00212_FD_184491 | JGI IMG/M metagenome (GOLD analysis project Ga0209014, IMG submission 184491) | Arctic peat soil microbial communities from Barrow, Alaska - Barrow Graham LP Ref core NGADG0002-212 (SPAdes) (version 2) | ecosystem: Environmental > Terrestrial > Soil > Wetlands >...
GAGCCGGTCTGGCCGGCCATGCCAAGTCGCGCGACGCCGCGGCCACGATGCGCGGCCGCTACAAGGGCCTTGACCTTGTGCTCATCAAGCCCATGACGTACATGAACGAGTCGGGACTCGCGGTGCGCAAGGCGCTCGCGCGCGAACACACGCCACTCGAGGACCTGCTCGTCGTGTACGACGACTTCGACCTGCCCCTCGGCAAGCTGCGAATTCGCGGAGAGGGGAGCGCCGGCACGCACAACGGCATGCGCTCGATCGTCGGCGAGCTCGAGACCCAGAAGTTCGCCCGGCTGCGCGTGGGCATCGGCGAGCCGGCGACGCACGCGATCAACCACGTCCTGTCGCGCTTCACGGCTGACGAGCGAAAGGTTCTCGACGAGGTACTCGACGCGGCCGCCGACGCGGTCGAGGAGTGGGCGAGCGAAGGCGTCAACCGAGCGGCGAACCGTTGGAATTCGTGGGCTACGGCGCAGGAGTCCGAGCCGTCGACTGGAGCCGAACCGACGCCCGCGGAAACCGTCGAGTCAGGCGGGATCGTGCGCCACGCCACCGGCTGGCGAAAGCTGCTCGGCCGTGGCTGACCCGGGCGTCCGCATGCGCGGCCGGACCACGCGCGAGCGGCGCATCGCTGAAGAGGCCGTGGCCCAGGTCCAGCAACGCGCGGAGGGCCGCGCGGCTTCCGCGGCCGCCGACGCCTCTTCGACCGGAGTGCCGCGCGCGAAGCTACCCGACCTGTCGAGCCTGACCCGGCTGCTGGCGTCGGGCGGCGACGTGGCAGCGCTCGCCGATCGGTATCGGACGGTCCGCGAAGGCCGAGTCGGCCAAAGCCTCCGCCACGTCACCTTCGCGCACATGCCGCACGGCGCCAAGTCCTTCCTGGCCGCGGCCGTCGCCATCGCGAGCAATGAGCGGCTCGTCTGGATCGCACGCGACTCGGAGATCGCCGACCGTGTCGCCGAGGAACTGCAGGCGTGGCTGGGCGATCCGGCCAATGTCGTGACGCTCGAGCCGCGCACCGCGCTCGCTTATGAGCGGAGTGAGCTGATCCGCGACGAATCGGCCGCCCGCGTGGCGGCTCTCGCGCTGTGGCGCTCGGGAACAGCAAAGGTGCTCGTGGCCAGCGTCCAGGCGCTCTTTCAGCACACGCTCGCGCCCGCCGATCTTCCCGAGCAGCCGGTTCAGCTCAGGACGAAACAGCGCATCGGCCAGGAGCGCGTGCTGCGCGAGCTGCTCGACCTGGGCTACGAGGCCCTGCCCGAGGTTGCCGGCCGGGGCGAGTTCGCTCGCCGTGGCGGCATCGTCGATGTCTTCCCCGCTGGCCAGCCGCTGCCCGTGCGCATCGAATGGTTCGGCGACGAGATCGACTCGCTGCGCGCGTTCGACCCGGCCAACCAGCGTGGCATCCGACCGATCGAGCAGATCGAACTGCTGCCGGCGAGCGAGTTCCTGCTCGGCGCTGACGCGGGCGCCCGACTCCGCGCCACGCTCGGCAAGTCAGCCGATCGCTTGTCTGCCGACCTGGCGACAGATCTCACCCGGCTCGAGCAGGGCCAGCTGTCCGACGCGGCCGAGGTGTGGGCGGGCGTGCTCGCGCCGACGACGGCGTTCGACCACATCAGCGACGAGATCTGGGTGCTCGACGAGCCGGCGGACATCGCGGCCGCGGCCGACTTCCTCTGGACGCAGGCCGACGAGCGGCTCGCGGAGCTCGAGCGGGCGGGAGTCGTGCCGCGCAACTGGGCCGCGGCGTACCCCGACCGGCGCGCCTGGAAGCAGCGCTTCAACTCCGCGCGGACACTCGAGCTGACCTGGGAGAGCGAGATCGACGGCGCGCCGCCAGGCGGCAACCCCTTCGGCTGGCACGAGCCGGTCATGCCGCCACAGGCAATCCGCGATCTCGGCGAGACCGTGACCCGTTGGCGGCGCGAAGGCGAGCGAGTCGTTCTGGCCAGCGACCAGTCGGCGCGCCTGTCGGAGATCCTGGCCGAGACGGACATCATGGCCGCGCCGACCGCCGGCCTGGCCGAGCCGCCGCAACCGGGCGGGCTGGCGCTGATCGACCGCAGCCTCAACTCGGGCTTTGCCGGCGGTCCGGAGGGGCTCGTCCTGGTCACGGACCGCGAACTGTTCGGCACGGTGCGTGTCCGTCGGCCGCGCGTCCTGCGCCGGATCGTCCCGAAGGACCTGCTCGAGCGCCTCCAGCCCGGCGATCTGGTCGTCCACATCGACCACGGCATCGCGCGCTACGGCGGCATGACTCGGCGCAACGCAGGCGGCGACGGCATCGAGGAGCGCGACTTTCTCGAGCTTCAATTCGCCGAGGGTGGCCGGATATGGGTTCCGGTCGAGCAGATCGAGCGCGTATCGCGCTACGCCGGCGGCGAGAACCCACACCTGTCGCGCCTGGGCGGCGGCGAGTGGCAGCGCACCAAGTCCCGCGTCCGCAAGGCCGTCACCGATCTCGCCAAGGAGTTGCTCGAGCTCTACTCGGCGCGTGAGCGGGCGGATGGCAAGGCCTTCAACCCCGATTCGCCCTGGCAGCAGGAGATGGAGGCGGCGTTCCCCTACGAGGAGACGGTCGACCAGTTGCGCGCGGTCGCGGAGGTCAAGTCCGACCTCGAGCGGGGGCGCCCGATGGACCGCCTGGTGGTCGGCGACGTGGGTTACGGCAAGACCGAGGTCGCGATCCGGGCGGCGTTCAAGGCCGTGTCAGATGGCCTGCAGGTGGCCGTCCTCGTGCCCACGACCGTCCTTGCGTCACAGCATCTCGAGACGTTCCGGCAGCGTTTCGCTGCCTACCCATTCACGGTCCGGATGATGTCGCGCTTCGTCGATCCGGAGCACCAGCGCGACACGGTCGCGGGCCTCGCCGCGGGATCGATCGACCTGGTCATCGGCACGCATCGGTTGCTGTCGAAGGACATCCGCTTCCGCAACCTTGGTCTTGTCATCGTCGACGAGGAGCAGCGCTTCGGTGTCGCGCACAAGGAACGGCTCAAGCAGATGCGTACGGAGGTCCACGTCCTGACGCTGTCGGCCACGCCGATCCCCCGGACGCTCAACCTGGCGCTCGCCGGAGTGCGCGACATGAGCGTCATCGAGACCCCGCCCGAGGACAGGCTGCCGATCCAGACGCGCGTCGCGGAGGCGTCGGCCGGCCTCGTGCGGGACGCGATCCTGCGCGAGCTCGATCGTGGCGGCCAGGTCTTCTTCGTCCACAACCGGGTCGAGACGATCGAGGCCCAGGCAGAGCAGCTGCGCCAGCTGCTGCCCCACGCGCGCGTGGTCGTCGCCCACGGCCAGATGGGCGAGGGCCAGCTGGAACGGGTCATGCTCGCTTTCGCCCACGGCGAGTTCGACGTGCTCGTGTGCACGACGATCATCGAGTCCGGCCTCGACATCCCGAACGCGAACACGATCATCATCGACCGTGCCGACGCGCTGGGTCTCGCGCAGCTGTACCAGCTCCGCGGGCGGGTCGGGCGTTCCAGCCGACGCGCCTACGCGTACCTGCTGTATCGGAAGCGTGGCCAGCTCTCTGACATTGCCCGCAAGCGGCTGCAGGCGATCTTCAACGCGTCGGAACTGGGCGCCGGCTTCCAGATCGCGCTGTCCGACCTCGAGATCCGCGGTGCAGGCAACATCCTGGGCGCCGAGCAGCACGGCCACCTCGCGGCCGTCGGCTTCGACCTTTACACGCGCCTCCTCTCCGAAGCGGTCGAGGAGCAGCGCGCGCTGCGCGACCTGCGCGAGCCGGTCAAGCCACGGCCGGAGACGGTCATCGACCTGCCCGTGAATGCCTTCCTGCCCGACGACTACGTGGCCGAGGAGCCGATGAAGCTCGAGCTCTACAGACGCATGGGCAAGGCCGGCACCGAGGGCGAGGTGGCGGCTGTTCGCGCCGAGCTGATCGATCGCTTCGGTGCCATCCCGGCGCCCGTCGAGCGGCTGCTCGAGGTCGCACGGCTGCGCATCGCGGCTTCACTGGCGGGCATCGCTTCGCTCGCCCGCGAGTCCCACGAGCTCATCGTCCGTTTCCACTCAGACTGGTCGCGCACGGCCACGATGCGCGCCATGGCGCCAACTTCCTTGACCGATCGCGTCCCGGGCGTGGCGCCGGGCGCCATCACCTACGGCTCGAACCAGATGCGCATCCGCCTCGCCAAGGATCCCGAAGTGGCCTGGAACACGACGCGCGCCGTCGTCGAGCGGCTCGCGAAACGGCTGGAGCCAACCACCGCATAGGTGGAGTGTGCTACCTTTGCACACTCACATGCACACGACCTCCTCTCCGCCGCGCACACTCGCGCGAACGAACGTGACACTGCCCTCCGAGCTCCTCGAAGAGGTCGACGAGCTGGCCGGTCCGCGAGGCCGAAGCCAATTCGTCGCCGAGGCCGTGGCGGCTAAGGTCAAGCGCGAACGCCTGCGCAAGGCACTCGATGCCAGCCGCGGCGCGTTGGTCGGCACGCCTTCCTATATGACCCCCGACGAGTCGTATCGCTGGATCCGGTCGATGCGCGAAGAGGACCAGGACGAGTGAGCTACGTCCTGGACACGACCGTCGTTATCGACCACGTCAACGGATACCGACCCGCGGAAGAGCTGCTCGACCGGCTCTTCGCAGAGACCGATCAGCTCTACACGTGCGACGTCGTGACGTGCGAGGCGCTTTCGAAGGGTGATCAAGCCGTGCTCGCGGTCAAGAGAGCGCTCCTCGACGCGCTTGAATTCGTTGCCCTCGCGCCCGAGGGCGCCCGTTGGGCCGGCGAGCAACGGCGAATGAGGCCAGAGTCCGGTCGACGCGCCCCGAGCACCACGGACGCCCTGATCGCCGCCCTCGCCCATTCGCTCGGCGCCACGGTCGTTACACGAAACGGCAAGGACTTCGAGCCGTTCGACGTGCCCGTGATGGGCTACGGCGAGATTCCTGCCTGACCTCACGACGCGCGGCAGTGGCCTCTTGAAGGCTGAGAAGCACGCCGTCATCTGGCTCTCCGTGCCGCGCCTGTCGTCGTCGCCGGCGGCGGCGGCGTGGGAGCCAATGAGAACGGTGGCAATGCTGGTTCGCCCATCGCGGACAACGGCGGAAGTCTGCTTTTGTGTCAGCGCCGCAATCTAGCCGTTGGTTGAGCCGATCTTGTAAGTGACGGTCGCACCGTAGATGCCGACATACATGCTGGTATCGGTGCCGGCGATCTGACACTGGATCTCGTAGGCGTAGCTCGTGTTGTCGACCGTCGCGTTCAAGATGCTCGTGTCGACCATGCGCTGGTCTCCCGTATCGGAGCTTTCGGGGAAGGCCGCGAGCTCCTGTGCTACGCCCGTGTTGGTCGTCGTCTCATTGACGCGATACAGGCCACAACCGGTCAGCCAAGCTCGCAATACGAGTCGTGGACCGTGATCTGGACCTTCGTCACCACCGCCTTGTTGGGCAGCATGGTGCAGCCCCATCCCCATTGCTGGCGATCCTCCGTGCTTGTATGGCGGACTATGACGTGTTGCGGCACAGGCGCGATAGACTCAGCGACGCCCAGCGAGCCAGAGACCGGGCGCCCGACGCGAGGTGACTCCCAGCCGTGTCCGCAGAAGATCTGCGCGCGAAGATCCGCGAGATCCCCGACTTCCCCAAGCCGGGCATCCTTTTCTACGACATCACCACGCTCCTGAAGGAACCGGCCGCGTTCCAGGAGTCGATCAAGCTCATGCTCGAGCCGTTTCGCGAGAAAAAGGTCGACATCGTCGTCGGCATGGAGTCGCGCGGCTTCATCTTCAGTGCACCCATGGCGATCGAGCTCAACGCAGGCTTCGTCCCAGTGCGCAAGCTGGGCAAGCTGCCGGCGGAGACGGCGAGCGTCGAGTACGCGCTCGAATACGGCACGAACACGCTCGAGATCCACAAGGATGCGCTCCACCCGGGACAGCGGGTGCTTATCGTTGACGACCTGCTCGCGACGGGCGGTACGGTCCTGGGCACGATCGAGCTGGTCAAGATGCTCAAGGCTGAGGTGGTCGGTCTGGCCTTCCTGGTCGAGCTCCAGTTCCTGAAAGGCCGACAACGACTGGGGGATTACTTCACGCACAGCGTCATCCAGTACTGAGGCTTCGCCAGATGGCGCGTCGCGAGCCCACTCCGGGCCAAGACCAAACGCGCCGGGAGTTCTTCCGCACCTTCACCCGCGAGGCCGTCCAGAATGCCGGCGCGGTGGCCGGCGCGGCGGCCGAACTGCGCCGAACGAGCCTCGTGGCAGCCCGCGGGCTGCTTGACATCGAGTCCGCACCCGCCGCGCCGGCCGAGCCCGCCAGGGCTCCCATCGCGACGCCGATCGACATGCCTGTGGACTCGACCTTCCGTAGTGCCTATCGCTTCACGGACGAGGCAATCGTCGTGCTCGACCAGCGCGAGCTGCCCGGTCGCGTGATCACGGCCGAGCTCCACGAAGCGAGCGATGTCGCCTCGGCCATGCGTTCGGGCGCGATCACTCCCGGTCCCGTGCTCGGCCAGGTCGCGGCGTATGGCATCGCTCTGGCCGCGGCCGGATCGGTCGAGCGCGCCACGCAGAGCCGCGAGCAGGTCATCCATGCCGCGGCAGGCACGCTCCGCGCGAGCCGCGGCGAGGTCCACGCCGTGCGCTGGGCGATCGACCGGATGATCGGACGCTTCGACGAGCTGGCCAACAGCGACGCTCAGGGCACCGACTTTCAGTCGGGGCTCAAGGCCGAGGCCGACCAGATCGCGACCGAGGTCACGGCGGCCTGTGCGGATGTCGGTCGCCTGTGGTCGGAGCTGCTGGTCGGAGACCAGGTCAACGTGCTTGCCTACGGCGACGCTGGTCCGCTGGCCTGCGGGATGGTCGGTATGACGACATCTGGCCTGCGCGCGCTGATCGATGCGGGAAAGCGCGTGCACGTCTGGGTAACCGAGGGCGCGCCCACGGGGGAGGGGTCGCGCATCACGGCGCTCCAGCTGACGCAGCTCGACGTGCCCCACACCGTCGTCCCGGACAACGCCGTCGGGTGGCTGTTCGCCAACCGGCGGCTGGACGCGGTCGTGCTGCGCGGCGACACCGTCGCGTCGTATGGCGACAGCGCGGCAACGCTCGGTTCTTTGGCTATCGCTCAGCTTGCCTCTGACGCCGGCGTGCCCGTTCATTTCCTGGCGCCCGAGTGCGCGTGGGATCGCGAGCACGCGGATCTGAGCGAGCTGGTCCTGGATCTCCGCTCCGCGGCCGAGCTCGGATCGGCGCACCGGGCGCGGCTCAACCCGCCCTTCGACATCGTGCCCGCGCGCGTGATCACCGCCTACGTCACCGAGCGCGGCGTGCTCGAGCCGCCGTTCAAGGAACCGCGCGGCTAGATGGCGAGCGCGACCCGTTCCGGCACCGCGGCCGTTGGCGGACGGGCGATCGAGGCGCTGCCGACGCGTGACCGGCGCCTGCTGCGCGAGTTCATGGAGCGCGATCGGCTGCGTGCCGCGTACGCCGTGTGCGACCTGGACGCGAAGGAGTTCGGCCGGACGAAGTGGGGCATCGCGGTCGAGCGTGGCGAGCCGATTGCGGTGGTGCTCGAGTACGGCGGCCTCACGCCCCAGCCGCTGTTCGTGATGGGTGACTCGGAGGGCATCGCCGCGGTCTTGCGCGACGTGATCAGGCCACGCCTCGTCTATCTCGCGGCCGACGAGTCGAATCTCCCCGCCGTGGCGCGCCACTACCGCATCGACCCTGGACCGCAGATGGTGCGCATGGTCGTCAACCGCCAGACGTTCAAGCCGCTCTACGGCCCCGTCATCCGCCTCGCGCCGGCCGACATAGTCGATCTCAATCGGCTGTATGGCCTCGGCTTCGCCGGCTGGCTGCCGGCCGACTCGATCGCCAACGGGGTCTACTACGGCGTGCGCATCGCCGGCCGGCTGGTGGCCGCGGCGGGCACGCACGTGATCAGCAGCGAGGCGCGCATGGCCGCGGTGGGCAACGTGCTGACCCATCACGACTTCCGCGGCCGCGGCTATGCCAAGGCGACGACGAGCGCCGTCAGCCAGGAGCTGCTCCGGATGTGCGACGACGTCGTGCTCAACGTGCGTTCTGACAATCCGCCGGCCCTGGCGGCATACCGCGCGCTTGGCTACCGGGAGCACTGCCGCTTCGAGGAACGCCTAGCGCATCGTGGCGGCGGACCCTGGGATAGCATCGTTGCCTCAATCGCACGCGTGCTGTTGCGCAGCAAGGAGCCCAATTGACCACGACACTCACCGCCGCTGAGCCACGCGCTGCCGGCCTGCCCGCACACGACCTGACCGATATCAACCTCGCCGCCGAAGGCGTCAAGCGCGTCGAGTGGGCCGAGCGCGAGATGCCCGTGCTGCGCCTCATCCGCGAGCGTTTCGAGCACGAGAAGCCCCTCGACGGCCTGCGTGTCGGCGCCTGCCTGCACGTCACGTCAGAGACGGCGAACCTGGTGCGCACGCTCAAGGCCGGCGGGGCCCAGATCGCCCTGTGCGCCTCAAACCCGCTCTCGACCCAGGACGAAGTTGCCGCGGCGCTGGTGGCCGAATACGGGATTTCGACCTTCGCGCGCCGCGGCGTCGACCGCGACGGCTACTACGTCGACCTCAACGCCGTTGCCGACACGCACCCGCAGATGACGATGGACGACGGCTGCGATCTGGTCTCGATGCTCCACAAGGAGCGGCCGAACGAACTGGCCAACGTCTTCGGCGGCACCGAGGAGACGACCACCGGCGTCATCCGCCTGCGCGCGATGGCCGCCGACGGCGCACTGCGCTACCCGGTCGTGGCCGTCAACGAGGCCATGACCAAGCACTTCTTCGACAACCGCTACGGCACGGGCCAGTCGACGGTTGACGGCATCCTGCGCGCGACGAACATCCTGCTCGCAGGCCGCCATGTCGTGATCGCCGGTTACGGCTGGGTCGGCAAGGGCATCGCCATGCGCATGCGCGGCATGGGCGCCCAGGTCACGATCGTCGAGATCGATCCGGTCGTCGCCATCGAGGCCGTCATGGACGGCTTCCAGGTCATGCCCGGGATCGATGCCGCCGCGTGGGGCGACCTCTTCGTCACCGCCACCGGCAACTATCACGTCTTCCGCGAAGAGCACTTCAAGCTCATGAAGGAAGGCGCGATCCTGGCCAACAGCGGCCACTTCGACGACGAGCTGGACCTTGATGCGCTCGCGCGCATGGCCCATGGAGCGGTCCGCCAGATCCGCCGCGATCTGCAGGAGTACAGCCTCGAAGGCGGACGCAGGATCTATGTCCTGGCCGAGGGCCGACTGGTCAACCTCGCGGCCGCCGAGGGTCACCCGGCACAGGTCATGGACATGAGCTTCGCCAACCAGGCCCTCGCGGCCGAGTACGTCGCCAAGCACCATGCGGAGCTCGAGGCGAAGGTCTACGTCGTGCCCGAGGAGATGGATCGCGAGGTCGCGCGCCTCAAGCTCGAGTCGCTCGGCATCTCGATCGACACGATGACGCCCGAGCAGCTGGCCTACAGCAATTCATGGCAGCAGGGGACATAAGCGGAGGTCGGGACGCGGCGCTTCGCCGCGACCCGAACGGAGCGCGTAGCTGGCCGAAGGCCAGCGAAGGAGAAACGATTCACAAATGACGAGCATCGTCGACGACGAGCACTACCTGTTCACATCCGAGTCGGTGACCGAGGGTCACCCGGACAAGATGTGCGACCAGATCAGCGACGCGATCCTGGACGCGATCCTGCGCAACGATCCCCACGCCCGCGTGGCGTGCGAGACCGCGACGACGACGGGCACCGTGTTCGTTCTCGGCGAGATCACGACCGACACCTACGTCGACTTCCAGGACGTCATCCGCGAGACGGTCCGCTCGATCGGCTACACCGACGCGGCGTATGGCTTCGACTACCGCACCTGCGGCACGCTCGTCTCGATCCACGAGCAGTCTGCCGACATCAGCCGCGGCGTCAACGAGTCCGAGGAGTCGCGCGGCAGCGACCGGCACGACCAGGGCGCCGGCGACCAGGGCATGATGTTCGGCTTTGCCTGCCGAGAGACGCCGGAGCTGATGCCGCTGCCGATCACGCTCGCCCACCGCCTGACCAAGCGCCTCGCCGAGGTGCGCAAGGAGGGTCTTGTCGACTACCTGCGCCCGGACGGCAAGTCGCAGGTCACGGTCGAGTACAGCCGCGGCACGCCCGTCGCCGTGCGCGACGTGGTCATCGCCGCTCAGCACCACGACGAGGTGGCCAACGACCGGTTGCGCGAGGACATCATCGAGATGGTCATCCGCCCGGTAATCCCGGAGGCCCTGCGCACGGTTGAGCCCAAGATCCATGTCAACCCGACCGGCCGTTTCGTGATCGGTGGACCTATGGGCGACTCCGGTCTGACCGGCCGCAAGATCATCGTCGACACGTACGGCGGCATGGCCCGCCACGGCGGCGGCTGCTTCAGCGGCAAGGATCCGTCCAAGGTCGATCGCTCGGGCACGTACGCGGCGCGCTGGGTAGCGAAGAACGTCGTCGCCGCGGGATTGGCCGACCGCTTCGAGCTGGAGATCAGCTACGCGATCGGCATCGCCCGCCCGGTCAGCGTGTCGGTCGAGACGTTCGGCACCGGCCACGTCTCCGACGAGCGGATCCTGGGCCTGATCGAGGAGCACTTCGATCTGCGCCCCGCGGCGATCATCGACACGCTCGACCTGCGCCGGCCGATCTATCGCCAGACGGCAGCCTACGGCCACTTTGGCCGGCCCGACCTCGACCTGCCCTGGGAGCGCACGGACAAGGCGGCAGAGCTGGCCGAAGCCGCCGGCCTGCACGTCCCTGAGCCAGTGGCCGCGGCAGCAGGGTGACCGCCGAAACCAACGCCCGGTCGCTCTACGCCGTCATCCTCGCCGGGGGCGGTGGGACCCGACTCTGGCCGCTGAGCCGGCGCGCGCGGCCCAAGCCGTTCCTGCCGCTGCTCGGTGAGCAGAGCCTCTTCCAGCTGACGCTGGCGCGCATCGCGCCGCTCATGGCCGCCGAGGACATCCACGTCGTCGCCGATCAGCGCCATCTGCCGCTCGTCACGCAACAGGCCCCACAGCTCATCGGCCGCAAGCTGCTCGGCGAGCCATTCGGCCGCAATACCGCCGCGGCCGTCGCGCTCGCCGCGCTGATCGTCGAGCGGCCGGGCAGTGACGTCATGGTTCTGCTGCCGGCAGACCACTGGATCGCCGACGAGCGGGCGTTTCGCAACGCCCTGACCGCGGCGGCGCGCGCCGCGCACGACGGCTCGCTCGTCACCCTGGGGATCCCGCCGGGCGGCCCCGAAACCGGCTATGGATACATCGTCGGCACCTCGGACGGGGCCACCGCCGGCGCGCGCAGCGTCGAGCGCTTCGTCGAGAAACCCGAGCGCGAGCGCGCAACCGAGCTGCTTGCCTCGCCCAACGGCGCGTGGTGGAACGCGGGCATCTTCATCTGGCGCCGCGACGCGCTGCTCGCAGCGCTCGAGCGCCACGCGCCCGCGATCGTCGGCGCCATCAAGCGCGGCCTCGACAACGGCCAGTCGCTGAACACGATCTACAAGTCGCTGCCCGATGTATCGATCGATCGCGCGCTGCTCGAGCCCGCTTCGCTCAAGGGCGAGGTCAAGGTCGTGCCCGCCGACATCGGCTGGAGCGATCTCGGCTCGTGGAACGCTCTGCACGCCGAGCTTGCCCGCCGTCAGCCAGCGCAGGCTGGCGTTGTCGCCGTCGGTCACGCTGAGGACCTCGGATCGCGCGACGTGCTCGTCCATTCGTCGGGCGGGCGACTCGTCGTCACCGTTGGCCTGGCCGATACGATCGTCGTCGACACGCCCGATGTTGTGCTCGTATGCGCCGCCGATCGGGCGCAGGAGGTGCGCGCGATCGTGGACCGCCTAGCTCAGGCAAAGGAGACCGAATACCTGTGACCACGCCCGCGACTCCGGCGCCGCTGCCTCCGATCGTCTTCGGCACGGACGGCTGGCGGGCGCGCATCGGCGATGACTACACGTACGAGAACGTGCGCCGCTGCGCCCAGGGCGTGGCGGAGTGGGCCAGGTCGGCCGGGACGAGCCAGAAGGGCGTGGTCATCGCCTACGACCGGCGCTTCTCGTCCGAGTTCTTCGCGCAGGCCGCCGCCGAGGTGCTGCTGGCCTACGACATCCCAGTCGCGATGGCCCAGACCGCCGTCCCGACGCAGATGACCTCGTACGAGGTGGTCGAGCGCGGCGCGGCGTGCGGCATCATGATCACGGCCTCGCACAACCCGTACCAGGACAATGGCTTCAAGGTCAAGTCGCCGAGCGGCGCTGCGGCCAGCCCGGACATGCTCGCGGTGTTCGAGAAGACCATCCGCGACAATGCCGGCGGGCAACCACCGCAGAGCTCGTATGCCGACGCCCTCGCGGCGGGCAAGGTCGAGCTGTACGACCCATATCCCGGCTATGTTGAGTACACGCAGCGCTCGCTCGATCTCGATCGTCTCAAGGCTGCCGACATGCGCGTCCTCGTCGAGCCCATGTGGGGCGCCGGCGCAGGCTGGATCCCGCGCATCCTGGCGGGCGGCAAGATCCAGGTCACGGAGATCCACTCCGAGCGCAACCCATGGTTCGGTGGCGTCAACCCGGAGCCGATCGCACCCAACATCAACGAGGCCCTGGGCATCCTCGCGGGCGGCGGCTACGACCTGGGCCTGCTGCTCGACGGTGACGCCGACCGCGCCGGTGCGGCCGATGAGAAGGGCACATTCATCCACCAGCTCGAGGTGATGGGCCTGCTCATGTACTACCTGCTCGAGTACCGCGGCCTGCGCCAGCCGGTCGTGTCGACGATCAACGAGACGTCGATGGTCGGGCGCCTGGGCAAGCTGTATGACGTGCCGGTCTTCGAGACGTCGGTCGGCTTCAAGTACGTGGGACCCAAGATGATCGAGACCGGCGCGATGATGGGTGGCGAGGAGTCGGGCGGCTACGGCTTCGGCATGCATCTGCCTGAGCGCGACGGCATCTACGCCGACCTGCTGGTGCTCGACCTGTTCATCCACGAGCGTGAGAAGGGCCGCTGGCCGGTATCCGCGGCCGTACAGCATCTGCACGAGATCGCGGGACCCTCGTTCTATCTGCGCACCGACGTGCATGTCGATCGTGCGGCCTATCCAGCGCTCAAGGCACGCCTCCTCGTCGAGCTCAAGCAGGAGGCGCCGGCGTCGATCGCCGGCCATCCGGTCGTGCGCACGGACGCGCTCGACACGAACGACGGCTTCAAGTTCTGGCTCGACGACGGTTCGTGGCTGCTCGTCCGCTTCAGCGGCACGGAACCGCTCGTGCGTGTCTACGCCGAGGCGACTTCGGCCGATCTGCGTGACGCCATCCTCGAGCAGGGCGCCGCCCTCGTGCGCGGAGCTTGAGCGTGGAGTCGAGCGCGCCGCTGGAGGATCCGGCAGGAATCCTTCGGCGCGACCCGGGTCACATGCTCGGCGCGATCCAGGCCTTTCCCCAGCAGATGCGCACGGCGTGGCAGATGTCGCGCGATCTGACGCTCCCGGACCGGTATCGGGCGGCGACGAGCATCTGTGTGCTGGGAATGGGCGGGTCGGCCGTGTGCGGCGATCTCGTGCGGGCGATCTTCAGCGACCGCCTGACGTTGCCCATCGCGTCCGTGCGCGATTACGAACTGCCCGCGTGGGTGGGCACGAACACGCTCGTCATCTGTGTCTCCCACAGCGGTGCCACGGAAGAGACGATCACTGCCCTCAGCGCAGCCCTCGAGCAGCGCTCCCCGGTGGCGGTGATCAGCACGGGCGGGCCGATCGGCGACGTCGCGACCAAGGTGAATCTGCCTAGGCTCATCTACCCGAACGAGACTCCGCCACGCGCCGCGCTGGGCTACACGATGCTCCTGCTCGCCGGCCTCCTGGAGCGCGGCGGCTTCCTGGCCCTTGATGACGCGCAGGTCGATGAGGCCATTCGCGCCGCCGAGGAGGTGGCGCGAAGCTGCGGCCCTGACGTGCCCGTGGCGTCGAACCTGGCCAAGCAGCTCGCCTGGTCGCTGCTCGACCGGCTGCCGGTGATCGAAGGCAGTGGCGTGATGGCCGCAGTCGCGCGGCGCTGGAAGACCCAGATCAACGAGAACAGCCACTCGGCGGCCGCGGCCGAGGAGCTGCCCGAAGCGACGCACAACACGGTCGTTGGCTACGAGCAACCCGAGACGATGCGCGACCACGAGTACGTCGTGTTCCTCGCCGCGGATTCGGATCTCGTTCGCAACCGCGAGCGAGTGCGGCTCTCGATGGGGCTGCTCAAAGCCTCGACCATCGACTACCGGCGCGTCTCGATCGATGGCAACGGCCGTCTTGTACAGGCCAGCGCGGCGATCAGCCTGGGCGACTACGTCAGCTTCTACCTCGCCCTGCTCTATGGCGCTGACCCGAGCAAGACCGAGGCGCTGACCCTGGTCAAGACGGCGATGGGAGAGTTCGACGAGTCCGCCGAGGCACCATCCGACCCAGTGTTCTCACCCGAATCGGGGACTGACGGCGACGGCAGGCTGATGTAGCCTGAGTCGGAAATCTGCCGGGGGCTCCGACGGCTCGAGCGGGCGCCGGCCTCCGAGCGTTCAGCGGGATGTGGAAACGCACCCCGAGCGGAGGGTTGGCCCGATGCACTCCAGCGTCTACGGCAAGATCGAGAAGGCGAACCGCTACGCGCGCGAGCTCGACCGGATCTCCATAGACCGGATCACGCTCACGTTCCGTGGCGACAACGACACTCATCGCGTCTCGCTCGAGTCCGATCGCTGGCATTGCAATTGCCACTATTTCGAGTCGTTCAAATCCTGCGCGCATGTCCTGACGATGCAGAAGATCCTGGGACCGATGCTGAGCGACGATGCCCAGTCGAGCTTCTTTGGCGCCGCGGACGAAGAACCGGTACTCGTCGACACGGCTTCAACCTGACAGCCCTCCTTTCTCTCCGCCGTTCTTTGGGAGGCCGGCGCCCTTGCGGGCGCCGGCCTCTCTCGCTCGTAGGGTGAGCAGCTCCCCCTAGGGCACGTTCATTCGCCAGCCGTAGCTCGCCTCATCGCCGTTGGCCAGATGAATCGAGACCGTCACGATCCACGTTCCGGATGTTGGTGCGGCGAACGATGCGCTCGCCATGCCTGGCGGCGGCGTAGCGTTGCTGTCCGGGTCGTAGTCAAAGCCACCGCTCGCGAGCGACTTGAAGTCACCCTCTGGCTGGGCGTAGCTCGCCTGCCAGCTGATGAACTCGATCGATGGGCTGGTGGTGAAAGTCAGCGATGCCCTGCCGCCGACGGATCCAGCTCAGCGAGTTGCAGCATGTGCCCGAAATCGACCATGTCGACACACGCCGTGCCGGTGTCCGACGTCCAGCAGTACGTGCCGTGATTGCCCGAGACGCCGGGCGCGGACTCGCCGAGCATGCCGTCCGGCGGGGCGGACAGGGCACCCGTCGGCGAAGCGGCTCCCGTCGGCGAGGCACCGAGCGAGGCTGATGACGACGGCGGCGGCGAAGTCGGAGGAGCCGTGACCTGGGCCGGTGTCGGCGTGGCCAACACGGGCGTCGGGATCGCAGCCGGCGTTGGGCTGGGCTGCCCGATCGACCCTGACGGCTGTGGGCTGCCCAGCGCGCAGGCGACGACGAGCCACATCGAAGCGACGAGCGCCGTCGCGGGCAGCGCGAGCGCGGACGTTCCAGTTCGCCTCATGGCACTCCTTCCTAGCATGTGTACATCGAACCATGCCCGTCGGTGATCGATTTCGTCTGGCCGCATTCGCCGCCCGATGAGTAGACGGTCACGCGCACGACGGGTGACGTCGCGCCCTCCAGGCCCTCGTTGTTCGGTGCCGCGAACGAGGCTCTGTAGTCGTACGTGTCGCTCGGCGTCAGCGATTTCGTATACCTGCCGTTGTCGTCCAGCACGGTCATCGAGCCGACGTTGGCCCATGAGGATCCGCCCAGTGCCCGGCGTTGGATCACGACGGAGCGGCCCGACAGCGGATTGGATGCGAGCAGCGGCCAGCTCACGCCATCGGCGACCTTCAGCTTCGCCGTGAAGGTGACCGAGCCACCGCTTCCGGCGCTCGTCGCGCTTGCAGACACGGACAGGCTCGTGTCGAGGTCCAGGCACGTGCTGTACGGGGTTGAGTTGGTCAGCGGGTCGTAGCGGATCTGAAGTCTGGCCACATCGCACGGCCCGAACTCGTGCTGGTTCCAACCTGCCTTGGACTTCGTCTTCGGAGCCCAGTGCATGACCGTGTCCGTCCACGTGGTGACGTCGGCGTCGTCGGGATGGTCGAGTGTCTGAGCGTGTCCGAACTCGTGCAGCGCGATCATCTCCGCGTCGTAGCAGCCCGTGGGCGGAGAGTCGTAGAACTGGCACCACCTATGTACAGTATCCCCCATGACGGCATATGCGTACCTGAGGAAGTCAGTCCAGAAACCAGGCGCACGCGACATCAGCCACGCAGCTCAGGAGCAGGGCATCCGTCACCTTGCGGAGCGACATCACGACAATGACGGCGACCTCCTCTTCCTGACTGACTGGAACCTGAGCGGGCGTCTTGGCGCCGATCGGCGCCCCGGCTACGCGCAGCTTCTTGATGCGATCACGTCAGGACGCTGCACCGCGGTTTATAGCTACAGCCTGTCTCGGCTGGGACGGTCTGTCAGCGAGTTGGGCCGGCTTTTCGATCTTTGCCGGAGTCGCGGGGTCGCGATACGCCTCGTCGCCGATAGCATCGATACATCTACGGCTTCCGGCGTCCTGATCGCAAACGTACTTTCGAGCGTCGCCCAGTTCGAGGCCGACGTCGCGAGCGAGCGTGCTCTGGCCGCCTACGCTGTCAAGCGCGCCCGAGGTGAACAGCCGGGCCACGGACGCAAGTACGGCGACCGAGACGGAGAGGACATTGACGCCGTATTGGATGCGTACCGCGAGGCCGGGTCGTTTGCGGGAGGGGCAAAGCTCCTGAACGAACGCGCCATTAAGCCGCGCAACGCTCGCGCTCGACATATCCGGCGCGCGGACGGGACTACACAGGAGCAGGCCCTATGGTGGGCGGGTAGCGTCGCCAGCATCGTTCGCCGCGTCGATCCGACGGCCCCCCGGACCGTCCCGCGGGGGGCGAAAGCGGGCGGCACGGACTTCGTCTTGTCGCGACTGCTCCGATGCCCGACTTGCGACTCGCGCCTCGTCGGGTACGCGGATCGCGGGGGCCGACGTGTCCGCTACTTGTGCCGGGCGCGCAGCGCCGTCCCTCACCAAAGAGGCAGCGTCACCGAAGCGTTGATCATGCCGGCCATTCGGGCTGAGGCGAGCCGGCTTCAGTCGCCCAAGCAACTAGAGGCGCACGGCGTTGACGAAGGGAAGCGCGCCGATCTAGAGGCACGACGAGTTCGGATACTGGATATGTTCGAGGCCGGTCACATCGACAAGGAGGAGCGCGAGGGCCGGCTTCGGTCGGTCTACGACGCGATGTCAAAGCTCGACGCGAAACAAGTGGTAGTCCATGTACCCGATCTCGACTGGTCGTGGGAGGCCCGTGACGTGAACCGCGTTCTGAAGGCCATGTTTGAGAAGATCGAGCTCGACCCGATAACGTGGCAGCCGGTCGCTTTCGAGTGGACCGTGCCAGAGTGGCGCTCAGAGGCGCTGGCGCAGACATGAGCGATCCAGTTGCCTACGGCCCATTGGTGCCTCAGGACCGCCGCCGCCGCCTCATTGCTTACTGGATTCGTCGCTTCCACTGTCCCGACCCGGCATGTGCCGACCGACAGCCCAAGCACAAACCGCGTGTGCTCGGTCGGCAGACGATGCGCGCCACATACGACCCCGAGGCCGGCTATGTGCTCTCGGGATTTGCCCTGGAGCGTGTCGAGTTTGCGCACGGTCTGATCAACCTCGGCACGTTGCCGGACGGCACGCTGGTAATCGGCCCTCCCAATCGCGCGTTACGGCCCCGACACTCGCCGGTCTAACCACCAACTTCGGTCTCCAGGACCTGATTGGCAAGACGCTGGCGGTCGTATCCGACGCCCGTCTCGGGACGAAATCGAATCTGCCGGCGCTGACCGAGCGCCTCCTGTCGATCTCGGGCGAGGATCCAATCACGATCGACAAGAAATACCGCGATCCGTGGACTGGCCGCCTCGGCACTCGGTTTCTCATCGCCACCAACGAGCTACCGCGCTTCTCCGACGTCTCACAGGCGCTCGCCAAGCGGTTTGTGACCCTTCTCCTGCACCGATCGTTCTATGGCCACGAAGACCCGACGCTCCGCCAAAGCTTTCGTGCGGAACTGCCCGGCATATTCAACGGGGCGCTGGAAGGCCTCGACCGTCTTCGGGCGCAGGGCCGTTTCACCGAGCCCGAGTCGTCGCGCGAGACGGTGCGCGAACTGGAGGATCTGGTTTCGCCAGTCTCCGCGTTCGTGCGCGACATGTGCGTCGTCGGGCCGGACGCCAAGGTGGTGATCGAGAGCCTATGGCAGGCATGGAAGTCGTGGTCGGATGAACAGGGACGGCACTACGGCACACTTGCTGTCTTTGGGCGCGATCTTCGCGCCGCGGTGTCCGGGCTAAGGGTGGTCAACGCGCGCGATGGCGACCGACGCCGACGCGAGTACGCCGGCCTCGCACTTCGCCCAAACAACGGATTGGAACGCGTACCAAGGCGTACCAGAGTCCATCGCGGGCGCAGGTGGAACGCCAGGTACGCGAACCGCACCACTGTTTGCCGAGAACGGCGACTCGGAGCTCAGGATCGAAGACGAGTATCCGCCGTCGGCGTTTGAGGGGATCGACGAGACTGAGGAGGGCGGGCGATGAGCGGCCGCCCCATACGTGTCGCCCTCTATGCGCGCGTCAGCACTCGCGACAAGGACCAGGACGTCGAGCTGCAGCTCGTGCCGATGCGTGAATACGTCGACGCTCATGGCTGGGAGGCCGTCGAGTACGCCGACGAGGCCGCCGCCGGCGATCTTGTGCATCGCATCGACTGGCAACGACTGCTGGCGGATGCCGCCCGCCGACGCATCGACCGGGTCATGGTCTGGAAGCTCGATCGTGCGTTTCGCTCGACGCTTCACGCACTCTCGACGCTCCAAGAGCTAGAGCATCACGGCGTTGGCTTCGCGTCGCTGACGCAGCCCGAGCTCGACACCACGTCGGCAACGGGGCGCCTCGTGTTCACCATCCTCGCCGCGGTCGGCGAGATGGAGCGCGAACTGATCCGCGATCGGGTGCGCGAGGGCATGCGCCATGCTGCCTCGAAGGGTGCCCGCATCGGCCGTCCGCCGGTCACCTCGCGGCCCGGCTTTGAGGCACGGTTCGACAGGGTACGGGCTGAGCTGGCCAGGGGTGCGGTGTCGCGCCGCCAAGCCGCACGCCGATTGGGCATTGGCACCGCCACATTGGCTCGTCTTCTGAGCCCGTCAGGTTCGGCGCCGGCCATTCCGCCGGATCGGCTGGGCCGCAATCGGCCGAACTCGGCCGCCGGCCGGCGCGTGCGCCGCCGGCGCTCGATCGGACCGCAATCGGCCGGAGTCGGCCGCACCAAAGCTCGCGCCGTTGCCCGCCGTGGCGCCGGAGCGGCTGGGCCGCAACCGGCCGCAGTCGGCCGAGTAGACCCGGCGGCGCCGGCCCCGCTTCCGGCCGCGGGAACTAATGAAGGCTCGGCGCCATGACGCGTGACGAACTGATCTTGAGCGCCCTCATTCGGCGCGAGGCGTCAACGGCAGAGCTTGTCGAACTGACGGACATTCCCGAGCGGACGTGTCGCAAGGGCCTACGCCGGCTGGTGCGCGATAACTACGTCTGGAGTCCGGAGCGGGGGCGGTGGAGACTGACGCGCCGTGGTCGAGAGATCGCGAGCGAGCTTCCCACTGTTTAACGAATCCGAGACGCTGGCCTCTGCCAGTGCTCGGCAGAGATAAGTCGGCGAGAACTCGCGCCGCCTAAGGTGTCACACGCGATGTTCACGGTGCCACCTATGGACGATCTTGAGAACGCTTGGGCCGAGTTGCACGAGGCGACTCTGCCCGGATGGCAGATCGGCCGGCCAGCGTTCAACGAACGCAAGGGCGAGTGGTCGCTCTACGCCTGGGATGCGACCGAGCGGCCGAAGATTGGTCATCGCTCGCGCGAGTGGACGGCGATCCATCCGACTCAATCGGGCGTGCTCCGCGCAATGGCAAGGTGTCTCCGCGAAATCGGCGAAGGGCGAGTGCCGAGGTAGGAGTCCGCATCCGGTCCAGCCGTTCCAAAAGGGAGACTCGCGCAGTGCGCCTCCTCCACGCTCCATGACGCTTTTGCTCTGCGCGCTCCGAAACGAGGTCCTTTCGACGCGCGGCGCCGACCCGCCGTGTACGGCGCGGCTTACTATTAGGCGTCAGTCACGCGGATACTGTCTGCGTTAGAACGTCAGGAGGTGCTACGTGCGAGCGCGTCTGATCGTCGGCGCCCTGAGCCTCATGACTGTTATCGGCTGCGCCGCGCCGGCGCCTTCGCCCTCGTTGCAGTCTGTGACGGTCGCACCGGCAACCCCATCGCCCGCGGCGCCCATGCCCTCGCTGCAGTCGGTGACACCCGCCCCGACCCCGATCCCGGCGACGGCATCTCCGACTGCCCCACAGATCGAGACGGCTCCTCCACCCTCGGCGCCGATTAGAACGTTCGACACGTCCGGCCCATTCGCGTGTGCGGGAATCGGTTTGATCGGCGCGACGCTCCAAGGTGATCCACACGACCCGAGGGTCGCGTGGATCGCGGTCAAGGTCCACGGAACGAGGGGCGTGATCTTTCCCAAAGGCTTCACCGCGCGCTTCACGCCGAACCTCGAAATCCTTGACGCGACTGGTCAGGTCAAGTTCCGCGCCGGTGACGCCATAGATGGAGGTTGCCTCTGGGGACAGGCCGACCTCCTCATCGGCTGGCCGTGACCTAACCGCGCAACATCTTGTCGAACCTCGCCGTCGCGAGCGACGGCGTGCGACAGATATGACTTGTCCTCTAAATGAGGTCTTTTTCGAAGGCCTCGTCGGCTGCTGCCAGTCACGTTTGACAGCCGGTCCATCTGGCACTTGACGGGAATGCTCCAGCCCTATGAACCTCCGGACGGAAGGCCCCGAGAGCGGCACAACTAAAGCGGAAGCTTGATTGAGATGCCAGAAGAAGCACTGGCCAGGACAGACTGATGAAGGAAGGTTTCGGGCTGCGCATCGCCGCCGGCCTGACAGTTCTTCTCCTCGTCGGGTGCTCAGCTTCCATTGGCGCCACGTCCACAGAGCCGCCAACGCCGTCGCCCGTGGCAATGCCAAGCGGCGAATCTCTCGCGCCGACGACTTCGTCGCCATGGGCCTCTGTCGAGCCGACTACGCCGCAGCCATCGGCGTCTCCAGAGCCTAGTTCGTCACCGACGCTTTCGCCATCTGAGGCGCCTTCATTTACGCCGACGCTGTCGCCGGAACCGACGTCCACGCCGGACATGGGCGACTGTTACTTCTCCCCCGGCCAAGTCGCGGTCACGTTCACGCCGCAGCTTTCCGAGCGATCGGAACAAGATGCGTTTGCCGCCGCAAATGGACTCCGCGAGGTGGAACGTTATCACTACCCCATGTTCGGGATCCGCTACCAAATAACTGACGGGAAGTCGGAGCTCGACAAGGCAGCAGAGCTGCGCGCGAATCCCTTGGTCGCGAACGCAATTCCAATTCCGGTCTGCCCTATCGACTGGCCTTAGACGTCACACTAATACCAACACACCATTAGCCGAGCAGCAGGGTTCGCGGCGAGTGTTGTCAGCGCTCCGGCTTCCATTCGGCTGTGGTGAACCGAAAAGAGGTCTTTTTCGGCACTTCGCCACGTTGGCACGTCGTAGAGGCAGCGCCTCCCGGCATCAATCAGATGTCAGCGGCAGAATCGGCACCTTCGAGCGCACGCGCGTAGTGCCGAATGTGCCGAGCGGCCCCGTCCGGCCTACGTCGGTCCTGCCAGGATGGCCCATCGTCATAGCTCCTCCAAATATCTACAAAGCAGCCCGTTCGGCCGGGTGTCGGTACGAACTGGGGAATGGATCGCTCCAGCCGATCGGCGAAGCTCGCGCTGCTCAGTCCTGCGCTCTCGCCGCACGGGTGGACGGCCCCCCAGCGACTCGGAGACGATCATCGATTGACAGGCGAACGACTGCTATGCGCGAGTGTTCGCGCTTGCATACCGGCACCGCGACAAATAGCATGGTTGGCGCCATGCCCCGATGACAGCAGCCGTCGAGACGATGGCGCGCGCGGCGCAAAGGAGCAACGCAATGAGGACGCTGAAAGTACTGACGCTTACTGTCACTGTGGGATTAGGCTTGCTGACCGCAGCATCCGGATCTGTAATGGGCGCCGGTCCCTCGACGACGCCATCTCCTCCGCAGGCACTCCCAACAGTCGAGCTTGTGGGTCCAGACGCCTTGCAGTTCCGCCCCAGCACGGAAGGCTCGGCGATGGCCTTTGATCAGCTCCTATCCTTTGCGTCGAAGCATCCTAAGGATTTTGGGTGCCCACGCGCGGGTGCTACGGCGAACTCATTCGAGATTGGTGTCGTGACGGACCAAGGCTCAACTCTGCTGCAGGAAGCGGCACAAGTCTTGCCGTCGGGCCTTACCGTGGCCGCCTTTCCGGCACGTGCGTCGATCGCGCAGCTCACCGAACTTGCCGATGAAGTGATTGGCATGGGGCCGAATGATATTGCGGACGCTGACCTAATCTGGAAGACAGAGCCGGATCAGATCAACGACCGCATTGTTGTGACTGTGCGTAAGAGAAGCGATCGGCTCTTCTCCGCTCTCTTCGACCGATACGGCGACTTAGTTGCCGTTCGTATCCAAGATGGGCAGCTTGCAGCGGACAGTCGCGATAATGACTACCCCCCGTTCTTCGGAGGCGCGAAATGGCAGTCTTCGACCAGTGTATGCACCACCGGTTTCTCGTGGACAACAGCCACGGGCCCAGGAATGCTGACAGCGGCGCACTGTATTTCTAACGGAGGAAACGCATCGTGGCTGGCCTATCCGAATGCCGGGACGGTTGCCAAGTCGACTGAAGAGAATTGGAACGATACGTACGGCACTCAGTACTACTCTGGTCAGTCAACATATCGGGGAGACGTTGCGCTGATACGTTTGACCACCCTTAACTCAGGACCATTCATCTACGACGGCGCACCGGGGACGTCGACAGATGCCGGTGTCGCTGGTATGACCTCGAGACGGCGTGAGCTGGGGGACGCCGTGTGCATCAATGGACGGGTGACGGGTGGTTGGTGCGGAGCAACAAGCAACACCGGGGAGAACGTCCACTACATTGACGGGACGGTGGCGCGCAACATGAGCGAGGCCGTCGCCGCTGGTCCGACATGTCCGACTCACGGAGATTCCGGGGCACCGGTTTATGTCAACCGCAGCGATCACCTTGTCGATGCGGCTGGGATATTCAGTGGAAGTGCTGATGTCGTACTGCTCTGCAGCACTTACTGGACGGACATCTGGGATGCGTGGTATGGCCTTCCGGGTTCGATCAAGCACGTATGAACTCCGGGAGTCTCCGGAGTCGGCAGCAGCTGCGGCCATTCGCTATCGGCATACTTGTCCTGATCGGTCTCGTGGTTCTAGGGGTGATTTCCCTAAACAGACCGGCTCCGATCGACTCCTACCGGCTTATCAATGACACCACGATATCTGTCAGTACAGTCACAGGACCCGGCACGTGGACCCGCTTGACAGGCGTGTCTGAGACCAACACGTCAGTCGAGGTGTCGGTGGACTCGCTCTCACTGCCGGCGGCTGGAACTGGGGACAAGACAATTGAGCTTACGGTGCCGCTGAGCGCCCCACTCAACGGCCGCATTGTGATTGACGGGCATTCCGGGCGCGAAGTCGCCAGGGTCGAGTGAGGCGCCGCAGAGGCTGAGCGAAAGAGGCGCCGGCGGCAACTTCAGGGCGTTCCAACTACTAGCCCGTCCTCGGCTCGACACGACCCGACGCCGACCTGATTACCGTGGGGCAACCATCCATGCCCGCAGGTCGGGAGAGGGATCTCCTCGGGTCGAAAGAGGACCACCTTCTGGGCCGGGCGGAGGATAGGAACGGTTCGAGCGTCGAATCGGGACGCTGGCGACCCCTGCCCTAATGGGACGGGTCCGCAAGCCATCTCGCTGATCACATCCTGACGGCTTTGTGAACGCGGTCGATCGTACAAAGGACACGCCGCTGAGTCACACTTCCCCTTAGAGGACGCGGTGGGAAGCCTCAGCCGAGGCTATGGGCGGGAGAGTGCCAAGTGAGGGCTTGGCTGCACGAGACCCCGACGCGCCAGATCATCCTCAGTGTCAAGGCCGGCAACGTCGTGCCTTCCGATGTCGACGCGCTGTGGGGGCGCCGTGGAGCGCGAGAAGGCGGAGATCGGCGTCCCGATTGGCTTCAAACGAGCCGAGTGCGGGGATACGTGCTCGGGCGGCGGAGGCGGGCTTCTACGAGTCGCCGTGGGGCAAGCACCGGCGCCTCGACCTGCGGGCGATCGGGCAACTGCCGGACGGCATGCGCATCGACTCCCGCATGTCACCAGGGCCAACGGGACCCTGCGGCGAGCGCAACCCGCGCAACGACGCAGGCCGAGTCAATCGACACGCGATTGGTCCAGTCAGGAGCCAAGTAGCACTTGACGGCCGATATAAGGTCGAATGGACTCCCGAACGCGAGCGGGAGAGGGGTCAGTCTGTTGCGGCATTCGAGACAGCTGAGTGTTTCGCGTTTGGAGGTGCCAGATTGATAGGACTCCCGCGTTCCTCGTCTCTCCTTCGACGGCGAGGCCGGCAGACAGCACCTCCAATATCTGCCGTTATGCGGCGCATCGCTGCAGTGGCTGCAATGACCGCGGTCGCTCTGACTCTCGTCTGGCCGGGCGAAGCGCTGGCGTGCAACCCTAATCGAGCGGACAATTATCTCCACTATTACCACGCAGCCTTGGGATCGGTTGTCTTCCGCGGGCGTCTTGACCGGCGTGGAGTCGCTGATTGACGAATACCCAACGTACGTCAGTCCAGGCTCGGAAGTCACAGCTTGGACGATGTTGACGAACAAGAACGATCGCAGGAATTGGGCTCAGGTCGGTTGGTGGGAGGATTACGGCGGGTATCGCAACACGTTCACACAATGGACGCCGAACCCTAATGACTGGCGCACGACCTTCTTTGGGGCACGGTCCGCGGGGTCGTCGACGCGCTACACCGTGTTTTACAGCGATGGGTACCTCAAGTTCTACATCAACAGTATCTTGAAACAGGCCATTGCGGCGACCCCTAGTGAGCTTTGTGCCAAGCGAAGCCCAAATATCGGCCGAAACACACAGCCTCGCCGATCAGATGCCGGGTGGTACCCTTGATCACGAGATCTTCAACCAATCGATCATAAGCTTGAATCTCGCCTGGAACGATTTCCGGCCATACAGCTCGACGATCCTGAGCGATTCATCCGATCATGCCATAAATAGCGCCGGCCCACAGTTGGCTGGAGTGTGGGATAAGGACTGCTATTCATGAACAGATTCAAGTTGGCTGTAGCCGCATCGGTTGTGGCTGCTCTAGGAATCGGTACTGTTGTGGTCACGTCCGTATCGGCCGTGGACCCCTGCTCGCCCACGAATGGAGCATGGGCGGAGTATGGAATTAGCGTGGCCGCGCTTCAAGGAGGGTCCGCCGACGGGCTAGACAAAGCCATCCTCGAAGCAGGACGACATCTGCCGAATCCGAATATCTCATCGAGCCTGTATGGGCTAATCTCTGACGCGACGATGCCGGGAGCACCACAGACCGCTTGGGTTCTCGTGGTGCACGATGCACCGGTAATCGCTGCCGCCGGTCCGGCCACCGAAGGCGCCTCGCCCGACATGGGTGCGACCGTCGGTTGCACGCTAATGTTCATGGACCCCGACACGGGTGCTTTCTTGTATGGTGTCCAGACTGGCCGTCGGACGTAGATACTCGGGGCGATGCTTGATACGCGACTGGGTAACGATCGTTTGTCTTGTCGTTGCCGCCTGTGTCGGCTGTCAACCAGCCAACAACGTCCCCTTTCTGGTCATCGCGAACTACCAAGAAAGCGAGATCTCCGTATCCATTGATGGGACCGAGATAGGCGCTGTTGCCTGCGGTGGCACGCTTCAGGTGAGCCCCGGGCAGAACGGGGTCCCTGCGTTGCCTTGGTCCGTCGACATCGCATCGACCACAGCAGGATGGGTGCGATCTGAGGATGTTGCTGCGGACCAAGGACCGCTCAGCTTGACTGTCCTATCCGACCGGCTTGTGCTGGGAGCTCCGCAGGGAACTCAGGTCGGTCCAGCCCTTCCCACTCCAGGCTGCTCGAAACGATCGTCTACACCGATCCCAACCCTCTCTAGAACTTAGCCTCGGCCTGCGCGCCGCGCCAGCGAAGTCGTGTTGTAAGCAACACGGGTAGCAATAGAGGAGGACTCCGCCCGGCTGGCGTGCTGGCGATGGTGCTCGATTCACGATTGAACCAACCCGCGGCGGACTTTCGCGGACGGTATGAGTCGAGCCAAAACCTCTATGCGGGGGAATAGACGGACTCTGGAAAGCAACTTCTCGGGAAGCCGGCGGCCTGGGAGACACTAGACACAACTGGCACCAGCGCAGGTTTCCCCAGTCGAGCGGATAGCCCTGCGGCCGAAGGCGCATCGTGAAATTCGACGGGATGGAGCGATTCGTGTAACCGATCGCCCAGTTGGTGGGGATGTCGGCGCTGTACGCGATCCAGGCGCCTCCCGAATCCGACTGGGACAGCACGGCCGCTTTCGCGTTTCTGCTGTCGTTGGAATCCTGGGCCGCGGCGTTGATCGCGGCCTTCATCCATGCCGGCGGCTCGTCGCCCTCCTTCCAGCGGTAGTCGACGTGCTGGTTCGGATTCCACGTGGCGCCACTCGCCGGCGTTGGCGAGCTCGCCAACGCGTTGCCGCCGGTGAGCGCCAGCAACATGACTGCCACGAACGCGGAGCAAGGGATGCGGATCACTGGTCCACCTCGGTCGTTCCGGCGGGCGTGGTGATCGTCGTCTCGGCAGTGCCGCTGGCCGTGTCGTCGATCGAGGCTGAAATGGCCTGCTGGGCCAGAACCGTCGGCACTCCGGACGTGCGGTCGATGCTGATGACCGGGCAGGGCGAACCGTCGCACGCGGCGAAAGTCACGAGATGCTCCCGGGTCATGCCCACGATCGAGCCCTGGCCGGCATCGTTGTAAGTCGAGACGGCATTCGATGCCACGTCGAGCACGCGGGTCCGGCACCGCGCGGCGCCACATGATTGGACGAACAGCGCAGTGCCGTCCGTGCTCCAGCCGAGTTGCGTGCCGAACGTCAGGCCGAACGCCGGATCGTCGGGCAGTGGCGGCACGGCCGGGGTGCCGGCACTGCCATCGAGCGCGTAGCGCATGACGCCAAGATCGGTCCGTGCCGGATTGCTGACTGCGTGGACGTAGACCGTCGTCGCCGACGGATCGACGATCGCCGAGCGCACGATCCCGGCCGGCCGCGCGACGACCGTGTCGCAGCCGGTGGCCGCGTCGAGGAAGTGGACCTCCGACTTGCCGTTGATGAAGCGCGTGTACACGAGCGCATCCGTCGTTTGCTGACCGACGAACGACTCTGCCGGCAGGCTGATCGAAGTGTTCCGGCCGGCGCCGCTGATCGTCAGCGTCTGGCCGGTGTACACCCCGGCGTCGAGCACTGCATCAACGGCCGTGCTGATGCCGGTCGTGTGGCGCGCCGCCGCCGCGCGGGCGACGCCCGCGCCGGTCGGGCAGGCGACGGCGTCGGCCGCCGCCGCGGACGCGGCATGTTTGAACGGCGCGGCGGCGGTCAGCTGGGCGGCGGCAATGGATAGCAGGGCACAGGTCCCCATGAATACGAGCGGCGGCGTCAAGGGCAGCCGCAAACTGATGCGCCTCCGGGCGCGGAACATCTGCTACCTCCCTGGCGGGTGGCCTCAGGCGGGTCACCTCCGGCGGTTGGCAGCGGCACCGCGGATCATCGGCCGGGTCACTTATTTCCCACTTATCTGCGGCTCATCCGGGTCCAGAAAAGGCGCGTAGACTCCGCCCGACAACTTAAAGACAAGGCCGTGGGATCCGCGAAGCCGGTGAGAATCCGGCACAGTCCCGCTACGGTGACCGGCGCGTTGAGCGCCGGAAGTCCGGTCGCCGGGCTCATGGTCGTGCCAAGTTCCTTCGCGAGAAAGGGAACGCACCCATGCGCCGAAACTCTGTCCCGACCCCTCCCGCCAGCCGCGGCAAGGGGTCGTTTCGATTCCTGCTGACCGTCGCCGCGGCCCTCGCCCTGGCGGCCTGTTCGCCGGCCGCTTCGACACCAACCAGTGCCCCGACACCCGCGAGCACGGTGTTGCCGACCCTCGCTCCTTCGCCGGCTCCAACGATCACGCTGCCAGCACCCACCCCCACCGCCACGCCCACGACTTTGCCAACGACGGCGGCGACGCCGACCACCTCGGCGATCACGATCACCGACGATGAGGGCACGACCATCACCCTCCCCGGGCCGCCCCAGAAGGTGATCAGCCTGACGCCCGCGACGAGCGAGCTGATGTTCGCGCTCGGCGCGGGTGATCGGCTGGTCGGTCGGACCAACTACGACGACTACCCGCCGCAGATCAGCTCGGTGCCCGCCGTGGCGACGTTCCAGGGCGTCGAGATGGAGAAGGTGGTCAACATCGGCCCCGACCTCGTGCTCGCCGGCGGCAACGGCTTCACCTCCGCGGCCGACATCAAGCGCATGCGCGACCTGGGCTATCCGGTCCTCGTCCTCTACGCCAAGGACGTGCCCGGCGTGCTGGCCGACATCCGCCTGGTGGGCCAGGCGGTCGGCGAGGCGAGCGCCGCCGATTCGATCGCGACCTCGATCCAGTCCCAGATCGACCAGGTCACGCAGGCGGTGGCCGGCCTGCCGGCGCCGCGGACCTTCTACGAGATCGGTGACGATCCCGAGCTGTACGGCCCGGCGCCAGACAGCTTTGTCGCCGACATGGTCACCCTCGCCGGCGGCGACGCGCTGACGACGACCGATCCGTCGGTCTTCTCGATCCCCGTCGAGCGGCTCGTCGCGCTCGATCCACAGGTCATCATCCTGGGTGACGCCGCCTACGGCACATGTCCAGACACGGTCGCGGCGCGGCCCGGTTGGGAATCGATCACGGCGGTCAAGAATGGCGACATCCGGCCGGTCGACGACACCATCGTCACGCGGCCGGGTCCGCGCGTCGGCGACGGTCTGATCGCGCTTGCCCTCGCCATCCATCCCGATGCGGCGCTGACCGCGCCGCCAGATGCCGTGGCGTACTGCACGGCCAGCCCCAGCCCGTCGCCGTAGTGAGCACGCGCGTCGCCGCAGCGCCGGTGCCCGCGACCCGCAGCGGCCTGCTTGAGAGTGCCCGCCGGCGCCCCCTGGCACTGGCCATCCTGGGTCTGGTGCTGGTCGCGGCGACGCTCGTCCTGGGCGTTGCCCTGGGCAACGTCTCGATCCCGATCACAGACACGGTCGCGATGCTCGCCCATCGCCTGCTGGGCTGGCCGGTGCACGTCACCTGGCCACAGTCGTCGGAGACCATCGTCTTCGAGCTGCGCCTGCCGCGCGTGCTGACCGCGATGGCCGTCGGCGTGGCACTGTCGCTCGCAGGTGCGACGTACCAGGGCCTGCTGCGCAATCCGCTTGCGGATCCATATGTCCTGGGCACGGCCAGTGGCGCGGCGCTCGGCGCGGCCGTCGCACTGCTCATCCCGGTCCAGCTCGCGTTCCTCGGCCTGGGCCTGCTCCAGGTGCTCGCCTTCGCTGGCGCGCTGGGGGCAGTCGCAGTCGTCTACCGCGTGTCGCGTGTCGGCGGCCAGGGCTCGATGACGGCCGTGCTCCTGACCGGCTATGCCGTCGGCTCGCTGCTCGCCGCCGGCCTGGCCATGACGATGTACCTGTCCGGCAACAACCTGCGCCAGATCTTCTTCTATCTGCTTGGCTCGTTCGCCCAGGCCTCGTGGCCGCAGCTGCTCGTGGCTCTGCCGCTGATCTGCCTCGGATCGGTCGTCATCGTCAGCCGGGCGCGCTCGCTCAACGCGATGCTGCTCGGCGAGCAGACTGCCGCGCACCTTGGGCTCGACGTTCGCCGCGAGCGGCTGATCCTGCTCGGCGCGGCGACGCTGATCACCGCGGCGTCGGTCGCCGTGAGCGGGTTGATCGGCTTCGTCGGCCTCGTCGTACCCCACCTCGTGCGCCTCGTCGTTGGGCCGAACGCGCGCACGCTGCTGCCGCTGTCGGCCATTTACGGCGCCGTTTTCCTTGCCCTGGCCGATCTGCTGGCGCGCATGCCAGGTGAGCTGCCGGTGGGCGTGGTGACCGCGATCATCGGCGCCCCGTTCTTCCTGTACCTCTTGCGCCGCTATCACGCGGGTTACGAGCTGTGACCGAACCAACGACCGTGCCGGCGCTCGAGGTGCGCGGCATTCGCATCGACTACGGATCGCGCGGTGTGCTGTCGGACGTCTCGTTCGCCGTCGCCGGCGGGGAGGCAGTTGCCCTGATCGGGCCGAACGGCGCGGGCAAGACGTCACTGCTCAGGGCGATCACGGGCCTCCTTCGTCCGCGTGCGGGGGAGGTGCTCGTCGACGGCAATCCGCTGGCGTCAATTGAGCGCGCTGCGCTGGCCCGCCTCGTGGCTGTCGTTCCCGGCCAGACGGTGGTCGCGTTCCCGATGCGCGTCGAGGAGCTCGTGGCACTGGGCCGCGTCCCTCACGAGCACCCGCTGCTGGGTCTGCGGCCGGTGGATCACGAACGCATCGCGGCGGCAATGGCCCGCGTCGGCATCACCGCCTTGTGCGATCGCGATGTACGTGAGCTCTCCCTCGGCGAGCGTCAGCTCGCCGTACTGGCCATGGCCATCGCCCAGGACGCGCGCATCCTGCTGCTCGACGAGCCGACAGTGCATCTCGACCTGCGCCACCAGGTGCGCGTCATGGAGCTGCTGCGCGATCTCGCCGCTCGTGACGGCGTGACAATCCTGGCCGTGCTGCACGACATCGCGCTGGCACGGCTGTTCTTCGATCGCCTGCTGCTGCTCGACGGCGGCCGGTTGGTGGCCGACGGAACGCCGGCTGAGGTTCTCACCGCCTCGACCATCAGCACGGTCTACGGCGTTGATCCACACCTAGTGCTCGGCGGCCTGCCCGGCTGACGGCGTCACACGGTCGCGCTCGACGCTCGTCTAGCGATCATGAATGACGACGTGACCGGGACGACCTTTCCTGTCGCCGGCAACGCCAGCGACCTTCCCGGACGTTCTGTGGCCGGTAGGCCACAGGCCACCGTGCCGCCGCTCGTCGAGCAGCTCCCCGGGCGCACGGCCGGTCGGGCGCTCGCTGCGCTCGCCGTCGGCGGCTTGATCGCGCAGCTCCTGTTCTACGGCGAGCTGCTCGGCATCAACTTCCCGATCTGGGTCGCTTTCGTGCTCGGGGCGGCAGTCGTTGCGCGCCGGCCCTCGGCGCGCAACGATCGCTTAGACGCCTGGATCCCTATCGCGGCGCTGCTGTTCGCTTCGTTCTGCGCGGTTCGCACCGACGGGATGCTCATGCTCTTCGATGTCGCAGCGGCTGGAACTTTCACGCTTGCGGGGATCGTCGCCATCGGTGGGCAGCCGATCACGCGCCGTTCGTGGCACTCGATCGTGAGCTACGCCGTCCGCGCGGTCGGAGTCTTCTTCTTCGGCGCGGTTTACCTAGCCAATGGCTTGCGCGCCACGCCGCGCTCGCCGGTCGACCGCCAGACAACGCCTTGGCGCATGCTTCGCGGTCTCGCCTACGCGGCACCACTGCTGATCGTTTTTGGAGCGCTGTTCGCGGGCGCCGACGCGGTGTTCGGTGCCATCGTGCGTCAGCTTGTGCCGGTTGATCTTGCGCCGCCCGATGTCGTCGGGCGCTTGATCTTGGCCTCCATCGCGGCCTGGCTGCTGGGCGGCGCCATCGTGTGCGGGTTGCTGATTCGGGACCCGGATGCCGGCAGTGCCCGGGAGCGAGCGATCGTGCGCCCTCGGATCGGCGCGACCGAGGCCTTCGTGATCCTCGCCTCGATGGATGTTCTGTTCCTGGTCTTCGTCGCCCTCCAGGCCGCGTACCTCTTCGGTGGCGTCGACACGCTCGCCGTGAGTGGCATGACCTACAGCGACTACGCCCGGCGCGGCTTTGGCGAGCTGATCGTCGCGGCGGCTCTGTCCGGGATCGTGCTCATCGTCCTTGGCAATCTTGTCGACGTCCGCGGCCGCACGTACCGCCTGCTGGCTTCGACCCTCGTGCTCTGCACCGGCGTCGTCGTCGCCTCGGCGTACCTGCGCATCACCCTCTACCAGCAGGCCTACGGCTGGACGGAGCTGCGCTTCTACACAGTCGCTGGCATTGCCTGGCTGGGCCTGTGCGCTGCCATCGCGCTTGGCACCGCCCTGACTGGCCGCATCGCGCCGCTGCCCAAGCTCGTGCTTCTGACCGGCCTCCTCGTCGCCGTTGCGTGCAACCTGATTGGGCCGCAAGCGTTCGTCACCCAACAGAACGTCAACCGCGCGATCGATCCGGCCCTCGTTGCCGCCGGCGGCCAGAGCGGGCTGGATGTCGAGTACCTGTCCTCGTTGGACGGTGATGCAATTCGCGTCCTGGCCGGGTCGGTGAACTCCCTGCCGGACGATCTCCGAACCAGCGTGGCTGCTGCCCTTTCCTATGCGCATGTCAACCTGGCGGCGAATGCGCAACGCGGCTGGCCGTCCTGGAACTATTCGCGCCAGGCCGCCCTGGACGCCCTGAGCGCGGCAGGCAACTGACCTCGCCGACGGCCCTCAGGACGTCGCCGATGGATCGGTGACCTGGCCCATGAACAGCACCGCGCCGGTATCGAGGTCGCGCAACGCGAACAGGAAGGGATGGTCGACGTGCATCTTGGCCACGTCGACTGGCATCGCCCCGGCACTGACGCCGACGGCCGTTGCCGCGGCCGCTTCAGTGCCCTTCTCGTCGACGGTGATGTTGGCCTGGTGGATGACGAAGGCGATGTACAGCGGCTCTTGAGTGGTCATGCCCGAGAAGTCCGCCGTGTTTGGGTCAAACGCGAGAGGCATGCCCAGCCCGCCGAGCATCGAACTCAGGTCCGCCGTCGTCTGCGTATCGAAGCGCGGCAGGGTCAGGTCGACCTCACTTGTCTTCATCGACGAAGTGATCTGATCGAGCTTGTCCGCGGTGAAGCCAGCGGCGAAGGAGTTGAAGTCAGCCGGCAGAATGATCGTCAGCGCGAGCTTGTTCAGGACGTAAGGCAGGTCGACCGCCTGCCAGCCCTGGCCGCTGGCATATGACTGCTCCGCGGTCATGGCCATGGTCGGCACCGTCGCGCTCGAGCCGTCGAGCAGGCTGAACGGCTTGTCCTGCGTCGCGTTGGGGTCGAACGGCTGTGCCCAGGGCGCCTTGAGGTAGATCGCGTTGACGAGGACGAGGCGAGTCAGCGTATCGAGCATGCCCTGGCTGATCAGCTCAGGGATCCGGCCGTTGGTCTTGTCGCTGACCCACTGGTTGATCTGGACCCGCGCGCCGTCCGGGTCCGACTTGTAGTCGACGAGGCGGAGCCCAGCGCCGAAGCGCTGCGCGAGCGCGTCGAGGAAGGCTTGCTGCCATTGCTCGTCGCGCTGCGCGAACGGTGCATTGGCGACGCTCAACGTCACGTTGTACGACTTGCCGTCGAAGCTCTGGAACGTGCCGCTGCGCGAGTTGAGGGCAGCGTCGAGGGCGTTGATGGCCGGCGCCTGGTCATCGGAGCCGAGGCCGTGAAGCACCGCATCCATTTGGGCCGCCGTTTGGCCACGCGCGCCGGCGCGGGCCATCGCCAGGGCGAGCGCGATGCTCGTTGGCGAAAAGACGATGTTGTCCGTCGCCGCGCCGGCGCGCAGCTTCGCGAACAGGTCAAGGCCAAACGCGTTTGCAGCGGCCGCGGCCGACTTGGCCAGCGATGGATCGACGACGTCTCGGGCGACGTTCGACATGGCCAGCTCGCCGGCAGGGTGGCCCTGAGTGGCCGCTGGCGCGGCCGTCGGTTGGACCTGCGGGCTAACGCTTGGATTGCTCGTTGGCGCAGGCGTGCCCGCGCACGCAGCCGCAATGGCTCCGATCAACAGCACGACGACCAGGCGATTGGTGATTCCCATCTCGACGACCTCAGTGGCGGCGTGGCCACACCGAAGACGCACTGTCGCGCATCTCGGTTGCCTCAAGCGGGCGCCTTCTTGTAATACCAACTTGACGCGCTTTTAGATTCTATATATAACGCATCTCTACGTTAGAACCCACTGGAGGTATGCCGTGACCGCAACTCGTGAGCCAGTTCGTCTCGCTCTTCGCAAACTCTGGTCGGACCACGTCATCTGGACGCGCCAGTACATCGTCGCCGCGGTTGGCGGCACGCCCGACGCGGAGGCCGCGGCCGGGCGGCTGCTCCAGAACCAGGACGACATCGGAACGGCCATAGTCCCGTACTACGGCAATGACGCCGGGGCGGGTCTCACCAAGCTGCTCAAAGAGCACATCATGATCGCGGTCGATCTGATCGAGGCGGCGAAATCGGGCAACAGCGACGAGTTCGCCAAGCACGACAAGCGCTGGAGCGAGAACGCCGTCCAGATCGCTGGTTTCCTTGCCGGAGCCAATCCGAACTGGCCCGAAGCAGACGTGCTCGACCTCCTGAACCAGCACCTGATGCTGACCAAGGGCGAGGTCGTGGCGCGACTCGAGAAGAATTGGGCCGCCGACGTCAAGGCCTTCGACGACATCTTCACCGAGATCATGGTCCTGGCCGACGCCCTCTACGACGGCCTCGTCTCGCAGTTCCCGGACAAGTTCGATCGCGCGACCGGTGCCGCGGCGTGACCGCGCTGCCGGCGATCGAGATTGAAGACCGCCCATCGTTGGCGGTCGGCGCCCGGGCGCCCGACTTTGAAGGCCTCCTGGGCGTCGACGGTCACAGTTACGCGCTGGCCGATTTCGCGCACCGCGAGATCGTCGTCCTGATCTTCTCGTCCAATCGCTGCCCGACGGCCAAGGCCTACACGCAGCGCATGAACGATCTGCAGGCGAGCTACGGAGGTCGTGGCGTCCAGCTCATCGCGATCAACTCGAACAGCCCGTACCTGTATCCCGAAGAGAGCTACGCGCGAATGATCGAGCTCGCTCATGAGGCCGGGTACACGTTCCCGTACCTCAACGACGACGGCCAGCGACTCGCCCGGGCATATGGGCCGACGAAGACGTTTCATGTCTTCGTTCTCGATGCCGCGCGTCGGCTGCGCTACCCGGGTCGCTTCGACGACGCCCGCGTGGCCGCCAACGTGCGGACATCTGACCTGGCCGACGCGCTCGACGACATCCTTGCCGATCGGGAGGTCCGCGTCCCGGTCACACGAGCGTTCGGCTGCAGCCTTGATCTGATGTGATGGCGCGCATCGCTACGGCCAGAAGCACGACCTTCTACCTGGTCGTAACCGTCGCGATCGCGTGGCTCGTCTCGGTCGCGGCGGAGCTGACCGGGACGTCGATCCTGCTCCACCACCACACGCTTCTGCACGGCCCACCACTGGTGGTCGCCGTGCCTGCATTTCTCGGCGCCTGGCAGGTGATGGTCGCGGCGATGATGCTGCCCGCCAGCGCGACAACCATCGCGACCTACGGCGAGGCGATGCGCGGCCGCGCCGCGTCGCACCACGGCGTGGCGCGGTTTGTGTTGAGTTACTTCGGCGTATGGACGCTCTTCGGCCTGTAGGCCTTCGCAGGCGACGCCGTATTGCACCGCATCGTGGATTCCACGCCGTGGCTCCTTGTCCAGCCGTGGCTCATCCAGGCTCCGGTGATCGCTCTCGCCGGCGCGTACCAGCTCACGCCGCTCAAGCAGCGATTCCTCGTGGCATGTCGACATCCACTGCCCAGCCCGCACCTGGGGCGATCAGCCATCAGGGCGGGCGCCGAGCACGCCGCGGATTGCCTCGGCGCCTCTTGGGCGCTGATGCTGCTGATGTTCGGCGCCGGTTTCGCGAACGTGTGGTGGATGCTCGGGCTGACGGGCATCATGGTCTACGAGGCGCGTGGTCGCCACGGCAATCTCGGCGCTTACGTCAGTGGCGCCATGCTGTTGATCCTCGCCGTTTTGGCACTGGCCCTGCACGGCCTTCCGGGATTTGAGCCGCCAACCTAGGAGCGTTTGCGGGGCGGATCGAAGAAGGGCAGGGGCACGACAGTGGCCGTGGCACGGCCGCGCCTGCCTTCGACAGTCCACTCGAACTCGACCTGCGAGCCCGAGGGCTCGAACTCCGGCACGACAGACGCGAGCGCGATGTGCTGCTTGAGCGTCGGACTCCACGTTCCGCTCGTCGCCCGGCCGACCTGTCGGCGGCCCGCATAGACCGGACGCTGCTCGCGCCACGTCGCCGTGGTGACCGCGATGGGCAGGTCCTGCGCCTCGTACAGCGACTCGACCGCCACGTAGTCGACTGACAGCCCAACGAGCCGGCGCGCCGGCCCGCCCGCGGCCAGCTCGGCCTCGAGCGCCCTCCGCCCCACGAAGTCCTTCTCCTTTTCGAGATTGACGAGGCGTCCCAGCCCGATCTCGAACGGCGAGTAGTTCTGCGTCGGGATGAGCGCGTGCTTGGCCGACGTGTAGTCGACCCCGATCAGGATCAGCCCGGCCTCGAGCCTGGCCATGTCGAGCGCGAGCATGCCCGCGGGGCGAATAGCATACGGCCGACCGACCTCGAGCAGGCAATCCCACACCGCGCCCGCCTGCGCCGCGTCAAACCAAAGCTCGTAGCCGAGATCGCCGCTGTAACCGGTGCGGCTGACGTCGACGCCGACCGAGCCCACACGGGCCGACCTTCGGTGGTAGAAGCGCAGGTCGCTCAGGTCGGTGCCCGTGGCCCTCGACAGCACCTCGCGCGCGAGCGGCCCCTGGAGCGCGATCGCGGCCGTTTTCTCGCTGACGTCCTCGATCTGCACGTCCAGACCGCGCGCGTTGAGTCCGAACCAGCGCAGATGCGGCTCGGCGCTCGTCCAGCGGAAAGTCTCATCGTCGAGGCGCGCGACCGTGCCGTCGTCGATGACCTTGCCGTGCTCGTCGCACCACGGCGTGTAGACGACCTGGCCGGGCTTGATCTTCGTCGCATCACGCGTGATGACTCGATCGATCAGGCGCGCCGCGTCGCGCCCGCGGACGCTGTACTTGTAGAGCGGCGAGACGTCGATTAGCACCGCCGCGTGGCGGATGCCGACGTACTCGTGGATGTGCAGGTAGTCGTACTGGCTGGCGGCGTAGTAGCCCGACCAGTCGCGCCACTCGCGCTTACGATTCAGGGGTTGGGTGCGCGCGTCGAGCGGCGATCCGATGCTCATCTTCCGCGCACGGTAGCAGTCAGCCCCGCCTTCGAGCGTCGATCGCGGCTGGCGACCCGTCATTTGTCGCGGCCGGTCAGCTTTACGCGGATCGGCCGGTCCGCGAACCAGGGAGCTGAGCCGTTTCCACGCTCAGGGACTGCTTGAGGCTCCCGGAAACTGTGCAAATCCAGGCTCCGGACCCGCATAAGGCCGACCTGGTCCGACAAATGACGGGTCGGGAGCGGCCGCGTGAACCGGCAGACAACGGCGCCGCCCAGCCTCACGGCAGCGCTCGATACAGTAGGCGCGTGGCAGGAGGGCGAGGGGCGCAGCCGTACGACGCCGTGATCATCGGTGGCGGGCACAACGGCCTGACGTGTGCCGCGTATCTCGCGCGAGGCGGGCTGAAGGTCGTCGTCCTCGAGCGGCGCCACGTCCTGGGTGGCGCGACTGTGACCGAGGAGATCTACCCGGGCTTCAAGTTCAGCGTCGCGTCGTACGTCGTGTCGCTGCTCCGGCCGGAGATCATCCGCGAGCTGGACCTGGTGCGCCACGGCCTGCAGGTGCTGCCCGTCGACGGGACGCTGACGCCAACGGGCAACGAGGTGGGCGACTACCTGTGGCGCGTCGACGACCACGCCGTGACGGTGCGCGAGATCCGGCGCCACTCGAAGGCCGATGCCGAGGCATACGAGGAGTACGCGCTGCTGATGGCCGAGATGGCGCGCTTCGTCCGGCCGCTGCTCGGCGAGGCCGCGCCACAGCTGGGCGGCCTGCGCGACCCACGCGGACTACTCAGCCTGGCCGGCTTCGCGCGCCGCTTCGCGGCGCTCCCCGAGCGTCAGCAGACCGCGTTCATCCAGCTCCTGACGATGTCTTCCGCCGACTTCGTCAGCCAGTGGTTCGAGAGCGAGCCGCTCCGCGCGACGCTGTCGGCGAGCGGCATCATCGG
>Ga0209014_10000139_pt1 | contig 38458 bp, 36 predicted proteins | sample BarGraNGADG00212_FD_184491 | JGI IMG/M metagenome (GOLD analysis project Ga0209014, IMG submission 184491) | Arctic peat soil microbial communities from Barrow, Alaska - Barrow Graham LP Ref core NGADG0002-212 (SPAdes) (version 2) | ecosystem: Environmental > Terrestrial > Soil > Wetlands >...
CCCCCCCAAAGCCCCCCCTACCGATACTAACAAATAGAAGCGGGTCAAGTGCGCTGGATGCGGGCGCAAACGGTATAACTCACCATGGCAGACCATGCACGCAGCAAAAAGCCCCAAAGAGTAAATCCCGATCTGTACGGAAATGCTCAGAGAATCAGCGCGACCCAGAGCCCAGCCTACCAACAGGGTGGCAACGAAGAAGATGACGAGGTATACCTGGCGGGAGTACCAGCGTTCCCCCGAGAATGCCAGGATAAATGATAGCAGGTATATCGTGAGAGGTAGAACCCAAAGAAAAGGTATGACCGCAACTTCCTGGATGATCTGGCTGGTGGTGGCCAGAAGCAGGATGGACGCGGTGGCTGCCAGGATAATCCAAAGGCTGTAATTACGAGCGGTCAGTTTCGGTCCCAAGTCAACCTCTGAACGCGCCAATTCAGGTTCGGATGATTTCTTTTTCAGCAGGGATCGAACCGCTCCATACCCTGCCAGGCCTGCGTAAGCCAGGTACATCAGGGACCATATCTTTCCCTGCCAGGCCAGGGTGAGATAGGGCTCCACCAGGACCGGGTAGGTCACCAGTCCAAGCAGTGAGCCGACATTGGAAAGTGCGTAAAGACGATAAGCGGTCCGTTCGGGAAAATTCCGGTGGAACCAGGCTTGCATGAGCGGGCTGTTCGTGGAAATTAGGAAATATGGGAGGCCGACCGAGATAAGCAGCAGTTTGCATATATCCCAAACGGGAAAGCCAGATTGGACCGGTTTCCAACTGGCATCAGGCGTTATGGGCGATTTCCAGGCCAGCCCGAGCACCAGCATTAAACCAAGTGAAACACCCAGGAGCACCAGGTGGACAATTTCACGGCGGCGACTTTTGCCGGAAAGCCAATTGGCGTATGCATAGCCACCGGTCAACAGTACCTGGAAAAACATCTGTACCGTGGACCAGACCGCGGATGTCCCTCCGAACCATGGCAGAATGGTACGGGCAATCATTGGGTGGATCTGAAATAGAAGAAATGCAGAAAGAAAAATGGAGAAGAGGAAGTATGCCATGTCTCAATTGTACATTAATGACATAATTGCCCACGGTTTTTGAGATTAATAAAATTGATGGTTATATTGCCACATATGTAGTCGGGTTTGAGGTAATTTCTGTTCTTGTTTCGTCCAATGCCTATCAAACGATCACTCACATCGATGTACTGAATTGATCATTCACCGTACCGTCCATGCAATCTCGCGGATGTGCTAAAATAAAAATTTAAGACTTGTAATTTTTTTGGAGGCAGCGATGAAAATGACTGGCAACACAATCCTGATCACAGGAGGAGCGACCGGAATTGGCCTGGCGATGGCGGAGGTGTTCTTGAGGGAAGGCAACCAAGTCATCATTTGTGGGCGACGAAAGGAGAACCTGCTCCTGGCTCAAAATAAACTCCCACAAATACAATATCAAGTGTGCGATCTGGTCAGTGCTGATGACCGCCAGAGGTTGTACGAGTGGGCGGTCTCGAATTATCCCGAACTGAACATCCTGGTAAACAACGCGGGAATCCAAAGACAGATTGACTTTACCAAGGGGACCCTTGACTTGATGAACGGCGACGACGAAATTCAGATTAATTTCAGCTCCCCGGTGCAGCTCACTGCACTGTTCATCCCACACCTGATAAAATTGAAAGAAGCTGCCATCGTAAATATATCCTCGGCCCTGGGATTTGTGCCCCTGACCATAGTACCCGTCTATTGCGCCACAAAGGCAGCCATCCATTCATTCAGCTGGTCTCTCCGGCATCAACTGCGCAAGACCGGCGTAAAAGTATTTGAAGTCATTCCTCCCACCGTGGATACCGACATGGACCGAGGCGCACGCGAGCGGAGAAAACAGGAGTATAGAGGCATTCCTGCAACTGAAGTGGCTGAAGCGACCCTGGCAGGGCTAGCAAATGACGAACCCGAAATCGCCATAGGGCAGGCGGAAGGCTTGCACGGCGGAACGAGGGCGGAATCCGAGCAAATGTTCCAACGAATGAATGGACACTGGTAAATGGAAACGATCGGACTGATTGCCGCAATGACCCAGGAGAGCAATGCATTATTGCGTCTCATTAAGGGGTGGAAACGCATTTCCTTCGGACAATTTAGAGGGGTCCGATTCCAAACCAAGAACTTCGATTGCGTGCTTATCATTACGGGCTGGGGAAGAAAAAGAGCCGGAGACGCTACGCGCGTTCTCCTGGCGGAGGCAAGCCCGCAGGGGCTGATCTCTTTTGGCATTGCCGGCGCTGTCAACTCCGACCTACAGATTGGGGATATAGTCGTTTCAAGCAAATCATATCTTTTAGAGAATGGGATACCCGGTCGATCCCAATCGCTTTCATCCTTGACAGAGACAGCATTGAATGCCATAGGGAATGTTTTGCACGCAAAAAAAGCGAACCTGTTCAAAGGGACGGCCATCACCACACACGGGGCGCAGGTCATGCTGCAGCAGACAGAGGACTTACCTTATCCGGTCCTGGAAATGGAGACAGCGGGGATTGTCCAAGCGGCAGCAGATTCAGGTGTACCCTTGGTTTCCATTCGTTCGATCAGCGATAATCCCCAGGCGCCCATTCCGATCGACCTCGAAGCGGCGATGGACGAAAATGATAACCTCCGAATAGACAGGCTGATTATGATGACTCTGCGTAATCCGAAAATCATTTTTCAATCCGGTCAAATGATGAAAAACACCAGGATCGCAACTGAGCATGCAGCCTTGGCGGTAACCGCGGTGTTGGGCGAACATTCCCCAATTGTCAACAAGTAAAATATTGTAGTTGACTGATTGGTCATTTATTGTATAATAGTTATACATTATCAAATTAGTCTAATATTGTCGCGATTAAATTGTAAAAACTTTCTTCTTGTTAATGGAGGTAATTTATGTACGGGACAATCGCTCGAATGAAAACAGAAAAAGGCGCCCTGGAAGAATTGAAAAAAATGGGAACCGGCCGCCAACCGGCAGGATATATTGGATCCTATGTATTCAAAAGCGACAAGGACCCAAACGAATTCTGGATGGTGGCAATATTTAAAGATAAAGAAACCTACTTTGCCAATGCTAACAGCCCGGAACAAGACAAGGAATTTAGAAACCTGAAGCGCTTTTTGAAGTCCGAACCAGACTGGCACGATGGGGAAATTGTTTTTGAGAATAAGGCAGGCAAATAATCGCGCCATTTCTGGCACCCATAAGGTTTTTCTTGTCACTGCAGCTTTTGCGAATATTTTCATGGATTCACAGAATTGGTAGTATGCGTAAAACACGCCGAGTCTCACGACTCGGTTTTTTATAATAGTGTAAAATTATTTTTATGGCATCGCCCAAACGTCCGGTGAAATCACCCCGCGTCAAACTCTCGAATACCGACGCGACAAAGCGCGATGCCAAAGCTGTTCTTTCCGGCAGGAGTAAAAAAAGCTGGGTTATCCGATTACTGCCCTTCCTCGGACCGGCTTTTATTGCCAGTATCGCTTACGTGGATCCAGGTAATTTCGCCACGAACATCCAGGGCGGTGCACAATTCGGATATGAACTTTTGTGGGTGATCCTCGGCAGCAACCTGATGGCCATGCTTTTGCAGACTCTTTCTGCCAAGCTTGGGATTGCCACCGGCAAGAACCTGGCCGAGCATTGCCGCGAGCGATTCCCGCGCCCGGTGGTCCTGATCATGTGGGTTCTGATGGAACTTGTTGCCATGGCCACTGACCTGGCCGAGTTCCTGGGCGCGGCAGTTGCACTCAACCTGTTATTTAATCTTCCGCTCTGGATCGCGGGCCTGCTGACCGCCGGGATCACGTTCGTCATTCTCAGCCTGGAGCGTTTTGGATTTCGTCCACTGGAAGCTGTCATCACGGGTTTCCTGGCAGTAATCGCGTTTAGTTACGTAATCGAGATGTTCATCGGTCATCCAGACTGGCCTGCCATCGCTAACAGCACTTTCATCCCACGTTTCACCAACTCCGAGAGCATCCTGCTCGGAGCGGGCATCCTGGGAGCCACGGTCATGCCACACGCAATCTTCCTACATTCCGCATTAACCCAGGGCCGGGTGGTGGTTAAAAAGCCTGAACAACTAAAACGGCTATTTCATTTCGAGATCATCGATGTGGTCATAGCCATGGTAATCGCCAGTAGTGTGAACGCGGCAATGCTCATTACTTCGGCTGCAGCATTCCATACCGTCGGACAAAGCGTTGGGACCCTCCAACAGGCTTACCTGACTTTACAACCGCTGCTGGGACGTGCGGCAGGTGTTGTCTTTGGAGTGGCTTTGCTTGCTTCCGGATTATCGTCTTCATCGGTCGGGACAATGGCCGGGCAGGTGATCATGCAAGGTTTCCTGCATTTCCACATTCCTCCGTGGATTCGCCGAATCGTAACGATCATCCCTTCGTTGATCGTCATTTTTATCGGCCTGGACCCAACCCGCACCCTGGTGATCAGCCAGGTTGTGCTATCGTTCGGTCTGCCCTTCGCAGTCATCCCCCTGGTTTTGTTCACCAGCGACAAATTCCTCATGGGAGTGCTGGTTAACAAACCTCTCACCACCCTCCTGGCAAGTCTATGCGCTGCGATGATCCTGACTCTCAACATATTCCTGATATACCAGACGTTCTTTGGGAAATAAACCTATGTTTAAACACATACTTGTTCCTTTGGATGGTTCGAAATTGGCTGAATCTGCCCTGGCCGTGGCGGCTTCCCTAGCAAAAACCTTAAAGGCGCCGGTTACGCTTCTGCATGTAATCGAACAGGGTGCACCCGAGGAAGTCCACCGAGACCGGCACCTGACCGACTCTGCGGAAGCCGAGGCTTACCTGTCCGGGATAGCCCAATCTGATTTTCCTCCCAAAACCAAAGTGGATTGGCACGTCCATACAGCCGCCGTCGCAGACGTGTCTCGCAGCATCGTCGATCATTCCGCGGACGAAATTCAGCCCGACTTGATCCTCTTGTGCGCACACGGGAATGGCGGGATGCACGACCTGTTCTTTGGAAATATCGCACAGCAGGTGGCTGCGGCCAGCGGGACGCCTGTGATGTTGATAAAACCGACGGAATCACAGACCCCATTTAAGATAAAAAGGATTCTCGTCCCTTTGGATAACGAATCGGTTCACGATGAAGCCATCCCGATCGCGAAGCAAATGGCAAAAGCCTTTAAGGCACAACTGGACCTGCTGTGCGTCATCCCCACCCTGGGAACTCTCTCAGGAGAGGCCGCTGCTTCCGGGAATCTCATGCCAGCCACCACCACCGCATACCTGGATATAACCGAAGAGAACGCAAGGGAACATTTCCAAGCCCACCTTGATGAATTTCACAGTATGGGACTAAGTGCCACTGCCGAGATCGCGAGGGGCGACCCTGCCACGATCATCGCAAAGACCGCTGATAATAATAGGGAAAACCTGATCATATTTGGTACACACGGGCGCCTGGGCCTGGATGCATTCTGGAATCGAAGTGTAACCGCCGGAGTTGCCCGTAGGACCCAAATTCCATTGCTGCTGATTCCCCTATCAGAATAGATTCTGCAGTTTGTTGAAAAAATTCCTCCCAAAATTCGGGAGGGATTTGGAATACGTCCGGATTTAATCCCCGGGGGAAAACAAAAAGGTGATCTGATTTATTTCCAATCCTTTTCTTATCTTAAGCCTCTTGACAATAACTTAACTTGCGGATATATTCAACGTCGCTTAACTAATAAAGGATATTAATTATGTCGCCAACTAAAGTATTAACTGACGTAATCCGTGAATGGTCGGAAGTTTTAATGCAGCGCTCCATGCGCGACTTCAGGAAATTCATGGATTTGACGGGTCTGTCGTTCTCCCAGATCAACATCCTGATGAGACTTGTACATCACGGAAATACGAGTGTATCTGAAGTGGGAGAACAACTCGGAGTAACCAACGCCGCCGCCAGCCAGGCGGTGGAGCGGTTGGTACAATTGGGTCTGATCGTACGAACCGAAGATCCGGAAGACCGGCGCGCCAAACAACTCGCGCTTACACAAAAAGGCCGCACCCTGATAGAACAGGGCGTCGAAGCCCGCAGCAAGTGGGTCGAGGGTGTTACCGATGCGCTCAGCGCGGAACAGCAGAAAATGATCGTTTCCGCGCTTATCCTGCTCACCTCAGCTGCGCGAAAGACAACTGAGTAGGTCGAGAAACCAGCCCTACAAACAACTTTCTGCATAAAGTAAGGGAGCCAGATCCAAAACGACTTGGCGGAATAACTTGTTGGATAACATTTTAGAGGAGTCTTTACAACCATGCTACGTTTATTGAAATACTTAAAACCCTACCTCCTGCTCATAATAATCGCAATCGCCTTGCTGTTTGTGCAGGCGAATGCCGACCTGGCTCTGCCCGACTACATGTCGAAAATCGTGAATATCGGCATCCAGCAAGGTGGTGTGGCAAATGCCATCCCCGTGGCAGTCCGCCAGACCGAGATGAACAAGCTCACCATTTTCATGAGCGCGGCAGACAAAACAAGAGCGCTGTCCGATTTCACCCTGGTAGATAAAAACTCACCTGATTATGCCGCGAATGTCAAGTTGTATCCCGACCTGGCAAACGAACCGATTTATGTCCTGAATAAGATCAGCAGCACAGAAACCACCTGGCTGAACCCCGTGATGGGGAAATCCTTCCTGATCGTTTCAGGCATCCAAGAGATACTTGCTGACCCAGCCAAAGCAGCAGCCATGGCAGCCACCTCGGGTTTCGACCTTTCCAAGATTCCGCCCGGGATGGATATTTTCACGATACTCGCACAGCTTCCGGCCGCACAATTGGCTCAACTGAGCAGCACTTTCGATGCAAAGTTTACTGCGCTGGGAGACAGCATGATCATCCAGGCTGCTGCCGCACCTGTCAAGATCGAGTACATTGCGCTAGGAATGGATGCCGGGAAATTGTCATCCAACTATATCTTAAACATCGGCGTCTTGATGCTGCTCGTGACACTGCTCTCCGGTACCTGCACGATCCTGGTGGGATATCTTTCTGCGCGAACAGCCGCAGGGCTGGCACGTGATCTGCGCCGGAATGTATTCAACCGGGTGGAAAGCTTTTCCGCGACCGAGTTTGACAAATTCTCCACGGCTTCTCTGATCACCAGGTCGACGAATGACATCACCCAGATCCAAATGGTAGTGATCATGATGATGCGCATGGTGTTTTATGCGCCGATCATTGGTATCGGCGGCGTGATCCGTGCGATCGGTAAAAGCGCCAACATGTGGTGGATCATCGCACTTGCAGTGGTTGTGCTGCTTGGTTTGATCCTGACCGTGTTTGCCATCGCCCTGCCTAAATTCAAGATCATCCAAAGCCTGATCGACCGGCTCAACCTTGTGACACGCGAAAACCTGTCGGGGATGATGGTCATCCGAGCTTTCAACATGCAGGGATTCGAGGAAAACCGCTTCGATAAGGCCAATGTGGACCTGACCAGTAACAGCCTGTTCATCAACCGGGTCATGGTTACGATGATGCCGGTAATGATGCTGGTGATGAATGGAGTAACCCTGCTTATCCTGTGGGTTGGTGCCCACCAGGTGGCGCAGTCATCCATGCAGGTGGGCGATATGATGGCATTTATGCAATATGCCATGCAAATCGTTTTTGCCTTCCTGATGCTGGCGATGATGTTCATCATCCTGCCAAGAGCAGCCGTATCCGGGGACCGGATCGCGGATGTGCTCGAAACCAAACCGGTCATTAATGACCCGGAAGTCCCAAACCAATTCAGCGAGCCGTTCAAGGGAACGGTCGAATTCCGCAACGTTTCGTTCCGATACCCTGGAGCTGAGGAAGACGTTTTACACAACATCAGCTTCACTGCCCAACCGGGTCAGACCACGGCGCTGATCGGCACCACCGGTTCGGGTAAATCCACGATCGTCAGCCTGATCCCGCGCTTTTATGATGTCACTGAGGGGTCAGTCATCGTCGATGGGACAGACATCCGGGAAGTGACCCAGCACGACCTGCGTGACAGGATCGGTTACGTCCCCCAAAAAGGGACGCTATTCTCAGGGACAATCGAAACCAACCTTCTATATGGGGATGAAAACGCCAGCGACGAGGAATTGAAAAAAGCAGCCGACATCGCCCAGGCAACCGAATTCATTACCTCTAATCCTGAGGGCATGCAGACTGAAGTGGCACAAGGCGGCATGAACGTATCGGGAGGTCAAAAGCAACGCCTGGCGATCGCCCGAGCCCTGGTAAAGAAAGCACCCATCTATATCTTTGATGACAGTTTTTCGGCCCTGGATTTCAAGACGGATGCAGCCCTGCGGAAATCGCTCAAGGAGCACACCGGTTCGAGTACCATGATGATCGTGACCCAGCGCATTGCCACCATCAAGAATGCCGAACAGATCATCGTATTAGACGAGGGTAATATCGTTGGAAAAGGCTCCCATGACGAACTTATGAAGGACTGTGAAATATACCGAGGCATTGCCTTATCGCAGTTGAGCATGGAGGAGTTGGCATGACAATGCACAGCGTTACTCCCCCAACCAGTTCCACTCCAGCCGGCGGGCGCCCCCCAATGGGCGGCATGAGACCCGGCGGCGGCCCAATGGCAATGATGCGAAAAGGCGAAAAACCGCGTGATTTCAAAGGCACCCTGAAAAAACTTGTCCAATATCTTGCGCAATACCGGCTTTTGATCTTATTCATCTGGCTGCTCGCGATCGCCTCGACAGCCGCAATGATCGTCGGTCCCAAGATCCTGGGAAATGCCACCACAAAGCTGTTCGAAGGTGTATTAGCCCAGATCGCTGGAACGGGTGTAGTTGACTTTACCTACATTGGCAATATCCTGATAGAAACCCTTTTGCTGTACGTGGTCTCTGCTTTGCTGAGTTACGGACAGGGCTGGATCATGTCCAATGTGGCAATGAATATCACCTACCGGTTCAGGAAGGACATCGCCGAAAAGATAAACCGAATGCCCCTGAAATATTTTGATGGCACGAGCCACGGCGAGGTGCTATCGCGTATTACAAATGATGTGGACACGGTCAGCCAAACCTTGAACCAGAGCATGACGCAGATCATAACGTCCATCGCTACTGTAATCGGCGTGCTCATCATGATGTTCACCATCAGCTGGCAGATGACCCTGGTAGCCATTGCCATCCTGCCATTATCGCTCGGCATCATTGGCTTGATCATTGGTAAATCCCAAGTCTTCTTCAAACGCCAACAGGACTTCCTGGGGCATATCAACGGTCATGTTGAAGAAATGTACGGCGGGCACGTTGTGATGAAGGCTTTCAATGGTGAAGCCAAGAGCGTTGAACAATTTGACGAGATCAACGGCACCCTCTATGACTCAGCCTGGAAGTCACAATTCCTGACCGGCCTGTTATTCCCGATCATGAACTTCGTAGGCAACCTGGGGTATGTAGCCATCTGTATCCTGGGCGGCTACCTGGCAGTCCAGGGCAGCATTACCATTGGCGATATCCAGGCGTTCATTCAGTATGTCCGCTCATTTACACAGCCGATCTCGCAGATCGCCAATATTTCCAATATTCTTCAGCAAACCATGGCAGCGGCCGAGCGTGTGTTCCAATTCCTGGCTGAACCCGAAGAAATCCCGGATACAACAACCCCAGTCCAGGTGGGTACTGTCCAGGGTCGGGTGGATTTCAAGAATGTCCATTTCGGTTACAACCCGGACAAGATCATCATCAATGACTTTACATTCTACGCCGAACCTGGGCAAAAGATCGCCATTGTAGGACCGACCGGCGCCGGCAAGACCACCATGGTCAAACTGTTGATGCGCTTCTATGACGTCAACAGCGGCGCCATCCTGGTGGATGGTCATAACATCCAGGATTTCACCCGGGCGGATCTGCGCTGCATGTTCGGTATGGTCTTACAGGATACCTGGCTTTATAACGGACCCATCATGGAGAATATCCGCTACGGCAGGTCGAACGCCAGCGATGAGGATGTCATCAATGCCGCCAAGGCTGCCCGCGTGGACCATTTTGTCCGCACGCTGCCCGAGGGTTACAACATGGTGCTCAACGAGGAGACCACAAACATTTCCCAGGGTCAAATGCAGCTGATGACCATCGCCCGAGCCTTCCTGGCAGATCCCAAAATCCTCATACTGGATGAAGCCACCAGTTCGGTGGATACGCATACCGAAGTGCAGATCCAAAAAGCAATGGATTCACTTATGAAGGGACGCACCAGCTTCATCATTGCCCACCGCTTATCCACGATCCGCGATGCGGACTGGATCCTGGTGATGAAAGACGGTGATATCGTGGAACAGGGCAAGCATGCCAAACTACTTGCCAAGAAAGGTTTCTACGCCGAACTTTACAACAGCCAGTTCGAAGGCAAAGAAATCTAGCCCTGCAAGGTTTTGCACCCAAAATACCAAAATCCAGCTTCTTCCAACGTCTAATAGGGAAATAGGGAGAGGCTGGTGTTTTTTCAAGGTAGAAAGGATTTTTAGAATGGAAAAAACTAATAAAATTGAGCAAAGGCACCTGGGAAAAACAGAAATCCTGGTCACCCCGATCGGACTAGGCGTCATGGAACTTGCAGGAGGAGGCGGGTTGATCGGGCGAGCGTTCCCGGTCATTCCGCAGGAAGAAAAAAATGCCATCATCAAAGCAGCGCTGGACGGCGGCATCAACTGGTTCGATACTGCCGAGATGTATGGAGCAGGTGTATCTGAACAATCGCTTGCGATCGGGTTGAAGGCTGCCGGCAAATCAGATGAGGAAGTGGTCATTGCGACAAAATGGCAGCCGATTTTACGAACTGCGAGGAATATTCCGCTAACCATAGGTAACCGCCTGCACTTCCTGGGTGGGTACAGCATCGGGAATTACATGGTCCACCAGCCTTACAGCTTTTCGTCGCCTGAAGCGGAAATGAATGCCATGGCTGACCTTGTAGAGGCTGGGAAGATCCGATCAGTAGGAGTGAGCAATTTCAATCCTGCTCGAATGCGGCGGGCACATGCGGCACTTGAAAAGAGAGGTCTGCCACTCGCGGTGAACCAGGTTCGCTACAACTTATTGGACCGGAATATCGAGACAAATGGCGTCCTGGAAACAGCAAGGGAACTGGGGATCACGATCATTGCCTACACACCCGTGGCACGCGGGTTGTTGACCGGGAAATATCACAAGGATCCAGGGCTACTCGAGCACGTACCAGGTTGGCGCAAGGCAGGCATGAAACGCGACCTGGAGAGGACACGTCCACTCATCAATTCCATGGAAGAGATTGCCGCCAGTCACGGAGCGACGGTTGCACAGGTTGCATTGAATTGGCTGGTATATTTCAAAGGAAATATCGTGGTTACCATCCCGGGTGCCACGAAGGTCCGACAGGCTGAGGAAAGCGCCGGAGCGATGAACTTCCGGCTCTCCAATGACGAACTGGCCTTGTTGGATGAAATGTCGCGAGGGCTCCAAAAATAAATCAGGAATAAAAGCAGGGACTGGCAATTCATGTATCTTTAGTTGCTTCCATGAAAAATATTATTCCGAATATATTATCAAATGCCGAGTCGGGTGACCCGGCATTTGATTTAAGGTAAAATTATTTATCTAATTTATTTTGATTTTTCCTTCTTAGGTTTTATTCAAAAGGATAAGATGACCAACCCAACTGAAAATTCCCGATACCTTGTCAACCTTCAAAAAGAAACAGATGGCGCCTTTCTCTATCTTGCCTTGGCGGAATCTGAAAAGCAACCGAAAATGGCCGAGTTGTACCGGCGTTTATCTGCGAGCGAAGTAAAGCACGCGAAAGCGTGGGAAAAACGATTAATCGACTCCAAGGCGAAATACTCGCGGCCCAAACCGAGCGGACGCGCCCGCATTCTCGCAATCCTGGCGAAGCGGTTCGGACCTCAGTTCATCCTTCCAACCCTTACGTCCAACGAACAGGCTGACAGCCGCGCATACGACAATCAGCCCGAAGCAGAATCGACAGCCATGTCGGCTGACGAGAAGTCTCACGCCCTATTGCTATCTGCGGCCTCTGATCGGTCAACCGGACTGGCGGGTGCCGATGTAGCCCAAATGGAGGGGCGCCATCGATTAGGCGGCGGGAATGCCCTGCGCGCGGCTGTCCTGGGAGCTAATGACGGGTTGGTGTCGGTCCTTAGTTTGACAATGGGAGCTGCCGGGGCGAACCTGCCTGGTCATGGTGTGCTTATAACCGGGATTGCCGGTCTGCTGGCCGGATCCAGCTCGATGGCATTAGGCGAGTGGCTTTCGGTCCAGTCATCGCGTGAACTTTATCAAAGACAGATATCCATCGAAACCCAGGAAATCGCAGATCATCCTGAAGAAGAACAGGAAGAACTGGCGCTGATCTACGAGGGTAAGGGGCTGCCCATCGAACGTGCACGCGAGCTCGCTGCTCACATTACAAAGGACAAAGGCAATCTTCTGGATACATTGGCTCGCGAAGAGTTGGGGATAGATCCAAAAGAACTGGGGGGTTCTCCCTGGGAAGCGGCGGTAACATCATTCTTCCTTTTCGCTTCCGGTGCGTTTATCCCACTTTTTCCATATATCTTTCTCAAGGGAATCCCTGCCGTTGTTACCAGTTTGTCTGTCGGTGCGTTAGCGCTCTTCCTTACAGGGGCAGCCATCACCCTGTTAACTGGGAAAAGTGTGTGGGTCTCCGGGACCCGGCAGGTTGTGATCGGTATCCTGGCCGCAGTACTTGTTTTTGGAGTGGGCAGATTGATCGGTGTTTCGGTGGGTGGCTAACAGGAAATATCGGGCCAATAATTGAGGGGGCTCTTTGGAAACCCTACCCGCGTTTTAGGGTAAAATTCGACGATTCTAAAATTCATTCCTGGATAAATAAATGTCAACTCCTGATTGGGTTAAAGACGCGATTTTCTATCAAATATTCCCCGACCGGTTTGCCAATGGCGACCCCGCTAATGACCCGCCCAATATGCAAAAGTGGGGCTCTGCTCCCACTGCCTGGGGATTCCAGGGCGGTGACCTGCGCGGCATTATCCAGCAACTTGACTACCTGCTCGACCTGGGCATTACCGCGATCTACTTGAATCCCATTTTTTTATCCCCCTCCACCCACCGGTACAACACCAGCAATTACTATCAAATCGACCCAAAACTCGGGACAATGGCCGACTTCCACGACCTGGTTAATTGTGTGCATCAAAATCACATGCACCTGATCCTCGACGGCGTTTTCAACCATGTCGGACGCGGCTTCTTTGCATTCGTGGATGTCCTCGAAAATGGTGAAAAATCAGGCTATAAGGATTGGTTCCACATCAAGAATTTCCCATTAAACGCATACGATGATGGAAAGCCAATAAATTACCTGGGCTGGTGGGACCATAAATCTTTGCCCAAACTCAACACTTCCAATAAATTGGTCAGGGAATATATATTAAATATTGCCCGATACTGGATCGACCAGGGTATTGACGGCTGGCGATTGGACGTACCCAATGAAATCGATGACGACGGTTTTTGGGAAGAGTTTCGTAAAGTTGTCCATACTGCAAACCGTGAAGCTTATCTGGTCGGTGAAATTTGGGAGGTGAATCCGCGCTGGGCGAATGACCTTCACTTTGACGGTCTCACCAATTACCCAGTACGGGATGCCCTCGTTGCGCTGCTGCAGGGGCGAGAAAATGCCACCCAATTCGATGTGCGCATCGAGGCACTGATCAAGGCCTATGAGCACGACAACCTGCTAGCCATGTATATCCCCCTCGACAGCCATGACACCGAGCGCTTCAAGACCATGGTGGCAGGGAACATCGACAAGCTAAAACTGGCATTTCTATTCCAAATGGCATTTCCCGGAGCACCGGCAATATATTATGGAGACGAGGTTGGAGTGGAGGGCGGCAAAGACCCCGACTCGCGACGAGCTTTCCCGTGGAACGAAAATGAGTGGAACCTGGACCTGCGTAACTGGGTAAAAACCCTGATCTCGCTGCGAAAACGGATCCTGTGCCTGCGCCGCGGAGACTTCATCCGGTTATTGGCCGAAGACGGAAACTACGCATTCGCCAGGTCCCTGGGTGAAGACAGGGTCCTGGTAGCACTGAATGCAAGCTCAAAAGCGCGTCGCATTGATGTGCCCGTTTCCAAAATCGGATGGAAAGACGGGCGCCGTGTCAAGGATTGCCTGAGCGGTGAAAAACATGTTGTCAGTGCGGGAAAAATTACCGTAAACCTACCCGGTTGGAGCGGGGTGTGGATCAGGTGATCCAAGCCAGCCAACCCACAATTGGAATAAGTTGAGTAACTGCGAACCCTGTTCCCAACTCATCTCACGAGTTTTCACGGACACCATAAATCCAGTTGAAATTCGTTCCGAGCGTATTGGCCTGGTAGAAACGGTCATCAGCTACCGATAGGGTTTTAGCGTCTTCCTGAGAAATCAGGGGAATTGGCTTTCGTAGATATAGTCGTCTGGATATTTCTGAAATCCTGGCCTCACACCACATCCAATCCGGGTCGAAGGCTGACAGGTCAAGCGGGCGAGTGTAGCCGCGCAATGTTTTCCGTTTTTCGTTACTGGTGTAAGGTTCGAAATAACTCATCGCCAATTCGCGAAGATTCCTGTAAACCGGCTCACGGAAACGCAGAAAAGCATAATTCGATTTGGCGATACACCCCCAATTATTATTGTGCTGGAATAACGCCAGCACGTGGTCATCATCCATACCGGGCTCAGGGACAAGGTCCATGATGAGGGGACGATGCCCGAGGCGAACAAGAGCCAACGCAGCAAAGAGTGCCCCATCGAGACAATGTCCCTGACCGTCGGTCATTACCCGCAGCGGTGATCTGTCGAGCTCCTCTGCGATGTATGGGATGCTGTCCAAATAATCCTGGATGGCTGCCGGAGAATCTAATTTCTTGAATATCTTTTTTATTGGGGGCGTTAAGCGGTTCTCAAATTCGGATAGTTTGATCATTTGTTAAATTTATCCCGTTTGTATGATTATTCAGATTAATTAGATGGTCGAAAGCGTACCGGGCTGATTATCGCAGCAACGTGATCGCGATAGATGCCATGAAAACTATTACTGCCATTGACATTGTGATTTGCAGCATTAACAAGAACTTGGCCCGCGCCGATAGCACCTGCGTGTCGCCGAGCCCGAATTGTGTGTTGCTGCTAAATCCGAGGAAAACATAATCCCAGAACCCGGCGTGCCAGCCTTCCCAACCGGTCAATGGCAGGGCTTGCTGAGGAAAAGCAAAATCATAGCGCTTTGTTAATCCATCGCGGCGGGCGCGTGGACCGCCACCATCGATGATCCAATACCACACACCAAACAGTACTAAGTTGACTACCCACAGAACCAGGGTGTCTTTTAAAAGCACACCCACACCTATTTGAGGACGTGAAGATACTATAAATATTACCAAGCCGATTTTGAGCACCATGCGCAGTGTGACCCAACCGAGATAAATCATTGCCACGTGGCGTTCCCATACATTTCTGCGGGTCAACCAGAGGATCAAAAGAACGATAAATGAGACGATCGGGACCAGGTATTCCAAACTTGTGGCGACCTTGTCCGTTGAGCTTAGCACTACCAGCGTACTGCGATGAAGAGCAACCGGCAGTGAAACAAAATTAGATAACAGGAAGTCGTGAAGTGTGATCAGGGCTAGAGCGATGATCATTTCAAAGGAATAGATATCCAGGCGTTTGGAGGCACTTTTCGATTCATTCATATGGAATCATCCTTGCGTAGTATTTCAAGCTAGGCATGGAGGTGGTTATTAAGATACCAATAAGCACAATTTTCAAAATGATTCTTTATGCATGCATAAAAGAATATTTTCCCAAGGATAATATGCAAATCAGGCAAATTTAATAGTATCAAATATTTGAGGCTAAATCAATGAGCATATATTTGAAATTATTGGTATTTTTTCCAATTATTTTTTGGCTATACAGCGCTAGTGCTTAGAACCACAATCTGTGACGACCTCGCCGGGTGTAAAATATCCCATGACAAGAGAGGATTCCATGCCAATTCCTGACCAGAAGAAATTGCTCCAACTCATGGAAGAAACGCACACAAAAATGGAAAGCGTTTTGCCTCAAGTTAACACTAACAAAGAAATCTATCCCGGGTGGACCATAAGGGAGGTTTTGGCGCATGTGACTGGCTGGGATGAAGCCACAATTGAAGCTCTGCACGCCCACATTGAGGGTAGACCACTGTCCATCCCAAATATTCCCGATATCGATGCATACAATGAAATGTCTGTTTTCTCCCGGACCGGACTTGATATTGAACAGGTTCTTAAAGAATGGCGTTCCAACCGCCAGGTCCTGCGGACTATCATCGAGGAAATGACAGTAGATAAATTCTCCCTCCCCGTCAACGTTCCCTGGGGAGGTAACTCAACCATAATGAATATGATGGTAATGTTTTGCGAGCACGAAGGTAAACATACCCGCGACGTTCAAAAATGGCTTCAGCATCCGGATAAGCCGCTAACGGAGGAAGGAGAATAGTATGTCCACCACCGTGACCTCGAAGCAATTTATTAAAGTACCACCCGCACAGGTTTATTACGCTCTGACCCATGCAGAAGCATTGCACGAATGGCTATGCGACTTTGCCACTGTAGCTCCCCGCCCGGGAGGACGGATGTACCTTTATTGGCATGGTGACTTTTATTCCGCTGGAGAATATATTGCCCTGGAAGAAAATAAATCCGTCAAATTCAAATGGTTTGCGCGGATGGAACCCTGTGCCACCGATGTGAGTGTAACATTATCGCCCAAGGACGGGGGAACACTGGTGACATTCGACCATAATGTCCCAGATGGAGACGAATGGAAACGGCGAGCAGAAGGTTTCAAAACCGAATGGGATTCAACACTCCCCAACCTGGCCTCGGTTCTCGAGACCGGACTTGACCGGCGCACATTCGACAGACCAATGTTGGGGATAAACATCAGCGATTTCAACCCTGAAATTGCAAAGACTTTGGGCGTGCCTGTCAGCCAGGGGGTCCGTTTGGACGAAGTCCGGGCGGGGATGGGCGCGGCCGCAGCCGGTCTGAGCAAAGACGACGTCATCGTTGAACTTGATAATAAGCCTGTCACGAACGATTATGGGAGTTTTGTAGCTGCGCTCCAGGGCAAGAAAGGGGGAGATAAAGTCGAGGTGGTCTTCTACCGCGGCCCTCAAAAAAATACCATCACGATGGAATTAGCCAAAAGACCCGTGCCGGAGATTTCCTGGAACCCGGCTGAACTGGCCGAGCAGGTACGAGTCAAATATGAAGAGGCGCAGGGCAGGCTGGATGGTTGTTTTCTTGGAGTGAGCGAAGCCGAGGCTGACCATGAGCCTGCGCCCGGTGAATGGAGTGCCAAGCAGGTGCTGGCCCACCTGATTCAAACTGAGCGTGGCTGGATCGCCAACCTGGATGACGCAGTGGGTGGATATGAAAGATTGGCGGACGATTGGGGAGGCAACCTGCCCGGACACATCCTTGCCACCGTTGCCGCTTATGGCACTTTTAAAACCATGCTGGACGAATTAAAACGCCTGTCGGTGGAAATGGTGACTTTTTTAGGAGCCCTTCCGAAATCATTCGTAGATCGGAAAGCAAGTTACTTTTTGAATGCTGTCCAAATGCTCGAACTGGAATCGCACACCAACTCCCATGTCGACCAGATCAAAGCAGCTTTCGCTGCTGCGCGTAAATCAAAAGAATGACGATGAGCTGTCAATAAAAATGGGTAAGATCATCGCAGTTACCGGCACCACGGGAGTGGGTAAAACTACACTCGTACGGGCTTTGTGCAAACAAGGTTTGTTTATTACAGGCTTGGAACAACATGTTGAACGCCCTTTCCAGCAGGAGTTTAAGGCACAGCGCGAATATGCACTCCCAAACCAAATCGATTTCCTGCTGCTGAGAGCCGAACAGGAGCAATTCCTGCGCCAGTCGGTTCATACCGGTTTGATGGACGGTGGGCTGGATGTGGATTTTTATGGTTTTACCCATCTCTTTCGTGCGCGCGGCTTGCTGACTATTGCTGAATATTCACTGTGCCAGCGATTTTATAAATTCGTTCGTACCTATTTGCCTCCTCCTGATTTAATTATCCATCTGACCGCCCGCCCGGAGGTGATCGACCACCGCCTCGCAAGACGAAAGCGAATTAATATCGCTGAACCCAAAGACGTCCTCAAACTGGCGGCTTTCCTTGAAGATTGGCTGACTGCAATACCGTCCAATCACATTATCCGCCTGGAGGTCTCGGAAAATGATCCCGGGTACCATCGGTTGCTTCCATCCTTGCTGCTCAAAATTCGACCATATATCAACTAATGTTTTCCGTCATTCCTTAACGAAAACTCAAATTCTGAGGTAACCACTATGAAACATAAATATTTTATCGATACCAACAAAGGGGTCACATTCATCGTAATCCTGGGAATGATGGCATTCTATAATCAATGGCAAAATCCCACTGCCTGGGTTTACCTTGCCTTGCATGGTACTTATGGTTTGCTGTGGGTGATGAAAAGCAGCATGTTTCCAGACGCTTCGTGGGAACGAAAGATCAGTGTTTGGTTTGGATTGGTTTCCTGGATTTCCCTGGTCTTATATTGGATCCCGGGCTGGTTACTCATGTGGAAAGGTGTTACAGCTCCGCCATGGCTCCTGGGAATTGCAGTCAGCATGAATGCATTCGGCATTTTCTTCGTCTTCGCTGGTGATATGCAGAAGTTTACTTCCCTGAAATTGCACCCGGGTGAATTGATCACTGACAGCCTGTTTAAGTTATCGCGCAACATCAATTACTTTGGCGAATTCCTCATCTATGCCGCATTCGCCCTGCTTCCAATGATGTGGTTTGCCTTCCTGCCGCTGGCGGTATTTATTCTCGCTTACTGGATCCCGAACATGGTCCGCAAGGACAAAGCCCTGGCTGCCCTGCCAGGATTCCAAGCTTACAAAAAGAATACACGATCTTTCTTCCCGTTCCTTTTCTAGGAGACCCATGGCAAGCCTTCGCAGCCGGATAGTTCAGCGGATTATGCGCGATACCAAAGATGCCCTTCTCGGCGATCTCCCGGTTGAGGTACGCCGCAGGCGGATCGACTCTGCCGCGCGCCGAGCCATCCGCGTGCCGCGCGGGGTGTGCCTCAAAACTGTTTCAGCCAACGGGGTTCCATCAGATTGGCTTGAACCAGATGAGGCCATTCCCGGGCAGGCCATCCTATACCTTCACGGAGGCGCCTATGTCATTTGCTCACCCTCCACCCATCGCGGCCTAGCCGGGCATATTGCCCAGGCCAGCCAGTCACGGGCGCTATTAATCGACTACCGGCTTGCCCCGGAACATCCCTTCCCTGCGGCACTCGATGATGCACTGGCCGGCTACCGCTGGCTGCTAGAAAATGGTTACACCCCGGAGCACATCGCCATTGGAGGTGATTCGGCCGGGGGAGGCCTGACACTTGCGACTGCTCTTTTCCTGCGGGATACCCATAAAATAATGCCCGCGGCGCTTTTCCTGCTTTCACCCTGGACCGACCTGACCTTCTCAGGAGAATCCATCCACACGCGAGCCGACCGCGACCCACTTCTGAGTCTTAACAACGATGACTGGCTGGTTAAAATATATGCCAATGGGCATCCATTGGATTATCCTTATATTTCCCCCCTCTTTGGAGATATGCACGATCTGCCTCCCACTTTGATCCAGGTTGGGACAGAAGAGATCCTTTACGATGATTCCATCCGCCTGGAGCAAAAGGCACGTTTGGCGGGAGTCAACGTAACACTGGAAACCTGGCCTGGGATGTGGCATGTTTTCCAGGGATTTGCCCCCTACGTTCCAGAATCGCACCAGGCCATTGAAAAGATCGGGGAATTTCTCCGGGCCCATTTATGATTTTAATGGATCTGGGGAAACCTTTTGTCCGCGGGCGAACGGCGGATGTTTACGCAAAGGAAGTTGATCAGGTTCTCAAATTAATTCACAATTGGTTTGAATTTGTAAACATCCCTGAAATGGAATCTTGGCTGCCGAAACAAGCAGAAATTGTTACGTAGAGAAAGATAACCCAGAAATCCCGTACCATACTATTTTCACTGGATAAATCGAGAGGAGAAACCATGAAACATACCGAGGGCAATTTCGTAGGGGTGCGCAACAGCAGCAACTATTATCAGGGGTGGATTCCTGATGGGAATGTGAAAGCAGTTCTGTTGATCGTTCACGGAGTTGGAGAATATTGCGGGCGCTACTCCAACGTGGTTAATTATTTCGTCCCGCTCGGATACGCCGTCTACGGGCTGGATCACATTGGGCATGGCAAATCGGACGGACAGCGCGAGGTGATAAAGCAATTTGAGGATTTCACCGAGCCGCTCAACGTGTTCTATAAAATGATCAAGGAATCGCAGCCTGGCAAACCAGTTTTTATCTATGGGCACAGCCTGGGAGCGTTGATTACATTATTTTACCTGCTCGATCACCAGGCTGATTTCAAGGGCGCGATCATTTCCGCGCCACCTGTTAAAATCCCCGACAATATTTCACCGGTGACCGTTACCATCGGGAAGATCCTTGCAACCATCGCTCCAAGGACTGGACTGATTGGGCTGGATACCTCCGGCCTATCCCACGACGAGGCAGTGGTAAAAGCATATAACGCCGATCCGATGGTGTTCCACGGTAAAATCACGGCAAGCATTTCTGGTGGAATGCTGCGCGCCATGCTGCGTGTCAACGAAGAAGCCGGAAAGATTTCTCTGCCCCTTTTTATTCTTCAGGGCGGCGCCGACAGGATCGTGGATCCCAGCGGAGCTAAACTTCTCTACGATAAGGCCGGGTCCAATGACAAGACCCTCAGGATTTACGATAATCTTTACCACGAAGTACATAATGAACCGGACCGGGTGAACATGTTCAACGACCTGCAAGCCTGGCTGACTGCCCGCGCTTAATCGAGGGAACTGCTATTAAGCAGAGAGCGGCAATCACTGGATTGCCGCTCTTTTGATTTGTACAATTTTATTCTGCTTTGCCGACCCAATACCGACCTGCCTGGATCACCATCTTATCCGGCACGTCAGCCAGGACAATAGCGCCATTTCCGATCCGAACCCCCGAACCGATTTTTATCCCGATGGTGGTTGTCACCCCCATTCCAACCAGCGTGCGTTCGCCAACATGGACGTGACCCGCCAGCAATGCCCCCGGGGCAATGTGCGTATATTCTCCAATCTCACAATCATGCGAGACTACCGCATTGGTGTTGATCATGCACCTCTCCCGGAGGACTGCTTCTGCCCCAATGTAAGCATTGGCAAACACCTGAACTCCCTCTCCCACACTGGCACTCGGTTCCACGCAAGCCCGGGGATGAATTTGGCTGGGGAACGAGAATCCGCTGCTTTTCAGCAGTTGAAAAATACCTACACGCAATGCGATATCTATTATACCGCCAACCCCATTTGCTGCCATCAATACTCCCCGCGCTATAAGGGAAGGCAGTAGAACCCGGGTGCCCAGCACAGGAATCCCAAGCACGAGCTTTCCCTTCAGACGAATATCGTCATCGACGATCCCTGCGATTGTGTAAGTATCGTTTTGAAGAACCAGCTCCATAAGAGATTTTGCGTGCCCACCCGCGCCATAGATAAGCAAGTAAAGTTTTTTCGAAACAGGAAATGATGCCGTGAGCTTTTCTTCCCTGCCAGCAAGCTGACGGATATCATCCACCGTAATCAACCCTTCGTTCTTCAAAGTCGCCAAGTCCACACCAAGAGATTCGGCGAGGGCTTTTGCCGGCCTTGTTATTCGCAAGCCGTCTTTGGCTGGTGAGGATGCTCGTTGACCAACCTGGTCATTTACCGGGTCATCGATTTTCCCCGTGATAACTGCCAACCGATCCCCCACTGATAAAGTGTCCCCTTCCCGGGCGAACAATCGAATAAACCCCGCCTCTGGCGATGTAATTTCCGTTGCGGCCTTGGTAGTTTCAATGGTGAACAGAGGCGCACCTTTTTTGATGGCTTGCCGGTCCTTTATGTGGACGTTTACAAGCCTGGCTTCGGGCTCGTTTGCATTCAGGAGAGGAACGAGAATTTCGGATTTGATCATTTTTCCCTAAAAATAATCCCTATGATAATCAAGAATTATTCGTTAATGGAAAGCCCTGCATTAACAATATCCTGCACCGAAGGAAGAATTTTGTCTTCCAGACTCTTAGCATTGGCAACCGGTAAGTCCAGGGCTGCCACACGCCGTACCCTTAAACCGCTCAATTTTTCCACTGAACGGGCCGCCAATTCCGCACCCCAACCGAGTGAAATCGTCCCCTCTTCAACCGTCACCAATTTCCCCGTCCTTTCCAGTGACTGGAAAAGCGGATCCAGGTTAAAAGGACTGAGTTGTGAAAAAAGAATGATTTCTGAGAATATCTCATGCTCCATTATAAGATCAAGTGCGGCGAGTCGGACAAGTTCGAAATTATATCCATAACAAGCAAGGGTTAGGAGGGCAGGTTTTGTTGGTCGCAAGGTAAAGGTCGGATAGGCGCCTGAGGTTTTATCAACCTGGTAATCACGCAGGTCTGCCTTCCCTGCTTTAAGCAACTGTCGGGTATATAACAATTTGTGCTCTATGAACAGTACCGGGTCCTCATCGGATATTGCAGCAGCCAGCAAGTCCGCCGGGTCTCCCAATGTATTGGGAGCGATGACTTTCAGGCCGGGTACACCCAGGAACATTTTCTCAAGAGATTGGCTGTGAGTTGGACCATAACCGCGCCGTCCGCCCATCGGGGTGCGCACAACCAGCGGGACTCTGACCAGGTTGTTATACATCCAGCGGAACTTGGAAGCATGGTTGACTAACTGGTCGGCGACCAATGTGACGAAATCTCCGAACATGATCTCTGCCACCGGAATCAAGCCGCGCAGCGCCATCCCGGATGCCATGCCGACGATCGCAGCTTCGGATATGGGTGTGGTCAGGACACGCGTCGGGAATTTTGTGGAGAGACCGCGCGTTACCTTGAATGCTCCGCCGTAAGGGTCTAGAATGTCCTCTCCGAGCAAATAGACTCGTTCATCTGATTCCATGGAGCGATGCAGGGCAAAATTGAGGCGGTCCAGGACTGTCGTCATCAATATTCGCTGCTTAATTCGGGGAATGGATCAAGACTTGCACGATCAAAGGCGTTATTAACGATTTCTGCAACCTCAGACGCGGCTCGCGGAAATTCTTCGGTCGCGAGACGCAGCCCATGGATAGTCAAGGGGTCAATTTTGCGAATGCGGGCGAGTTCTTCGGGGGAGCGCGGATCGTCCCCTTTGCTGTGCGCCGAGAAACGATAGGTATGCAGGATCATGCAGGCGGGTCCGGTTCCGGACCGGGCGGAAGCCGCGGCTTCCATTGCCAATGAGCGCACCTTCAATACATCGGATGTTTCCCGCTCCCAGACCGGGATCCCGAATGCGGTAAACCTAGCCGACATGGAACCGGCGACAGCTTTCTCCACCGGTGTTGTCTGGGCATAATGATTATCTTCGAGTACGAAGAGGATGGGAAGTTTCCACAGGCCAGCAATGTTCATGCTCTCATAGAGAGTGCCTTCACCAAGTGTGCCATCTCCAATGAAAACAAGCACTATCTTTCCAGTATTACGTTCTTTTTCAGCCAGTGCCATGCCAGCGGCGATCGGTACGATTCCTCCCTGGATCCCATTCGAGTAAAAATTGCGCCAGTGGATGTGCTGGCTTCCACCCCTTCCACCGACGAGACCGGAAGCTTTTCCCATCAATTCGGCAGCCAGCTGGTATGCCTCGCCACCATAAGCCAGGAAATGGCCGTGACAACGATGATTACTGAAAACCACATCCTCCGTGTCCACTACCGAAAATATCCCCGCAGCATCGGCTTCCTGGCCAATATACGCGTGAGTCGTACCGACGATTTTTCCGGTTGAGAACTCAGATAATAAACGTTCTTCAAACCGGCGAATCAATAGCATAGTTTTATAAAGGGTGAAATTGTCATCCATTGCGAGGACATTATAACGCACACAAATCTCCTGAATTGCCTTGTTGTTATCTTTTTTACCGGGATTCGCCTTTGACAACGTATTATCTCTATACGCAATCCATTCCGGGCCACAACAATGTTGCTGCATCTCCTCCTCATGGTATAATCCCCCAACTATGAGTCCTGAAGCAACCCAAACCAAACTCTGCCCCACTTGTGGGACGCGGCTGGCTGAAAATGCGACGCGCTGCGTCGTATGCGGGACAGAATTCAACGCCACCCCAAAACAGAAAGCAAAAACAGAAAAAGCAGTCCAGGGGGCACGCATGCCGGAATTAACCTTGAGTCTGCCGGTCGCACTGGGCTTGTTGGCCATATTCCTGGTAGTGGGTGCCCTGGCATTGTTTTTAACCTTGAAAGGCACTGGAAAACTGCCCAATGCCACTGCAGTATTCACTCCCAGTGTGACGGCATCGATCACATCAACCCCCACTGAGACGCTGGTCCCAACCGAGACTCCCACCTTGACCCCTGAGCCACCGATTGAATATACGGTAGGGAACGGAGATTCGTGCATTTCAATCGCAGGATTGTACGGCTCATCCGTAGCCGCGATTGTCAGCTTGAATAATTTGAACAGCCAATGCACAAATCTGCAGGCCGGACAAAAGATACTTGTCCCACGACCGACTGCGACTCCACCACCTGCCGCCACTGCCACAATGGAATCAGCGGCGGCCACCCGGGCTGCCTGCCAGACCGTAAAGTACACAGTCAAAGCGAACGATACACTCAGCACGATTGCATCAGCATATGCTGTCTCAGTGACTGCCATTAAAGAGTGGAACGGGTTGAGCACCGACACGGCCATGCTCGATACTGTCCTGATCATCCCGTTGTGCATGCGCGACGCCACCCCGGGGCCAAGCCCCACTCCAACCACCCCGCCTCCTTATCCGGCGCCCAACCTGCTCCTGCCAGCCAACGGTGAAATGTTCACCCTGGCGGCAGACAGCGTAACATTACAATGGGCATCTGTTGGCGCCCTGCGCGATAACGAGCGCTACCAGGTGATCGTGCAAGTCCTAACGGGGGGGACCGGGCATAAATTAACGGAATATGTAACCGATACCAAGTTCATCGTCCCGGTGACCTTCCGCCCGCAGGATAACAGCATCCTGCTCTGGTGGGTGGTCACCGTTCGCCAGAGCGGCACCGATGACCAGGGAAATCCGATCTGGTCAAGTGCAGGGGCGGCATCTGAGATGCGCGTCTTTGGGTGGAGTGGTGCCGGGCCGATCGCCACACCGACCAAATAATACCCGGTCTACAGGAAACCCTTCCCCGCGAGTCTCCTCGCGGGGATTTTTTTCCTAGAATCATGGATTTCCGGAGTAATATATGACCAAGTCAGCTCTCAACGTGCGCGATTACAATCGATATGCCTGGAATCACCAGGTGGATAAAAAAAATAAATTTACAATCCCCGTGAACTCCAAAACCGTGGATTCCGCTCGAAAAGGCGAATTTAGTGTTCTGCTAACCGAGACCAAACCAGTTCCAAAAGAATGGTTCCCATCCTTCCGGGGACTGGATCTGCTCGGCCTGGCTTGCGGCGGAGGGCAACAAGGACCTGTGTTTGCTGCTCTTGGAGCCAATGTAACCATTTTTGACAACTCCCCGTCACAGCTGGAGCGTGACCGGCAGGTAGCCGACCGCGAAGGATTGACGATCTGCACCGTCGAAGGGGATATGCGCGACCTGTCCGTTTTTCCTGACGAAAGTTTCGACCTGGTCTTCCACCCAGTTTCCAATGTCTTTTGCCCAGAAGTGCGCCCCGTATGGAAGGAGTCTTTCCGGGTTTTGAGACCAGGCGGTTTACTGCTTGCCGGGTTTGCCAACCCGATATATTACATGTTTGGCACGCATGCTGACGAACAGGAGACCCTGCAAGTGAGATATGCCATTCCTTATTCCGACCTAAATGACATGGAACCCGAGGAGTTGGACATCTGCATTGAAGAAGGCATCCCGCTCGAATTTGGCCACAGCCTCACCGATCTGATCGCCGGTCAGACCGACGCAGGGTTTGCCATTACCGGATTCTTCGAAGATATCTGCCCGGATTCGCAACTAAGCAAATACCACCCGGCTTACATTGCGACGCGTGCAGTCAGGAAATAAAGGAGGTTAGAAATGAAGTTGATTACCGAAGAAAAACGCATTGCCCTGGTGGCGCATGATAACAAAAAATTAGACCTACTCGATTGGGCGCGTTTTAACCGTGAGACCTTGTCTCGACATTTATTGTATGCAACAGGAACGACCGGAGATATGCTTGCAAAGGAATTGGACCTCTCGATCACCCGCTTCTTCTCCGGACCCCTGGGAGGTGACCAGCAGGTTGGCGCTGCCATTGCCAAGAGTACGGTGGATATGCTCATCTTCTTCTGGGACGCCCTCGAACCTCAGCCCCACGACCCCGATATCAAGGCCTTATTGCGCCTGGCCGTGTTATACAATATTCCGACTGCCTGCAACCGGTCCACGGCTGATTTTATTATCTCCTCCCCCCTCATGGCACAGGAGTATGAACGCCCCACCCCGGACCTGGAAAGGTACGCCTCAACCCGTCACCCGCTGGATTAACTAATATTCATCCATGCTGGTATGAGCCTGCCTGAATATACAGATCTTCCGAAATCCTGTGATTTCGGAAGATCTTTTTAATCGATTTCTTTATAATTTTTGGTGGCCGCTGGAAATGAATTATTTCTTCGCCAATTCTTCCAGCATTGCTGTTGTCAGGGATTTGGGTCGTTCAATGGGTTGACCCAGTGCACGAGCCCAAACCAGGTTTGGCATCACGCCCAGGGCACGCCCTACCCCAAACAACACCGTGTAGAAGTCAAACTCGCGGACACCGTAGTAATACTGCAGGGTGCCGGAGATGGCGTCCACGTTTGGAGCCGGGTTCTTGGCTTTGCCCTGTTCCCTGAGCACAGCCGGGACCACATCATATACAAGTTCCGCCAGGCGGATGAGGGTATCTTCAGGGAAACGAGCCTTGGCAAATTCGAGCTGAGCCGTAAAGCGGGGATCGGTAACTCGTAAAACCGCATGACCGTAGCCTGGAATGACCTTGCCGCCATTCAATGTGTCCCAGGCGAATTTGTATAAATCATCACGGGGCGGAACACCTCCAAACTTGTCGCGCACATCGATCAACCAGCCCAGGCATTCCTGGTTTGCAAGACCATGCAATGGTCCCGCCAGTCCGTTAAGACCTGCCGAGAAAGAGTAATATGCATCCGAGAGAGCCGAACCAGCCAGGTGCGTGGTGTGGGCGCTGACGTTACCTGACTCATGATCTGAGTGGAGGATGAAATACAGGCGTGATAGTTCGGAATACCCCTTCTCATCCTTTACGCCCAGCATTTTGGCAAAGTTGGCGCCATAATCCAGCTTTGGATCATAATTGGGTTCTTTTCCATCACCATATTTCAGCCGATAAATGAAGGCTGCAATCGACGGGAGCTTGGCAGTCAGGTCAAGCGCGTCTTCCAGGGTGGAATCCCAATACATGTCTTTCTTGACACCTTCATGGTAGGCTTTGGAAAATTTTGAACCGCTTTGCAACGCCAGTACCGCCTGGGAGAAAAGAACCATCGGGTGGGTGTCTTTCGGCATGGAGCGTAACATGGCAAATACGTGCGCCGGGACAACCGCCCGTTTTGCCCATTCGGCTTCCACTTCTTCGGCCTGAGCTTTGGTGGGTATTTCACCGATCAGCAGGAGATAAAACAACCCCCCGACATAGGGAATGGCTGCGCCGGCGGGCTTGGGAAGTTTTTCGAGTACCTCCGGGATGGACATGCCCCGGAATTTGATCCCGGTTGCCGGGTCCACAAAGGAGATATCAGTCACCATGGATTTAATGTCGCGCATCCCACCGTATACCTGGCCAATGGTAACCTGGTCGATTACAGTTTCGCCGTGCTCTTTAACCAGGGTCTTGACGCGCTCCCGCCAGGCAGGAAGTTGGGCTGATAATTTCTCGTGCAGAATCATTTTAGCCTCCGATTTCAGGATGTCGCTGCGAGGTTTCCCGCAATGGCACTAAAATTTAACCAGCGTTTCCATAACGCCGATACTTTCCTTGACTGCGGCAGCTGATTTTTCAAGCGCGGCTTTTTCGTCCGGGTCGAGTTTATATTCGATGACCTTTTCAAGACCGCCACGTCCAAGCTGCACGGGCACGCCAAAGAACATATCCTTCAGACCATATTCGCCATTGAGAAATGCTGAGGCGGGAACGATCAGGTGCTTGTCCTTCAGGATGGCTTCAGCCATTTGAGCTACAGCGACCGAAGGCGCATAATAGGCTGACCCGGTTTTTAGCAGGCTAACGATCTCGCCGCCGCCTTTGCGCGTGCGGGTGACAATCGAATCCAGTTTTTCAGCTGGCAGGAATTCCCGCAAGGGTACACCGGCGATATTGGAGCGGCCAGTTAGAGGGACCATCTCGTCGCCATGACCACCGAGCACGTAGCAGTCAATGTTTTCCACACTGACGCCGGTCTCGAGCGCCACGAATGCGCGCATACGGGCCGAATCCAGGATGCCGGCCTGCCCAATGATGCGCTCACGCGGCAGTTTACCGATTTTCATTGCCAGGTACGCCATCGTATCCAGGGGGTTGGTCAATACGATTATTATGGCATCGGGTGAGAACTTGAGTGCGCTGGTGGTTGCATCTCCGACAATTTTGGCATTGGTTGTCAGAAGATCTTCCCGGCTCATCCCCGGCTTGCGTGGGATGCCGGCGGTGATGACAATAATATCCGACCCTTTGGTGGCTGCAAAATCGTTGCTCCCCACCACCGATACATCCTTGCCGATAATCGGCAGGGATTCCAACAGATCGAGAGCCTTGCCCTGGGGCATACCCTCGACAATATCCACCAGAACCAGGTCGGCGATTTCGCGCTCCGCCAGCCAATGAGCAGTGGTCGAACCGGTCATTCCGGCTCCGATAATGGAAATTTTTGCAGTCATTGTTCCTCCTTAGGCTAAGACTAGCAGATATATACTACAAAATAAATCTTATAGATGATAGTACTCTTTGTCACACTCTTCTCATATAAATATCTTAACAAATAAAGGCGGCAGATGGTCTGCCGCTCTATTGATTCATACAAAAATATCAGACCGTCTCCTGTTCGAGGAAGCGGGTGGCTTCCATGGCAGCGGCGGCACCCATCCCTGCCGAAGTAATGACCTGCTTGAACCAGGAGTCAGCCGATTCACCTGCTGCGAAAACTCCGGGAACACTCGTATGACCCCGGTGATTCACTTTAATATAACCATTTTCCATTTCCAGTTGATTGGCAAACATTTGGGTATTGGGGGTATGGCCGACAAATATGAATAAACCATCTGTCTTGAACGAGTCAATTTCATTCGTCTTAATGTTTTTAATCTTTATCGATTCAACCTTCTCCCCGCCAATCACGTCAGTTACAGCTGTGTTCCAGACAACCTTGATCTTGGGATTGTCTTGGGCACGCTTCTGCAAAATCGCTCCGGCCCTGAAACCATCGCGCCGGTGGATGATAGTCACGGAGGTGGCATAGCGCGTCAGGAACAAACCTTCTTCAAGTGCGGAGTCGCCACCGCCAACCACCACGACTTTTTTATCTTTAAAAAACCATCCATCGCAGGTGGCACAATAGGACACGCCTCTGCCTGTCAGACCGGTTTCGCCCGGGATGTTAAGCAGGTTTGGGCTGGCTCCCGTGGAGATGATCAGCGTGTCGGCCAGGTATTCGGCATCATCTGTCACAATTTTAAAAGGCCGGGTGGATAGATCCACGCTTTGGGCAGAATCAAACTGGACTCGCGCTCCGAAACGTTCCGCCTGTTTCTGGAACAATTCGCCAAGTTCCACCCCCCCCACCCCTTCAGGAAAGCCTGGATAATTCTCTATTGTATTCGTAAGTGAGACCTGCCCGCCCAATTGAAGCCCGGTCAAGACTACCGGTTCAAGATCCGCGCGGGCGGCGTATAACGCTGCGGATAAACCCGCTGGTCCTGCTCCGAGGATCAGTACTTTCACGTGTTCAAGTATTAATTTAGCTTTGGAAGATTCGCTCATGTCAGTAATGACTCCCTTATTATTATAAATTAGATGCAACCAAACTGGTTAAGTTACGAGTTTCACACATCTGTTTTGTGTTTTAACCTGGCCTAAATAGAATTATTAATATTCACACGGAAAAGAATATCCTCGCTGCTGGATTTAAGGTATATGTGGCGAGAACTTGACATGGGCGAGGCCATCAAGGAAAAAATTGCCCGATCAAATATCGCGATATCCATCCAGGCATGTCCCTGTATTTGAGAAATCGCCTGAATATTATTTTGAGGTTAGTCTATTTCACTTTCAAGACCAACATTCAAGGAATTGGTTTTGTCGAAATTATTAAAGGATATAATCATCTTGTGGAAACCTTGCCACGATTGCAAACGTACGATGGGTCAACTTTTTTTATGCTTGCAAAGGTCAAATTTCCAGTTTGGTGTTAGAGTCATCAGAACTTGGTTCAAGACTTGCCTTCTGAATAACACAATAAGGAGAATTAAATGAAAATCCGGATTGTTTTATTTCTGTCAGTTCTTGTCCTATTGATGGTGGCATGCAACCTGGCGGGTGGCACTGGAAATACGCCGCAGGCGCAAGGCACCACCCCGCAAGGGAATAGAAACCAGGCGACTGGAAATGTGCCGGTCGGGACCCCACCGGCGGATCCGGTCAGCATCAACGATGGACTTGGCAGCCTGAACAGCTACCAGATGACCGTTATAATCAAATCCATCGGCCCAGACCCAGCGCAATCCAGCACAACAACAATTGAGACCCAGCGTTCCAAAGACCTGAATGCCTCTTACACTCATCTAACTATGTCTGCTATCGACGCAACCGGAGGCAATCCCAATAATACCGATAGCAATATCTACCGGATCGGCAATGATCAATGTTCTGGATCAGATCAAGATTGGACCTGGACCAGCATGGCTCCAAACGAGGCAGAAATGTTGGATATTATTACGAACATGCTGCGCATAACTCCCCTTATCGATACCCCCACATTCGTGGCTCAAGAGACGATGAACGGCATCCCCTCCAACCATTTTACATTTAAAGTTTCGGGACTTGGTGTTAGTTCAGGAGCCCAGGTAAATGCCGACCAGGGGGACTACTGGCTCGCGGTGGACGGACAATATATAGTCAAATACAACCTCGTTCTGGAAACAAGTATCGACCCAAAGACAAATGTGCTGCACGAGGAAATTTCCATCGAGTTGACCCAGGTTAACCAACCGATTTCGATAGCCTTCCCGCAAAGTTGCCTGGATGCTTCCCTGGCCACTCCGCAGCCTTAACCGCCCGAGGAAAGATTCGCACCCCTGTCTTTCCGCAATAGTTGATATTCAAGAAAAGAAAGATCCATTTCCACCAGGACAACGGAAAGAAGAATATTTGGGCGTCTTACTACTTTTTGATTCTATTCAATGTGATAACCAGGTGGCTAAATAACTGACCTATTTAATACCAGCCGTCTGAACGCCAACCCAAATCCGAAGCATTTCAGTTATAAAGTGCTTGGACTTTTCTCCTGGGGTGTGCTTGTTTTTTGCTTCGTCAGCCTTGTGGTGGCGCCGCGCCTTTTGTTGGATGTTGCGCGTGTTGTGGCTATTTACACGATGATCCGCTGGATCGCATTCACTTTTTTTTACCTGGCGGGAATGTATAAAATCAGGGGGTTAGAAAAGCGGGGCAATGCGACCCATTACCGGGATCTCGCCGGAAGTGAGATTGCCCGCCATAAGGCGGTTCATCACCTGGTAATTCTCCCAAATTTTAAGGAGCCACAGGATATTTTGAGCCGCACCTTGCAGTCACTGAGTGTGCAAGCTGATGCGATAAATTGCATCACGGTCGTATTGGGCATGGAAGCACGCGAGCCTGAGGCCAGGGAAAAGGTCGAAACCCTGATGGCGAAGTACAAAGGGAAGTTTTTTTGCTTGTTGGCCACATTTCACCCCGCCAATCTGACCGGTGAAGCACCTGGCAAAGCGATGAACGAGACCTGGGCAGCCCGCTGTGCCCGGCAGGAACTGATCGAAAATTTTGGCATTTCGCCAAGCCAGATCGTGGTGACGGTAGTAGATTCGGATTCGATACTCCACCCCAGGTATTTTACGGAGCTCACCCACCAGTTCGCAGCTGACCCTCGACGCTATTCACTGGTCTGGCAGGCTCCCATTCTCTCTGATAACGATATTTGGCGCACCAGCCCTATAATTCGGCTGATGACCTTTTACACCAATGCGATCACCTGCGGCGATTACTTCAATTCCTGGGAAGCTAAATTCCCCTATAGCACCTACTCGCTCAGCTTGAATTTGCTGGAAGATGTGAATTACTGGGATCCCACCGTCATCGCTGAGGATGTTAACATCTTCATGCGAGCTTTTTTTATAAAAGGCGGGGAGGTCTTCCTCCAGCGCATCTACCTACCGGTACACAGCAACCCTGTTTACGGGGCAAACCTGTGGCACGCCATCGGCATCTTTTATAATCAAAAAGTTCGCCAGGGTTGGGGCGGCGCGGAAATCGCCTATCTGTTCCAGAAGTGGAATTATCCGCCGGGGGCACCGTTACTATATAAGCTTGGGCGGCTTTTAAAGCTTTTCCACGACCACTTATTCTTCTCCACCGCCGGCTTTATCGTCAGCCTGGGTACGGTGCTTTCGATCATAATCGATCACACTGCCATTATTTCCTTTCCGCCGGCCAGTTTCAGTCCGCTGCTTTTCATTATCCTTAACTTGTTGGGCGGTTCTGCCCTGTTGGTGGTCTGGTTTGCCGAGAGAACGCGCCTTAGTCGGGGTTGGACAGACTGGAGCCTTAAAACCCTGGCGGGCGAGATCGTATCCTGGATATTTTTTCCGGTGCTGTTTTTCCTGCTTATGAACCTGCCAGGCCTTCAGGCTCAAACCGGGATGTTACTGGGACAGCCCAAACCCTTCAACCGCACACCAAAGGGGATCTATTCAAAAATTGGAGAGTAGCAGGCTGACCGAATTCGGTTCATATGGGGAGACCAAAATTGTCATTTTATTTTCTATTGAAAGTGGAATTTATTCAGAATGCAGCAGTTTAGCCAGGTTTAAATGACTCAGCCGCCAGGCTGGTAATAGGGTGCCGGCCAGGATGATCAAACCGAACCAGCCGAGGCCGGGGAGAAGGATTCCAGGCTCTACACGTGGAACGATAGTGAAGCTGGAGACAGTCAGACGTACGCTTATGGTAAAGGCCAGCGTGAACATGCCGCCCAGCAGGAGGCCGAGCAGGGTGATCCCGCCTGCCTGCACAAACAGATAGCCCATCAGCGATTGAGTGGAAAAACCGCAGGTGCGTAGGATGGCCATCTCGCGCCGGCGCAACCAGGCAAGACGCCAGAGAACATTGGCGAGAGCCAGGGATGCAGCAATCCCCAAAGCCAGGGAAACAATATGCCACATGTTGAGCATGGGCTGGTACTGTGCGGCGATCAAGCGCAAGTCCTCGCCTTTTAGCGTTACGGAGAGACCCCCAGGTAGGTTCTCGCCATCGTGCAGGATGCCTTCATCTGGGATGATAAAAACGGATACATCCTGTCCCCATCCCAGCAGAGTCTGGGCGTCAGACAGCGATATCCATGCCTGGTTATCCATATATGTACCATTCTGAAAAATCCCTACGACGTTAAAATTTCGGCCTCGCAAGGAGATCACATCGCCTGTCTTGAGATGCTGCCTCTCAGCCAGAAGCATACCGACCATGGCAAATCGGGCGGGGTCACCAGGCTGCAAGCGACGCCCGGAGACCATGGAGAAGGTTTCCAGTCGAGTATATTGCTCCAGGTCGATGCCTCGCAGAAGTGTGGCATTCTGAATGGAAGTGCCCGTCAAGGCACGGATTTCCGGGATGATCATGCTGATCCCCATCCTGGAGAGTTGTTCTGCCACCTGGCTGGAGATCCGGCTGCCGGCGATGTCGCCCGCATTCTGGCTATCATGGACCACGAGCAGGTTGTGGGTTTTTTCATTGAACTCTGCTGCCAGACCGGCGCGATAGGTTTCCAGGAAAGCAGTCATTGCGGACGCGATGGCGATCGAGAGCGCCATGATCAATGCCAGGCGCCGATAACCAAACAAATCGAGCAGGCCAAGCCGTAAGGTGAACAGGAAGCCAGCCATGCTCATTTGCTTCCGTTCAGCGGGTTCAGCCCAGCCAGACGTCCGGATGTGAGCCAAACACCTAAAAAGGCAAAGAGGACTGCGAGTCCCAGACCGAAAAAACTGGAATATGCGGTCAATCTGAGGGTAAGAAAAATAAGGTCAACGGATGCCTGGGTCCGCTGGTGATTGATGAAAATAAAGGAGACCAACCACCCAAGACTATAAGCCGCCAGCGTAAGCACAAGGGCACGTGCAAATAGAAAACCCCGCAGTTTACTCAAAGGAAAACCGATCACGCGCAACGTCCCGATCTCGAAGCTGCGCTCGGTAAGACTCAGGCTGGTGGCATTGTATATTCCGAAAGTAATAGCCAGCAAAGAGACCAAGACCATCAGACCGCTAAGGATCAGCAGGTTCGTATTGGACTGGTTGTAGTCATTGGTGAATACGTTTTCGAGATAGACGGAGTAATCCGCAGAGATGCGGGGATCGGCCAGCAACTTGAGGCGGACGCTTTCAGGGTTCGCAGTAGATACAAGGACCAGGCAGCCCACCTGGAAGCCGTGCGATGTACCGAAGAGGTCCTGGCCTTCCGTGTACGTCATCCACAGGGAACCAAAAGCGTTTTCCGTGGAACGTACCAGTCCGGTCACCAGGAAATTTGTGCCATAGATATTCACAATGGAACCGATCTTCCAGGAAGCCTGTTGAGCCGCCCCTTCACTGACCACCACCTGCCGTGGGCCATCCGGCCAGTAACCCTGGATCAAAGTTAGGGCAAGGGCAGTGGGCATTTCTTCCAATGGCACGGCACGGACCTGCATGATACGCCCATCAATTGTCAAATGTCGAAAAATGATCGGAAAGGCGTGCTGGATCTGGTCTGGAGTGATCTCCATGGCAGTTTGCAGGACTGCATCTCCAAGTGAACTATCCATGGGGTCAATGGTATTTGCAGAAACGATCAGCAGGTTATTCGTGACCTGGGCCTGCCTGGTCAGGATCACAAAAGCCTGCGCAAGCGAGGCCAGCAGCAGGTAGCCAACCACAACCACCGCCAGGCTGATTATAGTCAGCAGGCTGCGCCAGCCATCGCTGATCAGATCCTTTATCACAAACCGAAATACGTCACTTAGTTTTGTCAATGTGGTTGGGTTGAATTTTTCCATCACGGAGTTCAATGACACGATCTGCATTTTCTGCAAGTCGCAGGTTATGGGTTGCGACGACAAAGGTGAGACCCATTTGTTTATTCAATTCGTGCATCAAGGCGATGATCGCTTGCGCGTTCAGGGAATCAAGATCCCCGGTGGGTTCATCAGCCAGGATTAACTCAGGCTCACTAATGATCGAACGGGCAATGGCAACACGCTGCTGCTCTCCCCCCGAGAGTTCCGAAGGACGGTGGTGCAACCGGTTTTCAAGTCCAATCCGAGTAAGGATCTGGACGGCTTTTGCTTTAGCTTGCTTGAAAGCAATGCCTTTGGCCATTAATGGCATGGAGACATTTTCAACGGCATTCAACGAGGAGAGCAAGTTATAAAACTGAAAAACAAACCCGATGTGATCGCGCCGGAAGCGAGTTAGGCTTTCTTCGCTGGCAGTATCCAGTGCGAACCCATTCATGGTTATCGTTCCTGCTGTGGGATGATCAATCCCGCCAATCAAATTGAGCAGCGTGGATTTACCCCCTCCGCTCGGACCAAGAATGACCATAAATTCACCTTTTATTATTTCGAGGTCAATCCCACTCACAGCTTCGACAGATTCTGTCCCGCGATGATAAGTTTTATACAGTTGATGAATTGAGATCATTTTATCTTTTTCTTTGTTATTTTTCGCCTGTTGCGCTCATTAGTCAGGTAAAAATATATTCGGTGTTTCTTGTGGAAGGTGGTTCCTACTTCTTTAAATTCCTAAAAACTGAAATCAAGAAAAAGGATTCTGACAATATACGACATATGGTTATTTCTGGCTGTCATACTGTCCAACAATCCGATTACTGATTATCCGGTATTATACTTCCACCAGGTGCAGGTCCGACTCAACAATAAAGGCGCACCGTCTTACTTATGGATGAATTCAGCAGGTACTACTATCCCCGTGATCCCGAAGGTTGGGGACTTATAAGGGAATTGATAGGTATTTGGAGAATCCGTCGTTGAGACATTTTTCTGCATGATACCTTTTTTGATTTTAGGGATGACTTACGCCTTTGCTGCTGGCGTGCAACCCGGGCCATTCCTGACCTACTTGATTTCCCAAACGTTGACGAACGGCTGGCCTCGTACGGTCCCGGGCGCATTCGCTCCTTTGCTCAGCGACATCCCGATCATTGCATTGGTCCTGCATATCCTTAGCCGCATGCCCGCCTGGCTGGTCCAGTTGCTGCAACTTGCCGGCGGAGTTTTTCTGCTTTACCTCGATTTTGGCGCGTACAAGACCTGGCGGACCTTTAATACGGAGAAACCGGTTGGGAATAACACGATCCATCAAACGGTGCTAAAAGCTGCCCTGGTAAATTTGTTGAACCCGGCTCCTTACATTGGCTGGAGCCTTGTCATGGGCCCATTGCTGCTGAAAGGATGGCGTGAGGCACCGGCGAATGGCATCGCTCTGCTCGCAGGGTTTTACAGCATCCTGATCCTTGTCACGCTGGTAATTATGCTTTTATTTTCAGTCGCAAGGAAGACCGGGCCGCGCATTAACCGGAGCCTGGTGGGTCTTTCAGCAATCGCCCTGAGCATATTTGGGCTATACGAAATATGGTTGGGAATAAGATCCATCTTCATCTCCTGATCATTTAAGATCCGAAAATAAACTTCCCTTTCGGATATCTGCGAAAGGGAAGCTGCGTTTTAGGCGGTTTTCTCAGCTTCGGCGGTTCTTAACTTCTCGGCTACCCGGAAATATTTAAGGTATCGCATGGAGTTGTCATCCCGTCCAAGGAGCATATCTGCCGCTTTAACTGTAGCACCAAGTTTTGCCGGATCGGTGATCGAACAAGTGGCACCCAACTGAATGGCAAGGGTCAGGAATGCCTGGTTGACGGTCGGGCGGTTAGGCAGACCGAAGGACACATTACTGGCACCCAGGTTGATGTTTACACCAAACTCCTTGCGCAATAAGTCCACGGTTTGAAGCGTGACCAGAGCTGCCTTGCTGTCAGATCCGACCGTGAGCACCAGTGGATCGATGATTATATCTTCGACCGGGATTCCCATCTTTGCTGCACGTTCGATGATCTTTTCAGCCACCGAGAGTCGTTCCTCAGGGGTCTTGGGAATGCCATTATCATCCATGGTCAAGCCAATGACCGCTGCGCCGCGGTCCTTGACAAGCGGAAGAACTGTGTCCAGCTTTTTTTCCTCTCCACTGACTGAATTGACCAGCGGTTTGCCTGGCGCGGCAGCCAGGCCGGCAGCCAAAACCTGCGGATTGGCCGAATCCAGACAAAACGGCACGTCCACAACCGAGACAAGCATTTCAACGAGTTTTTTAACCACCGCGACCTCATCCAGGCCCGGGACGCCTACGTTTATGTCCAAAACATCCGCCCCCCAGGCCACCTGGCTTTCGGCGAGTTGACGGGCGTAGTCCAGGTTGCCTTCAGACAATGCCGCCGCCAGCTTCTTGCGCCCGGTGGGATTGATCTTCTCGCCGATCATCACGAATGGGCGGTCAATCCCGATAATGACTTCCCTGGTTGCTGATCTCAGAATAGTGTGCATGATAGCTCCTTTATTGATAGTTTTTAATGGAAAAGAGAACAAAAGAAATTATTTGCGTTCTTTTCCACTTTTGTTTATTTTCCCGTTGCGCGCATGAACCTTAGCGCAGTCTCCGCAAGGACAGCCGCGCCGACCGGCAGGCAGCTTTCAGCAAGGTCGAAATTCGGGTTATGCAGTTGGCAATGGAACTTTTCACTGCCAGTGCCCAAAGCAAACATTGCTCCGGGGGCAAGTTCCATAAAACAGCCAAAATCTTCCGCGCCCAATTCATCCTTCCACGGCAGTACATTTTGCCT
>Ga0209014_10000144_pt1 | contig 37698 bp, 35 predicted proteins | sample BarGraNGADG00212_FD_184491 | JGI IMG/M metagenome (GOLD analysis project Ga0209014, IMG submission 184491) | Arctic peat soil microbial communities from Barrow, Alaska - Barrow Graham LP Ref core NGADG0002-212 (SPAdes) (version 2) | ecosystem: Environmental > Terrestrial > Soil > Wetlands >...
CTGATCTCGGCTGACTTCGTGTTGCACATCCCCGTGCACACGATCCTCGGCTTGCCCACGCTCTGGCCTCCGGTCCGTTCCCCTCGCTGGTCGGGATCACGATACCGGGTGCGCCGAGGCCCGCGATGGGTTCCCGCGCGAGGCATGCGTCGCCGATCCGATCGAGAAGCCAGGCGTTCCCGCATACTGGGATTCCCGATCAGGCGGACCCCCGTGAGCCCTCGGCCGAGGAAGCGCACAGCCCTCCCGCCAGGTGGCCACGGACGACAGCAGGAATGGCGAGATGACCCAACGGACGAGCGTGGCCCTGGTGGTGAACGGCATCCCCCGAAGCCTTGACGTCCCGCCGACCTGGAGGCTGCTGGAGCTGCTCCGCGACGGCCTGGGCCTGGTCGGGACCAAGGAAGGCTGCGACGACGGGACGTGCGGGACCTGTGTCGTCATGGTCGACCGGAAGGCCGTGCGCGCATGCCGGACGCCCGCGGGCAGCGTCGCGGGGAAGGATGTCCTGACCATCGAGGGGCTCGGGAGTCCCGGGCGTCCCCATCCCCTGCAGGAAGCCTTCGTCGCGGCCGATGCCGTCCAGTGCGGGTTCTGCACCCCCGGCATGATCATGGCGGCCGCGGCGCTGCTCGAGCGCAACCCCCGGCCCAGCCGGGGCGAGATCGTCCGCTGGCTCGGCAGCAACCTCTGTCGCTGCACGGGCTACCAGGGCATCGTGGACGCGGTCGAGTCGGTGGCCGACGGCCAGGAGGGGACGCCGCGCCGATGGCCAGCGGGCCCGGTACCGGGCAGCCCGTCGTGGGCCCCGGAGGCTGCCGGGCACCGGCGCCTGGACGCGCTGGCCAAGGCGACCGGACGGGCCGTCTACGCCGCGGACCTGGCCGCCGAGGGGATGCTGCATGCCCGCGCGCTCCGGAGCCCGCACGCCCACGCCGACATCCTGCGCATCGACACGGAGCGCGCCCGGCAGATGCCGGGTGTCGAGGCGGTTCTGACCGCGCGGGACGTCCCGGGCCTGAACAGCTACGGGCGCAAGGTGAAGGACGAGTCCGTCCTCGCGGAGGCCAGGGTTCGCAAGGTGGGTGATCCGGTCGCCCTCGTCGTGGCCACCTCGCCGGAGGCCGCCGCCGCCGCGCTCCCGATGATCGAGGTGGAGTACCGCCAACTCCCCGCCGTGTTCACCCCGGACGCGGCGCTCGCGGACGGCGCCCCGCAGATCCATCCCGGCGGCAACCTGCTGGCCGAGCACTCGCTGCGGTCGGGTGACATCGGCGAAGGGTTTGCCCGCGCCGACGTGGTGGTGGAGAACACGTACACGACCCCGTGGAACGAGCACGCCTACCTCGAGCCGGAGGCGGCCCTGGCCGCCTGGGACGGCGACATGCTCGTCGTGCGGACGTCGACCCAGTACTCCCACTACCACCGGTCGGAGATCGCGAGGACCCTGGGGCTGCCGCTGGAGCGCGTCCGGGTCATCCCCACGGTCGTGGGGGGCGCGTTCGGGGGGAAGACCGAGATCTCGTGCCAGTGCCTGGTGGCGCTGGCCACCTATCGGACGGGCCGGCCGGTGAGGATCGTCTACAGCCGCGCCGAATCGTTCGCGACCACCACCAAGCGGCACCCGTACCGGATCCGGGTCCGGAGCGGCGCAACCCGCGACGGCGAGCTCACGGCCCTCCAGGTCGACATGCTCGCCGACACCGGTGCGTACGCGTCGTTCGGCCCCGGCCTCATGGTCAAGACGTTCGCCTCGGCGACCGGTCCCTACCGCTGGCCGCACGTCGAGCTCCATGGCCGGGTGGTGTTCACCAACAACCCGACGGCCGGCTGCATGCGCGGCCCCGGCACGACGCAGATCGCGTTCGCCGTGGAATCGCAGATCGACCAGCTGGCCGAGCGGCTCGGCATGGACCCGCTCGAGCTCCGCATGCGGAACCGCCTCCGGCAGGGTGACACGCTCCTGTCCGGCCAGGTGCTCGAGCACGACCCGGCCTATGGGGCAACCATCGAGGCCGTCCGGCCACATTGGCGCGAGGCGCTCGAGAGGTGCGCCGGGTCGGGAGAGACGTCGGGCACGCGGCGGCGCGGGGTGGGTGTTGCGTCGATCTGGTACGGGATCGGCGGCGGGGGCGGCGGCCCGGTTCCCGGTCATGACCCGACCGCGACCGTGGGGCGAGGGCCGGGGCGAGCCGCCCTGGATCTCCTTGGAGACGGCTCGATCCGGGTGCGCACCGGTGCCGTCGACCTGGGGCAGGGGAGCACCACCGTCATGGGCCTGATCGCCGCCGGAGAGCTCGGCATCCCGTTCGAGCGCATCGAGGTTCAGACCGGGGACACGGCGACCTGCCCCGATGCCGGTCCCGCGGTGGGCAGCCGGGTGACGTTCTTCGTCGGCAACGCGGTGCGCAACGCGGCGGCCGATCTCAGGGAGGCGGTCCTGGGGACGGCGAGCGGCCTCCTTCACCGGCCGTTCGGCGATCTCGAGCTGTGCGACGGCCAGGTCCGGGCCCGCGGCGACCACGGGGTCAGCGTCCCGCTGTCCGAGATCGCCCGGGCCAGGGCGGACGCCGGGCGCTCGAACACGTTTGACGGCTACTTCGACGCTGACGTCCCCCCGTTCGAGGCCGGCTCCGGCCTCGGCGAGCCCTACGCCATGTTCGTCAGCGGAACGCAGATGGCGGAGGTCGAGGTCGACACGGAGTCAGGCGCGGTCCGGGTCCTGCGCGTGGTCGCCGTTCATGACGTCGGTCGGCCGGCCTTCCTCGAGGGGGTGATCGGCCAGATCGAGGGCGGGATCGCGATGGGCGTGGGCTTCGCCCTGAAGGAGGACTTCGTCGTCGGCCAGACCCGGGGCTTCAAGCAGTACCGGGTCCCGAGAACGACCGACATGCCGGAGATGGTGACGATCCTCGTCGGCGGAGTCGACGAACCGCCGGAGCTGGACTTCAAGGGCGTGGCCGAATGCTCGAACATGGTCGCCGCTCCGGCCATCACGAACGCCATCGCGCACGCGACGGGGCGCCGGGTCCTTCGGCTGCCCATACGCCTCCAGGACCGCGACTGACGCCGCCGAACGCCGGGCACGACCGGGCCCCGGCCGGGCTCGCAGGCGAACGCCGGCAACTCCAACAGTGGCCAGGATCGGGGCCCGCCGGCGCGCTCGCCCCACGGCCACATCGCTCGCCCGGCGGCCATATCAGGCGGGGTGGAGCTCGCCTCGCGCCGGACCGATCCCGAGGCGGCGCGTGAGCCCGAGGACCGCGGCAGCCGCAGACACGGCGACGAACAGCAGCACCGCGGCCACGCTCATGACCCCGCCCAGGTTCCCGGCCCACGGCAGGAGGAGCACGTCCCCGCCGACGACCCGGAGCAGCAGGCCCGCGTGCAGCAGGGCGAGGTGCCCGTAGAACGCCGGCGAATACGGCAGTGGCACGCGGAGCACCGCGGACACGGCGGCCGGCGCGTGGCCGAACACCATCGAGATCACGAACCCGATCAGTAGGGCATGGAGGCGCGCGTCGTACGCCGCGGCTCCCGGCGATGCCCCCGTGAGCAGCCATGCGACGCCGGCGACGGCCAGCCACGCGTAGCCGGCGAGCAGGCTCAGCGCGATGAACCGCGCGGCGCCGGGGGTCCGGACGGTGCGCCGGGGGAGGTCGCGCTCGGCCAGCCAGGCGGCAAGGGCAAGGAGCCCGATGCCTGCGATCCGCGTCCCTGCGTCCGGCAGCGCCAGCGTCAGGGTGACCCCGGCCACCAGGACCCAGCTCGCGACGATGAGCTCGCGTCGCGCGAGCGTCGTGAGCCGGCCGAGGCCGGCCAGCCCGAGCCGGCCACCGGCGACCGTGAGCACCAGGAATGCCGCCAGCCAGGGGAGGGCATCCGCGACCGGCCTCCCGGCGGCGAGCAGCAGGGCGGCGACTGGCCAGGCGCCGGCGCCCGCGGCCTGCACGGCCAGCTGCAGCGATCGCTCGCGGGTGGCCAGCGCGGCGTACGTCCCAACGAGGAACAGGCCCCCGGCCACCATGAGCCAGGCGGCCAACACGGGTGCCAGCCCCAGGACGATGACCACCGCTCCGGCACCCGCAGCCACGGGAGCCGCATAGCCCATGGGCCGGCCGAGGGCCACCGCCCGCTCCAGGGCGATGACCGTGCCGAGGAACCCCAGCGCCATGAGCCGCCCATGGTCGGCACCGAGCCGGCCGGCCTCCGCCGGCATCGACGTGCCCAGCAGCACGAGCGCCCCGTCCAGGCCGGCGAGGAGCGCGATCCCGCCAAGGACGAGGAGCAGGAACCGCCCCTTCGGCACACGCGCGGCCCGCATGGTCAGACGGACCGCGGGCGAACGAACCATCATGCTGACGAGGTTACTCCGGACAAGTCCGCCCTCGCCCGACCCTGCCCGCAAGGAGAACGCCCATGCGGCGTGCGTCAACCGGCCCTCGCGTCGACTGCAGCCGGCCGGGTAAGGTGGTGGCGTGATGTTCCGTGGTGCCGCTGGGCTTCTCGCGGTCGCGCTTGCCGGGCTCCTGCTTGCTGGCAGCACCGCGGGGTGCTCCGTCCAGGTGCAGGCGAACCTCGTCGCTGACACAACCGAGGCGCCGACCGCCAGCCCGGCCGCCAGCCCGACCGAGGCGCCGACTGACAGCCCGACCGAGGCGCCGACCGACAGCCCGACCGAGGCGCCGACCGCCTCCACCGAAACCGCGGGCTCCGACCCGTCAGTCGCCCCGCCGGCCGGCGCGACTCCGCCGTCGGCATCCTCGCCCGTGTTCGTCCCGCTTGTCCCGGTCACCGGGCCCTGGTCGACGGAGGGGTCCATCACCCGGGCCGCGCTGGTCGCGGCGCTCACCGGGCAGGGCCTCCACCCGCGCGAGGTGCTGGTCTCGGCCGAGGACCTGGCGCCACTCGCCGCCGCGCTCGGCCTGAGCCCCGCGTCGAACGTCCGTGCCCTGTCACCCGGCGACATCCGGACCAGGATCGCGAAGTCACCGGCAGCCCTCGGCATTGTCCGCGCGGAGGACGTGACCCCCGCCGTCCGCGCGCTCGCCGTCGGCGGGGTCACGCTGTTCGGCGAGACGCGGATCCGGGATCTCGCCGCCTGGCCGCTGCAGGTCCCGGAGCCGCCCGGTGCCCGGCCGTCCACGTTCGGGCCGGCGTCGCTGTGGACGATGGTGGCCGGCGGCGACGTCATGCTCGACCGCTACGTGTACAAGCGCACGGTCATCGACGGGCTGGGCGCCAACTACCCCTGGAACGGCGGCACGGCACGCATCAGCTCCACGTTCTGCTGTGGCTGGCCCGGGCTGCGCATCGTGCGCGGCGCGCGCGTCGGGTCCCCGGGGACAGTCAGGAACCTGCTCAAGCGGGCCGACGTGGCGCTGGTGAACCTCGAGGGTCCCGCGCCGGACAACTTCCGCTGGCACCCGCATGGCCTCGTGTTCACGATGGATCCCGCGCTGCTAACCGGTCTGCGCAACGCCGGGATCGACGTCGTCTCGCTTGCCAACAACCACATCCGAAACGGCGGGTCGCGAGGGGTTCTGGACACGATCCGGAACCTGGACGCGCTCGGGATCCGGCACGCCGGGGCCGGCCGCAACAGCACGGTGGCGCGTCGACCGGCGTGGCTGTCCGCTGCGGGGCTGCGCATCGCGGTCCTCGCCTACAACGGGGTGGGCACGACCCCGAATGCGACATCGACCTCCGCCGGGGCGGCGCGCCTGTCCCTCGCGGCAGCGCGAGCCGATATCCGTGCGGCGCGCGCAGCCGGAGCGGACGTGGTGATCGTGGTTCCGCACTGGGGCATCGAGTACACGGACCGCATCACGTCGCAGCAGGCGACGCTCGGCCCGGCGCTCCTGCAGGCCGGGGCCGACCTCGTCCTGGGCGGCCACTCGCACTGGGCGGGCCCCATCCGCGTCACGTCCGGGCGGCTCATCGTCTACTCGCTGGGCAACCTGGTCTTCGACCTCGTCCACGACGCCCGGACCCAGCAGGGGATGCTCGTGGAGATGACCTTCACCGGCAGGCGACTCGCCCAGGTCACGCTCCACCCGACGCTCATCGTGGGGTCCGTGCAGCCCAACCTGACCACCCCGACCGGCGGCGGGAACGCGCTCCTCCGTGCGATCCAGGCGGCCTCTGCCCGGGTGGGCTCACCGTAGGCAGGTCCCGGGGTCCCTGACGGCGCTCTCCTACTGGCGGCCGAGCGTCCTGTCGAGCTCGGCCAGGGCTTCGGACGGCGAGCTCTGCCTGCCCAGCTCGGTCGCGATGGCCGTGTAGAAGGCGTCCGCCACCTTCGGGTCGTAGCTCGTGTCGGGCGGCAGCACGATCGCCGGCGCCTCGTCGAGGAGCGTCTTGAGCCGGCTCGTCCGGTTGTCGACGTCTACCCCCGCGGACGCGGAGGTGGCCAGCGGCGTCACCCCTGCCCCGATGAGGGCCTGAACGTCGGCATCGCTGTTGAGGAGCGCCATGAACCCGGTTGCCCCGGTGAGCTTGGCGCTCTTCGCGTTGACGATGTAGCCCGTCGCCGCGCCGAGGACGCTGCCCTGCCTGCCGGCTGAGCCGGGCATGGACGGCAGGTTGACGAAGTCGAAGGCCAGGTCCGGTGCCTCGTCGATCGCCTGGGCGACGAGCGAGGAGCCGGCCGCGTACATCGCCGCCTTGCCCTGGAAGAACAGCTGCGTACCGGCGTTCTCGTCGATCGCGTTGACGCTGTCGTTGACGCAGGCATGATCGACCAGCTCCGTGATATAGCCGAACGCCTGCTCCCACTCGGGGGTGTCGAACTTGCCGGTCCCCCCGAGGACGGTGGCGTAGCTCGCCTCGCCCACGACCCGGGAGACCATGTGGGCCATCCAGTTGCCGGTGGACTGGAGGTCCATGTTGCCGGAAGCGACCGGGATGATCCCCTTCGCGTTGAGCGTGTCACAGGCGGCGAGGAGCTCGTCCCAGGTGGTGGGCGGCTGGACGCCCGCGTCGGCCAGGATCTGCTTGTTGTACCAGAGCACGTTGGACACGTCGGACGAGTAGGGGACCATCACCGCCTTGCCGCCGATCCTGTACTGGGAGAGCGTTGCGTCGTCGAACAGCCCCGCCAGCACCCCACCGGAGGCGAACGACGGGGTCAGGTCGGCGACGGAGCCTTCCGCGAGGCGCGCCTCCAGGCGGTTCCCGGTCCACTCGGCGTAGATGTCCGGCGGGTTGCTGCCGCTGAGCAGGCTCTGCAGGCCGGTCGTCCCGTAGAGATTCTCCTGGAGGTAGTTCATCTCGACCCTGGTCTCGGGATGGGCCGCCATGAACTGCTGGGCAACGTTGTCCCACACCCGGATCTGCGCCTCACCCGGCGACCCCATCGCAACGCGGAGCACGTGGTCGTTCGCAGGGGTGCTGCTTCCCCCACAGCCGGCCATCGCGAGCAACGCCACCGCGGCGAGCGCGATCAGCCTCTTCGTGTGTGACATCAGGCGTCATCTCCGGGTCCAGGATCGAGCATGCGGCCAGGCCTGACGTGGATCCCGGTGAGGTCCGCGAGGGTCATGTCCAGGACGTCACCGAACACGCGGACGCGTGCCCGGCGAAGACGGACGAGGAAGGGAATGAGCTCAGCCCGGGCATCGTCGGCCAGGCGGTCCGCGGCCGCCAGGTCCGCGATGCGGCGGATGGCCTCCGCCCCGAGGCCGAATGCCTCGATCCAGGGCCGGCACTCCTCCATGAGCGCGGCGTTGGCCACGGGCCCATGGAGCAGGTGATCAGCGGCGGCGAGCAGCCGGTCTGCGAGGGCGCCGAGCTCCACCGCGGCCGCCCCTCCGTCGCCCTGCTCGGTCCGGAAGGCGAACGACTCCAGGGCCCGGGTCACGACCGGCGCGTCGTCCGCACACAGGCAGGAGGACCGGACGTTGTCCGCGAACAGCGCGAAGGCCTCGGCGTCCGCGGGGCCGGCGACGGCGCGGATGGCGGTGACCCAGCTTGCCTCCGGCTCGTACCCGGCCGGTGACGCCAGGTAGTCGGCGATGGTCGCAAGGGGGATCCTGGAGGCCTCGAAGAGCTCCATCGGGTTGGCGATCACGCCCCGGGCCGCCTCGGCCAGCCGTGGATCGCGTCCACGGTACGGCCCGATGTGCAGCTCGAACGTCATCGCGACGTCGTTGACCGGGTAGTTGTCCCAGTAGATCGCCGGGCGCCCGGCGGCTCGGGCGAAGGTCGCGGCGTCCGCGAGGTCAAGCGTGGCGGAGCAGATCGCGCGGCCGGACCAGAACAGCTCGATCCGCGGGTCGATGCCCTGCCCCAAGCGCTTGACGTACGGCTCGTCGCCGTGGCCCCAGTAGACGGTTGGGCACACGATGAGTTGTGTGTCCGCGGGGAGCCGGTCGAACAGGCGGCCGACGAGGCTGACGTGGGCCTCCGGCAGGTCCGTGAACGCCTCGCGATCCGCGGCGTGCTGGAGCTCGGACGGGATGTCGTCCAGGAGCAGGCCGAAGCTCCGGACGCCCAGCTTCCCGACCGACGCCAGCTTGGCGACGAGCGCGTCGAGGTCACCGGGGTCCGAGTACCGCATCGAGAGCCCGGGCGAGACGCAGTAGACGAAGTCCACGCCCAGGCGCTGGCACCGCTCGACCAGCTCCGCGAGGCGCGCGAGGTCGTCGCCCTGGTACGGCGCCCGCCATGCCCGGCGCACCAGCGGATCGTCCTTGGGCCCGTAGACGAAGGTGTTCATGCCCCGCGCCGCGATGAACTCCACCAGGTCCAGGCGCTGCTGGCGGGTCCAGGGGTTGCCGTAGAACCCCTCGATCACGCCGCGGACCGCGAACGGGGACGCGGCCGGTTCCGTCATCGGGCGGCGTCCTCGGGCATCCAGGCCGCGTTCGCGGCGTCGCCGCCCTCCAGGTTCGCGCTCAGGAAGACCTCGGGGCTGACGCCCCGCGCCACCAGCAGCTGCACGGCCTCGGCCACCATGGCGTTGAGGATGGCCGCCCCGACGACCGTAGAGGTGGGGGAGACGCGCGTGGCGAACCCCTCGATCTCGATCGCGGCGTCGCCGACGCAGCCGCCGTTGTCGATCACCACGCTCGCGATCTCGTGGAGGCGCGGGACGCCGGTCCGGCGGGCGGCCGGCGAGGTGGCGTGGGCCCGGCTCATGATCGCGATGGTCCGGACGCCGCGGTCCTCGGCCAGCCGCGCGAGCGTGGAGACCACGGCGTTGCCGCCGGAGTTGGACGCGACGATCAGTGCGTCACCCTCGGCCATCGGGTGGGCGTCGAGCAGGGCCGAGGCGAGCTCGGGCAGGCGCTCGAGGGAGGTGCTGATCCGGGCGCCCGCGTGGAGCATCAGGCCGTCGAACAGGATCGGCCTGACCTGGACGAGACCGCCCGCCCGGTAGAAGAGCTCCTCGGCCAGCATGTGCGAGTGCCCGGTCCCGAACGCGTGGATCACGTGCCCGCGCTCCAGCGTCTCCGCCAGCAGCTGTGCCCCGGCGCGGATGTTCGGCCACTCGTCCGTGGCCAGCCGCTCGATCAGGCGCCCCGCCTCCTCGAGGTAGCGAACGCCGGGTGGGGTCGTGGATCTGCTCATGTCGGTGCTTGCCTCATCGTCCGGCCACCATGGACCAACTCTTGCACGTCACGTTGCCGACGCAGGACCGCATCGCTCGGCACCTGGGCCGGCGGGTGTCCGGATCGGTCGGGTCGATGGGCTAGCCTATGGGACATGACCCGAATCCGCTCCGCCGGGCCGCACGACCTGCCGGGTGCCTATCGCGTCTGCCTGCTGACCGGTGACTCCGGCCGGGACGGCAGCGCGCTGTTCCGCAACCCGGACCTCCTCGGCCACGTGTATGTCGGACCGTACCTCGTCGGGCAGCCGGAGCTCGCGCTGGTCGTCGTGGACCCCTGGGGCGTGGCCGGCTACTGCCTTGCCGCGGAGGACACCCGCGGGTTCGAGGCATGGGAGGAGGCCCACTGGTGGCCGGTCCTGCGAGAGCAGTACCCGCCCGTGGACGACGACTCGCCGGACGGGGAGCTGGTCCGCCAGCTGCATGCTCCGGTCCTCGCCCCCGAGTCCATCGTCCGAGACTACCCGGCCCACCTCCACATGGACCTCCTCGAGCACGTGCGCGGCCTGGGTCTCGGGCGCGTGCTCGTCGAGACACAGCTCACCACGCTCCGCGAACGGGGCTGCCCCGGCCTCCACCTCGACGTCGCCGCGGACAACGCGAACGCGATCGGCTTCTACCGCCACCTGGGGTTCTCGGCGGTGCACCGGCTCGAGACCTCGATCCTGATGGGCATGCGACTGGCCTGAGCGCGCGGGAGGGTCTCGGGAGGCTGGCGCCGGCAACGAGAGCCCCGGGAGGCTGGCGCCGGCGCCCCGTCCTACAATTGCCGCGGGCGAGCCGCCCACACCGCGGCCGAAGCCCATTGCCGAAACGAGAGGTTCTCATGACGTTCGATCCGGAGCTCGAAGCCGAGCGCGACGGGCTGAGCCACTACCCGGTGGCGTTCCTCCAGAACCTGATCGACAACGGCGAGGGCTGGCAGGCCGAGGGAGCCCTCAGCAAGGCCATCGTGAACGCGCTCGAGGACGGCCGCTGCGTGCTGGGGCCCGTCGCGCACCGCGACTACAACAACCGGGTCGTGCCGGCGCGCGGGGATGTCGCCCCCGGGGCCAAGGGCAGCCTCGAGTACGCGAACCGCCTGCGGGCCGAGCGCGGCGAGCCGCAACTGGTCGAAGGCGCGGACGGGCGGATCTCGGTCGCCGCCTCCGCCTGATCGTCAGGGGCGCCGCAGGTCCTCGCCCAGCGCGTCCCAGAGCTCTGCGTACGCCTCCAGGCACAGGTCCGTGGCATCCGCCGACCGGAGCTGCACGCACACGTGGTCGGCGCCCGCGTCCAGGTGCTCCCGGACCCGGCGCGCGATCGCTGCCGCGTCCCCCTGGACGACCACCGCATCGAGCAGCCGGTCGCTGCCGCCGCCCGCGACGTCCTCGTCCGACCAGCCGAGGCGCCGCAGGTTGTTGGCGTAGTTCACGGTCGCGAGATAGCGGGTGGCGAACGCGCGGGCGGTCACCCGGGCGCGGCTGGGGTCGGCGTCGAGGACGGCCGTGACCTCCACCGCGAGCACGGGATCCGGGCCCAGCCGCTCGCGCGCGATGCGAGTGTGCTCGACGGGCACGAAGTAGGGGTGGGCGCCGTCCGCGCGCTCCGCGGCGAGCTCCAGCATCCGCGGTCCCAGCGCGGCGAGGAGGACCGGCGGCCGGTCGGGGAGGGCGGGCCCGCTCCAGGCCGCGGCATCCATCGCGTCGAGATAGGCCGTCATCGTCTGGATCGGGTGCCCGTAGATGCCGCCGCGGGCCGCGACCGACGGGGCATGGCTCACGCCGATGCCCAGCACGAAGCGCCCGGGGTAGGCCTCCGCGAGCGTCCGCGCGCCGCTGATCATGGCCGCCGCGTCGCGGGCGTAGATGTTCGCGATCCCGGTGGCGACGGCCATCCGCGAGCCGCCGGCGAGGAGCAGCGCCGCGTGCGACAGCGCCTCCTTGCTGCCGATGCTCTCCGGGAACCACGTGGCGGAGTAGCCGAGGCCCTCGTAGGCCGCGATACCGGCCTGCGCGTCGGCGGCGCGGTTCGCCTGCAGCCCGAAGCTCCAGATGCCAACCCTGCCGAGGGTCGCGCGAAGGGTGTCGTGTCGTGTCGTCATGCGGCCAGTCTAACCTCCGACCGGAGTCGACGACGAGTCGTCCGGGGCAGGCGTAGGATCGCGCCATGGGATCGCCGCAACAGATCGGAGCAACGCGCCCCGGCCGCGCCGGGGCCGCCGGTGTGCTTGTCCCGCTGGCCGCCACCATCCTGGCGCTCGTCCTTGCCACCGTCGCCGCCCTCGTGCTGGAGGACTTCCTCGGCGTCTCCGACGCGTCGCCTGTCTACCTGCTCGCCGTTGTCCTGGTCGCGGGCCTGTACGGGGCGTGGCCGGGGGTGGCCGTGTCGATCGCTGCCGTCCTCATCTACGACTTCGTGTTGACCGAGCCGCGCCTGACGCTGGTCGTTGCCGATCCCCAGGAGTGGCTCAGCCTCCTGCTGTTCCTGGCCGTGGCCGTCGTCATCGGCCGCCTTGCGGCGCTTCTCCGCGAACGTGCCGAGACGGCGGACCGGCGGACCGGCGAGGCCTTCGCACTGGTGGCGATCAGCCGCGAGATCGCCACCGCGATCTCGGTCGACGAGGCTGCCCGCGAGATCGTCGAGCGCCTCAGGCGCGACACGGAGATGGTGCGGGTCTGGATCACGCTCGGTGATGCCGCCCCGCCGGATGCGACACCGCTCGCCGACGCCGGCCGTCTCGCCGAAGGCCCGTTCCCGGAGCCCTGGATCCTCCTGCGCCGGCCGGGCGACGAGGCGGCGGAGTGGGCGCGCGTCAGCACGGCCGCGCCGGTGGTGCGGCCCCCGAGCGAGGACGTCGCCGGGATGGTCCTGTACCGGATCCCGATCGAGACGGATGCATGGGGGTTCGGGTCGGTCTGGGCCACGCGGGACCTCGAGGATCCGCGGCCCGGCAGGGGAGCTCGCCGGATCCTCGCCATGGCCGCGGACCAGCTGGGCCTTGCGCTGCTGCGGGAGCACCTGCGGGACGAGGTGATCCAGGCGGAGATCGACCGCGAGAGCGACAGGCTCAAGGGCGCCCTCCTGGACTCCGTGTCCCACGACCTGAGGACGCCGTTGTCGAGCATCCGCTCGATCGCAGGCATCCTGATGGACCCGGCGGCGGAGCCCGGCCCCGACGAGCGCCGGGAGCTGGCGGCTGCGATCGACCAGGAGGCGGCCCGGCTCGGCGAGCTCGTCCGCAGCCTCCTCGATGTCAGCCGGGTCCAGGCGGGCGCGCTGCGGCCGACGCTCGAGCTGTTCGAGCTCGGCGAGCTGGTGGATGGGACGATGGCGCGCGTGCCGCTCCTCGCGGGGCGCCACGTCGAGGTCGTCCTCGCGGATGACCTGCCGCTCGTCCTCGTGGATGCCGTCATGTTCGATGCCGCGCTCGGCAACGTCCTCGACAACGCGGCCCGATATGCGCCACCCCCCGCCCCGATCAGGATCGGGGCGCGAGCGGTCGGCGGGCCGGTCGCGGGGGATGGGCTGACGCGGGCGGCTGACGCGGGCATCGAGCTCGTCGTGGAGGACGGTGGGCCGGGCGTCCCGGCAGAGGAGCTGCCGCTGGTGTTCGAGCGGTTCCACCGCGTGCCCGCCGGTGGCGAGCCCGCCCGGCACGGCCTGGGTGTGGGCATGACGATCGTGCGCGGCTTCGTGGAGGCCATGGGCGGGACCGTGGAGCTGGGCTCCTCCGATCTCGGCGGCCTGGCGGTCAGGATGATCTTCTGCTCCGCGGAGAGCCCCGAGCCGGACCGCAGCAGCACACCCGCGGCCCCGCTGGGTGAGCTGCCGGATGGGTGAGCCCGTCATCCTCATCGTCGAGGACGACGAATCCACGCGACGTGCGCTCGTCGCCAACCTGTCGGCCCACGGCTACCGCGTTCTCGAGGCGGGCGACGCGGCCACCGCGCTCCGACGCTGGGGAGCCGGGCGCCCCGACCTCGTGGTCCTCGACCTCGGCCTGCCCGACATGGACGGGACGGGCGTCATCGCCCGGATCCGGCGTGACGCGACCACGCCGATCCTCGTGCTGTCCGCACGGGACCGCGAGGTGGACAAGATCAGGGCCCTCGAGGCGGGCGCCGACGACTACGTCGCCAAGCCGTTCGGCGTCGGCGAGCTCCGGGCGCGGATCGCCGCGCTCCTCCGCCGTGCCGCCGGGCCCGCGGCGGATGCGACCGGGACGGTCACGGTCGGCCCGGTGACGCTGGACATCGCCCGGCACGTCGTCACGGTGCACGGCGCGCGGCTCGACCTGACGCCCCACGAGTACGAGCTGCTCAAGGTGATGCTGAGCAACCCGGGCCGGCTCATCACCCGCGGGCGGCTCCTGCGCGCCGTCTGGGGCACCGCCTACACGGACGAGGGCCACTATCTCCACGTCTACGTGTCGAGGCTGCGCCGGAAGCTCGCCGCTGCCGACCCAAGCGGGCGGGTCAAGGGGCTGATCGTGGCGGAGCCCGGCGTGGGCTACAGGATCGCCGAGCCGGACAAGGTACCAGACTGACTCGTGGAGGAACCCGACGGATCCATGGACGATTCTGCTCGCGGTCTTGAGCGACTGTTGAGCCTCGCACCACGCCGCCGCCCCCGCCGCCTCTTGGGGGCGGCGACTACGGTGGTGGCATGGAAGCCGGGAAGAGGCTTGCGCTGCATGGCGGCGGGCGCGCGTACGAGCACCGGGTCGCACGGCGGTCCGTGTTCGAGCACGATCTCGTGATGGCGGCCATCTCGCTGGTGGCGGGTGGCCGGTACCCGGAGGTCGACGTCGTCAACATCGACACGACGAGTGCGATCGGCGCTGATACGGATGCCTTGGCCGTCGCGGACGGCGTCGCGATCGTGCCGATCGACGCGGACGGGGAGCGTGTGCACGGACTGGCTTTCCGTCGCCGATGAGCGCCGAAGAGACGCCGCCGGACGCGCCGTCGCTGAAGCGTGGCGTGAAGCCGGGCGACCGCCGGGCCGTGGTGGCCCGGCCCGAGGCCCGCTACTTCCGGTACGGGCCGGCCGGGACGATGGTGGCCAAGGCGGCCGCGATCGAACCCCAGACGCTCCCCGGGCGCGTCGGGTTCGGGGCCCGCCGCGTCCTATTCGGCCGCGTGCTGTCCAGCGACGAGGAGCTCGGGCAGCGGCTCCCGAAGTGGAAGGCCCTGCCGGTCTTCTCCAGCGACGTGATGTCCTCGGTGGCCTATGCGGGCGAAGCGAGCATGTTCACGCTCGTCGCCGCCGGATCAGCCGCGTTCGTCTACCTGATGCCGATCTCGTTCCTGATCGTCGCCCTGCTGGTCGTGGTGACCTTCAGCTACCGCCAGACGATCCGCGCCTATCCGAACGGCGGCGGCAGCTACATCGTCGCCCACTCGAACCTCGGCGTCCTGCCGGGCCTGGTCGCTGCCGCCTCGCTGCTGGTGGACTACGTCCTGACCGTCTCGGTCAGCGTCTCGTCGGGCGTGTACAACCTCGCCTCGGCTCTGCCGTTCCTGGCTGGCCTCGAGGTGCCGATCATCGTCATCTGCATCCTGCTGGTGATGACCGTCAACCTGCGCGGCCTCAGCGAAAGCGGCACGATCTTCGCCCTGCCCACCTACATCTTCCTGGGCAGCATGCTGCTGATGATCGGGCTGGGCTTCGTGCGAACGCTCATGGGCCAGCACCTCACGGCGCCACCGATCGTGCCGATCCAGGCCAGCGTCGAGGGAGTCACGCTCCTCATCCTCATGCGCGCGTTCGCCGACGGCTGCTCCGCGATGACCGGCACCGAGGCCGTCGCCAACGGCGTGCCGGCCTTCAAGCCGCCCGAGTGGAAGAACGCCCAGAAGACGATGCTCGCGATGTCCCTCCTGCTCGGCTCGATGTTCCTGGGCATGAGCTGGCTGATCGGCGTCACCGGCGCCCAGCCCAGCGCCTCGGGTGACTCGGTGCTGAGCCAGATCGGCGCGGCGGTGTTCTGGGGCCGCACGCCCCTGTACTACCTGCTGATCTTCTCCACGATGGGCGTCCTCGTGCTGGCGGCGCAGACGAGCTTCGCCGACTTCCCCCGCCTCTCGTCGATCCTCGCGCACGACGGCTTCTTCCCACGCCAGTTCGCCTTCCGCGGCGAGCGGCTCGCCTTCAACGCCGGGATCATCGCGCTCGCGCTCCTCTCGGCCGGCCTGGTGATCGCCTTCGCGGGAGACGTGAACCGGTTGATCCCGCTGTACGCGATCGGCGTGTTCACGTCGTTCACGCTCTCCCAGTCGGGCATGGTCCACCACTGGTGGGTCGAACGCGGTTCAGGCTGGCGGCGGAGCATCGCCATCAACGCGGTGGGTGCGGCCGTGACCGCGGTGGTCGTCGTCATCTTCGCGATCGCGAAGTTCGCGCTGGGTGCCTGGATCGTGCTCATCATCGTCCCGGTCCTCGTGGTGGCGATGCTGTTCATCCGCCGCGAGTACCGTGGTGCGGAGTTGGAGCTGTACGTTCGGGATGACACCGTCATCGGCAGGCCGAGCCGGCGACAGCGAGTCGTCGTGCCGATGCAGGAGATGCGGCGCGACGTGATCCAGGCGATCAAGTTCGGGCTGACCATGTCGGACGACGTGGTCGCCGTGCATGTCACCGACGACCTCGTGGCGGCGGAGGAGCTGCGGGAACGGTTCCGCCGCCAGGTCCCCGACGTGGAGCTGGTCATCGTCGAGTCCCCCTACCGAGAGCTCGTCCAGCCCCTGATCAGGTACCTCGAGGTCACGTCAGCGCGCCATGCGGACGCGGTGACGATCGTCCTCGTGCCGGAGCGGATCATCCACCACTGGTGGGAACGTTTCCTCTACAACCAGAACGCCCACCGGATCCGCGATGCGCTGACCGGCCACCCGGGGATCCTGGTCGCGGACATCCCGTTCCGCCAGTTCGACTGATCCGCCCGGCCATCGAGACCGGCCCGCGGGCCGGGCGCACCGGGTCACGGGCGGCTGCCGGTCCCGACGACGTGCACCTCGACGTCCGGCATGCGGGTCACGATCCGGTCCACGAGCGGACGCTGGGTGAGCCGGCGCAAGGCCGGCTGCTCCGCGTGCGCGAGAACGACGTGGGTGGCGCCCCGGGCGCGGACCACGTACTCGAGCGCGTCCACGACATCGGTCGTCTCCACCCGGATGACCTCCGCGCCCAGGTCCACCGCGTCGTCCAGGGCCTCCTGCCGGTCCCGCCTCCGGTCGAATGGCTCGCCGGCCATGTCCGGGGTCTCGGCGACGACCGCGATCAGGCCACCGTGTAGCCGGCTCGCGAGCGAGGCTGCGCGGCGGACCGCGCGGGCGGAGGCCGGCCCGCCATCCACCAGGACCAGGACCTGCTCCGAGACCAGCGGGACGAGCCGCCCAATGAGCCGATCCTCCATCTGGCCTTCCACGCGCCGGGCCACGAGGCGCAGCGAGATCTCGCGGAGCGCCGTCAGGTTGGACTCGGTGAAGAAGCGGTCCAGCGCCACCTGGGCGCGGTCGGGCGGGTAGACGTTGCCGTGGCGCATGCGCTGGCGCAGGGCATGCGGGGTCATGTCCACGAGCTCGATCTCGTCGGCCACGTCGATGACCCCATCGGGCAGGCGCTCGTTGACGGGCGCCCCGGTGATCGTCGCGACGGCATCCGCCAGGGTCTCGAGGTGCTGGACGTTCATGGTCGTGACGACGTGGATCCCGGCGTCGCGGATCAGCTCGACGTCCTCCCAGCGCTTGGCTCGCGGCGAGCCGGGGACGTTGGTGTGGGCGAGCTCATCGATGAGCGCGACGGTGGGATGGCGCCGCAGCACGGCATCCGTGTCCATCTCCTCCACGACCACGCCGCGGTACTCGATCCGCCGGCGCGGCACGACCTCCAGCCCGGCCAGCAGCTCGGTGGTGTGCGGCCGCCCATGATCCTCGGCGAAGCCGACGACGAGATCGGTGCCGCGGGCAACCCGGCGGTGCCCCTCCTCGAGCATCCGGAACGTCTTGCCGACGCCCGGCGCCATGCCCAGGTAGATGCGGAGGCGGCCGCGCGCCCCGGGGACGGTGCCCGAGTCGTCGCGGAGCCGGGCCAGCATCTCGTCCGCCGTGGGGCGGACGTCGAACGCATCGCGCTCCGGGTCGGTCATCTGAGGAGCCCGTCAAGGTCGAGGTTCAGGGCGAGGACGTTGACGCGGGCCTCGCCGATGAAGCCGAGGAAGGGCTGCGTCGTGTGGCGCGCGACGGCCTGGCGGACGGCATCCACGCTCATCCCCCGGGCGGCCGCGACCCGCCCGACCTGGTACTCGGCGGCGGCCGGACTGATGTCGGGGTCGAGGCCGGAGGCCGAGGTGGTGACGAGGTCGACCGGGATCGGCGCGTTGCCGTTGGCGGCCCGCAGCTGGTCGACCTGCTGCGTTATCCGGTCGATGAGGGCCTGGCTCGTCGGCCCGAGATTCGAGGCGCCCGAGCTGCTGGCATCGTTGCCCTTGCCGGCCGCCGACGGTCGACCCCAGAAGTACGTCGGCTGGTCGAAGGCCTGGCCGATCAGGCTGGAGCCCACGGTCTTGCCGTCGACCACGATGAGCGAGCCGTTGGCCTGGGACGGGAAGACGACCTGGGCGACCGCGAGGATGGCGGCCGGATAGGCGAACCCGGTGATGACCGTCAGCACGATCAGGAGTGTGATCGCCGGTCGAAGCTGGCGGCGCAGGAAGCTGGTCATTGGACGGTTCCTTACGCGAGATGGAGAGTGGAGACGATGACGTCGATCGCCTTGATCCCGAGGAACGGGGCGACGATCCCACCGAGACCGTAGACAAGCAGATTGCGGCGGAGCAGCTCGCTGGCCGGCGCGGCGCGGAAGGCAACGCCGCGGAGGGCGAGCGGGATGAGCGCGACGATGACCAGGGCGTTGAAGATCACCGCCGAGAGGATCGCGCTCTGGGGCGTGGCCAGTCCCATGATGTTGAGCACGTTGAGCTCCGGGTACACGACCACGAACATCGCCGGCAGGATCGCGAAGTACTTCGCCACGTCATTCGCGATCGAGAATGTCGTGATCGCGCCTCGGGTGATGAGCAGCTGCTTGCCGATCGCGATGACCTCCAGCAGCTTGGTTGGGTCAGAGTCGAGGTCGACCATGTTGGCCGCCTCCTTGGCCGCCGACGTGCCGCTGTTCATCGCCAGGCCGACGTCCGCCTGGGCCAGTGCCGGGGCGTCGTTCGTGCCGTCTCCCGTCATCGCCACCAGGTGACCTTCCGCCTGCTCGCGGCGGATGAACGCGATCTTGTCCTCGGGCTTGGCCTGGGCGATGAAGTCGTCGACGCCCGCCTCAGCGGCGATCGTCTTCGCGGTCCGCGGGTTGTCGCCCGTGACCATGACCGTCCGGATGCCCATCTTGCGGAACTCGGCGAACCGTTCGACGAGGCCTTCCTTGACCGTGTCCTTGAGCTCGACGAGGCCGATGATCCGGCCATCGGCGCGCATCGCCAGTGGCGTGGCGCCCAGGTCGGCGATCCGGTCCGCCTCGGACAGGACCTCGGCCGGCAGGGGGTCGTCCAGTTCCGCCCCGATCGCGTCGACCGCGCCCTTGAGCATGAGGGCGCCGCTCGTCGTCCGGACGCCGCTCGTCCGGGTCTCGGCCCGGAACGGGATCGTCTCGGCGATCGTTCCGGTCAGGACCTCGAAGCCCGTGGCGTCGTCGAGCCCGGCCGGCGCACCCAGGGCCGTGAGCCGCTCGCGGGCCAGCGTCACGACCGACCGTCCTTCGGGGGTCTCGTCCCCGATCGAGGAGACGAGGGCGGCGGTCACGGCCTCGGCCTCCGACACGCCCGGTGCCGCCGTGATCGACGCCGCCAGGCGGTTGCCGTAGGTGATCGTGCCGGTCTTGTCGAGGAGGATCACGTCGATGTCGCCGGAGGCCTCGACCGCCCGGCCGCTCATCGCCAGGACGTTGAAGCGGGCCACGCGGTCCATCCCGGCGATCCCGATCGCCGACAGCAGGCCCCCGATCGTGGTCGGGATGAGGCAGACGAGGAGGGCCACCAGGGCGACGGTGGTCACCGTGGCCCCGGCGTACAGCCCGAACGGCCGGAGGGTCACGGTCGCCATCAGGAAGATGATCGTGAGGCCGGCCAGCAGGATCGCCAGCGCGATCTCGTTGGGCGTCCGCTGGCGCTTCGCGCCCTCGACGAGGGCGATCATCCGGTCCAGGAACGTCTCCCCGGGATCGGCCGTGATCGAGATGACCAGGCGGTCGCTGACGAGGGTCGTGCCGCCGGTCACCGAGCTGCGGATGTCCGTGCCCGGCTCCTTCAGGACCGGCGCCGACTCGCCGGTGATCGCCGCCTCGTTCACGAGGCCGACGCCCTCGATGACGTCGCCGTCGCCGGGGATCGTCTCGCCTTCGTTGACGACAACGACGTTCCCCCGCCGGAGCTCGGCGGAGCCGACCTCCTCCAGCGACCCGTCATCACGCCGCCGGTGGGCGGTCGTCACGGAGCGGGTCCGGCGCAGGGTGGCCGCCTGGGCCCGACCGCGAGCCTCGGCCACAGCCTCGGCGTAGGTCGCGAACAGGACGGTGAACCACAGCCATATGGCGATCTGGGCCTGGAACCCGAGACCTCCCGGGCCGCTCGTCGGCTGCCAGCCGGTCACATTCGCAACGACGATCAGGGTCACGAGGGCGGCGGTGAGCTCCACCACGAACATGACCGGGTTCTTGATGAGGAGTCGCGGATCCAGCTTGCGGACCGCGTTCGGAATGGCCGAACGCAGCAGGTCGGGATCCATGACGCCGCGGGGGCGCGGTGGCTGGGCCGACGGCTTGCCGCCACGGAGGGTGACGAAGCGCTGGAACCGGCGCGTCCCGCGGCCCAGGTCGATGGACAGGAGGGGGGTGATGACACTCATGTCAGAAGAGCTTCCCTGCATTCTGGAGCAGCTGCTCCACGATCGGCCCCAGCGAGAGGGCCGGGAAGAACGTCAGCGCGCCGACGATGATGACCACGCCGACCAGGAGGACGCTCCACAGCACGCCCGTGGTCGGGAACGTGCCGAGGGACGCCGCCACCCGCCGCTTGGCCGCCATCGAGCCGGCCAGCGCCAGGATCGGGATGATCATCCCGTAGCGACCGACCAGCATCGCGAAGGCGCCGGTGATGTTGTAGAAGGGGGTGTTGCCGGTCAGGCCGGCGAACGCCGAGCCGTTGTTGCCGGTCTGGCTGGAGTACGCGTAGAGGATCTCGCTGAAGCCGTGCGGTCCCTTGGCCGCGGGCCCGGCCAGCCCTTCGGGCAGGACCGTCGCCAGGGCGGTGAAGCCCAGGATGCTGGCGCCGAGCACGAGGGCGACGAGCATCGCCATCTTGATCTCGAAGCTCTCGACCTTCTTGCCCAGGAACTCCGGGGTCCGGCCGACCATCAGACCGGCGATGAAGACGGCCAGGATCGCGCCGATCACGAGCATCCCGTACATCCCGGCGCCGATCCCGCCGGGGCTGATCTCGCCCAGCTCCATGTTGAACAACGGGACGAGCCCGGCCATCGGCTGGAGGCTGTCGTGCGCGGCATTGATCGCGCCGGTGCTGGTGCTCGTCGTGACGGCCGCGAACATGGCGCCGAGGACCGATCCGTTGCGGACGTCCGAGCCCTCCATGTTGCCCAGGGATTGGTCGACACCGGCCGGGAAGAGCGGGTTGCCGGCCGCCTGGATGTGCATGGCGAACACGGCACCGACGACGAAGATGGCTGCCATGGCCCCGAAGATCGCCCAGCCCTGGCGTCGGTCCCTGGCGTAGCGGCCAAAGGTGGCGGTGAGCGAGAACGGGACGGCGAACATCAGGACCATCTCGATGAGATTGGTCAGCGGCGTCGGGTTCTCGAACGGATGGGCGGAGTTGGCGTTCAGGAAGCCGCCACCGTTGTTGCCCAGCTCCTTGATCACCTCCTGCGAGGCGATGGGTCCCATCGCGATTGTCTGCTGGACGCCCTGGAGGGTCGTCGCGCCGGCCGGGCCGTTGAGGGTCTGGGGCACGCCCTGCCAGACGAGGATCACGGCGACGACGACCGCGATCGGCAGCAGCACGTACAGGACGCCCCGGGTGAGGTCGACCCAGTAGTTGCCGATCGTCTTCGAGCTCCGCCGGACGAGCCCGCGGATGAGGGCGATGGCGACCGCCATGCCGGTTGCGGCCGAGGTGAAGTTGCGAACCGCCAGGATCATCATCTGGCTCAGGTGGCTGGCGCCGGTCTCGCCAGAGTAGTTCTGCCAGTTGGTGTTCGTCTCGAAGCTGACCGCGGTGTTGAAGGCGAGGTCAGGGGTCTGGGGGATGGCAGCGCTCGGGTTGAGCGGCAGGACGTCCTGGATCCGCAGGACGACGTAGCCGACCACGATCGCGACCAGGGCCATGAGCAGGACCGAGATGGCGTAGCCCTTCCAGTCCTGCTCCACGGAGTCGTCGATCCCGCAGACGCGGTAGATGCCGCGCTCGACCGGTCGGAGGACGGGGCTGAGGAACGTCCGCTCGCCTTCCATGACCTGGTAGATGTAGCGCCCGAGGAGCGGCGTGATGAGCAGGATGATCGCGGCGAACAGGACGAGCGTCGCGAAGTCGTTGAGCGGCATGGCTAGAAGTCCTCGGGCCGCAGCAGGGCCCACAGGAGGTACACGAACGTGAACATGGTGGCGATCGCGGCCAGCACGTCGAGCGCGTTCATCGCCGGACCCGGTCGCAGAGGACCAGCAGGCCGGTGAAGAACCCGGTGCAGGCGAGGGTGATCAGGGCGATCTGGATATCCGTCATGTGCTTGACTTCTCCTGGCCCAACAGCCGGTCGACAGTCGCCACGAGCGTCTCGAGCGGGAACGGCTTGGGTAGATAGCCGGCGACCTGGAACTCCGCCAGGCGCCGCGGGCTGACCGTCGTGGCACTGGTGATCACGACGGGAGGCGACCCGGCGTCAGCCAGCTCGGGTCCCCGCAGGAGATCCCAGCCGGTGTCGCCGGGCAGGTTGAGGTCGAGCAGCACCACGCCCGGGCGGACCCCTCGCCGCAGCTCGGCAACGGCCGCTTCTGCGGACGCTGCCTCGACGACCTCGTAGTCGAGGCCGCGCAGGTGTCGCGCGACGATCCGCCGGAGGCTCTCGTCGTCCTCCACCATGAGGATGGCCCGACCGCCGTCAGTCATCCATCCGCTCGATCGCGAGGTCGGTACCGGCGTCGTCCGCCATCCACAGCGGGACGATGCGGACACCGACCTCGGCGGCGAACGCCCGGGCCTGGGGAAGGATCTCCTCGGCGAACCGCAGCCCGCCGAGCACGATGCGCGACGAGGATCCGTCGGCGACCATCTCGATGGCTCCCCGGATCGTCGCCAGCTCGCGCTCGATGACCTGCTGCGTGAGCAGCCAGGAGGTGTCGTCCGGTGTGGGCGGTTCCATGCCCCGATTGTGCGACCGGTACCCAAGAGGTGGGGACGGTTGACGGGGTCTGCGGCCCTAAAGGATGTCTAAGGTCCGGCCTGGCGCAGGGCCCGGACGCGATACCCGACGCCAGGTTCCGTGACGATGAGGTCGCGGAGCATCCCCCCGGGGTCGGCTGCCGCGAGCTTGCGCCGCAGCTGGCTCACGTGGACGTAGACGTAGCTGCTCTCCTCGTCGTAGGCCTCGCCCCACACGGCGCGCAGCAACCGCCCCTTGGTGACGAGACGGCCCGCGTGGGTCAGCAGGACCCGCAGGATCTCGAACTCGCGCGGCGTGAGATCCACCCGCGCGCCGTTGACCAGGACCTCGTGGCCGACGGCGTCGAAGACGAGGGGGCCCGTCTCGATCCGGCCGTCCGCCCTCGCGACGGGACCCGCCGCCCGCCTCAGCGCCACCCTGAGGCGGGCGTTGAGCTCGTCGACGCCGAAGGGCTTGGTCACGTAGTCGTCGGCGCCGCGCTCGAGCGCCTCCACCTTCTCCCGCTCCTCGTATCGCCCGGACAGGATCACGATCGGGGTCACCGCATCCCGTCGGATGCGGCGCACGATGTCCAGGCCATCCATGTCGGGCAGGCCGAGGTCGAGGAGCACGACATCGGGGCGACGTGCCTCCCAGCGCGAGAGCGCCATCCGCCCATCCTCGGCCTCGACCACCTGGTAGCCGCGCCCGACCAGCTCCCGCGCAAGCGCTTCGCGGGTCTCGCGGTCGTCCTCGACGATGAGTACAACCGGTCCGGTCGCGGGCGGACGCGCGGCGCTCATCCCGGTGCCGTCACCGCGCCCGGCGCGTCCGGCGTCCTGGAGGCTGCGGCGGCTTCGGCCGCAACTCCGGCCCTCTCACCGGTTCCGGCTCCGGCGGTGGCCCCGGCTTTGGCCGCGGTTCCGGCGACGGCCGCGGTCCCGGCGACGTCGGCGACGTCAGTGGGTCCGGCGGCCTCGGCGGCTCGTGGCAGGTCCATGTCCAGCGCCAGGCCTCCCAGCTCGCTCCGGCGCGCAGCGACCCGGCCGCCCGTCGCCTCGACGAGGCCTTTCACGACCGCCAGCCCGACCCCGGTCCCGGAGCGGGACCCTCCCGCGGACCCCGGCACACGGTAGAACTTATCGAACAACCGGGGCAGCGCCGACGACGGCACGCCCGGGCCGGCGTCCTCCACCGTCAGCCGCACCATCTGCTCGTCGGGGATCGCCATGGCAGTCACCCGGATCCGCGTGCCGGCAGGGGTGTACTTGAGGGCGTTCTCGAGCGCGTTGGTCACCGCGGAGTCCAGGAAGACCGGGTCCGCCTCCACCGGCGGCGCCTGCAGGGCAGCGTCAACCGGGCGTCCGGCGAGGCGGGGTCCGAACCGCTCGAGCGTGCGCCCGACGAGGTCCTCCAGCTCGAAGACGTCCCGGTCGGCCTTCAGGGCACCGCCCTCGATCCGGCTCAGGTCGAGCATGTTGGTGACCAGCCGGTTGAGGTATTCGACCTCCCGGTCGATCGCATCGGCGCTCTCGCGCTGGCCCTCCTCGTCAAGGTGGCTGCCGGGGCGGAGCGTCCCCGCGGCGGCGCGGATGGTGGCGAGCGGCGTTCGCAGGTCGTGCGACACCGACTGGAGCAGCGCCGACTTGATGGCGTCGCTCTGGCGGGCAATCTCGGCCGCCTGGGAGGCCGCCGCGAGCGCGTCGAGCGTCACTGCCTGGCCCACCTGGTCCGCGGCCGCGGAGAGCAGCCTCGTCTCGGTGCCATCAGGCTCCCCGTCGGCACGATCGCGGAGGGCCCAGATCGACCCGAGCACTCGTCCGCCGGCTTCGATCCGAACGCGGTAGGCCTCGAGCGAGGCTGCCGACCGGCCCCGACCGGGCGATGGCTGGTGGACCCTGACCCATCGCGCGGGGAGGTCGTCCGGCTGGCGCTGGAGGACCTGGTACAGCCCCGGCACGGCCGGCCGCCTCTCGTGGGACGAGTCGGCCACGACCCGCTCCTGGGCATCATCCGGGCCCAGCGCCACCCATACCCGGGTCATCGCGGTCTCCGCGACGAGCGTCCGCGTGATGGTCGGGAGCACGCCCTGCGTCGATGACCGGGTCGCCAGCTCGCGGCTCACCCGGAACAGCGCGATCGCCTCCCGCTCGCGCTCCCGGGCCTGGTCGGCGCGCGAGCGCTGGAGGGCCGCAAGCTGTCCCACGACGATCCCGGTGAACAGGAGCAGCACGAGGTTCAGCCACTCGCCGGGATCGGAGACGGTGAACTGCAGGACCGGTTGGACGAACAGGAAGTCGTAGAGCAGAAAGGCGGCCGTCGCCGAGGCGACCGCGCCGATCGTGCCGGCCACGAACGCCGTCGTGACCACGGCGGCCAAGTACACGACCGAGGCGTTGGGCACGCCCGCCACATCCTGGAGCAGGGCAATGATGACGGTCGCCAGGGCCAGTGAGGCGATGCCCGTGGCGACCGGGCGGACGAGGCGACGGCGGTCCATGCGGTGCATGCCGACAAGTATGGGCGCGCGGCGCGGACCGGGCGCGCGGGTCCCGCCCCGGCGCCAGCCGCTGCTACGTGTGGACGCGCTCGATGTCGATCGCCCGGACGCGGCGGGATCGCCCCTCGTCCGTGCGGACCGTCGCCGCCGGGATCACGCCGGTCGTCAGCGCGATGACCGTGGCCAGCTCGCCGGCATACAGGCCGCCGCCGCCGATCCGGACCCGATCACCCACGGACAGGTCCGTGCGACCCTCGAGCGCGGTCATGTCGATCGTGGTGGCCGGCGTCCGATTGCCGCGGGGGTCGCCGGGGACCAGGGGGTTCCGGGCGCCCTTCGTGGCCGTCTTCGCCACCGGGTAGTTCACCTTGCGTTTGCGCACTGCGGTCGTCGGACCTCCCTACGGGGATGGAAGCGGCGGCTGCCGCACACTCCGGGATCAGCCCGCCGAGGTCGGTGGGAGATGGCCGGAAGCGTCGCGCAGGATGGCCGCCACCACGCTTGTGACAGGTCGCCTGCGCTGGTTGTAGGGAACAGCGTATCCGACCGGACGCCATCTACCTAGACCCGGGCGAGCCGGGCGGGTCGCAGGCTGCATGCTCCGGGAATTCCAGGAGGCCGCCGGACGAGCGCTCAGCCGGCGGTCGCGGTCAGCGCGGTCGCCGGATCCCGGTTCGGACCTTCGACCAGCACGTCGCCGGCCTCCTCGGTGCCGGTCACGGTGTCGATGACGCGGTAGCCGTGGTGGATCTCGACGATGCCGCTCGCCAGCGTCGCTCCCACAGCGCAGTACCTGGTCGCGGACAGCTCGATCGCCCTGCTGACGGCATCGGGGTCCACGCCCCTGCCCTCCACGACGTGGGTGACGTCCATGCGGGTGAAGGCGTTGGGGTGGGCGTCCATCTGGGTGCCGCCGACCTCGATTCGGTACCCGCTGACGTCCTGCCGCTTCTTGCGCAGGATCGAGATCACGTCCATGCCCGTGCAGCCCGCGATCGCCACCGGGAGAAGCTCGGCGGGACGCATGCCCGTGTCGCCCTCGCGGCTGTCGAGGACGATCGAGTGGCCGCTGCCGGCGCTGGCGGTGAAGCGGAGGCCGTCACCGTCGAGGGTGACGATCGCGGTCTTGAGGGCCATGGTTCTCGACTCCGCTGTGGCCGGCCGGGCGTCCGGCCGAGGATCCTGGTGGGGCTGTCAGTGGGCCGATGCGGCCGATGCGGGGCTGGTGGAGATGACGACGGCGGCGCCGGGCCGGCCCTGGAGACGCCGGTCGACGATGCCCGAGACGATGTCGCAGGCGTCGAGGATCGCGGGCTCGGCGAGGCGGTAGCGGACGGACGCTCCATCGCGCCGGCCGTCCACGAGGCCGGAGGAGCGGAGGACGGCCAGGTGCTGGCTGGCGTTGGGCAGTGGGATGCCGAGGACCGCCGCGAGGTCGCCGACGGAGCGCTCTCCGTCCCGCAGGGCGTCGAGCAGCCGGAGCCGCTTGGGTTCTGTGAGGACCTTGCAGATTTCGGCGTGAAGCCGGTATCGGTCGAGGTCGGCGTCGCGGGTCATGGCGCAACGGTACGCTCAGTTGCTCAGTTGCGCAACTGACGGAATCGCGTTCCGCGGCCGCTCCGTCAGGCGCCGGCCGGGGTCGGCCGCCTCCGCCACTGTGTCGATCGCCGCCGGGCCCTCGAGCAGCCACGCGAGCAGACGCCCGGAGCGCGCCGGGCGTAGCTGGCACTGCGCCCGCGGAGGTGGCACGATCGGGTCGTCATGGACGCCACCCTCTTCCGCGCCGCACTCGCTGCCGGAGATCTCATCGTGCTCGACGGTGGCCTCGCCACGCAGCTCGAGGCCCAGGGCGCCGACCTGTCGGATCGCCTGTGGTCCGCGCGCCTGCTGATCGAGGAGCCGGAGGCGATCACCGCCGCCCACCTCGCCTTCTACCGGGCGGGCGCCCGGATCGCCACGACCGCCAGCTACCAGGCCACGTTCGAAGGATTCGCCGCCCGGGGGATCGACCTGGCGTCAGCCGTGATGCTGCTCCGCCGGAGCGTCGATCTCGCGGTCGCAGCGCGCGGACAGTACGTCGAGGAGCGCCTCACGGCCGGATCTCCGCCCTCGGGCCCGCTGTTCGTGGCGGCCTCCGTGGGACCGTACGGGGCGATGCTGGCCGACGGCTCCGAGTATCGCGGCCGGTACGGGCGTTCGGTGGGGGATCTGCGGGACTTCCATCGCGCCCGGATGGACGTCCTGGCCGATACGCCGGCCGACGTGCTCGCCGTGGAGACCATCCCGGAGCTGGAGGAGGTCGAGGCGGTCGCGGGGCTGCTGGCCGAGCGCCCGAACGCCGCGGCCTGGATCAGCGTGACCTGCCAGGACGGCCGGCGGCTCCGGAGCGGGGTTCCGGTGGAGGAGGCCGTGATGGCCGCGGCCGCGTCGCCCGGGGTGGTGGCCGTCGGGGTCAACTGCACGCCGCCGGCCTTCGTCGAGGAGATCGTCGCGCGGATGCGGGCCGTGACGACGCTCCCGATCGCGGTCTACCCGAACAGCGGCGAGGGTTGGGATGCCGAGGCGCGGCGCTGGACGGGTTCGCCGTCGGAGCGCGTGGACGCGGCCGCCGCGGCCCGCTGGTGCGCCGCCGGCGCGACCCTGGTCGGCGGCTGCTGCCGGGTCACCCCCGACCAGATCGCCGGGCTGTCGATGGTGGCGGCCTCATCGTCCGCGCTCGGGTCACAATAGGGCCCTCGTCAGACCACCTCGCGCGCCGGCGCGCCTTCATCCTTTCCTGCAGGAGGTCACCCAGCGTGATCCGCGGCTTCGCGTCCCTCGCCCTGCTGTTGGTTGTCACGGCCTGCGGTGGGTCCTCGGCCTCGCCGGCCGCCAGCGGTCCCGTGGTGTCCCCCATGCCCGCGGGCACGTACACGTCGTCGGCGTTCCAGCCCGCGGTCACCTTCATCGTCCCCGACGGCTGGGCGAAGCCGGTGGATACCGCCCCCTACCTCCAGCTCATTCCGGCAGGCTCGGACGTCCTCGGGATCCACCTCTTCCGGGCCGTGGTCGCCGCATCGCAGGATCCTGCCTGTCCCGCGACGCCGGAGCCGGGTGTCGGCACGACCTCGACGGACCTCGTCGCCTGGCTCCGCGCTCGCCCCGGCCTCGTCGTGGGGACGCCCGTGATGGCGACGGTCGGCGGATTGCGTGGCGTCTCGATCGATGTCGCGATCAAGAATGGCTGGACCACCTCGTGCCCCTTCGCGGGCGGCAGCCCGACCGTGCCGCTGATCACGAGCAAGGCTGCGGACTACCACTGGGTCATCGTGGGCAACGAGCGGCTGCGCTTCTACGTGCTGGACCTGCCGGGCGGCGGGACGGTGATCGTGGACGTGGACGCATACGACGGGACGCAGTTCGACGCCCTGGTCAGGAGTGCCGCTCCGATCGTGCGGTCCATGCAGTTCGCCACGAGCTGAGTCGCTCCATGACGAACCCCGACGTCCGCGTGCTTGCCCTCGTGCCCGGGTACGAGGAGGGCCCGCGCATCGGGGCCGTGGTCGAGGCCGCCCTCCGCCACCTGCCGGTGCTGGTCGTGGATGATGGCTCGACCGACGACACGGCGGCCAGCGCCGAAGCGGCCGGCGCAGAGGTCATCCGCCAGCGTCCGAACCAGGGCAAGGGCGCGGCGCTGCGGGCCGGGTTCCGGCAAGCGCTGGACGCCGGGTACGACGCGGTCGTCACGCTGGATGCGGATGGCCAGCACGACCCGGACGAGATCCCGCGGTTCCTCGCGGCCTTGGCGGCGCCCGGGGCCTCCGGACCGCGGCCGGAGCTGATCGTCGGCCGCCGGGATTTCTCGCGGATGCCCCCGGTTCGCCGCCTGTCGAACAACGCCGGAACGGCGGCCTTCTCGTGGGCGGTCGGCCGGCACGTGCCCGACAACCAGTCCGGGTACCGGCTTCTCGGCCGCCGGCTGATGACCGCGATGCTCGACAGTCGCGAGACGGGCTTCGAGTTCGAGGTCGAGATGATCGCCGTCTGCATCCGTCGCGGCTGGACGCTGGGCTGGGTGCCGATCTCCACGATCTACGCGGGCGCCCCGAGCCACGTGAGGCCGGTCGCGCACCTGCGGCACTTCGTCCGCGCCACCCGGGCGGCCCGACGGCTGGTGCGCGAGGGCTGACGCCCTGGGGCAGGGCGCCGGCGGGGGCAGGGCGCCGGTGTGGTGGATCGAGCAGCCCGCGACGCCTGGGGCAAGCCGTCGGCATCCGCAGGCGTCCCACGCCCGAACCGGCGGCGTAAGGCAACTTCACCCGCCCTCTACCCGTACTGAAGCCAGAGGCGTCATGCTTGCCGCAGCCGACCATGCGTCGGCGTGTGCCGTGAGCCCGAAAGACAAATGACTGACCCCACCGCCCAGCCCATCCAACTGACCGACCCGGCGAACCCGCCGCTCCCCGCGAACGCGACCACCGACCCCGCGAACCCGCCGTTCCCCGCGCCACCGAACCCCCCCATCGCATCTCCTGAGCCGCCCGCGCCGCCCGCCGCCACAGGAACGCTGGGTGCCATGCCGCCGGCCGCCTCCCGGCGGGGCGTCTCGCGCGGCGTCGTCGCGGTCCTGGCCCCCGTCCTCGCGGTCGTCATGTTCTCGGCCGGCGTGTTCTTCGGGAACGCCGGCCTCGTCTCGGGCCAGGCTGCCCCATCGGCGAGCGCGGCCCTCTCGGGGCCGGACGCGAACCTCGCGCTGATCGAGCAGGCGTGGAACGACATCCAGAACAACTACGTCGATGCCAAGAACCTCGACAACCAGGCGCTCGCCTACGGCGCGATCCAGGGCATGGCCGACGCGGTGGGCGACTCGGGACACACCTCGTTCATGACCGCCGACCAGGTGAAGGCCTCCGAGCAGTCGCTCTCCGGCACGTTCACCGGGATCGGGGTCCAGCTGTCCAGCGACAACAACCGGCCGGTGGTCGGCACGGTGATCCCCGGCACGCCGGCCCAGGAAGCGGGACTCCAGCGCGGGGACGTGATCCTCGACGTGAACGGCACGACGACGGCCGGCGAGACCGTGGACCAGACCGTGGCCCGCGTGCGCGGGCCGGAGGGCGCGCCGGTGACGCTCACGATCGGGCGCAGCGGCGTCGCCAACTTCGACGTCACGATCGTCCGCCGCAAGTTCGACCTGCCGCTGGTCAGCTGGGCCATGGTCCCGGGGCGCAACATCGCCATGATCCGGCTCGAGCAGTTCGCGACCGGGTCCACGAAGGGCATCGAGGACGCGATCACCAAGGCGAAGGCGGCCGGCGCGACCGCCATCATCCTCGATCTGCGGTTCAACCCCGGCGGCTACGTGAACGAGGCCGTTGGCGTTGCCAGCCAGTTCCTGTCCGACGGCATCGTCTACCAGACCGTGGACAAGTCGGGGAAACAGACCGACGTACCCGTCGAACCAGGTGGTCTCGCCACCGACATCCCGATGGTCGTCCTCGCCGACGGCGAGACGGCGAGTGCCGCGGAGATCGTCACCGGTGCCCTCCAGGACGCGAAGCGGGCCACCGTGGTGGGGGTCAAGACGTTCGGGACCGGCACGGTCCTCGGGCGCTACGACCTGGCGGACGGTTCCGCGCTCCGGATCGGCGTGGAGCGCTGGCTCACGCGCAACGGCCGGCCGATCTGGCACGAGGGCCTGCAGCCGGACGTGACCGTGGCGCTGCCCGCGGCTGCGACCTCCGACTCGCTGGTCCCGCTGGTCCCGTACCTGATGCGCGACATGACCGTGGCGCAGCTGGCCGCGTCCCAGGACAGCCAGGTGCTCAAGGCGCTGGACGTGCTCCAGGGCAAGGGCTGAGGCAGGGAAGCCGGGACGCTGGCCGGGGCCGGGACGCTGGCCGGGGCCGGGACGCTGGCCGGGGCCGGCGAAGGCCGAGGAAACGTCGAAGGCCGCCGGCGGAGCCGGCGGCCTTCGTTTTCAAGGACAGGGTGCAGGGAGCGGGGTTACCCGGCCGCCGTGCGTGCAGCCGCCACGTGACGGCTCCAGTCCGAGGTTCGTCCGTCGGGCATCACGGAACTGCCGGTCCAACCGCAGATACAGGTCACTTCCTGGTCCCGGTGGCGGTATTCCGCGATGACATGACGGCGCGGGTCCGGCTCAGCAGCCGGGCGCCGCGGCGGCAGCCCGTTGCCGGGCCGCCGAGCCTCGGTCATCTATGTTCAGGCCCGGCGCTGCGCGAAGCATGCGCTGCAGTAGACGGGCTTGCCGGAGGTCGGCCGGAACGGGACCTCGGTCTGCTGGCCACAGGCCGAGCAGGTGGCCGAGAACATCTCGCGCGGGCCGCGCGAGCCGCCACCGCCGCTGCGGGAGCCGTAGCCGCCGCCGGAGCCGTAGCCGCCGCCGGAGCTGTAGCCGCCGCCGGAGCTGTAGCCGCCGCCGCCGGCGCTGTCACCGCGCGACGCCTTGCGGCTTGCGCGGCAGGACGGGCAGCGGCGGGGCTCGGTGAAACCGCGCTCCGCGAAGAAATCCTGCTCGCTGGCAGTGAAGGTGAAGGACTGGCTGCAGTCAGCACAGGTGAGCGTCTTATCGACGTTCATGAACGATCCACTCCTCGTGGCGTGTGCGACGGTATCCGCGATCTGCCTCTGCGGAACCCGGGGAGGTGGTGGATCGAGTCTGCCGTGCTTAGGCTGGCGCCCAACGGTGGGGCGTCGCCGGAGCATACGCCATCGGCAGGATTACGCAAATGGGAGATTCGGGAGGCGACCCCGGCACCGGCCGCAAAGCCGGCAGATTGCGCCCGAAAACCCTTGCCCAGCGATCCGCTTCACCGCCCCACCGGGCAATCCCGGCGCCGCCTCCAGGGATAGGGCGGACCGGCCCGCGCGGGTTGGGTCGAACCTTTCGGCGTTCTCAGGGCCCTGTGAGGTTCTGCCGCGATAGTGGGCTGCACGGGTCCTCGGCCCACGTCCACAGCCACGCCGACGCGATCCAGCACGGAGGTCCATGTGACCGAAACCAACGAAATCGAATTCCTCGAGCCCGTCAAGAGCCCGGGCGGCACGCCGCCGAAGAACGGCCGCCCGGGCAGCCAGTCCCTCGCGGTCCGGATCGGGATCGTGGCCGGCTCGGCGCTGCTCGTCGTCGTCGGTGTCGCGGCCGTGATGGGAGCCTCACCCGCGCCGACGACGCCGGCGGCTCCGGGCGCCACTGCGGCCCCCGGCACGCCGGGAGCCAATCCCGGCGGCCACGCCTTCGGGATTGGCGGCGCCGCCTTCGGGGGCGTCGGGTTCAACGACATCAAGATCACCTCGATCAGCGGCTCGAACCTGGCCCTCGCCACGGCCGACGGCTGGACCCGGACGATCCCTGTCACCAGCACCACGACGATCACGAAGGGCGGCGGCGCCATCACCGTCGGCGACCTCGCGGTCGGCGACCAGGTCACCTTCAGCCAGGCCAGGCAGGCCACGGCAGCTACACCATCACCGCGATCCGCGTGATCCTGCCGAGCATCGCCGGCCAGGTCACGGCCATCAGCGGCAACACCATCACCGTCACCCGGCGCGACGGCACCGCCGCCACGACCCACGTGGACGCCGCCACGAAGTACCAGGTCCAGGGCGTGACGTCCGCGACGCTGTCCGACATCAAGGTCGGCGCGTACATCACCGCGGAAGGCACCCTCCGGACCGACGGCTCGCTCGATGCGTCCGTTGTCCACGGCGGGTTCCCCGGCGGCCCCGGCGATGCCGGCGGCTTCGGCCGCGGCCGTGGTGGCCACGGGCCCTGGGGTCCCGGCAAGGGGGCGGCCCCCGGCGCCTCGCCGACCCCCTCCGCGACACCGGGCTGACCTCGATACCGGGCTGACCTCCGGGCCGCCCTCCAATCCCACGCCGGACGCGGCGCGGTTGCCCTCGGGCCCGCGCCGCGTCTTGCTGTCCGGTCCGCCCGACCGCACGAAGGGCGCCCCGGCCGCTGGGGGGATAGCAGCCGGGGCGCGGTCAAATCCTAGACCCTCGGAGCCAGGAAAGCCGGCCAGCATCGCGGGCGATCCCCGCGACGGGCCTCAGCCCTTCGCCGGCAGGGACCTCGCAATCGATTGGCTGTCTCACCGGATCAGATGAATGAAAACGCCCCCGGTCGCCGGGCGTCCCGCCGCCAGGTCGGGCGCTGCGCGCGGAGCCGGGAGCTCAGCTACTCAGCCCGCAGGAATCCTCCCGGTGCGGAACCGCCGTCGCTGGTACGCCAGCACGAGGAACAGGATCGACGGTGAACGTCGTGGCGCCATTCGAGAAGCTGCCGAAGGCCGAAGCGTTGCCCACACGACACCGCGAGTAGGTCGAGCAGGTGCCGGCCGGGATTGCGGGCACGACGAGCGCGAAGACGGTGCCGGGCCTCGTGTCGCCCAGACGCCACCGGCGCCGATCGGTGGGTGGGTGGCCACGCCGTCGAGCTCGAGGAGGCGGGGATCGTTGCTCGTCGTGACCGGTGGTGAGGGCGAGGCACCTGCGGCGGTGGTCGCCAGGAGCATGCGACGGCCGCAAGCACAGCAGCCACTCGCACCGCGACAGCCGAGCTTGAGGTCCGATGCACAGGCCGGCTCATCGTGTCATGCTGCGAGCCTCGGTGAGGTCGTCGTCCCGCGCGGATCGAGCCGCAGCCACCCGATGCTGGAGCTCCGCCGCACCCCCGTCGATCCTCGCCCCGGCAATCCCCGGAGGATGGAGAACGGACGTGGTGCTCACCCCCGGGGGGCTCCTCGAGGTCACGGCGCAGAGCCTGACTGCTGTTCTCGGCGTGTGGCTCGGGCTCACCGTGCTCACGCGCTCCAGGGCGCCCCACGCCCGCGTCTTCTCCCTGGTGGCGCTCGCCCTGGCCGCGTGGAGTTGCGCGGTGATCGTGCAGCGGCTCTCGGCGTCCATCTCCGCTACCGAGGCGGCCCATGGCGTGGAGGAACTGGCCGCGGCGCTGATCGTGCCCGCGACGGCCCACTTCTCTCTCGTGATCGCGAGCGAAGGCCGCCCGTCGCGCCGAAGCGTCCGGCTGATCGCGCTTGCCTACGTCCTGAACATCGCGTTCGCGCTGCCCGGGATCATCAACCGGTCGGCACCCATCGCGATCAGCGCCCCACAGTTCGTCATCGGCCCGGTGCCCGGCGCGGCGCTGGGGTGGGCGTGGATCCTGACACGGCTGGTCACGCTCCTGGCGGCGGCCGGCTGGCTGCTGGGCGCCTATCGCCGGGCGAGGTCGGATGTCGGTCGACGGCGACAGCTCGGGTTGACGCTCGCGACGGTGGCCGTCGGTGCTCTCGGGGGGATCATCCGGCTGTTCTCGGTCGTGGGCGCGACCGACCCCTGGATCGGCGTCTCCCTGGTGACGCTCTCGATGATCCTGTCGGCGTCGGTGGTCTTCTCCGCAGGTGTCTTCTTCGCGCCCGAGATCGCCGGCCGGGCCTTCTGGAGGTCCCTCGGCCTCGGCCTCGGCCTGTTCCTCCTGGTCGGCGCGCTGCTGATCGTGGACGCCGCGAGCCGCCGCGTCCTTGGGCTCGACCTGCCGCTGCCCATGATCCTGGCGCTCGTCATCACGATCGCCGTCTACGAGCCGGCGGCGACGTGGGGACGCGCTCGGCTGGGGGGACGCACACCCGCAGCCCTCGCTCGAGACCGCCTCCTCGTGGCCGTTGGCCAGCCGTCACTGGGCCGGCAGGCGGCGAGGGCGGGGGTCCGGCCCGCGCTCGCCCGGGTTGCCAGCGCGCTTGATCTTGCGGGTGCCGAGGTCGTCCTGAGCGACGGTTCGATCGCCGCGACCGAAGGGGCGACGCCGGACCCTGCGACGTCACCCGCGATCGCCCTGATGGCGCACGAGGAGCACATGGGTGAGCTGCGCGTCGGCAGGACGCTCTCGGGCGCTCCGCTGAGCCTCGGTGACGAGGAGCTGCTCCGACTCTCAGCGGCCTATGTTGCCGCGGCCCTGCAGACGGGCCGGCGCGAGGACGAGCAGGCAGTGGCGCTGACGGGCCTCAGCCGGGATCGGGCGGGGGTCGACTCGGCAGCCTCCGAGCTGCACGAGGCGCTCGTTCGTCGCGCTGGCGCCCTGCCCGGGTTGCACGTGTTTGCCCTTGGCCCTCTTCGCGTCGAGCGCGGCGATGCCACGATCGAGCACTGGGGCGGCGAGAAGGCCGGGACGCGCCAGGCCCAGGCGCTGTTCGCCTTCCTGTTCGACCGTGGGGAGCGTGGACTGGCCAAGGACGAGGCGCTCGAACTGATCTGGCCCGACACGGATGTGGACCGCGCGGACCTGGCGTTCCACCGGACGCTGGGCGGGCTGCGTCACACGCTGGACCAGCGGGGCGACGGCGGCAAGCGAGCGGTGCGGTTCCACAACGACCGGTACCGGCTCGATCCCGGCATCGTCGAGTGGTCGGACGTCGCGGTCTTCCTCGCACGCCTGGACCAGGCGCGCGAGGCCGGAGTTGGTGCCCAGGGACTGCGGCTTCTCGAGGAGGCTCGCCGCCTGTACCGGGGTGAGTACCTCGACGACTGCCCGTTCTACGGCGACAGCGTCTTCGTCGAGGATCGCCGGGCATCGTTGCGCGGGCGCTCCATCGACCTGCTGATCTCGCTCGGGCAGGGCTACGAGTCGTCAGGAGACCGGGCCTCCGCCGCGGCGGCCTACCGGGAGGCGGTTGCCGTATCGGTCGACGGCAGCCCGTCCGCCGAGGCCGGCCTCGCGCGGCTGGTGGCCTCCGGCTGAGGGTGTGCCCGTCCCAGGGCTGTCTGCCACCAGACCGCGAGCTGGGCGCCACGGCCCGAGAGGTCCAGGTACTGGCTCGACGACCAGTGCACCCAGAGCCTGCAGCTGCTGCCGATCGGCCTGATGTGCGTCGCCAACCACGGCTCGACATGGTTCGGCACCCCGAAGACCTGATGCCCGTCACGACCCTGATGCCCCGCGACACACCGCAGTCCTGCCGCATCCCCGCCGCAGGGGCAACCCGCCAAGGTGCGGAACAGGCGCCCACGGGATCGGGGCGCGTCATCGTTCGCGGAGGAACTGTCATGCGGTACGGCCGGATCGGCGGCGGGCTCGTGGTCGGCGGCTGGGGGCTGCTCGTCGCCGGGATGGCGCTTTCGTGGGTCGCGGGCTCCGTGGTCGGCGGCGCAACGATGTCGGCATCCCTCGCGGTGGTCGGGTGCGGGGCGGCGCTCCTCGCGATCAAGGGTCCGGCGCCCCTGCGCGGTCGGGCCGTGCGGGTCGGCCTCGGGATCATGGCGGCGGGGCTGCTGGGCGTGGCGGGATCGTCGATCGCCGCCGCCCGCCTTACCTACGACCCGCTCGAGGACATGCCGACTGTCGTGCTGTTGCTCGGCGGGGGGCTGCTGCTGTTCGTCGGCATGCTGGTGACCCAGCTGTCGCTCATTCGTGCAGGCGGCCTCGCCCGCCGGCTGGGTGCTCTCTTCTTCGCTGGGTTGGGCGGGATCTACCTCATGGAGAGCCTGGCCGCCCTCAGCCCGGACTCCGTGCCGCTCCAGCTCATCACGGGTGCGCTGGCCCTCGTCGGTGGCGCCGGGTTCCTGGTCGGATGTGCCGGACCCGGGCTGCTCGCCCTCCGGGGTGACCGGGCCACGGTCACGGCATCGGCATGACGCCTCGATCGCGACCACGGCTGGCGATGCGGCGGCACTCGCTGCTCGGCCTCCTCACGGCGATCGCCCTTCTCGGACTGCCGGGGCTGCCCGCGATGGCTGCCGCGAGCACCAACTCCGGGCCCTCGCTTCCGCCTCGCGTGCCGGGGGCATCGACGCTGGAGGCCGGCACACCGCTCACGCTATCCGGGACACGTTCCACGAACGAACCCGTGGGGTGATGGCCCGGGGGGCGGACGGTCAGTTGATGGACGTGTCCGTGGTGACGCTCAACGACACGTGGCGCGCCGTCCTGCTCTTCGGCGCGGCCGCGGGCTTCATCGCCCACGCGGTCGCCCCGCCGTCGACGTAGACCTCGGGCGCACCGCGCCGGCACTCGGGGTCGAACAGGCCGGCGACCTGCTCCCACTCGGCGTCGGCGAGGTCGACGATCGTGCCCATGCTCGGCATGCTCAGGCCAGGCTGTGACACCTTTGCTGGCACGAGCGGGGACATTCGTGCGGGAGAATTCGGCTACAGGCCCTCAGTCGGCGA
>Ga0209014_10000145_pt1 | contig 37481 bp, 34 predicted proteins | sample BarGraNGADG00212_FD_184491 | JGI IMG/M metagenome (GOLD analysis project Ga0209014, IMG submission 184491) | Arctic peat soil microbial communities from Barrow, Alaska - Barrow Graham LP Ref core NGADG0002-212 (SPAdes) (version 2) | ecosystem: Environmental > Terrestrial > Soil > Wetlands >...
CCCACTCACGCCCCTCACCCGTCGCTTCATCTCATCTCTCTCCACTCATTTCCGCACCGCCTTCCATCCCCTGCCGCCGATTGCGTTCAGTTCCCGGCGTAACACGTCCTTCTCCCGAAGCAGCGCGTCCTTCTCCTCTCCGCCCGCCAACGGCGTCATGCGCTCCAGCTCATCCAGCCGCTCGCGCAACGACCGCTCCTTGAGCCGCCTCAGCGCATCATCCACCGTACGCGGCCCGTCCATCACCGACCCCGGCTCCGCGCGAATCGTTTCCATCACCTCGATCGCCGCCTCGTCGAGAGACTCGGCGAGCGTTTCCGGCGACGCCTCCGCCCCATGCACCGCGATCGCCTGGTACAGCGCCCGATACACCGGGTCCCAAATCGCCCCGCGATCCGGCTCGGCGAGCGCCTCGACCCCGGGATGCGCACCCTCTTCTTCTTCGAGCCGCCCGACGGATTCGATTACGCCTTCCGCGAGCGCCGGATGCAGCAGCATCACGCGAACCAGCGCCAGCTCGCTCGACGATCCCGGCACATCGCTGCGGTACGGACCTTCGCGCTGGAGCGTCGAATCGCCCGGCATGGCGTCGTCGCGCAACGCGGCTGCTTTTCGCGGCGCGGCGGCGTCCGGCGAAGACCTCCGCACGCGTCCATGGTGCGCCGGCGCCGCGCTCAGCTCGCGCAGCAACACGTCGCGGTCGATTCCCGCCGCGCCGCTCACACGATTCACGTACAGATCCCTCGTGATCTCATCCGTCGTCGCGCGAATGGTCGGCAGCAACGAGTCCAGCGCGCGACGCTTCCGCTGGAGATCCGCGAACCATCCGCCGCGCTCGAGCAGCTGCACCTTCCGGTCGAACACATCCATCGACGCCGTGAGCAGCCGCTCCATCGCGTCGCGCCCGTGCTTGGCGACGAACGTATCCGGGTCCTCGCCGTCGGGCAGCGTCACCACGCGCACCGTCATGCCGCGCGTCAGCAGCACGTCGGCCGCGCGGAAACTCGCTTTCTGTCCGGGGGCATCGCTGTCGTAGAGAAGAAAGGCGGTCTTCGAGTATTTCGCGAGGAGATCCGCCTGCCCCTCCGCGAGTGCCGTGCCCATCGGCGCGACGACCGACTCGAGCCCCGCGTCCACGAGCCGCACCACGTCGAAGTATCCCTCCACCAGTATCACGCGCTCGTCGCGCCTGATCGCGTTGCGCGCGCTGGAGAGATTGTAGAGCAGTTTTCCCTTCGAGAAGACTTCGGATTCGGCGGAGTTCAGGTACTTCGGCTCGCCCGGCCCGAGCAGCCGTCCGCCGAACCCCACGGTGTGCGCGTACGGGTCGAGAATCGGGAAGATCAGGCGATCGCGGAAGCGCGGCCGCGGCTCGTCCTGCTCCTCGCGCTTCACGAGCAGCCCGATCTCGAGCAGCCGCTGCTCGGTGAACCCGAGACCGTAGAGATACGCGCGCATCAATCCGAGTTCGCGCGGCGCGAATCCGAGCCCGAAGCGATCGGCCGTCTCGCGCGACACGCTGCGCTTCGCCAGATAGTCGCGCGCCGGCGCGCCGTGGTCGCTCTCCCACAGCATCTCGCGGAACCACCCCGCGGCGGTCGCGTTGAGCTCCCAAAGCGGTTCGCGCGGATCGGGACCTTCGCGGCGGCGCTCCACTTCCCGCACTTCGATGCCGGACTTCTCGCCGACGTACTTCACCGCCTCGACGAACGAGAGACCGAGCCGTTTCTGCACGAAGGTGAACACCGAACCCTTCTCGCCGCAGACGAAGCAGGTGTATCCACCCTTGGGTTGCACCGAGAAGTTGTTGTTCGTGCCCTGATGGAACGGGCAGGGGCCGCGGTACACCGACCCCACTTTCTTGAGGCGAACGTGCTCGCCGATGATGGCGACGATGTCAGCCGCCTGCGAGACCTGGTCTACGACTTCATCCGGGATCACGATAGCTCCGCGATGGTCACGCCGGCGCCGCCCTCGTTCCACGCGCCCATGCGAAAGGTACGCACGCGCTTGTCGCCGGACAGCAACTCGGCCACGCGCTCGCGCAGCGCACCCGTTCCCTTCCCGTGAATGATGCGCAGCGCCCCGAGATCGGCGCGCACCGCCGCGTCCACCGCCTGCGTCACGGCGATGTCCGCCTCGTCCACGCGCATGCCGCGGAGATCGACCTCGTGCTTCACCTCCACGTCGGGCTGGTCGCCGATGAGCGGCACCGCGATCTCGAGCCGCGTGACCGCCTCCAGCGCTCGCTTCGATACGCGCTTCAGCGTCTTGAGCGGCACCGTGAGCTTCATCGCGCCGACGGCCACGACGGCGTCGCGGCCGCGCATTTCCACGACGCGCCCCGTCTTTCCTCCCAGCGTCGCGACGGCCACCGACGCGCCGACTTCGATGCGACCCGCTTCCGCGCGAGCGACCTCCATCTTCGATCTTCCATCTTCGATCGCCGTTGCCTCGTCCAGCGCCCTGAGCGCCTCGCCCGCCTCGGCCGCCTTCTGCTCGGCTGCGCGCCGCGCGGCGGCCGCCGCGGTCTCGATCTGCTCCGCGCCCGCGGCGCGCAGTTCCTTGATGGTCTTCTCGATCTCGTGCCGCGCGTCGAGCAGATAGCGCCTGGCATCGCTCCGCGCGGCGCGCTCGAGCTCGCGCTCCTTCTCGCGCACGACCTTCTCGCGTTCGTCCACGCGCTCGGCGCGCGCGACGGTCGCGTCGTGATGCGCGTCCGCGGCCTTCTCGCGTTCCTCGATCGCCTTCTGCCGCGCCTCGAGATCTTCGAGCAGCGCCGCGACGTCGCGTTCTCCCTTCGGCACGCGCGCTTCGGCGTTGCGCAGCACTTCCTCGGGCATCGCCAGCCGCCGCGCGATGCTCAGGCCGTACGAGCGCCCGGGCACTCCTTTCACGAGGCGGAAGGTCGGCGCGAGAGCTATTGCGTCGAACTGTAGCGAGGCATTTACCACGCCGGGCACTTCGTGGGCGAGTTCCTTGAGGGCGCCGAGGTGCGTGGTGGCGATCGAGGTGGTTCCGCGTCGTGTGAGCGTCTCGATGATGGCGCCGCCGAGCGCGGCGCCCTCGACGGGATCGGTGCCGGAGCCGAGTTCGTCGATCAGCACCAGCGATTGCGTCGTGGCGTCGCGCACGATCTCCGTGAGGTTGCGGAGGTGCGCGCTGAACGTGGAGAGCGACGCCTCGATGCTCTGTTCGTCGCCGATGTCGGCGAAGAAGCGATCGAAGAGCGCGATCTTCGATCCCAATCCGACGGGCGCGGGGATTCCCGACTGCGCCATGAGCGACAGCAGCGCGATCGCCTTGAGCAGCACGGTCTTGCCGCCCGTGTTCGGCCCGGACACCAGCAGCGTGTGCTCGCCCCTGTCCATCGTGAGCGCGAACGGAACGACGCTGGCGCGATCGCGGGCGAGCAGGAGCGGGTGACGGCCGTCGAGAATGGAAAATCCGGTTCCGCCCAGGGCGAGCACCACCGGCGCGCAGCCATATGCGATCGCATAGCGTGCGCGGGCGTAGAGCGAGTCGAGGGTGACGAGCGCGTCGAGCGTCGCCACGAGTGCATCGCGATGCGGCCGCAGGCGATCGGTGACCTCGAGCAGGATCCGTTCCGTCTCGCGCAGTTCCTCGGCCTCGAGCTCGCGCATCCGGTTCGACGCCTCGACGGCGGCCGGCGGCTCGACGAACAGCGTCGACCCGCTCGACGACATGTCGTGCACGATCCCGCCCACCGCGCCGCGCCCCTCGCGCCGCACAGGAATCACGTAGCGGCCGTTGCGCACCGTCACCGAGGCATCCTCCACGCGGTGATGCGGCTCGAGCTTCGCCATCAGCCGCTCGAGCATGCGTACGAGATCCGCGGCCGCGCCGCGCAGTTCCTTGCGCACGCGCCGCAGCAGAGGCGACGCATCGTCGCGGACCGTCGCGTCGTCCTTGATCACGCGATCGATTTCGCGTTCGGTCTCGGGATCGCGCACGAGCGAGGCCGCGAGCGATTCGAGCGGCGCCGTGACGCCGTCGGCGAGCGTCTTGTCGTGCAGCGCGTCGAGGGCCCTGCGCGAGGAGAGCAACAACGTCACCGCGGCGCGCAGCTCGAGCGCGGTCCACGCCGTCCCTTCCACGCGCAGCCGTCCGAGCGCGGCCGCGAGATCGGGAATCGGCTCAGGATTCCACCCCGCCTCGCTGCCGACCATGGCGCGCATCGCCTCCACGCGCGCGTGCTCGCCGGCGACCTCCCGTTCGGAAAGGAGCGGCTGGAGTTGTCTGGTTCTCGCGGCGCCGGCTGCGCTCGACGCGTGCCCCGCGACGAGGTCCAGCACGCGGGAGAACTCGAGCACGGTGAGCGCGTGCCCTCCGGGATTCACGCCGGGGAACCACCTGTGCCCAACTCCTCCCGGGCGATCCGGTTGATCGTGCTTCCCTCCGCGCGTCCCTTGTACTGGGGAACGACTTTGCCCATCACCGCGCCGATATTGGCCGCGCCGCCCTTGATGGCGGTACGAACGGCTTCACGGATTTCGTCGTCGCTCACGAATGCGGGGAGATACACGTCGAGAACGCGGATTTCCTCACGCTCCTGCGCGGCCAGCTCCGAGCGGCCGCCCTTCTCGAAAGCCTCGAGCGATTCACGGCGCCGTTTGATGGCCTTCCGCAGCACATCGATCACGTCGGCGTCGGTGATGTCACGCTGGAGCGCGGTGTGGTGATTCTCGATGTCCGCGAGGACGGTCCCCAGCACGAGCGTGAGCGGCTTGTTGCGGGCCTTTCTCGACGCGTTCAGCTCTTCGCGTAGGCGGTCCTGCAGGCTGGCCACGGGCTTATTGAGTGCGGTGCGGGCTTGAGGGTGCGGCGAAAGGTAAAACTATCCGGTTCTTCGCTTTGGAACCAGAGGAACTCACTAACAGGAACGAGCGATGCGTGAGGGGGTCGCTCTTCGCTCTTCGCCAGATCGCCCCTCACTCGTCGCTCGTTCCTGTCTGGAAGTCCCTCACCCGTCGCTCGTCCCTTTTAGCACCCTCAGCTCGCATCCCGCATTCAGTCGCAGGGTAGATTTAGGTACACCCATGCCCCACACCAAGAACTCCGTCTTCCTCGACCCCTCCGGCAAGCGCTGGCGCGCCATTCGTCGCGCCACCCTCGCGGTTGGCATCCTCTCCACCCTCATCGCCCTCGGCCTCGCGATCAGCTTCGTGATCCCGCCGATCCTCCCGACGCTCCAAGCCGCGAAATCGGCCGTACGAATTTCGACAACCCAAAACCGCCTCGTCGTCACGAAGGACGCCGCCCGCAAGCGCGCCGACCGCCAGCAGCTCCTCGCGGCCCTCACGAGAAAGCCGGCGCCGCCCGCCACGCACGCCGAGCGCCTGCCCGTCGCGGTCAATCGCGTGGCGGAGCCGCCGGGCGCGGCGAAGAAGGCCGTGCCCAGCCAGCAGCGCCCGCCGATCGTCGCCGGCTTCTACGTGAACTGGGACGACAACTCCTTCTCCTCGTTCAAGGCGCACGTCACCGACCTCGACTGGGTCATCGGCGAATGGGTCTTCCTCGGCAAGGGCGGCACGGGACTCAAGATCACGCCCGATGCGAAGGTGCTGTACGTCGTCCAGAACCTCCCCGAGAAGGACCGGCCGCGCGTCTTCGCGATGGTCAGCAACTTCGACGGCACGAAGTTCGACGCCGTCCTCCTCCGCCGCATGCTCGCGACGCCCGCGTCGCGCCAGGCCGCCGCGTTCCAGCTCATCGAGGCCGCGCAGAAGTTCGGGTTCTACGGCATCACGATCGATTTCGAGGAAGTCCCGAACGACCTCCTCGATCCCATGTTCGAGTTCATGCGCTATCTCCGCGCGGGACTTGCGCCGGGCGGCCGGGTACTCACGTCGGCCGTCGCCTCGAGCACCGACGAAGCGCTCGCGCGCCGCTACGCCGCCGCGAACGACTACCTGTTCCTCATGCTCTACGACGAGCACTACGGCAGCGGCGATCCCGGTCCCGTCGCGAGCCAGTCGTGGTACGTCGCCAAGGCGAAGCAGCTGCTCGCCTGGATTCCGCCCGGAGAGGCGATCCTCGCGCTCGGCGCGTACGGCTACGACTGGAACGACGCGGGACCGAAGCTCAGCGGGCGCCAGCTCACCTTCCAGGACGCGATGGTCCGCGCGAAAGCGCAGGGCGCGACGGTCCAGTTCGATTCCGTCTCGCTGAATCCGTACGTCACCTATACCGACAGCGCGGGCGCCGATCACGCCGCCTGGTTCCTCGACGGCGTCACCGCGTGGAACGAGGCGCGCGCCGGCGTCGAGCTCGGCGCTGCCGGAACCGCGATCTGGCGCCTCGGCTCCGAAGATCCGTCCGTCTGGCACGCGATCTCGAACGACGTGCCGCGCCCCCAACCGCAGCTGCTCGAGGACATTCCCGCCGGCTACGATCCGCAGTTCGCCGGGAAAGGCGGCCTGCTGCGGATCGCGACCATGCCGTCGGCCGGCCGCCGTCTCCTGCAGGCCGATCCGAAGACGCAGATCATCACGCACGAGAGCATCACGAAGTTCCCTTCACCGTGGGTCGTGCAGCGCTTCGGCTCGGGCGATCCGGGCAAGGTCGCGCTCACCTTCGACGACGGCCCCGACGCGCGCTACACCAACGCGATCCTCGACACGCTCAGGTCGCGCGGCGTGAAGGCGACGTTCTTCGTCGTCGGGCGGCAGGCCGACGAGTATCCCGGCATCCTGAACCGCATCATGCGCGAAGGACACGAGATCGGGAACCACACGTACACGCACCCGAACCTCGCGCTCACGGGTCCGTTCCTGTCGAAGCTCGAGATCGTCGCCACCGGCCGCCTCATCGAGACGATCACCAATCGCCGCACCGCACTCTTCCGCCCACCCTACTTCGGCGACGCCGACCCCACGTCGAACGAAGAACTCGACGCCGTGGCGATCGGCACCGATCTCGGCTACCTCACCGTCGGCGTCGAGATGGATTCCCAGGATTGGCGCATCACCGAGCCCGATTCGATCCTCGCCACCACGCTCGAGCTTCGCGGCGACGGCAACGTCATCCTCATGCACGACTCCGGCGGCGACCGTACCGCCACCGTCGCGATCCTCGGCACGCTGATCGACTCGCTCGTCGCGAGCGGATACCAGCCGGTGCTCGTCTCCGAGCTCGCGGGCATCACGCGCGACGAGGCCATGCCGCCGCTCGCGTCGCGCACGCTCTGGTCGCGCATCGTCGACGTCGTCTCGTTCGGCTTCGTGGGACTCGTCGACTGGGGACTGTACTGGGTCTTCCTCGGTTGCGTCGTGCTCGGCATCGCGCGGCTGCTGTTCATCATCGCGCTCGCCGCGATCCAGCGCGTGCGCACTCGCCCCCGCGGAAACGGGCCGGCGTTCTCGCCGCCGGTGAGCGTCGTCGTGCCCGCGTACCGCGAGGAACTGGTGATCGTTCGCACGGTCGGCTCGCTCCTCGCCCAGCGCTACGACGGCACGATTCATGTCATCGTCGTCGACGACGGATCGCCCGACGGCACCTACGAGACGGCCGTGAAGGCGTTCCAAGGGGAACCGCGTGTCACCGTCCTCACGAAACCGAACGGCGGCAAGGCGAGCGCGCTCAACTACGGCATCCAGCACGCGACGAACGAGATCATCATCTGCCTCGACGCCGACACGCAGTTCGAGCCCGACACCGTCGCCGCGCTCGTCGCGCCGCTCGCGCGTCCCGAAGTCGGCGCCGTCGCCGGAAACGCGAAGGTCGGCAATCGCATGAACCTCGTCACGCGCTGGCAGGCGCTCGAGTACGTCACGTCGCAGAACCTCGACCGGCGCGCGTTCTCGCTGCTCAACTGCATCACGGTGATTCCCGGCGCCGTGGGCGCGTGGCGCCGCTCGCTGATTCTCGAAGCCGGCGGCTTCACGCACGACACGCTCGCGGAGGACCAGGACCTCACGATCACCATCCGCAAGATGGGCCACGTGATCGCGTACGCCGAGCGCGCGATCGCGTGGACCGAAGCGCCCGACACGCTCGGCGCGCTCTCCCGCCAGCGCTTCCGCTGGTCGTTCGGCACGCTGCAGTGCGCGTGGAAGCACAAGGACGCGCTGTTCAACCGCACGTATGGCACGCTCGGCTTCGTGGCCCTGCCGAACACCTGGGTCTTCCAGCTGCTGCTCACGGCAATCTCGCCGCTCGCCGATCTCATGTTCGTGTTCTCGCTCTTCTCCGTGTGGCTGACGTTCAAGACGCACGGCGAGACCTACGCGCTCACCGACCTCGAGCACGTGCTCATGTTCTTCGGCCTCTTCCTGCTCAGCGACTGGCTCGGCGCGATGATCGCCTTCCTCATGGAGCCCGATGAAGAGAAGGGCCTGTCGTGGCTGATCATGCTCCAGCGTTTTGCGTACCGGCAGATCATGTACTCCGTCGTGCTGAAGAGCTTCGTCGCCGCGATCCGTGGGCGGGTCGTGGGATGGGGGCTCCTCGAGCGAAAGGCCACCGTGGAACTCCCGGCGTGAACGCCATCGGCGCTCGTGTCGGGGAGCCTGAAGGGAGTCGTCTCGAAGTGAGGCGTGCCGCGGCGAGACACGTGGCGTTGGTCCGCGTCGCGCGCGCCATCGCGCTGCTGCTCACGGTGGCGGGTGTTGCCCGCGCGCAACTCGGCGACCGGGAGGCCATGCGCACTTGAGGCAGCTTTGCGTCCGTTACGTCAGGACATACGTCCAAGCGTACGTCCAAGCGTACGTCCAAGCGTACGTCCTGACGTAACGACCGAAAAAGTGGCTTCGAAACAGCGAGGAGCGACGGTCGTCGGATAGAAATAGAGCGGAAATGCGGCCAGCCTCGGATCGCGCGGAGTGTACGGCGCGGGATCGGATCGGAAGCAGCCGCCCAGCAGCAGAATGACGAGCAGCCAGCGCGCCGTCTTCGATCTTCCATCTTCGGTCTTCGATCTTCGGTCTTCCATCTCACCCCGGCGGCCAGCCCATGTGCCGCCCGCCCAGCACGTGCGCGTGCAGATGAATCACCGACTGCCCGCCATCCGAATTCGTATTGAACACCACGCGGTATCCGCTCGCCGCGATTCCCTCCTGCTTGGCCACTTCCCTCGCCATCTGCAGCATATCCGCCATCAGCGCCGGCGAGGTCACTTCGTTCAGCGACGCCACGTGCGCCCTCGGTATCACGAGCACGTGCACCGGCGCCTGCGGATTCACGTCCCTGATCGCGATGCACGTCGCATCCTCGGTCACGATCTTCGCGGGAATCTCCCCGCTCGCAATCCGGCAGAACAGACATTTCTCAATCATTCCAACGCTCCTCCATTTCCTCTCGACTCGCCTTGACCGTCCGCGGCAGGGTCGCGAGCGCCGCGCGCACCACCGCGAGCGCCGCCACCGCCGCCGTCTCGAATCTCAGCACCGTGTGACCCAGGCTCACCACGCGGAACCCCGCGGCCACGAACTGTTCGAGCTCCGTGCTCTCCATTCCGCCCTCGGGACCGACGACGATCGTGATCGGCTTCAGGAATCCCGCCCCGTGCTCACGTGCGTTCGCCATCGCCTCGGCCACCAGCAGCCCCATCGGTTCGCCCGCCATGTCGAGCACGAGCTTCGGTCCCTCGGGCGTCGCCGCGATCGCGCGCTCGACCGTCGCGTCGGGATACGTCGCCGGCAGCCACGCACCGTGCGATTGCCCGAGCGCACCGGCCATCCGCGCCGCGACCTTCTGCTGGAACGTCGTTCCCTCGCCGCGCGGGTTCACGCTCTTCGACCGCTTGAACACCACGGGCCGCCAGCTCGTCGCCGCAAGCTCCGTCGCCTTTTCCGCGAGCCACAGCATGCGATCGCGATCCGCAACGGGAAGCATGAGGTGCACCGACGGCGGCGGCTCCACCGACGCCACCGTCTCGACCGCCACCGCCGCGTGCCGCTTGGCCAGGCGCACGAGCGCCCCGCGTCCGCGCATGCCACGGCCGTCGAGCAGGCCGACCGGCTGCCCGAGCTCGAGCCGCAGCACGCGGATGTGACGCGCTTCGTCCTCGCCCAGCGTGACGGTATGGCCGGCCATGAACGGCTCGGTGGTGACGAACGTCGCGAGCGCCATCAGCGTACCCGCTCGATCGCCACGGACCACCACTGCCCCTCGGCGTCTTCCCGTATCACGCGCCACCCGCCGGCCGCGAACCGCGTGAGCATCTTTTCGCGCTCCTCGTCGAGAATGCCACTCAAAATGGCGACTCCGTCGCTCGTGAGCGAGCGCCCGATGGCCGGCAACAGTTCCAGCAGCACCGAGGAGATGATGTTCGCGAGCACCACACGCACCGGCGCGAGCAGCGGCAGGAAGAGCGCGGCATCGCCCTCGATCACCTTCACGCGATCCGCGACATCATTTCGCGCGACGTTCTCCTCGGCGTTCGAGATCGCGTCCGCGTCCATCTCCACCGCCGCCACACGCGTCGCGCCAAGCTTGGCCGCGGCGATCGCGAGCACCGCGCTCCCCGCGCCGAGATCGGCCACCGCGTCTCCGGCGTGGATCACCGATTGCATCAATCGCAGCACGCCGCGCGTGGTGGGATGATCGCCCGTGCCGAACGCCATCGCGGGCTCCACGATCACCGTTCGCGCGGGATCCATCCCCTCCGCGAGCCACGGCGGCGCGACCGTCAGCGACCCCACCTCATGGGCGTGAATCGACTCGCGCCACGCGACGCTCCAGTCGACGGCGGGAACGGCGCGCGTCTCGATCACCGCGCCCTTGTCCACCGCACGCACCGCGCGCTCGACCTCCACGGCCCCGTCCGCCGCCTCGAGGTGCGTCACGAGCAGCTCGCCTTCTTCCTGCAGCCCCTGCGCGCCTGCACCGAACATCGCGGCGGCCACCGCATCGCGCGCATCCACGTGCGAAGGCCGCACCGCGACCCGCGTCCACGGAGAGACAACCGTCACGCGCCCAGCGCTTCTTTCATCTTCGCCCAGAAGCCCTTGTTGCGCCCCGTGGGCGCCGGCGAGTGCACCTTCGCGAGCTCGTCGATGACGCGCTTCTCGTCGGCCGTGAGATCCGTCGGCGTCCACACCTGCACCCGTACGTGAAGGTCACCGGTGCCCGACGCGTTCACGCGCGGCAGCCCGCGCCCGCGCAGCTGGAAGACCTGCCCGCTCTGCGTCCCCGAGGGAATGTGCAGCATGATCGGCCCCGCGATCCCCGCGACTTCGACGTCCGCGCCGCGTACCGCCTGAGGGAAGGTCAGCAGCGCCTCAGTGTAGAGATCCTCGCCGTCGCGCTCGAACCGTTCGTCGTCGTCGACGTCGAACAGCACCACGAGATCGCCGCGCGGCCCGCCTCTCGCGCCCGCGTTCCCCACGCCGCGCAGGTGCATGTACTGTCCGGTCGAGACGCCGGCGGGCACCGTGATCGGGATCGCGTGCTCGCCGCGCTGACGCCCCTCACCGCGGCACGACTTGCACGGCGACGTGATCATCACGCCCTCGCCGCCGCACGTCGGGCACGGCGCGACGCTCACGAACTGACCGAAGAACGAGCGCTGCGAGCGCCGCACCTCGCCCTGGCCGCCGCACGTCTGACAGCGCGCCGGCTTCGTCCCCGGCTCCGCGCCCACGCCGCCGCAACGATCGCACGGATCGAGCAGCTTGATCTTGATATCCTTGGTGACACCGGCCGCGACCTCGGCGAGCGACAGCCTCAGGTCGATCTTGAGGTCCGCCCCGGAGCGCGGCCCCGACTGCTGGCGCTGGCCGCCGCCGAAGAGATCGCCGAGCCCGAAGTCGCGCATGAAGATGTTGAGCGCCTCGGACATGTCGACGTGGTGAAACCCGCCGCCGCCACCGCCGCCGCGCAGCCCCTCCTCGCCGTAGCGATCGTACGCCGCGCGCTTCTGCGGATCGCGCAGCACGTCGTACGCCTCGGAGAGCTCCTTGAACTTCTCTTCGGATTCCTTGGAGCCGGCGTTCTTGTCCGGATGGTATTGCATCGCGAGACGACGGTACGACTGCTTGATGTCGTCGTCGGACGCGCTGCGCTCTACTTCAAGAGTTGCGTAAAAATCAGACATTCGTATTGATGATCGGACGATGGTGTACGAGAGAGTTACAAACTAAAAGCATTATCACGGATTTACACTGATAACTTCCGGATTCACGCGGATAATACTTGGGGGAACTGCCACTGCAGTGCTGTTGTAGTCCCCCAAGAAGAATCAGCGAAAATCCGGCAGTTTATCAGTGGAAATCCGTGTTAAAGGGGTAAAACCCACCCCGCCACGGTGCCGGAAGTGCGATCACCATCGGGTAGAACGCGGCAGAGTTCGGTCGCCCAGTCGTTGTCCGGCAGCTATCAACTGATAGCTGTCAGGCGACAGCGTTCAGTCGGCTTACGCGAGGAGTTCTGTGACCAGGGAGGATGTGTGTGTGACGAGCGCAATCACCTTCTCGTACGACATCCGCGTCGGCCCGATCACCCCGATCACCCCCGACAAGCTCCCCGTGTGATACTCCGCCGTCACCACGGTCAGCCCGCCCGGCAGCGCCGACCCGTGTTCGCTGCCGATTGAAATCGAGACCCCCGTCGCCGACGACCGGTTGCGAAGCAGCGTCGCCAACTCCGCCCGCGTCTCCGTCATCTCGATCAACCGCCTCATCTGCTCCCCGCTCGCAAACTCCGGCTTCTCCGCGAGCAGCGATGCCTGCCCGAGCACCACCGCCTCGCTGTCATCCACCACGGGCACATCGAACAGCGCATCTCCCTCCTGCAGGAAGATGTTCAGCAGTTCCTTGGCGCCGGTGGCCGTCGTCGCGTCGCGAAGCCGCGTTCCCAGCGATTGCCGGATCTCGAGGAGCGACAATCCCGCCAGACGCTCGTTCAGCACGACCTGAACTTCGAGCAGCGCCTCGTCCGCAATCTCGCCCGGCACTTCTATGAAGATCGTGCGCACCGCGCCGCCGCGAAGCGTCAGCACCAGAATCAACTTCTCGGTCGTGAGCCGCACGAGTTCGAGCTTTTCGAGCACCGCCTGTTCCATTCGCGGCCCGAGCGCCACACCGAGTTCCTGCGTCAACACGCCGAGCGATTGCGCCGCGCGCCGAAGTATCGACTCGATCGCGAACCCGCCCGCGGAAATTTCCTGTGCGAGCTGAAAGCGCTCGACGCGCTCGAGCGGCTGCACGCGCAGCAACTCGTCGACGTACACGCGATACGCCTTGTCGGTAGGAATACGCCCCGCCGATGTGTGCGGGTGAAAGAGAAATCCTTTCTCCTCCAGGTCGCTCATCGTATTGCGAATGGTCGCCGGCGAAACGCCAAGAACGAAGCGGCGCGAAATGGTACGCGAGCCCGCGGGTTCGGCCGTTTCCACGTACGACCGGATCACCGCCTCGAGAATCTGGCGCTCGCGTTCCGTGAGCTCGGGGGACTGCATAAGTCCTAGTCTACTAATGGCTTCGAACGGTGGTCAAGGCGGCCGCGAGGCTGTCGAGCCTCAGCCAGCCCTCCGCGGTCAGCGTCACCCGGTCATTTCGAAGCACCGCCCACCCGCTCTTGCTCCACGCCGAGATCACGTCCGTGTCCACATCGGTCACGGGCAGCCCGTTCAACGTGCGAAGGCCGAGATACGCATCTTCCGCGAGCACATTCTCGACGGTGAGCTCTTCCGAGCCGCCGAGCGGGTCCGCGCCCGAAGCGACTGTTGCGCGCCAGGGCTCGTACTCGCGCTCGTTCCAGCGTCGTGTGCTGCCATCGAACGAATGCGCGGACGGCCCGACGCCGATGTACGGCGCGCGCTGCCAGTACGACGAGTTGTGCCGGCTGGCCTTCCCCGACTTGGCGAAGTTCGAGACCTCGTAGTGCTCGAACCCGGCCGTCGAAAGGAACTTGTGCGCCCGCAGGTACTCCGCCGCGTAGCGCTCCTCCGGCGCCTCGGCCACCTCGCCGCGCGCCGTCCAGCGCCCAAGCGGCGTGTGCGGCTCGACGGTCAGGCCGTAGAGCGAGATGTGGTCGGGGTGCAGGGCCAAAGCCATCGAAAGATCGGAATCCCAGTTCCGCTCGAGGTCCGAAGGCAGGGCGAAGATCAGGTCCATCGAGATGTTGTTGATCCCGGCCGTCCGCGCCGCACTCATCGCCCGGTTCGCCGCATCGACGTCGTGCGTCCGGTGCATCCAGGCGAGGGTCACGGCGTGAAACGACTGCGCCCCCATCGACAACCGGTTGATGCCCGCCTCCACCCACCCCGCCGCCGCCTCCGGCGTGACGTCCTCCGGATTTGCCTCCATGGTGACCTCGGCGCCTTCCTGAACGCTGATGCCGGGGGTCGCGCGGAGACGGTCGAGAAGGTGGCGGACTCCCTCCGGCCCGAGCTTCGACGGCGTCCCTCCGCCAAGATATATCGTAGTGAGTGGCTCGATCTCGGCGCCGGCAAACCGCGTCTTCAGCTCAGCGGCAATCCCATCGATGTATTCGGACACCGGAATGACACGGCGGACAGCGATGGCGAAATCGCAGTAGCTGCAACGACGGGCGCAGAAGGGGACGTGGACGTAGAGGTGCAGAAACCCGCCTTATTGGCTGGCGATATATCGAAGACTTGTGTGCAATATAGTGGACGGCAGAGGGCAGACGGCGGACGGCAGACTCAATTCCAAACGTCGAACCGCGCCGAACTTGCCGGGACCATTGCCGGCGAAGTGTTTTCTAGATAGCTACACATAACAGGCTATCATACAATGGTTTGAGAAATCACCCGAAGTCATTCTCATCGCCCATCCGCCGTCTGCCATCCGCCCTCTGCCGTCTGTTAGGCCATCCTCATCCTCTCTATCGCCCCGCCCGGTTGCTGGCGAACCATGCCCGTCAGCTCGAGCCGAGCGACCCCTTCGAGGACTTGGCGGACAGTGAGCCCTGCCCGATCCCTCGCGCACCACAATACTTGTCGCGATCGCACCATGAAAGTTGTCGCGATTGCACCACCAAAGGTGTCGCGACCCTCGCGCGCCAATTCGTGGGACGTAGCGTATGCCTCGGCGGCACCGAGCGTGCGGTGACCACAGGCGATATCCGGCGACAACGCGGTCTAGTCGGTGTGAATGCCGGACCACCGCGAGCTACTCTCCCGGCGTCCGACGAACCGCCCCACACTGAACAGGAGAGTTCGGACGATTAGCTGGCGATGCTTGGCCCGGTCGGAGACGTCGGCCGGCCAAGTCTCGCTTTCGAGTTGGGGGGAGCCTTGATGCCGCTGACTGACCGGAGCGCCGGCGATCAAAAGATCAAAGGTCTCTTACGAACTCGCAGCGGCTGTTAGTCGCGCGAGTGAACCCATTTGTCGAGTCCTCGCCAAGCGATCTCAGTCAAGACATGCGGGGAGATTCGCAGTATATGAGCGAGCCGCTCGTATTCGAAGGCGCTCAAGGTCACGTCTCCGGTTTCAACCCGCGAAACCCACTCTTGGCTGCGTCCCATCGCGTCCGCGAGCTGCGTCTGGGTCATCCTGGCAGCTGCGCGCCTGAACTGAATCTCCATTCCAAGCGCATACCTCCGCTCGGCTTCCCCGCGCTGGTCCTGCCGTTTTCGGGAGGTCATCGATTAATCACCCTCCCCTTGCGGATATGCGAGTTTGCTATAATTATAGAAAAGTCGCATATCCGTGCATCGATGTCGATCAGGTTTGAGACGACCGGAAATGCCGCTTTCAGGGAGGTGGCGATCATGAATCTCGGAACAAGTGCTGCGCCGCGTCAAGCTAGCCTGCGACAGTCACGCGATGCGGCTTATAGAGCACACGGCGAACTGATGCGAGTCGTAAGGCAAGCACGGGTCGCAGGTTTGCTGGCCCCGACTGCAAACCGACCCAACTTCGCGATTCCGACCACCATAGCGATGGTTCGTAAGGCCGCATCGACACAAGAAGCGGAAGCGCTTCGCGTGAGCTTTGAATCTCAGGCCGCGGCCATCACCCAGTTGCTCGAAGAAAATGGTGGCGAGCGTCCAATCCCACCTAGTCCGTCGGGTGAGCCAAGCGCGCCGTCTCGCAAAACGCGTCTCCTGAGCGAACTGTCTCCGTCGCAACTGGAGGAACGGACTCAACGGCTATGCGTGGTGACGGCCATGCAGAGCGGTTGCTCGGCGACGCAGGCTTTGGCCCACACCGGCCTTCCTGCAACCGGCGCCATGAAACGTTGGGCGCAACGACTCGCGAAAGAGTACGCGGAGACAGGGATGTTAGACGACGGGCGGGCGGGTGAGAGCGGCCCTCGCGTCACTGTGTTAACGCCAGCAATGAAGGCGCTCATCGAAGTCGTCTGGCTTCAACACCCTCACGCGAACGCGACCTCGATTCGCTTGGCCGTCGAGTCGCACGTGGCATCCGTTCTGCGTCGCCTCGTGACCGGCGAGGACGTTTCGGAGGAGCTACTGGTCGACGATCTGGAGGCAGGTCAGGTGCGGACGCCGTCGCTCAATACGATTCGCCGGGCGATAAGAGAGTTCGGTCCCGCGAAGAACAGAATCCGGCGCGACGGCTGGAGAGAGTACGGCCGCCAAATGCGACCGACGTGCAACGTTCAGTGGACGACGCACGCGAACGAGCGTTGGGAGATCGATCACACGCCGTTGGATATCTGGGCGCGTGTCGGCGAGGGGTCGGAGATGCGAGCGGTCGTGTTACACCTGACTGCTATCATCGACGTGCATTCCCGAGGAATCGTCGCGGCGATCGTATCCGCGCGCGACCCGGACGCGTTCACCACCGCACTCGCTCTTCGAATGGGGATTCTCCCCAAAGCCACCGACGGCTGGGTCGCGAGAGGCAAGTCCGAACTCCTTGTTCTGGACAACGGAAAGGACTTCCGGTCGCAGCAAGTCGCCGGATTCTGTCGCGCCCTTGGAATCGAAATGCTCTTCTGTGATCCGCACGAACCGGATCAAAAGCCTCACATCGAGCGGTTCTTCGGGACACTGACGCGCGAACTTCTCTCGCACTTACCGGGCTACAAACACGGTGCCGATCGCGGGAGCGCGTGGAGTCAATCGCGCATCGAGCAGTTGCTGACGGTGACCGATGTTCGCGCCGAGATCCTGCGATGGATTCACGAGGAGTATCACGCACGCGCTCATAGCGCGACTGGACGCCGCCCCATGGAGCTTTGGCTTGACAGTGCGATCCGCGTGGACGTACCGGACGAGCGCGAGCTCGACGTGCTGCTCCTGTATCAGCAGGCGCGCCGCGTCTCACGGGGGGTAGTTCGCCTGACACCACCCGGCGCCGACAGAGGCGTCTACTGGGGACCTTCGATCGCCGAACGGAACGGTCATCAACTGACCCTCCGGTACAATCCCGACGATTTGCTGAGCGTGTACGCATACGACGCAATCGATGGTTCCTTCATCGGAGAACTATGGAACCTGCATGACTCGAGATCGCCCTACTCGGACGTCGCGGTGCGCGCGGCGTGGATGACGCTTCAAGCGGCTGAGAAGACGCGTCAGCGCGGCCTGCGCGAGCGCGTGTCACGGTACCATACGAAGACGGCCGCTGAGGATCGGCGCGCGCGCAAACGGCGTGGAGACGACACGGCGGAGGCGCGCGCGGTGGCCGCGGCCAACTCCACGGCCGAAGCTCTCCAGACATCTGAAGAGCTTCGGAGCGCCACCGATGCCGCAGACGATGAAGTGACTGAGGCGCTGTCGCGCCTTCGCCGTTCACTCTCCGCATAGGCACATCGCATGTCGCTGATCTTCCCTTCTCCTCACGGTCCGCGAACCGTCGTGACTCCCACTATCCGCGAAGCCATGCAGCGCATCTTCGCCGCGCACCGCACTCGAGGGCAGATGGTGGTGATGACAGGAAAGGCCGGTGCAGGAAAGACGACCGCGGCGCTGCACATCGTCGACGAGGTGAACGAGGCGGCGAACGCGGAGTCCGAGAACTCCTTCAAAGCCGAGCACTACGTCGCGACGGAACTTCGGCGTTCCCGTGGCGACGCGCTACACAAACGATTCCTCGCAGAGTTTGCACGCCAAGTGTTGCAGCTCACGTTCCCGAGTGACACGCGCAGCATCGACATGCCCGCTCTCATGAACGGCATTGCGAGCGGGTTGCGTCGTCTGAACATCCAACTCGTCTTCATCGACGAAGCCGGTCACCTTCCGCCTGCCGCGCTGGACACCCTCGCCACCCTGATCAACATCGTCGCTACGAGCGAGGCGCACCCGCTCACGATCGGCCTGGTTGGCATGCATGACCTTCCGACAAACGTCCAGCAATTGCCGCAAGTCGAGCGCCGGGTCACTGAGTTCATCCATTTTCAGCCACTTGATGACAAGACCGCGCTCAAAGTCCTGCACCACGTCGATCCGTATTTTCGCACACTCGATGTCGAGTCGCAAGACGGACGCGCTGTCATGGACTACTTGCTCAGCCCCGAAGTCAGCGACGGCGGCCTGATCGGTCTGGTGGTTCCACTCGCCGAGCGGGCCGCGAGTTATGCGAAGAACCACGGCCTCGAGATGGGCCTGCTTACGCTCAAGACTGCCTTCGTTCTCAAGTCCACGGACGCCGGGCGGGCGCGCAAAGAGATGCAACGGGCATGGGGCTCGGGGAAGTAATATGAACACCAGATCAACTGCGCCATCTGAGGGCGCGATTTCTCGCGTGCGGAATCTGCTGGAATCGCAGCAGCTGATCCATCCAAGCGCGCCGACCGCCGAGAGCCTAGCAAGTGTGCTTTCCTCCGACGACCGATCGCTGATTGCGCCGAATGGACAACCACCTCTGGGTTGCGTGCGCGACGCGCTTGAGACACTGGTGCAGCGCGCGGAGGTTGTCCCGGTCCCGGGTGGATACGCAGTGACACTCTTCTCGCCTCGGGTTCGGCGCGCGCACCGCGTGCTGTCGATGGTGGGGCGTTCCGCAACGCTGCACAAACGCGCGGTCTGCGTCGACGACGTCTGGCGATACGCCAGGCACTATCACGAGGCTGAGGTCCACGCTTCGTCGCTCACGCCGGCGGTCATTCGACTGGACATGTGGTATCAAGCGAAGGGCGGCACGCTCGTAGTCATCCGCGAGAGTCGTGGCAGCCGGATCAACCACCATCTCATGGTACCGCGCGCTCTTGCAGGCCATCAACTCGACTGGAACCCCGCAGCACCGTTGACCTGGCTTGACTATGTCGGCAGTCACGTGCGCGCTCTTGCCGGCGGCGAGAGCGCGACGAGACAAGGCGAGAAACAGCCGAGTCCGTTCACCGTTCAGCAGTTGCGGGATCGACTCACGAGATGTCGGCATGATGGACAGATCGAGGCGCTAGTGCTATACGGAATCGACCCTCGAGTTCCGGCACGCGTCACCGAGGCGCTCTTCCGATTGGCTGAGAAGAAGGTTCCGATTGTACGCCGTATCGCCGAGCGTCGCGGCTTGTGGGTCCTCGCCGAAGCGTCCGTCGCGTTCACTGCGGACATTGGCGAGTTCACTCGCGATGCTGACCGCATTGTCGAGGCGGCGCGGCGCATCGTCGGGCAGTCGGGTGTCAACGTCACGACCGCTGAAGAAATCGCTGCGACGTGCGCCTGCACTCCCGGCCTCGAGCTGCGTCACCCCAAGGGTCTCGTGAGTCAACTCAAGAGCCTGACGCGCGCCCGAGTAACAGCAAGGAACGGCGTAGCAAATCCGCGGAAGAACTACGCAATGCGCCGCTTGGGTCGAGTGGGCGACCAAACGACGTACTGGGTCGCTTGCGGATCCGACGACGAACTTTCACTCGCGGAAGCGCATGCGATCACCTCCCTGCGCGACATCGGAGCGTCGGTAGCACAGGCACAATGGTCCGACCGACTCACGCAGCTTCAAGACGTGAAATCTCCGCTCGTGGCACTCGGGAGGGCGCGGCAAATCCGCGACGAAATCCTGAAGCTCACCGCCGCCGCAGAACGCCTCGCGACGAAGGCGCGCGACATGGAATGCGTCCTGCAGGCTTTGCAAGGTTCTTTGCTTGAGGTCGATGGCTGGTTGACGTTTCACCGCTCGAGCGCGGAAGCGGCCCCGACTGGGATTCTCGTCGATCCGGGGGGCATGACGACAAAGGCCGTGCACGCTGAACTCCAACTCGTTCGGGAGTTCGCCGCGGTACCCAGCAACAACACGGTGAACCTCACCAACAACGTGCTTCAGCGACCCAACCCCGACTATGTCGATGGGAGGCAGTCAACTTCGCGCGAAGGTACTCGCTACCTCTACGACGATGCTCACGTCTTTGCCTATATCGCCAGACATTGCGGAGGTCCTACCTGCCGTCTCCTATCGCAGTGGGCCATCTCGGAGGTAGGTGAACTCCGAGACGCACGATTCGTATACGCCGCGCTCCGAACTGAAGCACCACAAAATCGGATGCGACTTGTCGCCGGATTGGGACTAATGCACGCCGCTGGGTCAGAATCGGCAGTCCTCGAATGTGCCCAAAATGATTCGCACGCAGGCGTCCGCGAAACCGCGCTTTGGGCACTTGGAATGCTCATTGGCAACGCTGCCACAGACGAGATTCGTCGAGCGGAACTGGAGGATGAGGATCACCGAGTGCGGCAAGCAGCCTCGCGGTTCCGACGCCTGGACCACTGCTGGTGGTGGCGGATTTGAAGCTTACGCAAGTCGAAACTCGAGGCGATCCGTGAAAAATCCAGAATCCCACCTTGCACTCATCCTTGACGAGCTCCCTCACCGGGCACTCACCGCCGGCGCTGCGATAGCGGAACCCAAGGTGGCCGCGTACCACGCCTCGTATGCGCGAAACCTCTTCGATGCGTTGCTCGATCGCGGATTCACCGACGAACAGGCACTGTCAATCGTGTGCGCATACGGTTTGGCGTCCATCTCGTCGGTTCCGTCGCGTTGAGCAGCGTGCTCGCCGCCTCGCAGCGAGTCCCCCGCGCGCAGCTGACGCTATCCCTCATCCGAAGGGCCGTCGTCGAGCTCGGGCGAGCGGTTCGCGTGCAGGATGTTTGGGCGCATGCCCAGCAGCACGCATCGTCGGAAATCCAATTGGCTGGCATGACGACTCGGACGGTTCGAGATGACATCGCGTATCTCCTGTCTCGCGATACTCTGGCCGTGATCACTCGGCTTCGCGGACCGGGTCCCGGTCGGGCGCTGGTGGTTCCTCGCGAACTGGCCGCGCAACCCGATCGCTGGCGCCCCGCGAAGCCGATCACGTGGCTTGACTACGTAGCGTCTCACGCCCGCGCGCTTGCACGTGAGGTGGACTCGCGCGATAGATCGGGCCAGCGTGCGGGCTTCACGACGCAACAACTTCGCGAGCGCCTCACTCATTTGTGCCTCGGCGACCGAGTGGAGGCTGTCGCGCTCTACGGCGTTCATCCTGCCGCGCCGCTCAAGCTTGCAGAAGCCTTGGGGTGTCTCGCCCTGGGACGCGACCCACTGCTTCGACGCGCAGCCTGTCGTCGCGAGGTGTGGACGCTCGCGTCATCGGATGCGGCGACGGCGAGCTCTGTGTCCACGTATGCACGGGATAGCGATCGGATCATCGAGGCCGCGCGTCGAATAGTTCTGCGGAACGGCAGGAATATCGTCTCGGCCGCCGAGGTCGCACGGGAGATGGCGATCGACGCGGCACTGCAGCCTCGATCTCCGCGCCCGGTGTATCTACTCATGAGTCAACTGGCTAGGACCGACATCGACTCCCCATCTGGCGTGCGGCGCGTGCAGCGCATGCGGCGACTGGGACGCGTCGGATCGCAGATTGGCTACTGGGTTTCCACGGGCGATGACGACGAAAACAGCTTAGCGGAGGCGACCGCGGTTGTCGCGCTCGAGCATCTCGCGGTGCGATTGAAGGCCGGACGATTTGCTGCACGACTGGCATCCTTGGAGTTCGTGCAATCACCGATCGTGAGACTGGGCCGCCTACGACAGGTACGAATGGAAGTCGTCGCGCTGCTCGCCGCCGCCTCGCAACTCGCCCAGAGCGCGCACGGTCTCGACGACCTGCGAATCGCACTGCAAGTTCACTTAGACGCCGCGGATGCTTGGCTGACCTTTCGAGGCCCCGGAGCCGGAGACGCTCCCGAGGATGTTCAGCCGCAGCCAGGAGGGCTCACGCATCATGAATTGAGAGATCTGCTCGCCCCGCTCAGCACGCTCGCAAATTCTCTCAAGCAGCCGAGCAAAAAACTTGAGAATCTCGCCAAGGCAATACGGCGAATTCCAAACCCCAACTACGTGCGCCGTGGCTCCTCACGTTCCCGCGAACGCGCGCAGTTTCTCTTCGACGACGCGGACGCGCTGACCTTCATCGCTTGTCGATTCGGAGGGTCGACTTGCCAACTCCTGGCGCTCTGGGGATTTGAGGAAGTCGGCGAACTGCGCGACCCGCGCTACATCTATGCCGCGCTTCGAGTCGCGACGCCAGAGCAGCGCATTCGGTTGGTCTCCGGCCTCGCGCTGATGCGTGCGAAGAACGGCGAGCGCGCGTTGATCGAGTTGCTCCAGTCCGACTCGGATTCCGGGGTCCGCGAGAGCGCCCTGTGGTCCCTTGGACTCTTAGCCGGCGAGCGATCCACGGAGGAGCTCGGTCGCGTCCGTGATGCCGACCCCGATCACCGGGTTCGACAGGCGGCAGCCCGCTTTCTCGCGATGGGAGACGGGTGGTGGTGGCGAGTCTGAGCTCAGTCTCACATAAGTCTCGTCAAGATTCCGGATCATATCGTGACATCTCAAATTCGGCGTGAGAAAACGGAGAAATGTGGTGCCTGAAGCTCGCAAGGTGAACGCTGGCATCGAACAACTCGCACCGAAAGCGCGTCGCGTGTTCGGCGCACTGCGCGGTGTCATACATGTCGATCCATCCTTCTTCGAACCGCTACCGCTTGCGGAGTTGAACGCGTGGTCGGGGACGTCAAAGACCCGACGCTTGCCAAACACGCGAACAATGCTGGCCGCAGCGTTGAGGGCATTTTGGGCAATCGCCGACGACTTGAACCTCACCACTCGCGAACAAAGCGCGCTGCTCGCCGTCTCGACACGCACGCTCGCTCGGTGGAAAGCAAAGGCTCCCGCGAAACGCGTGCGTACGCTCGATCGCCTGGTCCTGATCCTGCTGACCTACGTGCGAATCGTGGACACGTTCGCGCATGTGCTGGCGTACAACGACGAATTGCTCGTGTGGTATGTGCGTTTCCCTGGGACCGCCGACAATCCTGAGGCGCCGGCGCAATCGGTCCTGAGCGCCTTATCGGACCGTTCCGTGCTCGGGATGCTTGTTCACTACCGCCGCTTGGCAGAGAGTATCGCTCGGAGTCCTCTCGCAGCCGATTCCATTTCTGAGAACGCTCCGTGACACGACCACGCCATTACGCCGACTTCATGACCTTGAGCAAGGTGCTGGAATGCGTTTAGTGATTCTGAGCGACACGCATGGCCTTCACGGATTCATCGGCAGCGTGCCCGACGGTGACGTGCTCATTCACGCCGGTGACATGAGCTTGCGAGGCACGCTGGAGGAAGTGGAAGGATTTCTCGGCTGGTTTGGGGCGCTCCCCCATCAGCACAAGTTGCTGGTGGCCGGGAATCACGATTGGATATTCGAGCGACGACCCACCGTGGCCAAAGGCGTCATCCCGACGGGAGTCACGTATCTGGAAGACGCTGGCGTGTCGATCGCGGGGATCAACTTCTGGGGATCGCCGTGGCAGCCGTGGTTCTATGATTGGGCGTTCAACCTCCACCGGGGCGCCGAGATCGCGGGCAAGTGGGCGCTGATTCCCAACGACGTGCAGGTGCTCATCACGCATGGACCACCCCATGGGATCCTTGACGAGGTGGTGATGCCGCCGGGTAAACACCAGGGATGTGAGGCGCTGCGGGAGCGGCTCGGCTCGCTGCCGGCGCTCCGACTCCACGCGTTCGGTCACATTCATGAGGCCTACGGAACGGCGAGCGAGGGCGAGTGTCGCTTCGTCAATGCGTCGATCTGCAACTTTCAGTACGCGCCCGTGAACGCGCCGGTGGTCGTCGATCTATGACTCAAATGTCGAGCGCGCATGGTGTCCGCCCAGCGGGGGCGCCGCGAAGATTCCCGCCGCGCAGGCTGAGACCGACGCGCAGCATCCGCCTCAGCGCCGCCGTGTGATGGCACCGGTGCGGCATGCTCGGTTGCACTGTCTGCTCTCACCAGAGAAGCCCATATCTTACCTGTATGACGCCTGACGGTAGTTCCCAGATCGCTTTGCCGTACGCGCTGCTCACGCGCGCGGATGCCTTTCGACGGGCGCACTTCGGGACGATACCAGGAGCGCTGTGTATCGACGATGTTCAAGAGATCGCGGAGATTCTGACGCAGGCGTTCGGAACGGTCGGCATCGAGGCGACCATCGTCGGCGGCAGCGCGCTCACCTTGCAGGTGCCGACGCTTGAACCATCGAACGACGTCGATATTGTCCTCGAGGAACGGACGGGTCGTGCCCCGTCTCCCGAGCGAGTCACCAGCGTGATGCACGCGTTAGGATTCGCGAAGGAACCCGGTCGTCACTGGTCGTTGGGCGGGTGCTTCGTTGAATTTCCTGGCGGCGGCATTGAAGAACCTGTCGATCTCGTCGGCGCGCCCGGCGGCGTGCTCCGGGTGTTGAGCGTGGAGGCGATGCTCGTGCAGCGCCTGTCAAGTTTCCGATCGACGGGGGCCACATCGCATGGCGCGCAGGCGGCCTTCATCATTCGTGCTATTGGTGTGCGATTAGATATGGCCCGATTCGCGCCGCTGGCGAACAAGGACGACGTTGGGGCGTATTACAACGCGATCCGGACGCTCGCGCTCGGCATGCCGACCGCATCTCTCGACGAACAGACCTTTCGCGGTTTATATTGGGCGATGAAGACGCCACGCGTCACCGCGGCCGAGGCAGTCGCCACTGTGTCCTCGACGCGCGTGCGCGCCGAGACTCCAGCACCGCCCGCACTCGCCGAACCATCGACCAACTCGCCTACACCTCCGTCGCCCTGACCACCATGGATCGCCTATTTCCTACCAAAGAAGCGTATCTCGCTGATCTCAAGAAGCGGCGGGAGACGATGCAGCCCCTGATGGACGGCTTCGACTGGCGAGGTATGACACGCCCGCCGCGCGATCCGGCCGAGCGCGAATTTTTTGAGCGCATGGGCATTATCCCGAGGTTTCGTGAAATCACGGAACCGGACCCGCCGCGCACGCCGCCGCTCGCCCGGCAGAAGTAGACACGTCGGTCGTTACCGATGCCCCGGGTCGCCCTGCGCGATTCGGGGCGCCGTGCTTCTAGTGGGCATGTTGGAAGGGTGAGATGTCACTGGGTCGACCATGAGTCTACAGTGGCCGCGCCCCCTCACTACGCGCCACAAGACACTTATCGGCATCGACACGACCCAAGGCGCTTGAATGGTACACACCAGCGGCGATCCTGCGTTGGACGCGACCGCGACATGTTTTGTGCGTCGCCAATGCCCAAGATCGCGGCAGGTATTGTGGCTCTACGTAAAGTTGTGTGGAATTGAACCCGTCAGAGTCTTCCTTATAGCGCCGTGGCAAATGTGGAAAGTGGGACGGCGAGCGCTTCGGGGGATAGAACGGCAGGACGCCCTGCGGCCGTCCATCGCTACGGCGCCTCGACCTTCGGGTCGCTATTTGTCTCGGCAGGACCGACGATCTCCGGACCGACCCGAGCCGGTGGTCGCACGTTCAGCATCGGCGCGGCGTGGACGCGTGGCGCCGGAGCAGGCGCCGGTGCGCCTGCTTGGAATCGTGCGCGCCACGCGCTCACATCGGACGGCCGGAGCTGGTAGCGAGAGGCGGAGCCTTCGTGAAGGTTGAGGAGTTCAGCCAGGGCGCGTTCCGTGAAACCATCCAGATCGCTAGCGGCAACGCCAAGGGTGGTGCCGTGTGTGCGAAGCGCACCGGCCTGCGGCGCCTCGCCGGCAGTCACGGCGGTGCGCACTACCTCCTGCAGTTGTCCCCGATAGCGCATCCGTAGCGGATCGGGCTGCGGAACCGACTCCCGCACGACGCGGTACTGTGCAGACGACCGTTCATACGCCCAGGCGAACACGTCACGCAGAAGGTCCATACGCTGGAGTTCGCACACGGCCAGCGTGCCTTCGACATAGGCGCGGTCCGGAACCTCAATAAAGGAGAGAGGGCTCAGGTTCGCGTGGAGCAACGGCCAGTTCGCGGCCAGACGCGAGGTGCGCTTGTTGACGTCCACGAACGGCTGGAGATAGGGCACGTGCACCATCAGGAAGAACGCCGCCTCGATAGGATCGGGAATGGCGCTGACGGTGTCGACGATCCGGTCGTGGCAGTCGCGAATGACCTGAGGGATCGCGTTCGGCGTGTACGAAGTGCCCGTGATCGCCACCACGCGTTCACGCAGGCGGCCTTCATCCGCCGCGTCCATCAGCAGGTTCTCAGCCAGCGCCCGATGGAGCCCCCGCAGGAGCATGCGCGGGAACGTCGGTGCCTCCGCCTCGCCGGCCAGCAATTCGATGGCCAGTTTGTGGTTGAGGATCATCTGGGTCTCGGTGGCGTCCTTCCCCTCGGCGTGCTGCCCGAACTCGATCAGGTTCTGGGTGTCGAGGCGACTGTACGTGTTGCCTTCGAGCCGACTAGAGGCCCACGACAGGTCAATCAGCAGACGCCCGAGGATGTCCTTCGCGAAGGTATCGGCGGGGCGGGTGTCGTCGGGCGTCTGCCCCATTGCGTGGAGGTGTCGCCGCAGCGACCCCGGGAGGTACCAGGTCGTACCTGGGCGATAGTCAAACAGCAGGTCGCGGTCATAGCCGACCGGCGGCCGCTGCACGAGGGGGCGCGTGATGCGCTCACGGGTCGCCCGTCCACTGGCGGATAGCGGGACGTAGTCGGCACCGGCGTCCGTGCGCGCATCATCCGCGGTCGCCGAACGATAGATCCGTGCGTTCCGTGGCCCACTCGCGACCAGGCGGCCGTCAACGATCAGTTCCGTGATCCAACGCCGGAGGGTGCGCGGCTCGATGGTACGTCCGGTGGCCGCAAGATAGGCCTCCGCGAGCGTGCCCGGATTGACCCCGTCAGGATGCTGAGCTACGAGGTCAGCAACCCGAGTCAGTTCTTCGGAGCGTTGCGTGCGAGTGGTGCGAGCCATGGCTGTCGAAAGGACAATAAAGCGTGGAAAGGACAAATACCTTAGCTATAGGACAAATAATACCGTAGGAGGACATATAAGATAAGCTGTGGGACAACTAGCCGTCCAGGATCGCCGTCCGACTACAGAACATGCAATACACGCACTTTTACGATTGAACGAACGGAAGACCGCTATCGGTCTCAGGCACAATTCCACACAACTTTACGCAGAGCCGGTATTGTGTGTGCCCGCGACATCTAATGAGCGGCGCGAGGGGCTGACTCCGCGACATGTATTGTGGAGCGCCCTAGGCCCAGATCGCGACAGGTATTGTGAGCAGCCGCGACATCTTCTCTGGGACGCGAGGGGCCCGGGACCGCGGCGACCACCCTGCCGGCCTCGAGCGCCTGGGTCGCCGTATTGATCGCGCCCGACTTGTAGGGCGCCTCGACCACGATCGTCACCCGGGCCAGCCCAGCGATGATCCGGTTCCGCCTGGGGAAGCAGCCCTGCACGGCCGGCGTACCCGGCTCGTTCTCCGACACCACGAGCCCTTTTGCCGCGATCTCCGCGTGGAGCCCGCGGTGCGCGGCCGGATACGGCACGTCGACGCCGGTGCCCATGACCGCGATGGTCTTCCCGCCGGCTTCCAGCGCCGCCCTGTGCGCCGTGGAGTCTATGCCGCGGGCCAATCCACTGACCACCCCGATTCCGGCCGCTGTGAAGGCCTCGGCCAGCGCGGCGGCGACCCTCACGCCGTATGGGGAGGCATCCCTCGTCCCCACGATCGCGACCAGCCGGTTCGGAGCCATCCGGAGGATCGATTCATCGCCGATCGTAAAGATCGACTCCGGTGGTCGCTGAAGCTCGGTAAGCGCCTGCGGGTAATCCCCTTCGTTCCGCCCGATCTCCCGCATGCCTCACCCCGTTTTCAGTACACGATCTCCGGCCTCAAGACCGCCGACAGCTTCTTGAGCTCGAGAATCTTGTCCCACCACGCGTCCTTCAGCGCATCGAGCCCGATCCGCCCCGGCGCGGAAATCGAAAACACTCCAAAGGCCCCGGTCGTTTCGAGTTCCGGCGTGTACTGCTCGCCCAGCAGGTCGAGCTTGGTGAACACCACGCAGTGTGGCTTGGCCGCGAGTTCCGCCGAATACTGCGTGATTTCCTCGCGAAGCTGATCGTACTCCGCCTGCCAATCCAGCGCATCGATCGGAATGAGGAACGCGAGCATTCGCGTCCGCTCGATGTGCCGCAGGAATTGCAGTCCCAGTCCCTTCCCTTCGTGAGCACCTTCGATGATTCCCGGGATGTCGGCGACGACGAACGTGCGATGATCGGAGAGCTGCACCACGCCGAGGTTCGGCGAGAGGGTGGTGAACGGATAGTCCGCGATTTTCGGCCGAGCAGCGGAGATGACTGAGAGCAGCGTGCTCTTTCCCGCGTTCGGCTGTCCGACCAGTCCCACGTCGGCGATGAGCTTCAGTTCGAGCTCGAGCATGCGCTGTTGCCCTTCTTCGCCGGGCTGCCATTCGCGCGGCGACTGGTGCGTGGCCGTCGCGAAGTAGGAGTTCCCTTTTCCCCCGCGGCCACCCTTCGCGACGAGCAGCTCTTCGCCGTCTTCGAGAATCTCGCCGATCACTTCACCCGTCTCGAGATCTTTCACGACCGTTCCCGGCGGCACCGGCATCACGATCGACGCGCCGCCGCGTCCGCTCTTGTTCGCGCCCATTCCGTGCTCGCCGCGTTCCGCTTCCCAGAAGTCGCGGTAGGTGTAGTCGAGGAGCGTGGCGAGGTTGGAATCACCGCGCACGGTGATGTCGCCTCCCTTGCCGCCCTCACCACCGTCCGGCCCGCCCATGGGCTCACGCCATTCCCTGCGGAACGAAGTGCACCCGGAACCACCGGTTCCGGCGGCGACTTTCACTTTTACTCGATCGATGAACATGACGTAAGCTAACTACTCCGACCGCACGGGACAGTTTGGTGCGGTCGAGGATGGCAAGTGCTCGGCTCATGGATCTCCCCCTTAACCACGGATCACGGCGGATCGAGAAAGGGCGATGGCCACCGATCAATCCTCGGGGGAACTGCAACTTCAAACGCGAGCGTTGTTCCCCCAAGAAGGATTCGCGAAAATCGCCCGGCTCCTCCGTGAAAATCCGTGGTTAAGGGGGAAGACCGTCCGCTAGCTCTTCCCCAAAACGCGCGCAAAGAGAAGCAGCGCTCGCGACAGAACCTCATGCGGCACGACTCCATCCAGCGCCGCCAGCGCCGCCCGTACCACCTCCGGCGACACTCCCGCGTTCAGCGCCCCATGCAAATGCGAATGCAGTTGCCGATCCTGCCCCGCCGCCGCACACGCCGCGATGATGCACAACTCCCGCCTCCCCAAATCCAGTCCCGCGCGCGACAAGACCTTCCCGTACCCCTCCACGATCATCCATTCATCGAGCGCCGGACTCAGCGTCCTGATGTTCCCTCTCAGCTTTTCGAAGAAATCCCCGTACACGATCGAGCACGTCACTTCGCCCCGCTCCCTCCACTCGAACACATCGGCGTAACCCTCGTGCGGCCGCTCGACGAACGCCGCTCCGCTCCTCCGCTCTCCCGCCTGGCCTGTTGATCCGGCGGGCCCTCCCAACGACTGCGACTTCCTCCACTCCCTGGCCGCGTTCAGCGCCCGCGGGAACCCGGCGAACAGGTACGACTGCAGCACGAGCTCTTCCTGCCAACGCTGGCTCACCTTGGCCGCGGCGCATTCCGCGAACCCCGCTCTGATCTCCTCTTCGCTCCCCGAGGTAATCCGGGCCGACTGCCGCACGAGGGCCGCCGTCGCCCCGTCCAGCGCCGGAACACTACTGCGACCTTCCTTGAACTGTGTCATCGAAACATTCCGGGGTGAATCGGTTTATTGCACTGAGCCCGCTACACTTGCGACGCCGTTCATATAAATTGACCCGTTCTCGAAAAATCCGCACGATCCTGCGAGGAAGTAGAATGCGCTTGAACCGCTTGAACCGCTTGAACCACCTGGAACATGTCCTGCTCTGTTCGCTCTTCGCACTCGCCGCCTGTGGCGGTGACAAGTCGAAGGACGACGCGAACTCGAAGGCAGTCAATCCCAACGCCATCTCGCCCGACGAGTACCGCAAGCGCCAGCAGGCCTTCGCGGATTCGGTGCTGAATACCGCCAAGCCGGCCTCGAAAGTCGCCGAGCAGCTCGGCAAGGGCTACGCGGTCGGTTCCGTGGCGTTGCGCGATACCATCGCGTCGCTCGCGCAGAACACGAATTGCTTCAAGACCGGCCGCGACACCGATCCCTATCTCGCGGGCACCGTCAGCATCTTCGCGCACATGGCGGTGATCGGCGTCGACCTCATCCAGGTCCAGCAGTCCGGCACCAAGTGGACCTCGGCCGCGGGCGACCTCGTGAACGCGTGCCTCGATACCGAGGCGAAGAAGTGGAAGCTCGATATGCGATACGGGAAACCGGCGGCGTACATCGTGCAGATCCAGTTCAGGTCGGATACGAGCATGATTCCGAAACAGACTACGGCTGTACCAAAGCCGACCACGGCTGCACCAGTCACGAAGAAGCCGGCGCCCTCCAAGAAACCGTAGTCCTCGCAAGCACAAGAACTCAAAGCGGTCAGCTGAGAACCATCAGCTGACCGCTTTCAGATTCGCGCAGCATGGCTACTGCTCTGACCTGACCTCGCCTACGATCTCCCCGCGAGTATTCCGTATCGGTTTCAAGGCCCACTCCGCGAGCCGCGGCGTGAGTGTTTCCGGCAGCACCTCCAGCAGCTGAAGCGCCCGGATCACCGCGATGTGCTGGGCGCGCAATGCGCCGTCCTCGACTTTCACCGCGATCCCCAGCCCTCTCCCCGGCACGGTGACCGAGTGCACGCCTTCCGCGCCGACCTTCGAGATCACCCGGCCGCCGGTCTCCTCGATCATCATCGTGTCGAACCGATCGGTGCCGGCAAACACGAACGGGTTCGCGCGAATCGCCGTCGCGGTCCGCGCCGGAAGATCGTCGCCCACTTCCACCGCCTGCCCCCATCGCGAGTACGCGAGCGCCATCGCCGTCACCGGCAGTGCCATCACGGTCACTCCGCACCCGTCCACTCCGATCGGCATGTCGTCGATGGGAACGCCGCTCCACGTGGCGACCTCGGCGAGACATCCGCGCTGCACGGAGTGGTCGGCGCGCTCGTATCCGTGCGTCGGCCAGCCCGCGGTCGTGGCGCGCGCGAGCATCGCGGCGTGCTTGCCGGAGCAGTTGTTCATGAGCCGCGAGAACGGCCGTCCGCTTTCGCGGGCGAGCTTTGCGCCGCGCGCGGAAAGCGGCTCGTGCGGTCCGCAGGCGAGATCGCCCTCCTCGAGGCCGATCGACTGCAGCATGCGATCGGCGATCGCGATGTGCTCGGGCTCGCCGCCGTGCGAGGCGCACGCGAGCGCGAGCTCTTCGTCGCCCCACCCGACCGCGTCGAATCCGCCGGACGACAGCAAGGGCAGCACCTGAAACAACTTCGAGCACGATCGCCACATCGCGACGAGCGACGGTTCGCGGGCCACGGCGATGATGGTGTCGCCGGGTCCGACGACCGCGGCGTGTACGCGATGGCGCGATTCGATGCTGCCGCCGCGCGTGACGACGACATCGAGGGGGAGTTGTCTCATTGCCCGGATAAGTCTAACGGGTCATGATCTCTCAAACAGCAAGGAGCGACGCTCGTCGCCGTTCGGAAGCCCCTCACCCGTCGCTCGTTGCCGTTCGTACCCGTCGCTCGTTGCTATTTGTTGTCCCGATTTCCGTGCTCGTCATACGCCGCGAGCACTTCCTTCGTGCTGACCGTCGCCGCGCCAAGCTTTCCCACCTCGACACCGGCGGCGAAGTTCGCGATGATCGCGGCCTCGAGCGGCGTGGCGCCGCCGGCGAGCATCGCGGCGAGGTACGCCGTCACCGTGTCGCCCGCGCCGACCACATCGTACACGGCGCGCGCGGTGGTCGGGATCCTGTGCACGCCCTTCCGGGCGGTCGCGCCCTTTTCGATCAGCGCCATGCCGCGCTCGCTCAGCGTGAGCAGGATCGCTTCCACTCCGAGCTTCTCCACGAGCCCCGGAAGGGTCTGCGGGTGTTCGACGTCCACCGCCGCGCCGAGCGCCGCCTCGAGCTCGCGGCGATTCGGCTTGAAGATCGTCGCGCCGTTGTACGAGAAGAAGTTCCGGTACTTGGGATCGACCACTACCGGGATCCCCTTCTTCCGCGCCGCGGCGATGGCGTGCTCGATGACCGGCGCGACGAGCACGCCCTTGTTGTAGTCCTCGAGGATCAGCGCGTCGCTTTCCTTTACGGCGCGCGTGACGGCCGCCTTGAGTTTCGCGATCTCCACGCTCGTGCAGTCGTCGTCGATCTCGTCGTCCACGCGCACCACCTGCTGCGCTCGCGCGACGATGCGCGTCTTGGTGGTCGTCGGCCGATTCACCTGAACGAGTCCGCGCGATTCGCTTCCCTGATTCGTCAGCAAGTCGCGCAGCCGCTGCGCCGATTCATCGGAGCCGACCGTCGCGACGAGATCGGCCGTCGCGCCGAGCGCGGCCACATTTTGCGCGACGTTCGCGGCGCCGCCGAGTGCGTAGCGGCGGTCGCGCACGCGCACCACCGGCACCGGCGCCTCGGGCGAGACCCGCTCCACGTCGCCCGTGAGGTAGACATCGAGCATCGCGTCGCCAACGACGGCAATGCGGTGGCTCCTGGCCGACGCGAGTAACGTCGAAAGGCGCGCGCGGGAGATCAGCTCACTCGGCATTGGTTCGGAAACTAGCCGGGAATCCCGCCAGCCGCGACTAGTAGTGATAGCGCGCCTGGAGAAAGTCCACGAGCCCGTGATGTACCCGGTAGACCAGCCTGTCCTGCTGGGTGATGCGTCGCGACCAGATATCGGCACCCAGATGCCGGAGCGGCTCCGGTTTCCCGATTCCGGCGAACGGATCGCGGAGCGCCGCGTCCATCAAGTCCAGCGTCTTGAGCGCCACGCGCCGATCCGTGTCCACCCAATGGCGCAGATCGTCGAGGCACTCCGGCTGCACGATGATCTGTCGCGGCGCAGGGGGCGCAGGGGGCGCAGGGCGCGCAGGGCGCGCAGGGGGCGCAGCCGGTGGCCGTTTGACCGACCCGGTCTTCCGACGTTTCACAACCCGCGACCGTCAGCGCGGCGCGCCGACCCCGAGTGCGGCCCGGAGGCGCTCGAGCGTGACGGGCTTTTTCGTCCCGCTGCGCGACCGCGCGAGCGCCGTCAGCAGGCGCTCGGCATTCTTCGGCGAGCGCAGCAGGTACGCGGTCTCCTGCAGACTCGCCAGCTCGTCGGCAGGCAGCAGGGCCATGTCCTGATGTCCGCGCCGCTGAAGCACGACGGGCTGCTGCGCGTCCTCGATCGAATCCCAGATCTGCGCGAGGTGCTCGCGTGCGTGGCTGTACGTCGCGGTCGTCATGTCGGCGATGGGTTCAGTAGTTGTACAGATATGTTGTCCAATGTACAGGCGAACTGTACAACATAGAACCGCTCACATCAAGCCTGGACAGCTCGTGGTGCGCCCCGCCCGGCTGCTACTATTATCTCGCGCGGCGTCAGCGGCCACTGCGAAATCACGCCGGCAGCGGCGAACGAATGCGACGCCCAGAGAACCCCGATCGGAGACCGATGGCCGAATTGCCGCCAACCGCGTCCGGCAAGACCCACGCGCTCATCCCGCTCGCGCTCACCGCGGCCGTCCTCGGCATCTCGATCTCCGGCCCGCTCGTGCGCCTCTCGCACGCCGAGCCCCTCGCGATCGCCGTCTGGCGCATGGGCCTCACCCTCGCGGTGGTCGGCGCCGTTGCCGTCGCCACCGGAACATGGAAGCAGTACCGGGGGCTCTCGCGCCCCGATCTCCTCGCCGCGTTCGGCGCCGGCGCATTTCTCGCCATGCATCTCTGGAGCTGGATCGTCTCGATCGGCATGACCTCCGTCGCCGCCAGCGTGGTGCTCGTGAACGTGCACCCGATCGTCGTCGCGCTCGGCTCGGCCATCTGGCTCGGCGAGAAGCCCACGCGCACCCAGATCATCGGCATCGCCATCGCGCTCGGCGGCGCGGTGCTGCTCGCGTTCGGCGATGCGCACGGCGGCGCATCGAGCGCCGGCGGCGCGCGCGCACTCGAAGGCGACGCGCTCGCAGTGTTCGGTGCGATCACCGTCGCGCTGTACCTCTTGCTCGGCCGGCGCCTCCGGCAGAAGCTCGACGTGTGGCCGTACGTGACGCTCGTGTACGGCGTGTGCTTCGCGCTGCTGCTGGTGGTGGCGCTCGCTCAGGGCGTGGCGCTCTCGCCGCAGCCGCCGCGCGAGCTCGTGCTGTTCGCCGCGATGGCGATCGGCCCCACGATCCTCGGGCACACCGCGTATAACTGGGCGCTGCGGCACGTGCGGGCCTACATCGTCAGCGTGACGGTGCTCGGCGAGCCCGTCGGCGCGACGCTGCTCGCGGCGCTGATCCCGAGCATCGCCGAAGTGCCCGGCGCCCTCACGCTCACGGGAGGCGCGATCGTCCTCGCCGGAATCCTGCTGACGGCCAGGCGCGACTAGATTCCGTGGACGGATAGTTCGATCCCGAACCCCATCCCACCGTGAAATATCGCAGCGCAGTTCTCCCGCTGGCCGCGCTCGCCCTGAGCGCGACGATCGCATCGCGCGCCGCGGCGCAGGACCCGCGGTCGATCGCGCTGATCTCCGCCGGCGCAGTCGCGGTTCCCGCCGTCCCGGTTCCCGCGGCCGCGGCCAAGCCGACCACGTCGTTCACCGGCGACCTCGGGTTCATAAGCGCCTCGGGCAACACGAACCTCACGACGCTCACCGCGGCCGAGAAGGTCGTGCGCACCACCGGGCGCTGGATGTTCACCGAGATGGGGATCTACGTCTCGAGCGAGACGAACAACAAGCAGAGCGCGAACCAGCTCCGGCTCGCGGGGCGCATGGACTATGCGCTCGATCCGCGGCTGAGTGTCTTCGTGGGCGTGACCACCGAGCGCAACAAGTTCGCCGGGTTCGAGAGGCGCACCGACGAAATCGCTGGCGTCGCGTGGAAGGCGATCGTCGCGCCGCGGGATTCATTGCGGCTGGACGCCGGCGGCGTGCTCACGCAGGAGGAGGAGGTCGACAGAACGACGCAGAGTTATCCGTCTGCGCGAGTGGCGATGAACTACAAACACCAGTTCTCGAAGCTGGCGTACTTCCAGCAGTTCGTGGAGTACCTCCAGAACCTTCAGACGAGCGGGTCGTACCGGTTCAACACCGAGTCCGCCGTGGTCGCGCCGATCTCGACGCATATCGGGATCAAGGTGGCCTACGGGATCCGGTTCGATTCGCGGCCGCAGCCGACGTTCGGTACGACGGACAGGCTGCTAACGACGGGAATTCAGGTCAGCTACTGACGGCAACAACACGCTGTCACCTGGCAGCTATCAACTGGAAGCTCTCAGGCAACGGCGACATGACAATTGAGAAGGCCCCGCGAATGTTCCGCGGGGCCTTCTCAATTTGTCGGGGAGTCGTTGTCTGACTACACCGCAGCCCGAAGCGCGAGCAACGCATGCTCAATGGCCAAGAACGCGGCAGGTGGGCCATTCACGAACGCTGCGGACGCAGCACGCACGACATTGTTGTACGCCGCAATCGCCGACTGCAGTGCTCCGGCGTTGGGATTGGTGGCCAGCCGGGTCAGCGCCTGCATGAGCGCGTTGACCTCTGCGGCGGGCGCGCCGGCCGCGATCAGCAAGTTGGCGAGTGCCGTCGCAGGACACGCGACTGCCGTCGCTGGACAGCCCGCGAGCACCGCGCCGACCATCCGCTCCGCGGCGGAACCGCCCGCGAGAATTCGTGCTTCGTTCGCGACGGTCTCGGACGTCACGTTAGGTGCGCCGCGATTGCCGCCGCGGCCAGAGGCACCGACCCCGTAACCACCCGAATTAGGAGCCTGACTGATCAAGGTCGCGATGTGATCGGAGTTGTTCTGCGCGACCGCGACGGTCGCGGTGAGGCACAGGAGTGCGCCGGCGGCTCCGAGTGCCCGGAAAGTCTTATGCATATTGGAAGATCTCCTGATCGTTGATCGCATGAGTGGAGCCTAGAACCTGAACGCCATGCCGACACCGAGCGAAAACCGCGGCCTGACTGCTTCCGGCCTCTGATACGTCCCGGCCGTTCCGGTCACGTCGACGATCGTCGGTGTGAACACGAGCGAGAAATCCTTGAACGGAACGATGGAGAGTCCCACGTCGAGATCCTGGCCCGGCCAGTCAACGATGACCGAGACCTGATCCAGGATACGAAGCGCGGCCGACCCGAACACGGCGACAGTCTTGTTGCCGGCGCGAACATCCCTCTCGAGACGGAAATCCTCGTTCCCGACGCCCGCGGAGAGCGTGAGTGCCTTGAAATCGGAAAGCCATGTGCCGTCGAGATCGTACACCTTCGAAAGCACACCGTACACCGACGCGTTTCCGTCCACCGGTTTGTTGTTCAAATAGATGTTCTCGACGCCGAGCGCGACGCCCCAGTTGTCGCCGAAAAGCTTGTGCACTTTGCCACTCAGTCCCATGCGATTCCCGACGCCGGAGCGCACCGTGGAGAGTGCCGTGAGCCCGACGTCGAGACCGACGATGTTAGCGGCGTTGCCGAATCCCATGCCGACGGTCAAGCTTCCGTCGGAGGCGTTGCTGTAGCGGATCGGGGCCTGAAGGCCGGCGCCCACGTATACATCGCCCCAGTTCGCGCCGTACGCGATGGGTGAGCCCGTGGTCGTGCCCGGTGCGCCGCGCGGGAAATGGCCGACTTCGCTGCCGATGCCCTCATCCTTGATAAGCAACCTCTCGCGAGCGTCGTCGCCCTGTGCGAGCGCCGAGGAAGCCATCGCCACTCCGAGGACCGCCGCGATACCGAGCGACTTACGGATCGAACCCATGTGTGTGCTCTCCGAATGACGTGAACCGATGATATCGAGTCCGCACGATTCGCGGCGTGACCTGCGTCACGACCAGCGATGACCGGCACTATTTCCATCAGAGCGTAATGTTCTCTGCGCGCTGCAGAATGTCAATAGATGCGAGAGCCGGTAGACGCAATCGTGCCAATGGGTTGAAGGCATTATGTTGAAGGGCGAAAGCGACCGAAGATGGAAGATGGAAGATGGAAGACCGACTAGCGGGGCCCTTAGCTCAGCGGTAGAGCAGCGGACTCATAATCCGACGCGCGAAGGTTCGACCCCTTCAGGGCCCATGCAGGCGATGGAAGACCGAAGATGGAAGATCGAAG
>Ga0209014_10000147_pt1 | contig 37388 bp, 30 predicted proteins | sample BarGraNGADG00212_FD_184491 | JGI IMG/M metagenome (GOLD analysis project Ga0209014, IMG submission 184491) | Arctic peat soil microbial communities from Barrow, Alaska - Barrow Graham LP Ref core NGADG0002-212 (SPAdes) (version 2) | ecosystem: Environmental > Terrestrial > Soil > Wetlands >...
CCGGGGTGAGTCGAATGGGCCGCCAATTGGCGGCCCATTTGTTGACTCTGGCCTGTCCGTCGAAGCCCTCGTACGGCGAAGCCCCTTCGATCTATTGGTGACTAATCGCCTAATCCAGGTAGTCCTTCAGCTTCTTGCTCCGAGAGGGGTGCCGGAGCTTTCGGAGGGACTTCGCCTCGATCTGCCGGATGCGCTCCCGAGTGACGCCGAACTCGCGTCCCACCTCTTCCAGAGTCCTCTGCCGTCCGTCTTCGAGGCCGAAGCGCAGCTGCAGGACCCTCTTCTCTCTGACGGTCAGGGAGCCGAGAACCTCGTCCATCTGCTCCTTGAGCAGCTGGTGGGATGCCGCCTCGGCGGGAGCGACGCCCGCTTTGTCCTCAATGAAATCCCCGAGGTGGCTGTCTCCCTCTTCACCTATGGGGGTCTCCAGCGACACGGGCTCCTGGGCGGCCTTACGCACCTCCCTCACCTTCTCCACGGTCACCTCCATCTGCTCGGCCAGTTCAGCATCGGTGGGTTCGCGGCCGAGCTCCTGGATCATGGAGCGCTGCTGTCGGGAGAGTCTGTTGATTGTCTCCACCATGTGAACGGGCACGCGGATGGTTCTGGCCTGGTCCGCGATGGCCCTGGTGATCGCCTGGCGGATCCACCAGGTGGCGTAAGTCGAGAACTTGTAGCCCTTGCGGAACTCGAATTTCACAACCGCTCGCAGCAGCCCGATATTCCCCTCCTGGATGAGGTCCAGGAGCGACATTCCGCGCCCCATGTACTTCTTGGCCACGCTGACCACCAGGCGCAGGTTGGCCTGTGTCAGCTCGGAACGGGCCTGCAGGGAGCCGAACTCGATGCCGTCCAGGCGAGACTGCGCGTCAGCGCCATGGCTGGGAATGTAGCCGGCCATCTCCTCAGGGGAACGGGGAAAGCCAGTGGCCTCCACGTCCCTGAGTGCCAATTCCAGTAACCCCGTGGGCAGGATGCGGCACAGAGTCGACAGCTCCACGATTGCCCGCGTGGCGTCCGACGCTGCAACATCCATCTCCAATGCGATTTCATCGACGCGCAGAGGGTCCATATCCACAAGCCTGCCCGCCACCTCAATCGCTCGCTCAAGTTCGGAAGGTGTTTTACCGCTGGGGGCGATCTTCTCCAGATAGGGCATTGTCTGAAAGAAGCGATCGTACATGACAGTGATGAGTCGCATCGACTCGTCCAGGTCGACTCTGGATGGCATGTGCCGGTAATGCCCGTTGTGTGCAAGTTCCAACGGAACCCCGGCCATTGCGGCCCGAGTCCTCGCCAGGTAGGTTCCCTCCTCCATCTTCCTGGCAAGCCGCTTCTCGCCTTCCCATTTCAGCAGGGGGACCGCTCCGATCTCTCGGAGGTACATGCGAACCGGGTCCTCGAGCCCCTCGATGTCATCGTTCTTGATGGTGATGTCGGTTGGCTCCTCGTCACCCAGGTGTGCAATCCAATTGGGCGGGGGCTCATCGTTGTCGAATTCTGGATCCGGACCAGCCGGCGGAACTGTTGCTGTAGCCTCAACGTGATCGACGTCGGCGGCGCGCTCCGCGACTGGGCTGCCACCCGAGACGTCGACGACTTCCCCGTCCTTGGGGTCATTCGCCTCGACAGGCGCTTCCAAGGAAGCCGTCGCAGCGGTTGGACCGGTGCCGGCGGGTACTTTCAGTTCGTCCATCTCTCTACCTCCAGTAGCGGCCGTTGCCCGCCCAGGGCGGACCCCGACAGCCTTATATCTATCCGAGGTGCTCGCGAAGCGGTCCGCTCCCCCGTGGATCTCGCGGCCACTTCAGGACTTCAACCTCGATCTGAATCACTAGCTACCTGGCCACTCCCGGCAGGGTATCTACCCATTCCAGGTTGTTGGGTGGAAGGTAGGGTATAATCCAGGCAATGCATGCGAGTATCAATTGCGGCCCGGGAGCTGGGGCCACTGTGAGAAATACCGAACGATAAAATCAAGCAACGAGGGCAACAACTCCACTCTCGAAGTCCTAACCCTTAAGTTTATACCCTGTACGGGGCAAAAGCGCAAGGGCAATTGGGCTACTGCTTCGGCACATGGACGGCCCGAGGCCTCAACCCCTTCACCGCTTTCCTCTCCCTACCGACAGTTTATCCCCAGTCTGAACTGTTACGGCTGGACTTCTCTTGCAGTCGGTTGGCAGCGGGCCGTGACCAGGTTGAAACTCTAGCAGTGAGCGCCGATGGTATGCTTTGAGGATACTACAGGGTACAATGCTCTCGTAGCCTGGATCGGCCGCGAGATAGCATTGTACAGATCACACAAACCTGGGCTAGGTTAGGAGAACGAGATGGGCAAGGAGCAGAAAGGCCCGCCCCGCTACCAGAGACGCAATTCCATCTTCTCAGCGATGCTTTTCGGCATCTGGATATTGGCCATGATACTGCTGTACCGGCCAGGCCAGACAGCGCAACAGAACACCACGATAGATCTGACCCAACTTGTCGCGGAGTTGCGAGCCGGCCAGGTCCAGAAGATTTCAGTCGACGGGGAAGCCCTTCACATAACGCGCACCGACGGCGCCGAACAGACGAGTCGCAAGGAGCCATATGTGTCGGCGCCCATATTGCTGAAAGATATGGGGGTGGATCCCGAGGCGCTGAGCAAGGTGTCGTTCGAGATAGCCGGGCCCTCTGCTCTTGGGAACTGGGTGGGCCTGTTGAGCTCGTTGTTCCCCATTCTGATCTTCATCGGCTTCCTCTGGTACATGAACCGGAAGAGCCAGGGGGGTATGGGTCAGGTGACCTCCTTTGGTAAGAGCCGTGCCAAGCCGGTGGTCGATGCCACCCCTCTGGTCACCTTTGCCGACGTGGCGGGGGTGGAGGAGGCAAAGCTGGAGCTGCAAGAGGTGGTGGAGTTTCTCAAGAGCCCTCAGCAGTTCCAGCAGCTTGGCGCACGCATTCCAAAGGGTGTGCTGCTGGTCGGGCCTCCAGGGACCGGCAAGACGTTGCTCGCCAGGGCGGTCGCCGGGGAGGCCGGGGTCGTCTTCTTCCACATTTCGGGATCTGAGTTCGTGGAGATGTTCGTGGGCGTTGGGGCTGCCCGCGTTCGCGACCTGTTCGAGCAGGCCAAGAGGGCCGCGCCTTGCATCGTGTTCGTGGACGAAATCGATGCCGTGGGCCGCCAGCGAGGGGCAGGAATGGGAGGCGGCAACGATGAGAGGGAGCAGACGCTGAACCAGATCCTGGTGGAGCTGGACGGCTTCGAACCGAACGCCGGCATCGTCGTACTGGCCGCCACCAACCGTCCCGACGTGCTCGACCCCGCCCTACTCAGGCCCGGACGCTTCGACAGGCAGGTGGTTGTGGATATCCCGGATCTGGCCGGCCGGATCGAAATACTGAAGGTGCATGCGAAGGGAAAGCCCCTCGCGGAGGACGTGGACCTCGGAACGATCGCGAGGCAGACGCCGGGCTTCTCCGGGGCGGATCTGGCCAACCTGCTGAACGAGGGGGCCTTACTGGCGGCCCGCCGCAAGGGGACTCAAGTCAGCATGTCGGACCTGGAGGCAGCATCGGAGCGAGTCACCCTCGGGCCGGAGCGCCGGAGCCGCATTCTGAGTCAGCGCGAGAAAGGGATCACCGCTTACCACGAGGCGGGCCATGCCATGGCGGCCCGCATGGTGCCCCACGCCGACCCTGTTCACAAGATCACCATAGTTGGACACGGCAGAGCCGGGGGGTACACGCAAATCCTGCCCGAGCAGGAGCGATATCTGTGGTCAAAGTCGGAGTTCCTCGACGCGCTCGTTTGGATCCTGGCGGGACAGGCAGCCGAGGAGATTGTCTTTGGCGAGGCGACCACGGGGGCGACCAATGACCTGGAACGAGCTACCGGGATCGCCCGCGACATGGTGACGCGCTATGGGATGAGCGACTTGGTGGGTCCGCTGGCGCTGGGCCGACGCGAGAGTATGATTTTCCTGGGACGGGACCTCGGTGAGCGCCAGGAGTACAGCGAGGACACGGCCCGCCAGGTGGACCAGGAGGTGCGCCGTCTGGTGGATGAGGCAAAGGAAAGGGCATGCCGGATCCTCGGCGAGGTACGCCCTGCGTTGGACCGGGTAGCCCAGGCACTCATCGATCATGAGACGGTCGATGGAGCCGAGTTCGAGGCTCTCGTGCTCGGGGCGGCGGATAGCGCCCCCGCCAGTGCGGACAGCGCTCCCGCCAGTCCTGAAGTTCTGGCCTGATGGTCCACTGGGCTTGTGGCGAGGCCATGACATGAGCCAAGACATGAATGGAAGGACGACGGTTGAAAGCTGTCTCAAGGCGAACGCGAGCTACACGAGGCCGGCGAGGGGTTCGGAGACTCCCGCGCCTTCGCGGTCTCCGAAAGCTGCGGCGCGGCGCGATGCGGACCTTGAGGAGCGGCGCTCGCCGCCTCTCTCGAAGGGTCCGCCTCCAGCTTTGGCGAGTTGCCGGGCGCGTTCCCTGGTCCAGGGCCGGCGGGCTAATCGTCCTCATCCTCTCCTGTCTGGGGTTGCTGCAAGTGGCCGGGCAGGATGTGGGGGGTATCGGCTTCCTGGTGGCGTGGCCGCTGATGGAGAACCTGGGGCCGATAGGCTCCAGCATCGTACTCGTCGCGGCCTCGTTCGGAGGGTTCTGGGCAGTCATGGGATGGCAAGTCTTCCCGCCGCGGGGGATTCACGACTCGAGCCCCTCAAAGATCACGGTGAAGGCTTCAAGGCGGCCTGCGAAACAGGATGCCGCAAAACAACACCGGGGATCGTCACCAGGTGATCTCCCATTACCCGGGGTCGGATCACCACCAACACCCCTCCCCAGCCTGGCCATAGAGTCCTCTTCCTCGCCGGTTGCTACGGAGTCCCAGCCGGCTGGACCCCGACAGGAGACTCAGAAGCTGCCTTCAATCCCTCCGACATCGATGATCCCAAGACCCGGTGGGGGGCGTTGGATCCTGCCACCCATCAGTCTGTTGGAGAAGAACCTGTCGGGCGATCCCAGCCCTGTGGATCTGCAAGTACGGGCTCGTATCATCGACGAGACGTTGAGCAGCTTTGGGGTCGATGCCAGGGTGGTGAACGTGCGCCACGGGCCCGCGGTAACCCGCTTCGGGATCAGCCCCGCGCCCGGGGTTAAGGTGGCCAGGATCCTCGCCCTGGGTGACGACATCGCCCTCAGGCTGGCCGCGTCGCCCATCAGGCTGGAGGCACCCGTGCCGGGTGAGGCCGTTGTGGGTATTGAAGTGCCCAACGCGGTCACGGAGATGGTCTCCCTGCGGGGGATCATGGAGAACCCCGCCTACGCCGAAAAGGGGGGAGCCCTCAAGCTCGCTTTGGGTAGGGACGTGTCGGGCAAGCCGTTGATCGCCGACCTCGCCAAGATGCCCCATCTTCTGATCGCGGGGGCGACCGGCTCCGGCAAGAGCGTGTGCATCAACAGTCTGATCGTGGCCCTGCTGCTGCAGAACTCCCCGGACCGACTCCAATTGATGCTGATCGATCCCAAGCAGGTGGAGATGAAGTCCTACGAGGGAACGCCTCACCTCCTATCCCCTGTTATCACCGACATGGAGGATGTGGTGCCATCCCTGAGGTGGGTGGTCAAGGAGATGGAGCGGAGATACCACCTCTTTGCCGCCAAGGGGTTCCGCAACCTGGACGGCTTCAATAAGGCGACCCCGGAGAAACGGGGCGGCTACGCGTTGCCCTTTATCGTGGTGGTCGTCGACGAGTTGGCCGACCTGATGATGACGGCAGGCGAGGACGTCGAGCGCATCCTGTGCCGGCTGGCACAGCTGGCCAGGGCGACCGGCATCCACCTGGTGATCGTCACCCAGCGGCCCTCGGTGGACGTGGTGACGGGGTTGATCAAGGCTAACTTCCCCACCAGGATCGCCTTCGCGGTGACGAGCCAGGTTGACTCCCGCACCATCCTGGACCAGGGCGGGGCCGAGAAGCTGGTGGGAAAGGGGGACTCCCTATTCCTGGCGCCAGATTCGTCCAAGCCTGTCAGGCTCCAGGGTGCCTACACCTCCGACGCGGAGATCGAGGCCGTGGTTGACTACTGGAAGGCCGCTCGCCCCTCCTTCGGCGATGTCGCCTACGAAGGGGCGACCGAGTTCGAGCCTATCGCGGACGACGAGGCAGACGAGCTGTACGAGAAGGCCGAGGAGATCGCCGGAGAGCACGACGGTAAGATATCGGTGTCGTACCTCCAGAGAAAGCTCAGGATCGGCTACGCGCGGGCGAAGAGACTGAGGGAGGCTCTGGAGAGGAACGGCATACTGGAGTCCTCGGCGCCCTCGGAAGAGTCCGACGAGGAGTACGGCTTCTGAGCGGTCCCAATAGAGACGATCGAATAGTACGCCCTCCGGTTTTTCCCCTGCTGATCTCCAAAGGGGTCCCCTCCTGTTTCCTGTGGTCTCCTGTGGCGCCGGCCGATACCTGTTCCGTTCATCCGGCGGGACGTTCGAAGCATCCACTCATAGGCTTGAAGGTATAATGGGTCCGGACGCCATGACTGGGGGCGAAGCGGCGCGGGTGCTACGACGGCCGCGGGTGGGGTTCTTGTCCCCGCGAAGAAGGTATCGGCTTGGGCATCGATCGAGAAGAGAGAGAGAGATTGAGGTTGCTGGACCAGCAGCTGCGTGCGGATCCCCGAGACCCGGCCATCTGGGGTGAGAAGGCCGATCTCCTGGCGGGGCTTGGGCGGGAGGGCGAGGCGCTGGACTGCTACGAGCGGGCTCTTGAGATAGATCCGACGAGTGCGGACCTGTGGTGCAACCTGGGGGTGCTTCAGGCGAGAATGGGCCGGCTGTCCCCGGCGCTGGCAAGCTTCGATGAGGCGCTGGATCTGGACCCGTTTCGGCTCGAGGTTCGGGTTAACAAGGGCGTCTGCCTGGTGGACGCCGGACGAACTGAAGCGGCTCTCGGTTGCTTCGAGGAGATCCTCTCTGAGTATCCCGATTCCTGGCGGGCGTGGAGCGGCAAGGGACAATGCCTGCACAATCTTCGTCGCGATGAAGAGGCCGTGTTCTGCTTCGACCGTGCCCTGGAGTTTGCCCCGGACAATCCCGAGATTTGGTGTAATCTCGGAAGATGTCTGGAGGGGTTGGGGAGGGATCAGAATGCCCTCGAATGCTACGAGAGGGCGGGCCGTGCCGATCCGCCCAGCATCAGGGCCTGGTTCAGCGCAGGCGCGTTACTGGCACGCAAGGGACGGTTGGGCGATGCGCTGCTCTGTTACCAGCGGGCCGTGGCCATCAGGCCGGAGGATCCGGCGGTCCTGGCAAGCATAGGAGCCGCCCTCGGGGGGATGGGAAGGGTCCAGGAGGCGCTGGACTGCTTCGACCGGGCCCTTAAGCTCGCCCCATCTGACCCGCAACTGCTGTTCGAGAAAGGTGACGTCTTGGCCGCGGCGGGCCGGCCGGCTGAGGCTCTAGCTTGCTATACCGTGGGGTTGGAAAGGAATCGCCAGGATATTCACGCCTGGTACGGCAGGGGAGCCGCCGAGGAGCGGCTTGGCAGGCTTGACGAGGCGAGGCGGAGCTTCGCGCGGTTTCTGCTGTTGCGCCCCAATCCTGCCCGGTTCGACGCCGAGCGGAGGCACGCCATTCAGATCCTGCGCGATTCCTGATCCGCCGATCCTCCGAGTATTCCCATAGGAATGGGCTTGTAGATCGCCGGTGGGAGTTGTAATCTATGGCGTGGGGCCGAACCTGCGTCGCCTCTTTGCCCGGTCGCCGACGGCCAATTGTCTCCGAGTTGTTCAGAGTCCTCCGCGGCGCCTTCCGTGGATGATCCCAGCGAGGGACGGCCCACTCTCCAGTCTCGAGGTAGTGTCGATTTGCGATCTCTGTCTAGAAAGTTAAAGATCAGTATTGCTGTGATCCTCGTTCTGTTTGTCGGCATTTCCCTTGTTCCCCCCGCGGCACGTGCCGGTACCCCTGGCGAGGCGCCGACACCCCTGGTTCCTTCCCCGGCTCCTTCCAAAGAGGTGCGATTCGGCGCCGTCGAAGCCTACACGACCCCGTTCCGCGCCCGGGAAGCCGGGGTTACCTGGGAGCGATCCATCTACAGGTGGGATCAGTTCCAACCGAACTCTCCCCAGGACTGGAAGAGCAACCTGTGGTTCCCGGACTCGGCCCTAGACGTGGAGTTGGGCGAGGGTCGCAAGGTGGTGGGAATAGTCCTGGGGACTCCATCGTGGCTGGCCGGGCCCGACCCGAACGCGGCGTTCCGGAACCTCGATCTCCCCTACGATTCGCCGGACAACTACTGGGGTCAGTTCATGAGCCGTTTGGTCGCTCAGTATGCCGGACGGATCGACGACTGGGTCATCTGGAACGAGCCGGACATCTGGAACAACGACGGCGCGAACCAGCAGTTTAACGGCTCCGTGGAGCAGTACTACCAGATGGTAAAGGTGGCCTCCCAAGCTGCCAAAGCGGCCAACCCCAAGAGCCGCATCGTGCTGGCCGGCCTCACCTACTGGTGGGACGCGGCGTTCGGCCGAGAGCAGTACTTCCACCGCTTCCTGAACGTTGCCAAGCAGGATCCCACGGCGCGTGCCAACGGCTTCTACTTCGACGTGGCGGCGCTTCAGCTTTACGGGAATCCTCAGGATCTGTACGACGTGACGCTCCTCTTCAAGAAGATGATGCGCGAGGTTGACCTCGACAAACCGGTTTGGATCACCGAGACCAATGTGGTGCCTCACGACGACGGCGGCATAAGGCTTAACAGGGATTCCTACAGGGCATCCATGGATGAGCAGGGCTCGTACATGATTCAGGCGTTTGCCTCGGCCATGGCCGCGGGCGCGGAGCGCATCTCGGCGTACAAGATGCAGGACGATTTGAATAGGCCGGGCGCCGAGCCGTATGGTTTGGTCCGGGCCGACGAAGGCGCATCGACCAGGCCGGCCTACCAGGCGTTCCAGGTGATCACCACCTACATGTCGGATGCCAGATCTGCTCGGCTCTACAAGATGGACAACGTGGACGCGGTGAAGATAGAGAGGCAGAACGACTGGGTCACGATTCTGTGGGACTCATCGGCGGCCCAGGCCCAGGTGGTCTTGCCCGCCAGGGCGCGATCGGCTCTTCTGGTGGACAAGTCCGGCCACGGCCAGCAGATTTCTCCCAAAGACGGCAAGTACTTCGTCGACCTGGCGGGCGCCACGGCCAATACCATTCCCGGGGTACCCAACCAGTACCACATCGGCGGCAGCCCCATGCTGCTCGTGGAGGGGAAGATACCGGGAGCCGGACCGGTTGCCTCACCGCAGGATTGGTCGGCGCCGGGTGTCAACCCCAATCGAAACTGGGTGTCCCAGGTCACCGGCTACTCGGTCTCCGGTGAGTGGCTGGATGCCTACCGTGCTCTGGGAGATTCGGACGTGCTGGGCCATCCTCTGGGCACGGTGCGCCCAGATCCGGCGGACGCGAAGCAGATCGTCCAGTACTTCGAGCGAGGGATCCTGGAGTGGCACCCTGAGAACGCGCCTGGGCGCCATGTGCAGCGACGGCTCCTCGGAAACCTGATGTACCCGGCCTACTCCGAGGCTCCGTTGGATCCTCAGGATCCCAAACGGCGTCCCCAGAGTGACCCTATCTACTTCCCGAACGTGGCCGGTCAGGGCCTCGGCCACTACGTCGCCAACTTCGCGCCGGACGGCACGCCGACTCGCTTCAAGGATTTCTTCGGGAGCCACGGCGGTGCAGATACCTTCGGCTTTCCGAAGGAGGAGCCGAAATTCAGGAACGGCAGGTGGACCCAGCGTTTCGAGGCCGGGATGCTGATGTCCTATCCGGACGGCGCTCGCGAGGGTGCATCCCTGGTTCGGCTCGAGGCGCTGGGGGAGAAGGCGCTGGGCGAACTGACGCTGCCCATGGACTGGTAGGGTAGCCGGGTGCGCAGTCTTCCTGTGCGCACTCCTGCGTGCTATCCTTCCGGCGACCGTGATGGCATCCGAGGAGGGCCCAGGGTGAAAAACGTGGGGAAGCAAAAGGGCGAGGGCTCGAAGCCTAGGAGCCGGGCGAGGAATGTGCGGGCGGAGGTCCGCTCCGCCTCCTCCAGGAGAGCTGCAGAGGCGACAGGTTCCAAGGACGAGCGGATGCTCCGCCTGATCGCCTTCGCCGGTTACCTGTCTGCCGTTTACCTCACCATGCAGAGCGTGAACTCGACCACCATCCAACCGACCTTCGGGTTCAGGTGGAGCTCCGCCGTGCTGGGCGTCGTGATGGCCATCTCGGTAGCGCTGATCAGGAACGAATTGGGCGTCGCGGACAGGCTCAACGCCCTCGATGCCGGTAGGTCATGCCGCATCGCCTACAGTTCGGTGTGGGTTGTGCTCGGCGTCATCGCGGCCGCGGCTGTGACCACCCTACCCCGATACTGAGTGGGGATTATGAGTCTCACCTGGTTGGATCTGCTGATCGGCCTGTTCATCATCGGTGGGGCCATTAGAGGCTTCCGAAGAGGGCTGATTCGGGAAGGCATGGCCTTCGCTGGGTTGGCCGTGGGGTTGATCCTGGCGGCGGAGTGGAGCCCCGTGGTCACCGAATTCCTCAAGCCGTTCATAGGCGGAGGGCGAGCAGCGGACGCACTTGCCTATCTGATGGTGGTGCTGGCCGTTCTTGGAGCGGCCACTCTACTCACGGTTGTGACCCTCCGACTGGCCAGGTTTCTCTTTGTTGGGTGGTTCGACCGGCTCGGTGGGGCGATCTTCGGCTCTGGACAGGGGGCCGTGCTGGCCGCCCTGGTTCTGATCTTGATGATCAAATTCCCGGTCGCGGGGTTGGACAAGGCCGTGAAAGGATCCGAGCTTTCGGTTCAGCTCCTGACCCTGGTTCCGGCGCTGGTGTCCTATCTGCCGCCGGAGTTGGAAGCCGTGGCCATTTTCTTCAGCCCCGGCAAGCTGCCGTGATTTCCGGGCATCGTTTTCTGTGCTACGGATTAGGTGATGGCGGGGGCAGTCCGAGGGGTGGTGAAGTTGAGTGAAGGGATCGACAGGCTGGAGGAACAGCTCCGACTCGTGGGTGGAGAAGCTGCGGACGCCGCGGCCCTACTGTCAGACCTGGAGCAGGTCGAGCTATCCCGGTCGCGGGGTGTATTGGAGCGGGTGATCCGGGACGTGGGAGCCGGTGCCGTTCCCCTGATGGAGGATCTCTCCGGCAGGGCATCGCCCCAACTGGCGGAGGCGTTGGCTGAACTGCTTGGGGCTATCAATGACCCCAGTGCTGCTGCTGCGCTTCGTCGACTGGCCTCCACCGCCCCCGTTCCAGGGGTGCGGAAGGCAGCTCGAAGGAGCCTCCACAGGCTGGCTAGCCTGGGCATCCAGCCTCCTCCGGAGACTGAGGCTCCCCCCAGGGCTGCCCCGCGAGCGGAATGGTCGCCCTTCAAGACATTGGCGAGTCCCATCGACGGTGCCGGCAATCGGGCGATGTGGCTTGGGCTGAATCGGGGCGGGGATACCGAGTTGGTGGCACTGGTGCTGAGCGATCGTCTGGGGATCGTCGACTTCTTTGCCACCGACATGACCAGGTCCAGCTTCGACAAAGAGATTTCCGGCCTTCTGGGGGATGCCGATCAGCCCTGGATCGAGATGCCCGAGGACTACTGCCGGCATCTCATCCAGGAGGCCCACGGTCGCAACGCTGGGTCTGGGACTCCCCTGTCACCGGAGTTCATTGCCTGGAGGGGCGCCATCGGCCGACCGGAGGGCCACTACGATCAGCCCCTGGTCTACACGGTCATTAACGCAGCCGAGGTCCGGTGGGATCCTCGAACCCTCGATCGTTCGGGCGAGTTGCCGCAGCTCAAGATGTTCCAGACGTGGATCCTCGCGAAGGACGAGATCGGCGTGTTCGTGCGGGATCTGCTGTCCGCTCGCCAGAGCGGCATCATGCTGGCGGGCCTGGATCCTGAAACCCGAGAGGCTATGGTGGTGGACCGAGCAATCCACGAGCTGTTCGACGTGGGGCGGAGAGCGCTGTACAAACGGCGGCTGGAAGAGATGGCCTATCACCTGTTTAAGCTGGGCCGGCTTGACCCCTCGAAGCTGTCGCTGGCGGCGGCGCTGGGGTTGGAGCCGCCCGATCGGCCGCTGCGGACCCATCCCTTCGTGCGTCGAATGGTGGAGAGGAGCCTGGACGTGGCGGTGGCGATGGCGGAGGAGGAGAGGACGAGGGAGTTGGGGCCGGGCGCGCGGCTTCACTTGCCCTATTAGGGCTGTCAGCCATCAGCAAATCAGGCGTGCGGGATCGCTTCTATATTTATCTGCCGTGGCTGATCCGCATTGGGCTTCAACCGGAGCGGGCGGGTAACTAGATCCTGGACTTATACTTGGCCAGGCTTGCTTTGGTGATATGGTAGTTCAAGAGCAGCCGGAAGCGGTTGTTCGTGCGGGCGGTGTCGGCGATCTTCTGGAGGGCCGCCTTCTGGGTGGCATCGGCAGTCAGTGAATAGCTTGCCTCTTCTGGCCCCTTGCCGTTGCTGACGATCCCAGTCCTCGCCAGGCTCGTTAGAGCCTCACTGAATTGGCGCTGATCTTTGTTCAGCCGGCGCGCAAACCCCCTGACCGTCTCAACCACGGATGGGTTCTCTGCAAAGTACTTCAGCACCTCCCACTTGGTATAGGAGGTGATGTATGTTTGGATAAAGTCCAGCGTCTCCGAGTCCACGCCCCTGCTGGGGGCGTTCTCCTCGGAGTGAGCTGAAATCGCCTCACTTCTATAGCCACTTCGACGTGGAATCAATTAATCTTCTCTCCTTGCCCCTGGATTCAGGACAGTGCCGATCTCCAACGATGGGACTGCTTCTGACCTGACGGGGCCATACACGAGCCTGGTGAAGCATGAGGGGATCCAGACGGTAATTGCGTATACCGGTCTTCCACTAAAACTACAGTGCAATTGTCGGGCCAGCCCCGGTGAACGCGCTAATGGAAATCCGGTGGGGGAACCGCAGACCGGGAATCTACTCAGCCCTCTGGCAGATAAAAACATTTTACCAGACAACAAAGCCACTGTACAGGCTGAGACATAGATGGCAAAGCCCTTTTATCCACGGATTGGGTGATCTCGGACGTCCAGATTTTGGCCGGTATTACCGCCCAAAGGGCAAGCTGTGGGCCAGGGATCCTGTGCTATAATCCCGTCCATGAGACTGCGCGATATCGGCGAATTCGAGCTTATCGAGCGGATGGCTCCCATCTTTGGAAATGCTGGCGCGGTTGTGGGGAGCACCACAGCCGCGTTTTCGCGTTTGGCCCTCGGCATTGGGGACGATGCCGCGGTGTGGGAGGAGGCGGCCGGCGTTTTCTCCATCGCAACCACCGATGCCCTGGTGGAGGGCGTGCACTTCACCCACGAAACCACCAGTTGGTACGACCTGGGATGGAAGGCGATGGCCTCCAACGTCAGCGACATTGCCGGGATGGGGGCGAGTCCCAGATTCGCCCTGGTTGTCCTGGGAGCGCACGGGGACAAAGAGGTCGAAGACGTCCTCGAAATGTGTAGGGGCATGGCCGATGTGGCGGGACGGTTCGGAGCCGGGGTGGTGGGCGGAGACACCGTATCCTCGCCACTCACCATGATCAGCGTCACCCTGCTGGGTGAGGCGGCTGGCAGCAGACGATCCGACGGGTCCCTGCCGATCCTGAGCCGGTTTGCCGCTCGCCCCGGCGACATTCTGGCAGTCACCGGCAGGCTTGGCTCATCGGGGGGCGGGCTGGAGCTGCTGCTCAAAGATGCGGCTGCCGTTCCGGGACGCCTTATGCCGCTGGTGGAGGCCCACCGCCACCCTATGCCGAGGGTACAGGAGGGCCGGATGCTGGTGGAGGCGGGTGTGCGCTGCGGGATGGACCTGAGCGATGGATTGGTGGGCGACCTCGCCCGTATCTGTCGGGCAAGCAAGGTCTCCGCTGTGGTGGACGTGGGTCGGCTTCCGCTGGACCCACTGCTCCGGGACTCCTTTGGGCCTCGGGCTGTGGACCTCGCCCTGACTGGCGGTGAGGACTACGAACTTCTCTGCGCCGCTCCCGCGGAGGTTCTCTCCAGGGCCCAATTATTGCTGAAGAGTGCGGGCGGTGCACTGACGCCGGTGGGCAGGGTGATGGAGCCTGGCTCGGAATCACCCCGGGTGAAGCTGACCGAATCCACGGGCAAAATCTACGTGCCGACGCGATCTGGATGGGAGCACTTCACAACCAATGTCGACTGATCCTATTTCCCGACACGCTAGCTTCGTAAGCCGTGGCCCGGCTCAAACGCGGGCATTCGGCGAGCAGTTGGGCCGGACGGTCCGGCCTGGCGATCTCATTCTGCTGCGCGGGCCTTTAGGCGCGGGCAAGACCACCCTGGTTCAAGGGCTTGGAGCCGGCCTGAGCGCCGGCGGGCGCGTCACCAGCCCATCCTTCACCCTCATCAACGAGTACCAGGGAAGGCTCAAGATGTACCACGTGGATCTCTTTCGCCTCAACTCGGTGGACATGGAATTAGAGCAGGCGATAGAGGACTGCGCGGGCAGCGATGGAGTAACGGTGATCGAGTGGCCGGACCTTTTACCCGCGGACCTGCTGAACGGGGCCTTGAGGATTGATCTGGAGGTAATGGGGGACGACGAGCGAAGCTTTCTCGTTCACGCCGAAGGCTCCAGGTGGGATGCCACCGAGCTGAGCGGGATGATCCAGGTGGCCCTCGGAGGTGCGGAGGCCATGGGGAATGAGTGACCTGATCCTGGCGCTGGATACCTCCACGGCCATAGCCAGCGTAGCGCTGTACGACGGGGCGGTTTCTGGGGAGGTCACCTGGCGATCTGGACGGAATCACTCGGTGGAGTTGTTGGCCCAGGCGCAGAGCCTGATGGGGCTGCGCCACGTGATCCCAAGTCAGTTGGCCGCAATCACCGTTGCTACCGGCCCCGGCTCATACACCGGCCTCAGGGTGGGGCTCGCCGCGGGGAAGGGGCTTTGCCTGGCCCTCGGTTTGCCCATGATAGGGGTGTGCAGCCTGGACATCCTGGCTGAGGCGCAGATGGCCAGTTGTCTGCCAGTCCGACCGTTGCTTGATGCGGGCCGCCATCGCTACGCGACGGCCCTTTACCGCCGGGCCGGCGGGGGGCTTATCCGAGAGGGACCTATCGAGGGGCTTCAATTGTCTGAGCTGCTGGAGCGGGTGAAGGAGAGAACCCTGCTCTGCGGCGATGTGTCCGAGTTGGAGTGCCAGGGCGGCGGGCCTGCCGGTGGGTTGGTGGAGATCGCGGGGCCGGCCGCCTCCTTGCGAAGGGCCGGGTTTCTGGCAGAGATCGGCTGGAAGCGGTACCATAGTGGGGATGTCCTGGATGCCTCGCAAGTGGATGCCTTCTACCTGAGTAAGGAGGAACCCTAGCATTAGGGCCGAAGAACAGCTTCCCTTTGTAATCGATCCGATGCAGGTCGAAGATATCCCGGCCGTGATGGAGGTGGAGCGGCAATCCTTCGCTATGCCTTGGCCTAGCCATGCATACAAGAGGGAGTTGAAGGAGAACCGACTCGCACGCTACATCGTGGCCCGTCGCTCCTTCCAGGGGCCAGATATCTTGGCAACGGCGCAGGTGGGTGCTGAGGCGCAGGGTGCGGTAAGGGGTCCAGTCAGGCGAGGGCTGCTTAACTGGATCACCGATCTGCTTGGGGGGAGTGTCCCACCAGCCGCGGTGGCGGACGAGAGGGTGCACCGGGTGGTCGGGTATGCGGGAATCTGGTTGATGGTGGACGAGTCCCACGTCACGTCAATCGCGGTTGCTGCAGCCTATCGTGGGTTGGGCATTGGCGATCTGCTGTTCCTCTCCCTGATCGACACCTCTCGCCAGATCGGCGCCCAGTACATGACCCTGGAGGTGAGGGTCACCAATACCCTCGCCCAGAACCTCTACCGCGAGTTTGGCTTCAAAGAAACGGGCGTCCGCAAACGGTACTACAGCGACAACAACGAGGATGCCCTGATCATGTGGTCGGACCCTCTGGAGTCGCCCGGCTTTCAGCACATGGTGGAAGATCACCGGCGTGCCCTTTTGGACAGGTTTCGCTCCTCTCAGATCGTTTCTGAGATGCGTGCCAGGGGCGTACAGGCGTAGCCACAACCCCTTCTATGGTACAATTTCGTTGACCCCCGTAGGGGCGACGCATGCGTCGCCCCTACATGATTACCCGAGGGCTGTAAGGAGGGACCATGGCGGGTAAGATTGCTCTGATAGATGGTAACGCCCTGGTGCATCGCGCCTTCCACGCTCTTCCTCCCCTCACCAGCCCAAAGGGTGAATTGGTGAACGCGACCTACGGAGTCGCTACCATGCTGCTGAAGGTGCTCCAGGAGATGCATCCGGAGTACGCGGCAGCCGCCTTCGATACTCCTGTGCCGACCTTCCGCCATGTGGAGTTTCTGGACTACAAGGCTCAGCGGGGCCCTGCTCCGGCGGGGCTGCACGAGCAGTTCGGTCGGGTGCACGAGCTTCTGGACGCCATGGGCATCCCCACCTACAGCGCGGACGGCTTCGAGGCCGACGACCTGCTGGGCACGATGGCCAGGCAGGCCCGGGAAGCCGGCATGGAGGTTGTGATAGTAACCGGAGACACCGACGCCCTCCAGCTGGTGGGGCCTGGGGTCACTGTGCTCACCTCCCGAAAGGGCTTTACTGATACCGTCCTGTACGACGAGGAGGGGGTCCGCGAAAGGTACGGGGTTGATCCTCCAAAGCTGGTGGAGCTGAAGGCGCTGAAGGGCGACAGCTCGGACAATATCCCCGGGGTCCCAGGCATCGGCGAGAAGACGGCCTCCAAACTGGTCGCGGAGTATGGCGACCTGGAGGGGATTTACTCCAACCTTGAAAAGCTCACCGGCAGGGTGAAGCAGCAGTTGGTGGAATTCCGCGACCAGGCATTCTTCTCCAGGCACCTCGGGAAGATCGTGACAGACGCGCCGGTCATGCTGGAGCCCGAGCGATGCCACACCGGCAGGTACGATCGCCCCCGCCTGGTCGAGTTGTTCAGGGAGTTGGGCTTCAAGAGTCTGGTGGACCGGCTGCCTCGCGAGGAGAAATCCGGGGGTGCCGGCGCTCAAGACGGCGGTGCGGTTACGAGCCGCAACGGCGACCAGCCCTCCCTTTTCGCTATCGGGGACTCAGCGCCGAATGGGCAGCAGGTGGCTCCGGCAGAGTCGTCTGCCGGGGGAGCCGCGGAATCGACTGCCGAGGCTCCAGATCGAACGGGGCTGGAGCTGGACTACCGTGTCATCTCCACTTTGGAGGAGTTGGATGCCCTGGTGGCACTGTTGCGCATGGCGCCCATCTTCTCCTTCGATCTCGAGACCACGGGCGTGGATGCCCTCAAGGCCGACCTGGTGGGACTCTCCTTCTCGGCGGCGCCGGGACAGGCATACTACGTCCCCGTCGGCCATCGCCCCGCTGGTGAGCCGGGGTTGGGATTGCTGGGCGCCCAGGTGGTTGCCAACGCTGGGAGCGACGATCTTCCCCAGCTTCCCCTACGGGTGGTGCTGGAGCGGCTGAAGCCGCTGATGGAGGACGAAAAGGTCCTGAAGTGCGCCCACAACGGCAAGTACGATATGCTGGCTCTCTCCCGCTACGACGTCTACGTGCGGGGACTGGCCTTCGACAGCATGGTGGCCGCGTACCTTCTGGAGAGCACCCAGCGAACCCTCGGACTCAAAGACCTGGCGTGGTCCCGGCTGAACGTGGAAATGGAGAGCTACCAGTCGCTGGCCGGGAAGGGCAAGGCCGCCGTCACCCTGGACCGGCTTCCGATCCGTCGCGTTGCCGACTACAGTTGCGCCGATGCGGACATGACACTGCGGCTGATGCGGAGCCTGGAGCCGGAGCTGGAGGCGAAGGGGGTCAAAGCGCTCTTCGAGCGAGTGGAGATGCCCCTGTTGCCGGTGCTGATGGATATGGAGCGGGCGGGTGTGGCGCTGGACGTGCCCTATCTCCAGATCCTGAGCACCGAGCTGTACCATCGCATCCGGGAGTTGGAGGCGGCAATTAGCGATGCCGCCGGCCACAGCTTCAACATCGCCTCTACTCAGCAGTTGGCCTCGGTGCTGTTCGGGGAGCTCATGCTGCCGGCGAATCGTCGCACCAAGAGCGGCTACTCCACGGACGCCGACGTGCTGGAGGAACTCAAGGGCACCCATCCCATCGTCGAGTTGATCCTCGAGCACCGGCAGATGACCAAGCTGAAGTCCACCTACGTGGATGCCCTGCCGCTGCTGGTGAACCCCAGGACGGGTAGGGTTCACACCTCCTTCAACCAGACCGTGGCATCCACGGGGAGGCTATCGTCCAGCGAGCCGGGCCTCCAGAACATTCCAATCCGGACGGAGATGGGCAGGCGGGTGCGGCGTGCCTTCATCGCTGGAGACGAGTCCTGGACGCTGCTCTCCGCAGACTACAGCCAGATCGAACTGCGGGTGCTGGCGCATATGACCGCTGACCCGGTGCTGCTGGATGCCTTCCTGAAGGGGGAGGACATACACGCGGCCACGGCGGCACTGGTGTACGGCATTCCGATCTCGGACGTCACCTCCACCGAGCGGCGGATCGCCAAGACGGTGAATTTCGGGGTGTTGTACGGGATGAGCGATTACGGCCTGGCCAGGGATACCGGGCTATCCCGCAAGGAGGCCGTGGCCTTCATCGAGAGCTACTTCCAGCGCTACACCTCCGTCACCCAGCTGTTCGACAAGATCAAGGCTCAGGCAGAGGAGACCGGCTACGTGAGCACGCTGCTGGGTCGGCGCCGCTACATTCCGGAGATCCGCCAGACCCACAAGGGGCTCAAGCAGGCCGCAGAGCGAATGGCGATCAACATGCCGATCCAGGGGACTGCCGCCGACATCATCAAGATCGCCATGATAAACCTGCGCCACCGGCTGGCCGAGATGGGGCTGAAGGCGCGAATGATCCTCCAGGTGCACGACGAGCTGCTGTTCGAGTGTCCCAGGGAGGAGGTTGAGCTGCTGGCGCCCGAGGTGAAGCGGATCATGGAGTCTGCCATGTCGCTCCAGGTGCCGCTGGTGGTGGATCTGAAGCTGGGACACAACTGGGAAGAGATGGGAGGGTACCCGCTGTGACGGCCACGTGGGAAGATGTCGAGGAGGTTCGCCTCGAGATCGGCCCTCGCTTCCTGAACCTGGACTTTACCTTCGACTGTGGCCAGGCATTTCGGTGGAAAAGGCGTAAGGACGGCTGGTGGTCCGGGGTGGTGCGGGGCAGGGCAGTGCGGCTGCGGCGCGACGGGGGCGTGGTTCTGGGGCAGGTGTACCCCTTGTCGGACGACGCAGAGGCGTTCCTGATCTCCTACCTGCGACTGGACGTGGAGTTGGAGATCCTGTATCGGGAGTTCGCGGCCACCGACGAGTGGATTGCCGCGGCAGTGGAATCCTATGCTGGGCTGCGGGTACTCAACCAGGAGCCCCAGGAGACGCTACTCTCCTACATCTGCTCCACCGCCAACTCCGTACCCCGCATCTCCAAAGCGGTGGGTGAGATGTCCCGTCGCTGGGGTAGGCCGATCGAGACGATAGATGGCGAGGACTTCTTTGCCTTTCCCACCTCAGCGGCGCTTGTAGCGGCACCGGAGGACGACCTCTGGAGCGGGTGTGGGCTGGGCTGGCGCGGCACGAACCTGAACCGGCTCGCCGTCAATCTGGCGCCGCTGGCCGAAGGCTGGCCCGAGCAGTTGCGCGGCATCCCCTACGGGGAGGCGAAGGTTCGGCTGATGGAGCTACGCGGCGTCGGGGCTAAGATCGCCGATTGCGTCTGTCTCTTCTCCCTGGAGAAGGACGAGGCGGTGCCCGTGGACACCCACGTCTGGGCGCTGGCCAAGGAGATCTTCCGCTGCGAGATCGCCAACAAGACCCTCACACCCTCCACCTACGAGACCGTTGCGGGCCTCTACCTGGAGCGGTACGGCCGCTTTGCCGGCTGGGCCCAGGAGTACCTCTACCTCCAGCGCCGCGCCTCCCAGGGCCGGGTGCCCTCCGTCCAGCGGGCCGATCTCTTCAAGCCCATGACGTAGCGACCCAGTGGATCGTGTCCACCACGGGGCGTTGGCGACCCTCCTCCGAGCCCGCAGCCGCGAATCCCCCACCCGTGGCGATGAAGAACTCGGCGGGGACATCGGCGAATCCGACGCCAAATAAGAATCGGCCTTCTCTAGAAGTTCAGGAGGTTGCGGAAGCGGTCCTCGCTTCTGTAGGGACCGACGATGGCCAGGTTCAGCTTGTCTCGGACGAAGATTTCTCTGGCGACCCTTCGCAGGTCATCGTTGGTGACGGAGTCGATCAGCGCGACTGCATCTTCCACGGTCATGATGCTATTGCGGAGTAGTTCCTGCGCGCCGGTCCAGGAGGATACCCTGGACGTGTCCTCCAGTCGGAGCAGGAGCCGGCCCTTCATGGACTCTTTGGTTCGGGTCAACTCCTCCTCGGAGACGCCGTCGCGCAGCTTGGCCAACTCGTTCAGGATAGCCTGAACCGTCTGGTTGACCTTGCTGGTGTCGACCCCGGCGAAGACCACCAGAGAGCCCGTGTCTTTGAAATGATTGACATAAGAATGTACGTCGTATGCGAGGCCGAGCCTCTCTCTCAGTTCCAGGAAGAGTCGTGAACTCATTCCATCACCCAGCAGAGTGTTCATCACGTCCTGCGTGTATCTGTCTGGATGGTCGGAATGGTAGCCGGGCACGGCCACGCAGAGGTTGGCCTGTTCCGTTCGCTTCGTCTTCAGGCTTACACGGGGGCCATCCTGACCATCGTTGGCGGGGAACCAGCGGGTGGGGCTGGAGGCCGGCCAATCGCCAAGGTACTTCGCCGCCGCCGCCTCCACCTGCTCCTTGGTCACGCATCCAGCAACTGCCAGGACGGCGTTGCCCGGGCCGTAGTGGCTGGCCATGAAGGCAGTCAACTCCGGACGGCCGATGGAGGCTACCGACTCCTTGGTGCCGGCTGTATCCCCTCCCAGTGGCTGGTTTGGCCAGACGACCTCGTCGATCATCAGGCTCACCAGGTCGGTGGGGCTGTCGATCACCATATTGATCTCTTCGAGGATCACCTTGCGTTCCTTATCAATGTCCTGCAAGTCCAGCCGGGAGTTACGAATGTTGTCGGAGAGGACGTCCATGGCCAGATCGAGATACTGGGAGGGAACCTTGCACCAGTAGACGGTGAGCTCCTTGTCCGTGGCCGCGTTCAAGATCCCCCCGACCCCTTCGATCGCCTCGGAGATCTCCTTGGGGGAAGGCCTGTGGACCGTTCCCTTGAACAGCATATGCTCGACGAAGTGGGAGATGCCGGCGATCTCCGGCGACTCGTAGCGAGAACCGGTGCCTACGAAGAGGGAAATGCTGGCCGATCGGGTGTAGGGCATCGGAGTGGTTACCACGCGGAGACCATGGTCCATAACGGTCTTGTAGTGCTGCAAATACTCCTCCGTGTACACCATTTTCATAATTCTCAGCGGTAGCTTACCTTTCAGCGGCGCAAGGTGTCAAAGGACGCCGCGAACTAGCCTAAGGATCGGTTGGGACGGTAGTGCCGGGAATAAGGAAGGGTGCTGTTTGAGACGTTGCGGCGGTAGTCTGGGGTGACAGGGCAGCGGGACAGGGTGCATGATGATCAATATTCTTCATGGCGATAATGTTCATTATGTACAGTGTTACGATCGTTAGGTATAAACGGAATGCTTGCATGGTCATAATTGGAGTGCTATTGTACGGTCGGCACGTTTAGGCAATCGCGACCCGGCGGACCTTGATCCTGGTTCTTCGGCAAGGCGTCCCGCGTGCGGATCCGGCAGAGACTAAACTGTGACCATACTTCTCCACAAGTGAAGGGGGTCAGGGAAAAGTGAGCTTTGCGGACAAAACCCTGCAATGCCGCGACTGTGCGCAAGAGTTCGTGTTCACTGTAGGCGAACAGGAGTTCTTCGCGGAAAAGGGACTCATGAATGAGCCGCAGAGATGTCCGGCTTGTCGAGCCGCCCGTCGTCGCGAGCGTTCGGGGCGCGATCCCCGTGAGATGCACACGGTGATCTGCGCGCAGTGCGGTGCTGAAGCAACCGTGCCTTTCTTGCCCAGGAATGACCGGCCGGTTTACTGCAGCTCCTGTTTCGATCAAATCAAGGGTCAGAGCCAGACTGAGTAGTCCCGCTACCCCTGAGAAGATCACGCATAACGAAGAAGGCCGCGTTACGCGGCCTTCTTCGTTATGCGTGGGGCAGCGCGTGTGGTGCGCGGCCCGCCCGGACCGGAGATTGAATCCGGGACCGACGGCTGGTAACCTGCCGAACGTTGCCGCCCTCTGCGACGGCCATGGAGGGACCATGATCCATATTGGCACAAGCGGCTGGTCCTACCCGACCGGCGAGGGGCGCTGGGATGGCGTCTTCTATCCCCCCGGCAAGAACGTGGACCACCTGGAATTCTACGCCCAGTATTTCGATACCGTAGAGATTAACAGCTCTTTCTACCGGCCCATTTTCCCCAACGTGGCCACGAACTGGGCAAAGAAGACCCCGGCCGACTTCCGGTTCACGGCAAAACTGTACCAGAAGTTCACCCATCCCAAGATGTATAAGGAGGCCACAGGGGAGGAGGCCGATCTGGCGGCGGAAGATTACGATCGATTCGAGGCCGGACTGGAGCCGCTGGCCGCGGCCGGCAAGTTGGGCTGCCTCCTGGCTCAGTTCCCCCCGAGCTTCAAGCGGGATGAGGAGTCGCTAACCTACCTGGAGGATCTCATTCGTCGCTTCAGCCGCTACTCCCTGGCGGTGGAGTTGCGCCACAGCAGTTGGACCGAGCGTCCGGAGACCTTCGCGCTGCTCGAATCCAATGGGGTTGCCTGGTGCATGATAGACGAGCCAAAGTTCCGCTCCTCCGTGGGCGAGGTGCCGTTGACCTCAAATCTGGCCTACTTCCGGTTCCACGGAAGAAACGCAAAGGAGTGGTGGACCGGAGATCGGGAGACCCGCTACAACTACCTCTACTCGCCTCAGGAAACAGACGCCCTGGCGGACGAGGCGCGTGAGGTAGTGGATAGGGTGGAGGAGAGCTATCTCTTCTACAACAACCACTTCGGCGCCAAAGCGGTGGTGAACGCCCTTCAGATGCGGCTGAAGTTCGGCCAACAGCTGGCCGTGCCGCCTCCAAAGACGCTGCTGAAGGAGTACCCCACGCTCAAAGAGATGCTGGAGTGAGGACCGTCAAGGACGCCGCGCTGCTGCCGGCTGTCAGAAGTAACCGGCCAAGCCAGGCTAGGCGGACTGCCATAGTCGCGCTCATGTTCTTGGCCTTCTTCTGGGTCTACTTTCAGCGGATGGGGATGGCGGTGATCGCATCCGACCTGGAGGCAAGCTTCGGACTGTCCGCCGCTGCGCTCGGGCTGCTGGGCGCGGCCTACTTCTACCCCTACGCCCTGAGTCAGCTGCCTGTTGGGATGCTTGTGGACCGAGTGGGAGCGCGGCGCGTCCTCCCCATCCTCGTTGCTGTTGCCGGACTTGGGTCTCTCCTCTTCGCCCTGTCGGGTGATTTTGGGCTGGCCGTCGGGGGCCGCCTTCTGGTGGGAATAGGCGCGGGAGCGGTGTGGCTCTCTGCCCAGAGGCTATTCGTAAACTGGTACCATCCCCGGCAGTTCGCGACGCTGAACGGCCTGATGAACGCCGTGGGAAACCTGGGCGGTATTGCGGGACAACTGCCGCTGGCGTTGGCCGCGGCGACCATTGGATGGAGGAGCGTGTTTGCCGGAGCGGGTGTGCTGGGTTTGGGCATCGCCCTTCTATGCGTGGCGGTGGTTCGCGACCGTCCCCGGAGCGTGGATGCGGGAGCCGTTGCGGCCGAGAAACCGGTAGTCTCGCCTCCCAAACCGTCGGTGCGGCGCGACCTTCGCTCGGTGGCGGCAAGTCGGGATCTGTGGCTGCTGGCCGCCGCGCTGCTGCCCTACGTGGGCAGCCGCTTCGGCTTCCAAAGCCTGTGGGGAGGGCCCTTTTTCACCGACGTTTACCATCTCTCCCCCTCCGAGGTTGGGACGCTGCTGATGCTGATGTCGCTTGCTCTGGCCATTTCGAGCATCACCATGGGCTACCTCTCGGACCGAGTATTCAAGTCACGCAAATGGTTGTCGGTGGTGGGGATGGCCCTCTACACCCTCTGCTGGATCCCTCTCACCTTCGGAACTTCGCAGATCCCCCAGCCTGCGCTCTACCTGCTGGTGATAGCCCTGGGCGCGCTCAGCTCTTTCTGGATCCCCCTCTACGCCCAGGCGAAGGAGCTGTTCCCATCGGCCGTCGCCGGGACGGCTCTGGCTGTAGTGAACCTCTTCTCCACCTTTGGAGGGGCCTTCTACCAGCAGATCATGGGAGTGGCGATTGGCCTCTTCCCGACTACCGGACATGGTTACTCCACCTCGGCCTACTCGGCCGCCTTCGGGGTGTGCCTGGCGGGGGTGGTCGTGGCCACCGGTCTTGTGGTCGCGTCGAAAGAAAAGAGGTGGGACTGAAGATCCTTGACCAAGAATACCGAAGCATCTATACTGAAGCCAATATCTGGAGGGACGGTATCCCGTTGTGAGGGACAAAACAACGGCCTCCGTGGAGGCTATCGAAAGGGCGGTTCGCATCCTCGACGCGTTCAACGTCGATCGGACGGAGTTGGGCGTCGCCGAGATTGCCAGGATCCTCGGACTCAAGAGGAGCACCGTTCATCGCGCCCTGGTCACTCTTGAGGCTGGCGGCCTGCTGAGGCAGACGTTCGCGGGCCAGAAGTACACCCTGGGGCCAAAGATCCTATCCCTCGCTCACATCCTGGAGTCCCACCTCTCCCTGGAGGCGATCGCGCTGCCCGCCATGAGGGCGCTGCGCGACCGATGCAACGAGACAGTTGCCCTCCATCTCCTCGAGACGGAGGGCAGGGTCTGTGTTCAGCAGGTTGAGAGCACGCACGACCTTCGTCGCACCTACCAGAACATAGGGATGGCGTTGCCCCTCTATGCGGGATCGCCGGGCAAGGCTCTGATGGCCTACCTGCCGCAGGAGGAGATTGAGGCGGTGATCATCTCGACGGGGCTCAGACGCTTCACCCCCATCACCATCTCGGATCCGGATCAATTCCGAAAAGAGTTGGCAACCGTTAGGAACCAGGGCTATGCCATCTCTGTTGGCGAGCACACCCCTGCCATTAACTCCATCTCCTGCCCCGTGCGAAACCGCGAGGGGCGTGTCTTCGCGGCGATCAACCTCTCCGGTCCCCAGAGCCGGCTGACTGGAGCCAAGATGATGGAGTATCTTCCCCTTCTTCGTGAGACGACCCTCGCCGTATCCCTTCAGCTGGGCTATCGGGCTCCTGCCGAGAGCCGACCCTGAAAATGGCAGCAATCTTTGTCCTCTGGCATGCACATCCTACGCAAGCCTCATACACTAAGCCGCCCCGCGGAGCGGCAATGAATGAAGGGTGGTATGCGGATGGACGAGCAATCGTGCACCGGCAAGCTAACGGCGTCACCACCCTAACCCCGAATGCGCGCTACATAATGTGAGAGGGGGTAATCGATGCCCGTCATAGTGGAGGAGAAATGCAAGGGGTGCCGCCTCTGCATCCCGTTCTGCCCCATGGACGCCTTCCAGGTCGTGAGCAAGACCAAGGTCGCCATCGACCAGGCCAAGTGCGTCGAGTGCTACGTCTGCGTCCGGAAGCAGGTTTGTCCCCACGATGCCATCGAGACGGTTGACCTGGGGGGGACGCTGCGCAACTTCAGCCACTTCCTGAGCGACCCGACGGAGACCAAGGCGACCACCGGCGTCCCCGGCCGCGGGACCGAGGAGTCCAAGACCAACGATGTGACCGGCCGGACGAAGGTCGGCCAGGTTGGTATTGCCATCGACATGGGACGCCCCGGCGTTGGCGTGGACATGGTAGACGTAGAGAAGGTATCGATGGCGATGGCGGAGGTTGGACTCGAGTTCGAGGACAGCTCGCCTCTCACCGAGATCATGGTCGACAAGAAGACCGGAAAGGTGCATCCGGATTATCTATTCGCGCACCTACTATCAATCATCGTCGAGGGCAACGTCCCGATAGAGAGATTCCCCAGGGTGATTGAGGCGCTGCAGAAGGTGGAAAAGGAGATCAACACCGTCTTCTCCCTGGGTGTGATCACCCGCGTGGATGCCGAAGGCACCTCCCCCGTTCTGGCGGAAATGGACAAGCTCGGCCTGAAGAGGCCGATCCGCGGCAAGGTGAACGTGGGACTTGGCAAGCCGCTCCGCCTGGAATAGATCGCTTGTGAGGTATTAGGATGACCCACTCTCTACACCGTTCGGGCACATCGGAGTCCCAGCGAGGCGACTACGTTTGGTTCATGTACCAGTCCAAGGGGATCAACGACAAGAACATTGCGCCCAAAGCGATGGAGTTCATCGCGGCCGCGGAGGCCGCCGGCTCTGAGAACTGGGGTGACGTGAAGTCCGGTTCCATCCTGGAGTACCCGCTGGAGGAGATCAAGTCCAAGATCTCCGACAAGTCGCGACTCCGGGGGGTCTTCACTTCCCGCGAGCAGGTGGTGAAGTTTCTGGAGATCATGAAGGAGAAGGACACCGGTCTGTCCATCGTGATCGCGGGGCTGCTGGACGAGGTCTTGCCCGCCTGCAAGGAGGCTGGGGTTACACCGCACACCATCAACTACTCCCTGGGCGTTTGGGGTAAAAAGGATCTGCTCCCCTCAGAGGAGACGCTGGCGGTCACCACGATGTGCGGCCACCACCAGATAGCCCCGCAGCTGGTAGAGAAGAAGGTTGAAGAGGTACGGAGGGGGCGCAAGACCCCGGAGGAGGCTGCCAAAGAGCTTGCCCTCTTCTGCCCCTGCGGGATCTTCAATCAGGTGCGGGCCTGCAAGCTGCTAGTGGAGCAGACGAAGGGTCAGCTATAATAGCGGCCATCAGCAATCAGCTGTCAGCCGTCAGCGTTGAGTGAGCAGGCGCAAGAGGGGCCAGCGTTGCCCTCGCTTCACCTGACTCAGCCACCGGGGCACACGCAGTCTCGTGCCTCGCCTGGATCTCAAAGTTGATAGCTGAAGGCTGATGGCTGAAAGTTGATAGCTGAAGGCTGATTATGACTCTCCCACCTAATAAGGGTGGCCGGTCCCTATACCACCGCTGGCGTTCCCAATGCTTCTCAGAGGTGGTGGCTCAGGATCACGTTACCCGCACCCTCCGCAACGCAGTCGCCACAGGGCGGGTCGTGCACGCGTACCTGCTTTGTGGCCCGCGGGGCACCGGTAAGACCAGCACGGCCAGGATCCTGGCCAAGGCAGTCAACTGCCACAACCCTCAGGATGGGGAGCCGTGCAATAGCTGCCCCTCCTGTATGTCCGTCAACGAGGGCCGAGCTATCGACCTTATCGAGATCGATGCGGCGTCCAACCGCGGTATCGACGACGCCCGGGATCTCAGGGACAAGATCAAGTTCTCGCCCGCCGAGGCTCGATACAAGGTCTACATAATCGACGAGTGCCATATGCTGACTTCGGAGGCCTCCAACGCGCTGCTGAAGACGCTGGAGGAACCACCGGAGCACGCCATTCTGATCCTGGCCACCACCGAAGCCCACAAGATACTACCCACTATCTCCTCTCGCTGCCAAAAGTTCGACTTTAGGCGGATACCACTGCCCGCGATCGCGGAGCAGCTGAGAATGATCTGCGAGAAGGAAGGACTGGCCGTGGAGCCCGGCGTGCTCGACCGGGTCGCGCGATTGGCCAGAGGGAGTCTGCGGGACGCGGAGAGCCTGCTGGACCAGCTTGTGGCGTACTGTGGGGATAACATACGTTTGGACGCTGCACGCGAGGTGCTCGGGCTTACGGGCGAGGAATCGGTGCCGGAGGTCGCGGAGGCGATACGCTCTCGGGATTTGGCCCAGGGTTTCCGGCTGATCGACCGTGCCGTCTCCACCGGTGCCGACCTTCGGCACTTTTCCAGGGAACTGGTAGACTATCTGAGGGCGTTGATGGTGACCCGGAGCGGCGCTGACACCAGCCTCACCCGTGAGTTCAGGCCGGATGAGCTGGATCGGCTCAGTTCGCTGGCCCAGCAGTGGGATTATAGGCAGCTGCTGGCGGCGCTGAAGGCTTTCGGCGACCTGGAAGGCCGGATGCGGCAAGAACCGTTCAACCAGCTCCATCTGGAGATTGCCCTGACTGAGGTAGTGCTGGAGCCCTCGGTGGGCGGGGAGGCTCCGACGGGCTCTCTCTCTCCGGCAGCGCAGCCGATTGCGGCTCCACCGGCTGCAAGGCAGGCGCCGCGTCCCTCCGCGCGGGCAACAGACCCGGCGTCGGGCGGCCCGCAGGTGGTAGAGCCTTCGAGGGGTTACAGGATGGACTCCACTGCTTCAGTGGAGCCGGTGGCCGGAATCGATGCGCAGCCCACCGGAGATGCGTCTGAGGATCTCAAGGGCCCGCTGGCCCTCGAGCTGCCTGCGATTCGGGGCGAGTGGCCCCGAATCCTTGACGAGTTCACGAAGTCCGGGGTCGGAATGGTGATGCAGGGCAGCAGGCCGATGGCGGTTGGTGCCAACAGCATAACCCTTGGCTTCGAGGGCACCGGCTGCCGCCACGCCTTGGAGCGTCCGGGGGTGCGGGGTAAGGTCCAGGAGAGTCTCGCGCGGGTGTTTGGTGACCGCGTAGCGGTGCAGTTCAAGTATGGGGTCAAGTTCGGCAGTCAGAACGACGGCGAGCCGCGGCAGGAGGGTGATCCGGTCGTTGACGCGGCTGTGAAGGAATACGGCTTCCGGGTTGCCCGAGTCGAGGGTGATTCGGAATAGGAAGAGGCGGATGATGCAGAACATGCGACTTCTCCAGCAGATGCAGGAAAAGCTGCTCAAGGCGCAAGAAGAGTTGGGCAACGAGACTGTGGAGGGCACCGCCGGTGGCGGAGCTGTCAAGATAGCTATGACCGGCCACCAGAAGGTGCAGTCGGTGACCATCGACCCGGAGGTGGTGGACCCAGAGGATGTGGAGATGCTTCAGGATCTGGTGACTGCTGCCGTCAACGAGGCAGTGAGCAAGAGCCACGAGCTGGCCACGAAGAGGCTGGGGTCCGTGACGGGCGGGATGAAGATTCCAGGTTTAATGTAGGAAATAGCATGCAACCAGTTGCGGAGCCAGTTGCCAGGCTGATCGAGGAGTTTGCCAAGCTGCCCGGGATCGGGCCAAAGACGGCCCAAAGGCTGACCTACCACCTGCTCAGATCCTCCAAGGAAGAGGCGGACGGTCTGGCTCAGGCCATACTGTGGATGAAGGAGAAGGTGGGCTTTTGTACCACCTGCTTCAATATATCCGAGAACGATCTTTGTGGCGTATGCCTGGATGAGGGCCGCGACCGCGGCGTCATATGTGTGGTGGAGGAGCCGCTGGATGTTCTGGCGCTCGAGCGGACTCGGGAGTACAAGGGCACGTATCACGTACTTCACGGGGCGATATCCCCGATCGACGGGGTGGGCCCTGAAAAGCTGCGCATCACGGAGTTGTTGGGAAGGATCAGGGGTGGGTCGGTGCATGAGGTGATTATCGCCACTAATCCCAACACCGAAGGCGACGTTACGGCGGCGTACCTGGCGAGGGTACTGGCTCCGGACGGGGTGAAGACAACCCGACTGGCGAGTGGGCTTCCCGCCGGGGGGGACCTGGAGTACGCCGATGAGTTGACCCTGGCGCGGGCCCTGGAGGGGCGGAGACCGGTCTGACAGAGAATGGCCGGCATTTCCAGCCAGGATACACCGCCCGGTCGGGGTGCCCCCAGAGCGGGCGGTGTATCCTGGGAGCAGGAAATGGGCTCTGGACAGGTAGTCTGCTGCCTAGAGGGGAGCCCATTCTCAGGCTCCCCCTTTGATTTTTGATGGTTTGGGCGTATAATTCCGTTATGGCTATCCGCGTGGGGGGGAGGATGGAAGAGGAAGTACGGTCTGTGGAGATGGTCAACAGCAATCCCGAGGCAACGGAATCGCCCGAGGGGATGCAGGACCTGTTGGAGGCACACGGCCACGGCTACCGATCCCTCAAGAGAGGCGATATCGTCGAGGGGGTGGTCGTGCGGATCGACAAGGACGAGGTGTTGGTTGACATCGGGTCCAAGTCGGAGGGTGTGATACCCGCGCACGAGATGCGGGACTCCCACGGTAATCCCACGGAGACGCTTCATGTGGGCGACGACATCCTGGTGTACATTCTCCAACCGGAGAACCAGGACGGACACGTTGTCCTCTCTCTCAATCGCGCTGAGACCGAGAAGGGCTGGAGGGTTGCCCAGAAGCAGTTCGAAGATGGGACGATACTCGAGGCCGAGATCATCGAGTATAACAAGGGCGGCCTGATCGCCAACGTTGAGGGCGTCCGCGGCTTCGTGCCGCTTTCCCAGATAGTTGATTTGCGATCCCTGGCCAACTCTGAGGAGTCGGTAGAAGAGCGTCTCAAGGCCATGAGAGGCCACACCATGTTCTTAAAGGTGATCGAGATCAACCGACGTCGCAATCGGCTGATCCTCTCGGAGCGGGCCGCCGTTCAGGAGCGGCGTGCCGTTCAGAAGGATCGGCTGCTGTCCGAGTTGAAGGAGAGCGACGTCCGGCATGGCCGGGTGAGCAGCCTTTGCGACTTTGGCGCCTTCATCGACTTGGGGGGAGCCGACGGACTGGTCCACCTCTCGGAGCTCTCCTGGGGACAGGTGAGCCATCCATCCCAACTGCTCAAGGTTGGGCAGGAGGTGGACGCCATAGTGGTGGGTGTCGACCGCGAGAACAAGAAGATAGCGCTCAGCCTGAAGCGGCTTCAGCCAGAGCCGTGGACCGGTGTGGCCGAGCGTTACCATGTAGGTGAGATAGTGACCGGCCGGATCACCAAGCTCGCTTCCTTTGGCGCTTTCGCTCGAATAGAGGAGGGCGTCGAGGGGCTGATTCACATATCCGAGTTGAGCGATGAGAGGATCGCCCACCCGAATGGTGTGGTGAAAGAGGGCGACGAGGTCCAGCTTAGGATAATTCGAATCGATCCTTCCCGAAGGAGGCTTGGCCTCAGTCTACGGCAGGCCAGGGATGAGTCGGAAGGATACGATGCTGAGTCCGCCGCAGCGGTGACCGCCCCCGCTACGGGGACCGAGGATGAGGCGGGAGAGATGGCACGTAAAGTGCCATCCTCTGCTGAAGACGAAGAAGGCCAGGGCGAGGACGCCCAGGACGGCGGTCGCGCCGCGGCTGCCAGGAGCGCGGAGCCAGGCGAGGAGAACCCCTCAGAGGGACACTCGCTGCAGGAAGGCCCGGTTGACCCCGTGGTTCCGGCCATTCAGGGTGGGTAGCGGCACTTAACCCTTGGAGTACAGGCATGAGCGGTAGTAGTAGCGATCGTTTCGACAAGTTTACTGAACGCGCACGCAAGGTCCTCACCCTGGCGCAGGAAGAGGCCCAGCGCTTTAATCATAACTATATTGGCACAGAGCATCTCCTTCTCGGTCTGGTGAGGGAGGGGGACGGGGTAGCCGCCAAGGTGCTGGCGAACCTGGGCGTGGAGCTTATCAAGGTTCGCAGCGCTGTGGAGTTCATCATCGGGCGTGGTGACAGGACCGTTACGGGTGACATCGGTCTGACTCCAAGGGCCAAGAAGGTGATAGAGCTCGCGGTGGACGAGGCGAGGCGGCTAAACCACCACTATATTGGCACGGAGCATCTGCTCCTGGGTCTGGTCCGAGAGGGCGAGGGGATCGCCGCGGGCGTCCTCGAGAGTCTCGGAGTGAGCCTGGACAAGGTTCGCAATCAGATCATTCACGTGCTTAACCAGAGCCAGCCCTATTCCCAGCAGGAGTCCAAGCAGACCAGCCGGACCCCTATCATCGATCAGATGGGCATGGACCTCACGGCTGCGGCCAGGGCAGGCAAGTTGGATCCGGTTATCGGGCGCCATCGCGAGATCGAGAGGGTTATCCAGATCCTATCGCGGCGCACCAAGAACAACCCCGCCCTCATCGGCGAGCCCGGCGTGGGCAAGACCGCCATTGTGGAGGGTCTGGCCACTCGCATTGTCAACGGCGACGTCCCCGAGACGCTGCTGGGCAAGCGGCTGTTGACGCTGGACATCGGATCCCTGGTTGCGGGCACCAAGTACCGGGGCGAGTTCGAGGAGCGGCTCAAGAAGATCATCGAGGAGGTGAAGGGCAGCGGCAACTGCGTGCTCTTCATCGACGAGCTGCACACCCTGGTGGGGGCCGGAGCGGCTGAAGGTGCCGTGGACGCGGCCAACATCCTGAAGCCCTCCCTGTCCAGGGGCGAGCTGCAGACCATCGGGGCAACAACCCTGGACGAATACCGCAAGTACATCGAGCGGGATGCTGCGCTGGAGCGCCGCTTCCAGCCGGTGATCGTCGAGGAGCCATCCGTCGAGGAGACGTATGAGATCCTCAAAGGCGTCAAGGAGCGGTACGAGGCGCACCACAAGCTGCTCATTTCCGACGAGGCTCTTAAGGCCGCGGCCGAGCTGGCCGCCCGCTTCATCCCCGATCGGTTCCTGCCCGACAAGGCGATAGACCTGATGGACGAGGCATCGTCTCGGGTGCGACTGCAGCGGGCGGTATCCCCGCCGACTCTGAAAGATGCGGTTCGGAACCTGGAGGGCATCCAGGTGGAGAAGGAGTCCGCCATAAACGCTCAGCAGTATGAGCTAGCCGCCGATCTGCGGGATCGGGAGGCAAAGCTCCGGGCCCAGATCGACGATCTGGAGTCTGGCTGGCACGAGCAGCAGGCCGCGGAGAAGCCGATTGTGGGTGAGGAGGATATCGCCCAGGTGCTCTCCATGTGGACAGGCATCCCGGTGATGAGGATTGCCGAGGAGGAGACCGCGAGGCTGCTCCGAATGGAGGAGGATCTTCACAAGAGGATCATCGGCCAGGAGGAGCCCATCAGCGTAGTCTCCAAGGCGGTGCGCCGCGCCCGAGCCGGACTGAAGGACCCCAGAAGGCCCATCGGCTCCTTCATATTCCTGGGCCCCACCGGCGTTGGGAAGACGGAGCTGGTACGAGCACTGGCGGAGTTCATGTTCGGCAGCGAAGAGTCCATGATCAGGATCGACATGTCGGAGTTCATGGAGCGGCATGCTGTGGCCCGTCTGGTCGGCGCGCCTCCAGGCTACATCGGGTACGAGGAAGGCGGCCAGCTAACCGAGGCTGTTCGGCGGAAGCCTTACTCCGTGGTGCTGCTGGATGAGATAGAGAAGGCTCATCCCGAGGTGTTCAACATCTTGCTGCAGATCATGGACGACGGCCACCTGACGGACGCCAAGGGGCGCAGGGTGGACTTCCGGAACGCCATTTTGATCATGACCTCGAACGTTGGGGCCGACCTTCTTCGACGGGATTCGGTTTTGGGCTTTGCCGTCACCGAGGACCAGGTGAAGACCGAGGAGCATGCCTACGATCGGATGAAGGAGAAGGTGCTGGGTGAGATGAAGAACCTCTTCCGGCCCGAATTCCTGAACCGGATCGACGCCACCGTGGTGTTCCGGTCGCTGACGCTGATGGAGATCCGCCAGATCGTGGATCTGATGCTGGCCAGGGTGAGGGGGGCCCTCACCGAGCAGCAGATCACGCTGGAGGTCACCGACGCCGCCAAGGACCACCTTGTGGAGAAGGGGTTCGACCCGAAGTTCGGTGCCAGGCCACTGCGCAGGGCAATCCAGAACATGGTCGAGGACCAGATGGCGGAGGGCCTGCTGAACGGCAAGTTCCAGCGGGGCGAGACGGTGGTTATCGACTGCCGCGATGGCGAGTTGGTCTACGAGCCGAAGGCGAAGGTACTGGTGGAGACCCAGTCTTAGCCAAGACCGATTTCTTCAGGGGCCGGCGTCACAGCCGGCCCCTTCTGCTTTCAGGATTTGCGCATGCCTAAACCTCGCACGAAATTTGTCTGCGACCGCTGCGGGGCCGAGAGCCTCAAGTGGATGGGCCGCTGCCCGGCCTGCAGCGAGTGGAACACCATGGTGGAGATGACCGAGTCCGCTCCCGTGGCTCGGGGCATCGCTAGGGCCTCTGGCTCCCCCGTGCGCCTGAAGGAGGTCCCCGCCGAGTCGTTGGACCGCATACGGGTTCCCATCGGCGAGTTGGATCGAGTGCTGGGGGGCGGGATCGTTCCGGGCTCTCTTGTCCTCGTCGGGGGAGACCCCGGCATCGGGAAGTCCACCCTGCTGCTCCAGTTGGCGTCTGTACTAGCGGACTCCGAGGGACCGGTGCTGTACGTATCTGGCGAGGAGTCGACCTCGCAGATCAAGATGAGAGCGGACCGGCTTGGACTCCACAGCGAGAGGCTCTACCTTCTCTCCGAGGGGAATCTGGATCGGATCATCGGCCATGTCGAGCAGATGTCGCCTGCCATGGTGGTGATCGACTCCATTCAGAGCGTTTTCCTGGAGGAGTTGCCCTCAACTGCAGGCAGCGTGAACCAGCTGCGGGAGTGCACCGCTCGGCTTCTGCAGCTAGCCAAGGGCAGCGCCGTGCCGGTGTTCCTGGTTGGCCACGTGACCAAGGAGGGTGCCATAGCGGGGCCGAAACTGCTAGAGCATATGGTGGACACTGTGCTCTATATGGAGGGCGAGCGGTTCCACTCCTATCGGCTGCTTCGCAGTGTCAAGAACCGCTTCGGCTCCACCTACGAGGTGGGCGTGTTCGAGATGCACGAAGAGGGGATGATTGAGGTTACCAACCCCTCCGCGGCGTTCCTGGCAGACCGAACGTTGATGCGCAGCGGCTCCACTGTGGTGGTGACTATGGAGGGCACGAGGGCGTTGCTGGCAGAGATTCAGGCGCTCACCAGCTACGCTCCTTCGCACATGCCCAGGCGCGCTGCCAACGGAGTTGAGCTCAGCCGTGTGCTGTTACTCACGGCGGTGTTGAGCAAGAGGCTGGGGTTAAAGTTGTACGACCAGGACGTCTACGTGAACGTGGTGGGCGGCCTGCGGATCGACGAGCCCGCCGCCGACCTGGGTGTGGCGCTGGCGATCGCCTCCAGTCTCCGAGACGCGCCGATCGACCCCGAGCTGGCCGTCATAGGTGAGGTCGGGCTTTCCGGCGAGGTGCGGGGAGTGGGCCATTTGGAACAGCGGCTGAAGGAGGCGGCCAAGTTGGGGTTCAAGCGCTGCCTGGTGCCCCACGCGGCACGTCTGCCGCGCCCTCCGGAGCTTCAGATCCTCTCCGCTCGAAGCCTGGAAGAGGCCATGGAATTGGCCCTCAGCAGTCGATAGGCCAATCAAGATCGACTCACCCGGTCTCAATGCCAGCTTCTGCGATCATTCTGCAAGCATGGGCCGCGAAGCAATGCTTGACTGGTATTATTGCGTAACCTACACTTCACGTGGGCACAGTGGGGCGCCCAATGGCCGCGCGGGGAGCGGCGTGATCGCGACGTCCGCGACCTCTCCTTCTCTTCGGCTTGTTTAGTCTTGGGGCGCCCGCCGCCCATTGCCCAGCTCACGCGCTTCTTCTTGGTGCCGGATTCTGGGGCCCCGTGTTGGAGAGCGACGTCAGCGCCGCTGAGGAAAGGGAGGGAAGCAGGGTATATGACTCAGGTTCAAACAAAACCCCTCGGTATCACGGAAACCGTCCTTAGAGACAGCCACCAGTCGCTCCTGGCCACGCGTATGAAGATCGACGACATGATCCCGGCCATGGAGATGCTGGACGAAGTCGGCTACTGGTCCCTGGAGGTGTGGGGAGGGGCAACCTTCGATACCTGCATGCGCTTCCTGAACGAGGATCCGTGGGAGAGACTTCGGACGATGCGAAAGCGGATGCCGAAGACCAGGCTCCAGATGCTGCTTCGGGGCCAGAACATAGTCGGTTACCGCCACTATGCCGACGATATCGTGGAGAGGTTCGTCGGGAAGTCCCGGGAGAACGGAATGGACGTGTTCCGGATCTTCGATGCCTTCAACGACATCCGCAACATGGAACCCGCCATAAGGGCCGTGAAGAAGGTGGGCGGCCACGTTCAGGCCACCGTCTGCTACACCATCAGCCCGGTTCACACCAATGACGGCTTTGTGCAGATGGCCAAGGAGTTGCTGGAGATAGGTGCAGACTCTATCTGCATCAAGGATATGGCAGGTCTCATCTCCCCGTGCGATTCTTTCGAGCTGGTCTCCAGGCTGAAGGCCGACACCGACGTGCCGATCTCCATGCACTGCCACTACACCAGCGGCATGGCCTCCATGGCCTATTTCAAGGCGGCAGAGGCGGGGATCGACATGGTGGACTGCGCCATATCCAGTATGTCCCTCGGCACTTCTCAACCGCCGACGGAGACCATGGTAGCCGCTCTTGCCTGTACCGATCGGGCAACAGGGCTGGATATCTCCAAGCTCTCAGCCATCGGCAAGTACTTCGCCAAGGTTCGGAAGAACTATGCCCACCTGGAGATGAACTCCCACGGTGTGGATACCGATGTGCTGCAGTTCCAGATCCCCGGTGGGATGATCTCCAATCTGGTCAACCAGCTGCGCGAGCAGGGCGCTGAGGACAAACTGCCCGACGTTCTGGCCGAGGTGCCGAGGGTTCGGGCGGATCTCGGCTTCCCACCGCTTGTGACTCCGTCCAGCCAGATCGTGGGTACCCAGGCAGTGCTCAACGTGTTGCTGGGAGAGCGCTACAAGATGGTTCCCAAAGAGGCCAAAAACGTCGTTAAAGGGATGTACGGCCGCACCCCCGCGCCGATCGATCCGGACGTCAAGAAGCTGGTTCTCGGCGACGAGGAGGCCATAACCTGCCGGCCGGCCGATCTTCTGGAGCCGGAGTTCGAGAAGGCGAAGGCGGAGATCGGCGATCTGGCGAAGAGTGATGAAGACGTGCTCTCCTACGTGCTCTTCCCGCAGGTGGCCAAGGAGTTCCTTCCAAACCGCGGTAAGAAGGACGAGGCTCTCACTGCTGATCAGTTGGCGGCGATAGCGGCGGTGGCTCAGCGGATCTATCTAGCGAAGGATGCCCCGGGGCCGGTGGCGGCTGCCGCGGCTCCCTCTGCTGCGCCTGCGCCTGCTGCCGCGCCTGCACTTGCGCCTGCTGCTGCGGCGGTGCCTGCCGCAGCCGTTCCATCCGGTGGCGAGCCTGTATCGGCCCCATTGCCGGGCAAGATCCTGTCGGTTGCGGTGAAGGTTGGAGACTCGGTCCGCGCGGGCGACGAGCTGTGCGTCATCGAAGCCATGAAGATGGGTAACAGCATCAAGGCCCAGCGCGCTGGCACCGTCACTGGCGTGGAGGTCTCCGCGGGAGATGCGGTCGCTTTCGGCGCAACACTAGTGTTCCTGGGTTAGCCAGGTGGCCTGT
>Ga0209014_10000149_pt1 | contig 37302 bp, 32 predicted proteins | sample BarGraNGADG00212_FD_184491 | JGI IMG/M metagenome (GOLD analysis project Ga0209014, IMG submission 184491) | Arctic peat soil microbial communities from Barrow, Alaska - Barrow Graham LP Ref core NGADG0002-212 (SPAdes) (version 2) | ecosystem: Environmental > Terrestrial > Soil > Wetlands >...
ACTACGCAAAGGCCAGAGGCGCGGTGAAGGTCATTCCGCTGGCGGTCAGTGGTGCGTTCCATAGCAGCCTGATGAAGCCTGCCGCCGATGGGATGGTCCATCCGCTGGCGATTTCGCTCGTAATGGACCCGGTCGTGCCGGTGATCGCAAACTGCACCGCCATCCCGATTCATGACCAGACCGCGGTTCGGAATGAACTGGTGGACCAGGTGTTCCGCCCGGTGCAGTGGAGCAAGACGGTTGACTACCTTGGGGCCCAGGGCGTTGAGACGTTCATCGAATTCGGCCCTGGCCGGGTGCTGACCGGCATCATCAAGCGCATGCTGCGCAAAGCGAACTGCATCAACGTAAACGACGCGAAAACGGTCCGCGTCGAACTCTAACTCTGAGTTTCGAGAGGGTAGGCGTGGGAGACCTCGATGGCAGAGGGGCGCTCGTTACGGGCGGCTCGCGTGGGATCGGTCGGGCAATTTGCATGGAGCTGGGACGGCACGGCGCAAAGGTCGCCGTGAACTACCAGACCAACGAAGCGATGGCTGAACAGGTCGCGGCGGAGATCGTTGCCGCCGGAGGCGAGGCCTTCGCGGTTGGTGGCGATGTCGCCGACCCGGCAGCGGCCGCAGCGATTGTGAAGCAAACGGTCGACCGCTTTGGTTCGCTCGACATCCTCGTCAACAATGCTGGCATCACCCGTGACGGCCTGCTGATGCGGATGTCGGAGGCCGACTGGGACGACGTCCAGAACACCAACCTGCGGGGGACGTTCCTGGTGACCAAAGCCGCCATGCGCCCGATGCTCCGGGCGAAGAATGGGCGGATCATCAACATCGCCAGCGTTGTCGGGGTCATGGGCAATGCCGGACAGGCGAACTACGCCGCGGCCAAGGCCGGGATGATCGGCTTCACCCGCGCCGTGGCGCGAGAAGTCGCCTCGCGGGGAATCACGGTAAATGCGATTGCACCGGGGTTCATCCAGACCGACATCACGGCCGCGATGACCGGGGCACAGGTGGCCGCGGTCATGGGACAGGTACCCCTGGGCCGGATCGCCAATCCCGAGGACGTGGCACCCCTGGTTGCGTTCCTGGCGGGTGACGGCGCGAACTACATCACCGGTCAGTGCATCCATGTCGATGGCGGCATGGTGATGGCGTGACGGATAGCGTCATGCGCCGGGTACGGTTCCTCGTCATCGAGGCTCTGTATGAATCAGAAACATCGGACCACGACGCGGAGGCGGCCTTCAACCGGCGCCTTGAAGAGAGTTTGGACGAAGACCCGGAGGTCACCGCGCCTGGCCCAAGCGGGTTCGGAAGAGGGACTTTGCGAGCGGTTTCCCGGCGCAAGGCCGAATTGGACGAGATTATCCAGGAAGCAGCCACGCAATACCCGGTAGACACGCTTGCCGTCGTTGACCGGAACATTCTTCGGCTTGCAATATGTGAGCTGCTCTCGGACGGCTCCGCGCCGGTCGGAGCAGTAGTGAATGAAGCTGTCGAGCTCGCCCACCGTTATGGAGGGGCAAGTTCGCCGGCATTCGTAAATGGTGTACTGAGAACCGTGAGTGCGCGGATCCGGAGTGGTGCTTCGGACGAGAAGCAATCCGGGTCTGGGGACTCTCAAAACCCGCAACAGCAGGAGACCTAGCCCATGCCTACAGTGTTCGAACGTGTCCGCGCGATTGTCGTTGAGCAGCTCGGAGTCGAGGAGGACGAGGTGCTGCCAAATGCGTCATTCGCCGAAGACCTCAATGCTGACTCGCTTGACCTCGTTGAGCTCATCATGTCGCTCGAAGAGGAGTTCTCCCAGGACACCCAGCTCGAGATCAGCGACGAAGACGCTGAAAAGATCGCCACGGTGCAGGACGCCGTAGACTATTTGAAGGACCACGGCATCGAGGACAAGTAGGCTGCCCTCCTGGCCGAAGGTACTTGAGCCGGTCCGGGGGAGGTTGCTGTGGAATTCCTGGGTGTAGGTTATCAGGAACTCCTCGTCATCCTCGTTCTCCTGCTCGTCGTGGTCGGACCGGAGCGGCTGCCGAACGTCGCCTACCAGATCGGCCGGGCCGTGCGCCAGGCGCAGCGCTACGCGAGGGCGGTCCGCGAAGAGTTCAGTGATGAGATCGGCTATCTCGAAGAGCAGTACCGGACTGTAAAGGGCGAGATCGACACGACCAGTGAGTCGATCCGCAAGAGTGGCGCAGCATTCGATTCGGAAATGCGCAGTTCATTCCCAAAGTCGGCTCAGATACCTCCGCTGATGCCGCAGTTGCCCGACGCCAAGAGTGAAGCGGCCACGCCCACCCCGTCCACCGAAGGGGCCGCCAGCGGCGCCACACCTCCCGTTGACACGCCCAAGACGGCGGAAGCCGCGCCGCCAAACCCGCCGCTGGTGTTCTGATCCAGGTGGACGCGACAGCGAACGAGCCTACTAAAGCAAAGCCTGGCTACAAGGGCGGGCCAGAAATGACGCTGATCGAGCATCTGCTCGAACTGCGGAACCGGGTCATCGTCTGCGCGATCGCTCTCATCATCGGAACGCTGGCTTCTTTTCTCTTCTGGGAGACGATTCTCGGATGGCTGCTCGCACCCGCGCGCGCCCAGATTCCCGACTTCAGGGTGTCCAGCTTCGCCCCCATCGACCGGATCACCGCAATGTTCAAGATCGGCGTCTACGGCGGACTGACCCTGAGCTCACCCATCATCATCTATGAGGTGCTCGCGTATATCGTGCCGGGGCTAACCCCCAACGAACGCCGGATGCTCGCCCCGGGGATGATCGGCGTGGTCCTGTTCATGCTGACAGGCATGGCATTCGCGTACTTCATCATCCTGCCGGCCTCGCTCGGATTCCTCCTTTCGGTTGGCCAGAACGAGATCCAGAACGTCACCGGTGTTAAGCAATACATGGATTTCGTCACCCAGATCGTTTTCTGGGTGGGGATCGCCTTCGAGATGCCGATCGCGATTGCGCTGGCAGCGCGGCTGGGGCTGATCCGGGCAAAGCAACTCCTCGTCTTCTGGCGCTATGCGGTGGTCCTGGTGTTCATCGTGGCCGCAGTCATCACGCCGACGCCCGACCCCTTCAACCAGGCACTGGTTGGCGGGCCGCTCCTGCTCCTCTATTTCATCGGCGTGTTCTTTGCGTGGATCGTCCAGAAGCCGCGCCCGAAGGCGGAATCGCAGGAATGACGTACAACACGGCGTCCGCCAGGACCATGACAGCCACCGGGATCGCCGGAGGCTTCTTCAGCGGCCTGACCGGCGTCGGTGGCGGCGCCATCATGGTCCCGTTGATGACCGGGGTGCTGAAGATGCGACAGCACACGGCACACGGCACATCGCTCGTAATCATCGTGTTCGCGGCCGGCGCCAGTGCACTCACCTACATAGCACAGGGCAACATGGACTGGACGCTGGTCGCGCTACTCCTCCCCGGCTCGCTCGCGGGAGTCTACGCGGGCGCGCGCCTTGTCCAGCACCTCCCGGCGATGCGTTTGCGGCAGTTCTTTGGCCTGTTCGTCCTGGTCGTCGGCCTCCGTCTGCTCGCGTTCCACGACTTCAACCCCCTGTTGTCGGTCACCGGGATTCGCGAGGCGTTGGCGGGTACGACGATCGGGCTCGCGGGCGGGCTCCTCTCGGGATCGCTCGGGGTCGGGGGCGGCGCGATCTTCGTGCCATCACTGGTACTCGTCCTCGGAACCGGGCAACACGAGGCCCAGGGGGCATCGCTGGCGGTTATCGTCGTAACAGCCATGCTGGGTTCATGGACGCACCATCGCCACGGCTCACTCGACTTCAAAGCCGTGCGGTGGATCGCGCCGGCCGCCGTCCCTGCCGGAGTGGCCGGCGCCTTTGTCGCAACGCGAATGAGCGGCCTCGCGCTGGAACAGACATTCGCGGTCGTCGCCATCGGAGTCGGCCTGCAGATGCTCTGGACTGCCACGCGCAATCTGCGCGGCGCAGTGCTCCCGGGCGCCGCCTCGACGATCGAGGCGGATCTGCCATGACGAATGCTGAGCGCTTCGAAACGCTATGCGAGAGTGTCCGCGGATGCATGCTTTGCCCGCTCGCGAAGACGCGAAACAGGGCGGTCCCCGGAGAGGGCCCGATTGACGCTGAGATAATGTTCATCGGCGAAGCGCCAGGAATGAACGAAGATAAGCAGGGAAGGCCCTTCGTCGGAGCGGCGGGCCAATTCCTGGAGGAATTGCTCGGAGCAGCAGGGTTGAAGCGAGACGAGGTTTACATCTGCAACGTCTTGAAGTGCCGGCCCCCGGGCAACCGCGACCCGCTCCCCACAGAAATCGAAACCTGCCGCGCCTACCTCGACGAACAAATCGACATGGTAGACCCGCTGGTGATCGTGACGCTGGGCCGGTTTTCGATGGCGCGCTACTTCCCGGGCCAGACGATTTCGCGTATCCACGGCCGCCCAAAGGAGAGCGGGGGCTGTTTCTACGTACCGATGTTCCATCCCGCCGCCGCACTCCACCAGCAGAGCCTCCGGGACACGATCATCGAGGACTTCCGGAGACTGCCTGAGATTGTTGAACGAGCCCGCGGCGCGCGACACCCACTCCCAACGCCGGTGACAACACCGGAGCCGGAACGTCCACAAGCCACACAGATGCATCTGTTCGAGTAGAGGAATTCATGCCAGGTACACCACTTCGAGTGATCCCACTGGGCGGTCTCGGGGAGATCGGCCGCAATATGATGCTGTTCGAGTACGGCGAAGACATCATCGTCATCGACGTCGGACTGATGTTCCCGGAAGAGGAGATGCTCGGGGTCGACCTCGTGATCCCCGATTTCGCTTATCTCCGGGACAAGGCAGCGAACATCCGCGGCATCTTCCTGACGCACGGCCACGAGGATCATGTCGGCGCGTTGCCCTACTTCCTGCGCGAGTTCAAAGCGCCGGTTTATAGCACGCGACTCACCGACGGGCTGGTGAAGGTGAAGCTCAAGGAGCACCGGCTCCTCCAGGACACGGCATTGCACGTGGTGGAGACCGGGGAAGTCATCCAGGCGGGTGTGTTCTCCGTCGAGTTCTTCCCGGTGGCGCACAGCATCCCGGACGCCTGCGGCCTGATTATCCGAACCCCACTGGGACCGGTCGTCCACACGGGTGACTTCAAACTCGACCACACCCCCGTCATGGACCAGCACACCGACCTCATTCGGCTGGCCCAGGTTGGAGCCGAAGGCTGCCTCCTCTTGCTGGCCGACTCGACCTACGCGGAGGTTGAGGGATATACGCCGAGCGAGCAGCTCGTAGGCGACGCGCTGAGAACGATCCTGGTGAATGCCACCGGTCGAGTGATCGTCGCAACCTTCGCATCGCTCATTGCCCGGGTCCAGCAGGTGGTGGACGCAGCCGTGTTCACCGGGCGCAAGGTCTTCGTGACCGGGCGGTCGATGATCGACAACGTGGCGATGGCGCGCCAGCTCGGCTACCTGAACGCACCCGACGGGGTAATCATCGGTGTCGAGGAAATGCGAAACACGCCTTCCTCGAAGCTCGTGATCGTGACAACCGGCAGCCAGGGCGAGCCAACCAGCGCGTTGACGCGCATGGCAAACGGCGACCACCGGCACGTGGCGATCGCGAAGGGCGACACGATCGTTCTCTCGGCAAACCCGATTCCCGGCAACGAGCAGGCCGTCTACAGGAACGTAGACAACCTCTTCCGCCTTGGCGCCGAGGTCCTCTACAACCGGATCTCCAATATTCACGTGCGCGGCCACGCCAGTCGCGAGGAGTTGAAGATCATCCAGGGGCTGGTCCAGCCCGAGTACTTCGTGCCAATCCACGGCGAATACCGGCATCTCGTGGTGCACGCCAGGCTCGCCGAATCGGTCGGCGTTCCCGAAGGGAACGCCTTCATCATGACGGACGGCGACGTCCTGGAGATTGACGAGGAGTCGGCGAAAGTCGAGGAGCGCGTTCCCGCCAGTTATGTCTATATCGACGGCCTGGGTATCGGCGATGTGGACCAGTACATCCTCAGGGATCGTGCCCATCTTTCAACGGATGGCGTGGTCGTCGTGCTGGTGGCGGTCGACAAGCAAACCGGGAAGCTGACCCGCGCACCCGAGCTGCTGACGCGAGGATTCATCGACGTTGCCGAGCAGGAGGCGCTGCTCGAACGCGCGAAAGATGTGGCGGCCCGGGCGCTGGCCGGTGATGAACATTATGCGGAGTTCAGCGACATCAATAACAGAATCAGGGACGCTGTCAGCAAGTTCCTGTACGATGAGACACGTCGGCGTCCGATGGTGCTGACGGTAGCTGTTGAGGTCTAGTCGAGCAGACCTCGAGTCTCGTCCGGGCGATGGCCAGCGGGGTGCCTCGGCCGGCAAGCGAAGGAGTGGTGCCATGACGGCACGCACACGTCCGCGTCCCCGCACCCAGCCTTCCCGTAAGGCGCGCCGCCACCGCACGAGTCTCCTCGACCCGACGATCCTGACGAAGCCCGAAGTCGTGGGCTTCGCGTTCGCCGTCGCCGCCGTGGTCGGCATCCTCTTCATGGTCGACGTCCCGGCAGTGCTCGCGGACATCCGCGACTGGCTACTGCAAACCCTCGGACTCGGACTGGTTGTCATCGCCGTGCTGTCCCTGCTGGGCGGCTACGCGGTTTCTCGAGGGATGTACCTCCAGGGCCAGGTCTTTGTTCGTAAGGCTGCGGGAGCGGTCGCCGCGGGGCTCTTCGCCTGGGGGGCCTTCGGCCTCAATCATGCCGATTGGACGCTCGGGGCCGTCGCCTTCCAGCAGGCGAGCCTCGGCGGCGACATCGGCAACGCGATTACGGCGGGCATGCTCGGGAAGATGGCGTGGCTGAGCCTGTTCGTCATCTCCGCCGCACTGCTGGCGCCGGGGCTGACGAGGGCATTCGCCGTGAATGCTCCGCGCTGGGTGCAACATGCGTGGGAAGAGCGCTGGTTCCACAACGCCGCCTCGATGGTCCGGCGAGTCGTTACGTTCCCGTTCCGGCACCAGAAAGCCCTGGCACAGGATGAGCCGGCGCCTATCGGCGGAACGCTCCGACGAAAGCTGAAAGCAGCTGTGCCAGAAGCGACAGACTCCCAACCAGTGATATACCGACCGTCCGCTGCACCGGGCACTGCAGCACTTGAGGCGGCCGTCACCCGCCCGGCAGTTGTCGAGCCGGCCATCGAAACGCCCGCGCCGGTCGAAGAAGAACCGCAGCAGCCGCAACAGCTCGGACTTGCTTTGGGGGGACACAGTGGCTGGCACCTCCCGGCGATGGAGCTCCTCCACGCGCCCCAGGTCAGTACAAACCGCAAGTACGACAACGCCGCCCGGGCACAGTTGATCGTCGATACACTGGCCAGCTTCGGCGTGGACGCGACAGTAGTCGAAATCAACGAAGGGCCAACGGTCACGCAGTTCGGAGTCGAGCCGGGCTGGGAAGTCCGCTACCGGGACATCGCTCTCAAGGATGAGACCGGCAAGACGCTACTGGGCCCGGATGGGCGTCCGCGGACTGAACACGTCGAGGTCGGACGGACCCGCGTGCGCGTGAACAAGATCACAGCGTTGCAGAACGACCTTGCGCTGGCGCTGGCCGCGCCCAGCCTCCGCATCGAGGCTCCGGTCCCCGGCAGGGCCATCGTCGGCCTCGAAGTGCCGAACGACAGCGCCACGGTTGTGACGCTGCGACACGTTATGGAGACCAAAGAGTTCGCCGACCTCGCGAAGAAGTCGAAGCTCGCCGTCGCGCTGGGCAAGGGCGTCTCGGGTGTCCCCGTTGTCGCCGACCTAGCGAAGATGCCCCACCTCCTGATCGCCGGGGCCACCGGCAGCGGCAAGAGCGTCTGCATGAACGCGATCATCGGCGGAATCATGATGAACGCGACGCCCGAAGAGGTGCGGTTCATCATGATCGACCCCAAGCGGGTCGAGCTGACGCCGTACAGCCACATCCCCTTCATGGCATTCAGCGAAGTCATCGTCGACATGGACAAGGTCGTTGGGACGTTGCAGGCAGTCGTGTCGGAGATGGAAGCGCGCTACAAGAAGTTCGCGGCCGTGGCAGTTCGAAATATCGAGGCCTACAACCGCCATCCGCGGGTCCTGAAGAAGGTCCCTTACTGGGTCGTCATCGTCGACGAACTTGCGGACCTCATGATGGCGGCGCCGTTCGAAGTCGAGAAGCTGCTCTGCCGCCTGGCCCAGCTGGCGCGCGCAACCGGCATCCACCTGGTAGTGGCGACCCAGCGCCCATCAGTCGATGTGGTGACCGGCCTGATCAAGGCCAACTTCCCCACGCGAATCGCCTTCGCTGTGACCTCGATGACCGACTCACGAACGATCCTGGACATGGGTGGCGCCGAGAAGCTGCTCGGACGCGGCGACATGCTCTACATGCCAACCGACGTGGCCAAGCCCATCCGCATCCAGGGTGTCTACGTCTCCGACCCCGAGATCGAGCGGCTGGTAGCGTTCTGGACGGATGAGCGGTTCAGCGAGATCGCGCCGGAGAAGGCTGACAACCTCCTGGAGGAGGCGCTCATCGCGCAGAACGGTAACGGGGACATCGACGTCGATCCGGGCGACCCGTTGTACGAAAAAGCAAAGCAGCTAACCGGGGAACATCAGCGGATTTCCCCCTCGCTGTTTCAACGGCGGCTCAAGGTGGGCTACGTGAAGGCCCAGCGCATCGTCGAAATGCTCGAGGCTGAAGGGCTCGTGGGACCACGCGAGGACGGCGAATCGCGGCGGGTACTGACCGCGAGCGGCAGTGGTGAAGACTGATTGGTACACTACGAGTCGTGAGATCTCTGCGAGAACTTCTGCGCCTGAGTGAGGCCGACGATCAGATCGAGGCCGAGCCTCGGCACGAGCAGTGCCTGTCCTGCAACGCCGACCTGGAAGGGTCGCGTTCTTACGAACGGTACCGCGTCTGCCACTCCTGCGGCTTCCACTTCCACCTGAGCGCTCGCGAGCGCATCGCGACCCTGCTCGACGCGGGCACGTTTCACGAGGATGACCGCAGCGTCACCTCTATCGACCCGATCTCATTCTCCGGACGCCAGTCCTACCGCTCGCGCGTCATCAACGCCCAGCGCCGGACGGGGCTGGCAGAATCCGCGCTGACCGGGACCGGGATGCTGTTCGGCCGCGACGTCGTGATCGCGGTCATCGACTTCTCCTTCCTTGGCGGGTCCATCGGGGTCGTCGCTGGCGAACGGCTCGCGCGAGCGTTCGAGAAGGCGGCCGCGCGGCGAGTGCCACTGATTACTATTGCGTCGACCTCGGGGACTCGCATGCAGGAAGGACTTCTCGCGCTGATGCAGATCCCGCGGATCCTGGCTGCGGCGCGTCGGTATGAAGCTACGGGGCTGCCGCATGTCGCGGTCCTCACCGACCCAACGACTGGCTCCGGTTATGCCGGCTTCGTAAACATGGCGGACTTCGTTATCGCCGAGCCGGACGCGCTGGTGGGGTATGCCGCCCTCAGAGTGCTGCAGGAGGCCGAGAACGGGGTGCCCGCCGGCTCACACACCTCAGAAGCTCACCTGGCTCACGGACTGATTGATGCGATCGTTCCACGCCATCAGCTGCGGGACTCCGTCGGGCTGCTCCTCGACATGCTGCTGAACGACTACCGCCTGAGCGGGCCACCAGACCACGGTGACGGGCGCGCCGTGCACACCCAGCGCGGCGCCTGGCAGCAGGTTCAGATTTCCCGCCACCAGATGCGCCCGACGGCAATGGACCTCATAGGGCGAATGACCTCCAACTTCGTAGCGATCCACGGTGACCGCCAGGGAACCGATGACCCCTCCGTCGCAGCCGGGTTCGCCACGCTCGGCGGCGAGGCCGTCGTGCTCATCGGACAGGTGCGACCACACGAGAAGACCAACGGCGACGGCTGGATCGGGCCGGGCGGCTTCCGGAAAGCAACCCGGGCGATGCGACTGGCGGCGAAGCTTCGCTTGCCCCTCGTCACCCTGATCGATACCGCCGGGGCACACCCGGGAGTGGAGAGCGAGGAAGCGGGCCTCGGGCACGCAATTGCCGAATGCATGGCGACTATGCTCGACCTGCCGGTGCCCACCATCGCGGTCATCACGGGCGAGGGCAGTTCCGAAGGCGCACTCGCGATGGCTGTGGCGGACCGGGTTCTGATGCTCGACAACGCCGTCTACGAAGTCATTCGTCCCGAAGATGCCGCGAAGATGCTGTTCCAGGACACGGGAGAGACGGCCGAACGCCTGCGGATCACCTCCCACGACTGCCTGAAGATGGGGATTATCGACGGGACGGTTCCCGAGCCTGGCGACGGGGCCCACACGAACCATGAAGAAGCGGCCCTTCTCCTTCGCCGCAGCATCCGGCGTGAATTGATACGGCTTCAGCGCATGCGCCCAAAGACGAGGCTGGAACACCGGTACGAGCGTTACCGCGAGATCGGTTCCACGCGATCATGGGTGCGAGGAACGCTCGAGCGACGGCTCGCGCACCTCTTCGACCGGATCGGTGGCGCCACCAGCCGCGTGCGGGGGCGTTCGTCGTACTTACGCCGCCGGGTAGAATTCGGCGACCATCCCGACATCCCGCTCTAACGTGTACCGAACCAGTTCAGAACTGGCCCGGGCCTTCTGTAGCAGCCTTTCCAGGAGAACAGGGTGGACCCGCAGCAACTCCTGCTGATCCCGCTCGGCGTCATGGTCGGCACGTTTGGGACCCTCGTCGGAGCGGGCGGCGGCTTCATTCTGGTCCCAGTGCTGCTCCTGCTCTACCCGCACGCGAGGCCGGACACAATCACGGCGATGTCGCTGTTCGTCGTTTGGGCGAACGCTTCATCGGGGAGCATCGCTTACGCCCGCCAGGGACGGATCGACTACCGGAGCGGTGGATGGTTTGCACTGGCGACACTTCCGGGGGCGATCGGTGGCGCCATCGTCGTGGGCTACATCCCGGTCCGCGGGTTCGACGCGATGTTTGCGCTGGCCCTTATCGTGATCGGAATCTTCCTCATGTTTCGGTCGCAGATAACTGCCATCCAGGCCCCCCCGGAGGGATGGGGCGTTGTCAGACGGCAGATTACCGACCGGCAGGGGAATACCTTCGCCTACGCGTTCCCGCTCTGGAAGGGGATCCTCCTCAGCCTTGGCGTGGGCTTCGTAAGCAGCCTTCTGGGCATCGGTGGAGGTATCATCCACGTCCCGGTCATGGCCACGATGCTGCACTTCCCGGTGCACATCGCCACGGCGACGTCGCATTTCGTCCTCGCCTTCATGGCGGGAGAAGGCACGGCCTTCCACTTCTTTGATGGCACGCTGGGCTGGAATATCGCGCTCGGCCGTGCCGCCCTCATTGGCGCGGGAGCAATACCGGGCGCGCAAATCGGTGCGGTACTGTCGCGCCGGCTTCACGGCACAGCGATCATCCGGGCCCTGGCGGCAGCCCTGGTGTTGGTGGGCCTGAGACTCGCCCTGAAGGCAGCCACCGGCTGACCCGAAAACGCCCAAAGGAGGGCCAGGTCAGTGGACGACGGTTTCCAGGTCCCGCAATCGTCGCTGACGGCCCGAGTTAACGAGCACCTCGAGCGCCGAAGTGAGCGACTGGAGTTCCTGGTCGGTCATCGACTCCATCAGACCACTGACATACTCGCGCAGTTCGGTGCGCAGGCTGGCGATGACTTCCATGCCACGGTCTTCGAGCCAGATGCAGATGCCCCGGCGGTCGATCTGTGACACTTCGCGGCGGATGAATCCGCCGCGCTCGAGCCTTTCGAGCAATGCGGAAACCGAAGGACGGGTCACATAAAGGCGATCGGCAAGGTCGGCGTTGCTCATTCCACCATGTTCATGGAGCTGGAACAGCAACCTGAGCTGGGTGACCGTCAGACCTTCACGGTCCCAAATCGCAAGGCGAATGGGATCGAGCAGTGCACTGGTAGCAAAGACGGCACGGACGGCGGGCTGGAGGGCCTCACGTTCCGCGCCGACCTGCGTCGCACTCGATGGTGGCCTTCCTGAACTGGTCAACGACAACTCACGGGGTAGTACGGGATCCACGCGCATTGGCCTCTCCTCGCAGCGAGTGGGGTATGTCTGGAGATATCCTGACAATTATGGCGCTATGGGACAGGACCATTGGGCCCCTGAGAAGCGGTTCTTGTGGGCCTAATGTTTCATCAGTGCGCAGTAATTTATGTTGCGCTGGATCACTCGCGGAAGAACGCACCCACACCGGGCCAGGAGCGGGAATACAGGGGACTGACCAAGGGATCAGGGATCTGAAACAGTGCGCCCCCAACTGTTTGGGTCGATGATCCAGATGGGAACGGCGAGTGTCCCGGCAGGACAGCCGATCCCATGGAGGGCCGCGATGGAAACCACGCACATGAAACGCTGCGCTCGGTGTGGAGTGCCGTATGACTGGCGCAGGTCCACCAGCCGCTCCCTCAAGATGACCTACTGCGGGTCGCTCTGCGAGCGGGCAGACCTCGGTTTTACGATCGAAGCGCTCATCACCAACCCAACCGCTCACTCCGAGGAGCGCCTTGCCGCCTGAATCTGCAACGGAGTGCACGGCGGGCTCGTTTTTAGCCATTTGGCCGAAAATACCCGCCCGTTCGGCGGTTCTCGCGTTAGTTGCTTACGAGCCATCATGATTAGCGAGAGGCGCGTAGGAAAAGACGGCGTAAGCGGCGATTCGCTTCTTTGGCCGTCACCTTCTACGTTGGAAGTACGGTTTCAGAGCAGGCAATGTCGTAAGGCATTGCGGGGGAGGAAAGCACAATGGCAACGTCAATGGGCCCGGGCAACGTCGGGATTAATGCGGATAACATCAAAGTATGCGCCCGTTGTGGACTGCGCTATGACTGGCGGAAGTCGGCGAGTTCGACCCTGAAGATGACCTATTGCGGGTCGCTATGCGAGAAAGCAGATCTCGGGTTCACCATCGACGCACTGATTCACGTTGAGCGCGGCCAGCGGCCAATCGTGAAGCTGCCCGCGACCGATGGTCAGGAGACTGCGGCTCCCGTCGTCTGACAGCCCAAACTCATCAAGAAAACTGCGAGAGGCCCCGCGATGCGGGGCCTCTCTGTTACCTGTGCCGTGGGCTACTTCTCAAGAGGCGTGTCGTCGCGGTTGGCCCACTCACGCATGGAGCCGTCGTAAACACGAACGTCCCTGTACCCGAGGAGGGTGAGGACGAAGGCGGCGTGGGCCGCCCGGATTCCCCCCTGGCAATAGGTGATGGTTGGCCGTTCCCGGCTGATCCCGGCTTCATCGAGGAGCGACTGGATAGAGTCGGCCGGGAGGAACCTGCGCTGATCGTCCTGGGCCACAAAACGCAGCCATTCGAGATGTCGGGCGGACGGGACCCGTCCGGAGCGCCGGTTGCCGCGGTCATTCGTCCCGTCCCATTCGCCGTCGGTGCGGGCATCGAGCACCTGGCAGGCGGGATCGGCGTGCTTCTCCTTCAGGAGGTCGACTGTGGCGTATATGGCTGAGTTGGGGCGGGCGACAAACGCCGATCGGGGCTGAGCCGGCCGGGTGGCGTGAAAAGTGACCGGACGCCCCTCGGTAAGCCAGCGATGCCAGCCCCCGTTCAGGACCTTCGCGCGCGTGTGCCCGTAGTAGTTCAGAACCCACCAGAGGCGGGCGGCGACCAGCGAGTTGTTGTCGTCGTAGGTGACGACAGTTGTCTCGGGGCCGACGCCGAGCTGCGCCATCAGCGCTTCAAACTGTTTCGGGGGCGTAACCAGGACGCCGTGGTCGGAGCCCGCGGGATCGTCTTCCTTGATGTAGAAGTGCACGGGTAGCTGAACCGCCCCCGGGATGTGTGCCCGGCGGTAGGCTTCGAGGACCGCACAATCGATGATCCGAACATCCGGGTCGCCGGCGTGTTCCGCCAGCCAGTCCGGTTCGGCGAGGAGTTCGGGGTGAGCGTAGTCCATGTGACATGGCCTCCTGGGCGGGTGATCTCGGTTCTCTCGTATCCCGAGGAACCGAAATCGACGATAGCACAGGAGGGATGGCCGTTCCCGCCGCGATCGAGGCGGCTCAGTCCATCTTTCGGAAGCTCGGGATGAAGACCGCGACAAGGGCCATTGCGATGACGAGCCAACACGCCATTCCGCCGATGGCGAGCTGTGGGCCGACCCACTCAGCCAGCATGCCGGCGCCGAACGTTCCGAATGCGACGAGGTTGAACTGCATCATCCAGACGGCCATGACCCGGCCGCGGTACTCATCCGCCGAATACGACTGGATGAGTACCTGCCCGAGAGACATGCGCCCGGCGGTGCCGGCGCCGATAAGGAGCATGATCGGCATCGTGACCAGGAAATTCGTCGAAAGCGAGAATGCAATAAGCGCGAAGCCGAGCAGCGTCGCGTACGTCATGAAGAGCTTTCCGCGGCCCATCCCGGACGACGATGCGACGAAGAGCGACCCGACCATGGCACCCACGCCGGATATGCTCATCAGTATCCCCTGCTGGCTCGAGCCCTCGTGCAGGACATCCTTCACAAAGCCGGGGAGCATCATCGAATATGGCATCGACACCGTGACGATGAGGAAGTTCACGGCGATGAGAGTGCGGATCGTCTTGTCGTGGCCGACGTACTTCAGGCCCTCGACGATATCGCGGAGGCCACCGGCCTTCTTCTTCACAACCCCGGCACGGGCATTCTGTTCGCCGTAGGAATACAACGGCTTCTTCGGCAGTCGGAAGGTGAAGGTCACGGCTCCGAAGTAAAGGGCAGAGTTGACGCCGAAGACGGCGGCGGGGCTCGCGAAAGCGAGCATCGCACCGCCAATCCCCGGACCGATGAGCTGCATCAGGTTCTGCGCTGACGTGTTCAGGGCGACCGCGTTCATCAGCTTCTCGCGACCCACGAGGTCGGGGATGATGGACTGCCGCGAAGGCATCATGATCGCGTTGACAGCGCCGATCATGACCGCGCTGGCCAGCAGGTGTTCGAAGCGCAAGACCCCGAAGCCTGCGAGCGAGGAGAGGACTGCCGCGTTCACCATGTTGATGACCTGGGCCGTCTGGATCACCGTCTTCTTGGGCGCGCGGTCCGCCACCACGCCGCCGAGCAGGGAGAAGATCAGTCCCGGAATGGCGTTGGCGAGCGAGACCATGCCAAGGGCTGCGAACGACCCGGTGAGGTCGTACACCAGCACGCCACGCACCAGCATCTGCATCTGCATGGCGCCGAATTGGAGCATGTTGCCGCAGTAGAGCAGCCGGAAGTTGGGATTGCTGAGGGCGCTGAACGTCTGGACGGAGAGACCCCGCCTGCGGCCTGGCGGTATTGCCGGGGCGGTAGCCGGCTCTTCTTCAGGCTCTGGGGGAGTCAGCAGTGCTGTGCCGGCGTTACGCGAACTGTGCAAGCCGGACGGATCCGGGTCGGGGGTCGTCATCATGGGCTTCCCGAGTAAGGTTAATACGAGGTAAATAGGATCCTAAGAACATTCCGTCCTTAAACGCGACCTTTACGTAAACGTTCAACCGGCGGGAGGACTCAGAGATTGCGCAGGAAGTAGTCGATGACCCGGCGCTCCTGGTACTCGAGACCGCGGGCATCGCGCGGCATGTGCCGCTCTTCGGGGTAGATGAGCGTGTCGTACTCTTTGCCCGCGGCCGCAAGGGCGGCCATCAGCCGGGCTGTATGCCGGAAGTGCACGTTCTCATCGACCATGCCGTGGACGATGAGCAGCTTCCCCTCCAACCGATCCACGTGGGCGAGGACCGAGCTCTCCGTGTACCCACCCGGATTCGTCTGGGGAGTGCCCATGTAGCGCTCGGTATACCCGGTGTCATAGCCATCCCAGTGGGTGACGGGAGCACCCGCAACGCCGACCTTGAAGACATCGGGCGCCCGGAGCATGCACATGAGCGTCATGTAGCCGCCGTAGCTCCAGCCATAGATTCCAACCCGCCTCGGGTCGACCAGTCCCCGGTCCACGAGAGCCCGAACGCCGGCGAGCTGGTCCTCCACCTCGACATTCCCTGTAAGTCCCGCAATCGGCGCCTCGAACGCCAGGCCACGCCCCGCGCTGCCGCGGTTGTCCAGTTTCAGAACCGCGTAGCCGTGGCTGGCGAGGTACTGCGCGCGGAGATCGACCGTCAGCGACCACTCATTCGCGACACGCTGGGCATGCGGCCCGCCGTAGACGGACACCACCAGCGGAGCTCCTGCCCCCAGTGGGACCCCTCCGGGTCGGTAGAGTGCGCCGTGGACGACGGTCCCATCGGCCGCCTCACAGGTGAATAGCTCCGGTTCGGGCAGCCCCAGGGCCTCGGCGGAGGCGTCGACGCTCTCGCGGACAACGACGTCACCACCACGTCCATCGAGGCTGCGAAGGGTGACCACGGGCGCATGCGAGAGGCTGCTCTGCACGTCGAGAAAGCGACTGAAATCGGGAGCGAGAATGACTCCATGCCAGCCAGGTGAGGTCGTGATTCGGCGAGGTTTCCCGCCGTCGAGCGAGACACAATACAGGTGCCGTTCGAGGACGCCGTCGCGGGTTCCCGTGAAATAGGCCAGGCGGCGGCGCTCATCTACCGCGTAAAGACCCGTCACGACCCAATCGCCCGAAGTCAGAACCCGGACCGGTTGACCTGATGCATCGTGCAGAACGAGGTGGCGAAACCCGGTCGCCTCAGTTGCGCGCACGAACTCGCGCGATTCAAGGAAACGCGTGTCATGCGACAGATTGATCCAGGGCTCCCCGTACTCCTCCACAAGCACTTTCGCCGCTCCACTGGCATCGAAGAGCAACAGGCTCAGCGTCTTCTGGTCGCGAGAAAGGAGCGTCGCCGTGAGTGAGTTGTCCGGGCGCCAGGCGACGTCCGCGAGGTAGATGTCCTGTTCCGGGCCCAGGTCCATCCAGACAGGGTCACCACCCTCCGCAGCAACGACACCGAGCTGAACCAGCGCGTTCGCCTGTCCGGCAAAGGGATAACGGTGGTTTTCAATGTCCACGGCATTCTTGCCCTGGTGGACAATCGGGTAGACGGGAATGTGACGTTCGTCGACTCGGACGAAAGCAATGCGGGCACCATCGGGACTCCACCAGAAGCCCCTGTCGCGGTCGAGTTCTTCCTGCGCGATGAACTCCGCAAGGCCGTTGGTAATTCCGTCTCGGGCCCCGCTCGTGATCTGATGGGGCGGGCCTCCGGGAACGTCAGCGACGAAGACCTCGCCGTCGCGAACGAAGGCGACTCGGCGCCCGTCCTCGCTCAGTCGGGGATCAATCGCGTTCGCGGTACCCGGGATGTCGACGAAATGACCAGCGCCGAGCTGGACTGACAGGCCTGCCGAGCCAGGCACGAGCAGCACCGGCTCAGCCGAACGATGGGCGACCTGGTAGTCCGTGACACCCAGTTCGCGAAGGCGGGCGCGCTCACGGCGGAGTTCTTCGTCGCGCGAGAGCTGCTGCTCGCTTGTCGATGATGGTGGCGGGCCAGCCATGACTGTGCGTTGGCCCGTTGCGATGTCAAAGCGCCAGAGACTGCGAACGAGCCCACCATCCTCTGCGAAGAGGTAGGTAAGAGCTTTGCCGTCCGGGGTGAAACCGAAATGGGCGGGGCCATCCAGACCGGGCCGCGGATAGTGCGCGACCTGCTCGATCGTCAGGTCATCGTAGGGACGGGTCACTTCGCGTCGGCCTCGCGCCGGAGTTCCTCGATTTCGGCCAGCGCCTTTGGAATCGCCGCCGAGAGTACTTCCGCACCCGCCGGGGTGACCAGCACATCGTCCTCGATGCGGATGCCGCCGAAGTCCAGGAGTGTGTCCACCAGATCCCAGTTCACCACATCGGCATAGACCCGGCGTCGTCCGGGGTCGGTGAGGAGCGCGCCGATGAAGTAGATGCCCGGCTCGATGGTCACGACGTAGCCCGGCTGGAGCGGGAGATCGGCGCGCAACCACTTGAGTCCGAAGCGGTCGCTGCGGTCGCGGCCAGCGAGACATCCCCCGGCGTCGTGAGTCGCGAGCCCGAGCATGTGGCCCAGGCCATGCGGGAAGAAGAGCGCATGCGCATCCCGCTCAACCAGTGCATCCGGGGAACCTCTCAGGATCCCGAGCTGGACAAGCCCATCGGCGACCCTGCGCGCGGCAGCCAGGTGCAGTTCACGGTATTCGACACCCGGGCGGACCGCCACAATTGCCTCCGACTGGACCGCCAGGACGAGTTCATAGAGGTCGCGCTGTACGCCCGAGAATGCGGGACTCACAGGGAACGTGCGAGTGACGTCGGCAGCGTAGCCCGCACGTTCGGCGGCGGCGTCGACCAGGACGAGGTCGCCTGGCCCCAGGACCCGGCCGGAAGGCGCGAAGTGGAGGATCGACGCGTTCGGGCCACTCCCAACTATCGAGCCGTAGGCCGTCCGCTCGCTTCCCGCCCGGAAGAACTCGGCCTCAATCTCGACCTGGAGTTCACGTTCGGTCATTCCCGGTCGAACGAGGCGGATCCCGGCCAGGTGCCCGGGACGGGTCGCATCAACGGCTTCGCGCATGAGGGCCAGCTCGGCGTGATCCTTCGCGCGGCGTGATTCCGAAACCCGGTCGCTGAGGCGTGCGGATAACGCTTCGTCGATCTCCAGTTCGAGCGACGACCAGTTGGTGACGCCGTATTCCGATGAGCGAGCTTCGAGATCATGGTTGCCGATCATCGCGAGTGTTTCGGCGCGATGCGCCTCCAGCCACCGGCCAAAACCCTCGGCCGGGAGAACGCGGTCGAGGCCGGACTGGCGACCTAACTCATCGAGACTCACCCCGTCGCCAACCCAGACGCGCTCCTCTTGCGAGGCGACGGGTGCGAACAGCGTCCACCCCTCGCCCGGATCGAAGGTGAGGATGGTGCCGGGCGCGGCGATCCCCGACAGGTAGTAGTGCTCCGCGTGAGCGTGGAAGTCGTGCGTCTGATCGGTGCCGGCAATCGGAACAGGCAGCCCCGATGGCACAACGACCGCCCCCCGCGACAGCCCCCATGCGCGGACAATGCGGTCGCGGCGAGCAAGAAGGAGTACTTGATCCATCTAACGAGAGTGTAGCGAAGGACTCGACGACGGGCCCGGGTGGCTAGCGATACCGCTCGGAAGCCCGCGCGAGGGATTCCGCGACCTGCACACGAAGTTCCTCGGGCTCGATTACGAGCGCTTCCGGGCCCCAGCTCCGCACCCAGGGGATGAACTCCAGGAGTGCCGGGAGCCGCATCTCCAGCTCTACGCTCCCGTCCGCAAGTAGCTGAAGGCGTTGCGATGGGTGCCAGGTCGTTTCCTCGATGCGGGATGCAACTGCGGGGGAGAACACGACTTTGACGTCGTAATGCTCATCGCCGTCGGCGAAGACGACTCCCCAGCTATCCGCGAGCTTCTTTAGGATCTCGACGACATCGTTCGCGACGAAATGACGGCCGGTGCCCTCGACCTGCTGGATTCGATCAACTTTGAACGTACGAATGCTGCCGTGCTCGTGGCTGTAGCCGATAACGTAGGTGGCGTTGCCCAGGGCCGACGGCTCAAGAAGGTACGCGTCGAAGTCCGTCTGGCGGATCTCGCCTCCCGAACTCTGAGAACGGTACCGAATCGTCACTGTCATGCTATCCGCCCAGGCCTCCGTGAGGCGTCGCAGGATCTCCTGGCGGTCTTTGTTGGGCGGGCGGCGCCGGAGTTGGTCGGCGGTGGCCTGCACCTGGCGCCCGACGGGGTCCGGAAGGGCCTCGGCGATCTTTTCGAGGGCAGAGATCCCGTCCAGGTCGCGCTCATCGGCATAGCGGTAGAAGAGGCGGGCAGCGAGAAGGAGGGCCCGGGCTTCTTGCAGCGTGAGCCGGACGGGACCGAGGGGCGCGGAACCCGGCATCAACCGGTAGCGACGGCCGGGCACGTCCTCGAGCGGCAAATTGTTGTCGATCTGGAGGTGGGCCAGGTCGCGCTGAATGGTGCGCGGGCTGTAACCAGTCTTGTCCGCAATCTCGCGGACAGAGAGGCCACCCGGATAGCGCCGGAAGAGGCGATCAATTTCAAATAGCCGGGTGGCCCGGCGAGTCTGCTCGCTCATATCCGCCCCGTACTTTCCGTTCGGTAGACCGGCGTAGTTTAGGAGAAACCGCGACCAATTTTGGGCTCGTTTCGCGACAATCGCTGTCGTATTGGGCAAATAAGGGAAAACTTCTACGACAGCGCGATAGGCGAAGCTCGTTTAGGATGATCCGAATGGCAAAAGGATGGGAATTCGGAGGCCTTATCCACGTCGCGGCCGAGGCGATCGGCGAGCCCGGACAACGCCGCTTCCGCCTCCGGGCGATGAACGCATCCGGCGACACGGCAGCGATCTGGCTGGAGAAGGAACAACTATCGGCGCTCGGTGAGGCCATCGGTAAAGTCCTCCAGGATGAGGACTACCGCTATTCCCCGGTGCCGCTCGACGACCAGGAGCCCGCTCCCGTGTTCCCGCTGTCGGCGGCCGCGGACTTCCGGGCAGCCCAGCTCTCTCTTGGCACGAACTCGGCTGAGAAGCGGCTGGTCCTGATCGCCACGGAGTCGGCAGATGCCAGCGATCCCGGCGAGGTCGTCTCCATGCAGATCGACTTCCGGCGCAGTTACGAACTCCGCCGCCAGATCACCGACGTTGTCGCCGCTGGCCGGAAGCCCTGCCCATTGTGCGGCGGGCCGATGGATCCATCAGGGCACGTATGCGTGCGATCCAATGGACACCAGCCTCACTGAACAGGTCTACCCGGCACTGCTCTCAACCGCCCGGCGTAGCTGAAGGCGCCTGCGTGGCATGGGGAGGCGTCGCCGTCGCGGGCGGTAACTGGGTTGACGTCGCCGATGGGTGCGCCGTCGCGGACGGAGGAACCGTAGCCGTCACCGACGGATGCGGAGTCGCGCCAGCTGGCGGAGTAGTCGTCCCCGCGGGCACAGCCGTTTCGGTAGCCGCTGGTGTTTCCTCATCGAATCCCGGCCCAACGGCCGACCCGGGCGGTATGTAGGAGGGAAGGGGCGGCAGCCCCTCCGCAGTCGGGGTGATAACGACGCTACTGTCGGGGCCGACCGCTTCGATGAAGATCGGCCCGCGGTTGAAGGCCACCTCTGTACCCGACAGGTCGTAGAAGCGGGTGCGCCCGGCCCGATCGGCCTTCTGCCAGGTCGCCGTGATTTCCTTGCCATCGAGGAAGATGGTCGCAGTCCCTGAGCCGATCTGGTCGAGGAGGACGTGCCCGGATTCATCGACCACATCCCATGGCACCCGCATGACCACGACATTCGTGAAGCGAAGCTGTTGATTGGTCTGCCCATCGAGGTCCGGCCCCCCGGACTGGAAGCGCAGGTAGGTGTGTGAGGCAGGATCCCACTTCCACTGCTCCATCTGGGACGGGTATAGATCGCCGCTGAAGTCGACCTGGATGCCGCCAGCCGGGGCAGCCCCGGCAGTACCTTCGCCATCTGCCTTGAAGAGCCAGGAAGCGAGCGGCGGCGCCGGGGGCAGGTCGAGCGTCGAAGCCACCTTCCTCAGCGCGTTCGTCCCCGTCACGAGGTTGTGGGGCGCGTAGCGCTGATCATCGCGATAGAAGGCGGCTGACGGCTCGGGGTCGAAGGCATCCATATCGGCGATGCCCCACTCGACGATCTGCCCGGCCGCGTTGGCTTCGCTATCGATGGAAGCGCTACCCGCGTGGGCATAGAGCGCACCCAGCTCATCGGCCCAGATCACGAAGGGCGTCCTGGCCGACCGCACGGGCTCGATGTAGTCAGCCTCCTGGCTCCAGTAGACAGCCATGAACCGGGTGATCCCACCTTCACGAAGGCCTCGTATACGAGGTCCGCCCGGTCCATGCCGCTCTGCGGGTACGCAGCCTCGTTGTTGTCGATCATAACGGCGATCGGACGGAGGTCCTTGCGGGCATTCCACTCGGCCTCCGTCATCCATGCGCCGTCGATGAGCCCGGCGAATCGCACAGGGGTCGGCGCTGCCGTGGGGCTCGATCCGGGAACATCCGTCGGGGAGGGCGTAGCGATGGCCTGGGCTGGCGCGGATGAGGATTTGCCCATCCCGAAGGCAACGAACGCCGCTGACAGCCCAACGATTGGGAGTAGAGCCAGGAACCAGAGGTAGCGGCGGTCGAGCAACCAGGGGGGCACCCGCGGATGCTACGAAGGCAGGTCTCTGGTGGCAATGAACCGGGCCCTTCGCGGCCTCGCCTTTACGGGCACCGAACCCTTCACCCGGTGATAGCGACATCGTTCCATGGAATCGATGGTTGCGAATGGCGAAGCACGACGGCACAGTGACCCAATGAAGCGAATTGGCATCCTGACGAGTGGGGGCGACGGGCCCGGAATGAACGCTGCCATCCGCGCCGCCGTGCGGACGGCAACCGTCCGCGACGTGAGCGTTGTGGGCTACATGGACGGCTACACCGGGCTGATAACCGGTGAGTTCCAGGAACTCTTCGACCGTTCCGTCGGCAACGTCATCCAGAGGGGTGGCACGATCCTCGGAACCTCGCGATGCCCGGAGTTTCTCGACGCCGGGGTCCGTTTTATGGCCGTCCAACAGATGCGAAGGGACGGCGTGGAAGGGCTCGTCATCATCGGGGGCGACGGCAGCTTCCGGGGCGCACTCGCCATCGAAGCCGAACACGGAGTCCCGATCGCGGGTGTACCCGTCACCATCGACAACGACGTCTGGGGAACTGAGGAAACGATCGGGTTCGACACCGCTGTGAACACGGCGGTGATTGCCATCGACCATGTCCGCGATACGAGCGAAGCGACCGGGATGATGTTCTTCGTCGAAGTAATGGGGCGAACCAGCGGAGCGATTGCTCTCCACACGGCCGTTGCGGCCGGTGCGGCCGGAGTACTCGTCCCCGAAGCGCACGAACAGGTCGAAGAACTGGTCGAGCGCCTGAAACGCTCCATCGAACGGGGCAAACGCAGCCATATCATCGTTGTTGCAGAAGGCGACGAAGCCGGCGGCGCTTTCGCGGTGGCCCAGAAGGTGGGCACCATCATGAACCACCCGTACCGGGTCGTGGTGCTGGGACATACGCAGCGCGGCGGCGCACCGACCGCGCGCGATCGGATCATAGCCGGTGTCTCGGGCGCGCTCGCCGCGCGGGCACTCATCGAGGGACGCAGCGGGATCATGATTGGCATCCAGCGGGGGCAGGCAGTCGAAGTGGCCCTGAAGGACGTCGTTACCAACTCGCACCCGAGTCCCGACACATCGCTTCTTTCCCTCGCCCAGGAACTGGCAGGCTAAGCTCGATCGAAAAAGGAGCTGCGGCCATGGCAATGCCCGACGTCGCAACCCCCGCGCCAGGCTTCGAGTTGCGAGACCAGTCCGGGGAGTCTGTTTCGCTGGCTGTCCAGCGGGGGCGCTGGGTGGTGCTCTACTTCTATCCGAAAGACAACACTCCCGGCTGCACGAAGGAAGCCTGCAACTTCCGGGACAACTACGAGGCGATCACCGCGACGGGCGCGGTCGTGCTGGGAGTCAGCGCAGACAGTGGAGCGTCGCACACGAGGTTCGCTCAAAAGTACGAGATCCCCTTCAAGCTCCTCGTCGACGACCAGGACCACGGCGTCGCCCGGGCCTATGGCGCCTGGGGCACCAGGAAGAATTACGGACGTGAGTACGAAGGGATCATCCGCTCAACCTTCGTGATTGACCCGGAGGGGAACATCGCGAAGGTCTGGCCAAAGGTGAAACCCGACCTCCACGGCGAGGAAGTCCTCACCTGGCTGAAGGCGCACGCCACCCGCTGACGCTCCCCAAACCTTGCGACTGAGCCAGCCTCCCGTACTATCGCCGGAGGGGCCGTTCTGCCCCTCGGAGGCGTGATGTCCGAGTGCCGGATGGTCGACCGAGAGCTGAGCTCAACGCGGGGCGGCGTCCTGGAACGCACCCCTGCTCACGCCTTGCCCGGAGATCATGCCCAGTGGCCCCGGGACCGCGTCGTCGACGTGCGCCACACCCTGTTTGAGATCGCACTGGACGTATCGGGGCAGAGCGTAGGCGGCACGGTGACGCACACCGTGATCCCTCTGAATGATGGCCTGAAGCAGGTCACCTTCGACGCGGTCGAGATGCAGATCGAGCGGGTGGCACTGAACGGCGCCTCCGCGAAGCACCGCTACGACGGCGTTCGCCTTTCCGTCGACCTCGGCGGACCGAAGAATCGCGGGGACCGCCTGAACATCGCCATCACCTACCGGGCCACGCCACGCCTGGGCCTGTACTTCATCGCCCCGGATGAGGCCTACCCGGACAAGCCCACCCAGGTGTGGTCGCAGGGACAGGACGAGGACTCGCGGTACTGGTTCCCCTGCTATGACTACCCGAACGAGAAGCAAACAAGCGAGATGATCGCAACCGTGCCGGGTACCTGGTTCGCGCTCTCCAATGGGTATCTCGTCAAAGAGAAGTTGAATAAGGACGGGACCCGCACCTTCCACTGGCTCCAGGACCGGCCCCATTCCAACTACCTGATCACGCTCGCCGCCGCCGAATTCGCGCGGATCGACGGGAGCAGGGACGGGCTGACAATCGACTATTATGTCGAGCCGAAAGACGTCGGGAGCGGCGAAATCACGTTCAAGAACACCCCTGACATGATCGCCCTGTTCGAGAAGATCACCGGTGTGAAGTTCCCGTGGGCCAAGTACAGCCAGGTCGTCGTGCGCGATTTCATCTTCGGGGGGATGGAGAACACCAGCGCGACGACGATGACCGAGAACATCCTCCTCGACCGGAAGGCCACCCGCGACTTCACGAGCGATGACCTGATCTCGCACGAGCTGGCCCACATGTGGTTCGGCGACCTGATGACCTGCCGCGACTGGTCCCACGGGTGGCTCAACGAGAGTTTCGCCACCTACCTGGAGATGCTCTGGGATGAGGAGCGCCACGGGCGCGACGAGTACCTGCAGGGCGTGGCCGTGAACACCGAGCTCTACGTTGGCGAGCGCTACCGACGGCCGATCGTCACGAACATCTACAACGAGCCGATCGACATCTTCGACCGCCACCTCTACGAAAAGGGCTCTGTCGTCCTGCACACGCTGCGAGGCGTGCTTGGTGACGACCAGTTCTTCCGCTCGATCCGACGGTACTGCGCCGACAACCAGGAGCGGAGCGTCATCACGCAGGACCTGGCCACGGCTATCGAGGCTGAGACCGGGCGAAACATGGACTGGTTCTTCGACCAGTGGGTGTACCGCCCCGGGCACCCGGCCTTCGAGGTGACCTGGAGCTGGGATGACGCCGCCAGCCTGGCCACGGTGACCGCAAAGCAGACCCAGAAGACCGACGATGGCACACCCATTTTCCGGGTGCCCCTGACCATCGACTTCCGCACCGGGCGAAAGCGTCCGGTGGCGTTCCAGGTGGAGGTCACCGAGAAAGAGCACACCTTCGTCTTCCCGTTGGCCGAAAAGCCCGACCTCTGCCGGTTCGACCCGTACAACCGCGTCTTGAAAGTGCTCGACTTCGACAAGTCCGTAGCCGAGCTGCGCTTCCAGCTCCAGGACGACGACGACAGCAGCGGACGGGCACTGGCGGCTGCGGGACTGGGGAAGAAGGGCGGCCAGGAGGCCGTGGCGGCGCTCGAGGCGGCCGTCATGCACGACCGGTACTGGGGCGTACAGGCAGCGGCGGCGAAGGCGCTGGGCGCAATCAAGAGCACCCTGGCGCGGGACGCGTTGCTCCGCTGCCTCTCTGTTCGCCAGCCGAAGGCTCGCCGCGCGGTCGTAGCCGCCCTGGGTGAGTTCCGGGGCGAGGAATCGGTCCTGGCGGCGCTGGAACCCCTCGCGAAGCGCGACTACTCCTGGTTTGTCGAAGCCGAAGCGAATCGGAGCATTGGCAAGCTGCGGCTACCGGGCTCGTTCGGCGTGCTTGTCGCGAATATGGATCGGCCGTCGTTCCGGCAGGTCGTCCGCAACGGATGCATCGATGGCCTCGTCGAATTACGCGACGAACGCGGAATCGAGGTCCTGGTCCAGTCGGCGAAGTACGGGAACCCCTTCCAGTCACGTCCGCTGGCGGTCGGCGCCATCGCTCGCCTCGGGGAGTATTTCGAGGGGCGCAAGAAGGAACTTGGAGACGTGCTCGCATCCTTCCTGACCGACAAAGACTTCCGGGTCCGGGTGGCGGCCGCGAACGCCTTCCGCACGCTGAAAGACGCTTCGCAGGTGGACGCGCTCGAACTAATGGCAAAGCGCGAGCTCGACGGACGTGCGATCCGTGCCGCCCGTGAGGTGTCCGGCATCCTGCGGGCAGGCGCGAACACCGACGTGGAGGTCCGCAACCTGCGCGACGAGTTTGAGAAGCTGCGCGACGAGAATGCGAAGCTGCGAGAGCGCCTCGACAGGATCGAAGCCCAGAAGCGGTAGGAGCGCCGCTGGTCCCTGTGAGCCGGTGGGACTCTATACTCTCGGTCGATGCCTGAGCCGTACATCCTCGCCATCGACCAGGGAACAACAAGTTCCCGGGCGCTCGTCGTTGACGCGCGTGGCGCTGTGCTGGGCGTCGGGCAGCACGAGTTCCGGCAGTACTACCCCCGCCCGGGCTGGGTCGAACACAACCCGCTTGAGATCTGGGCGACGACGCACCAGGCGATGGCGGGCGCGCTGGCAGCGGCCGGCCTCGAACCGCGGCGGATCGCCGCAATCGGCGTCACGAACCAGCGGGAAACGATCGTCCTCTGGGACCGCAGAACCGGGACACCGGTCGCGCCGGCGATTGTCTGGCAGGACCGCCGTTCCGCGGAGATCTGCGACCAGGTCAGGGACGCCGGCTTCGAGCCGGGGATTACCGAAGCGACAGGGCTGAAGCTCGACCCCTACTTCTCGGGGACGAAGCTCACCTGGATGCTCCGCGAGAACCCGGAGTTGCGTGCTCGAGCACAGGCGGGAGAACTCGCGGCCGGGACGATCGACTCGTGGATCATCTGGAAGCTCACCAACGGTGCCCGGCACGTCACCGACTACACGAACGCTTGCCGGACCCTGCTGTTCAACATCCACACGGGTCGCTGGGACGACAATCTGTGTGGGCTCCTTGGGATCCCGGCCGCGTTGCTGCCAGAGCCGCAGCCGTCGCAGTCTTCGTTCGGGACGACTGATCCACGAATTTTCGGCGCCGCTGTACCGATTACCGGCGTCGCGGGCGACCAGCAGTCCGCGTTGTTCGGGCAGGCATGCTTCGACGAGGGACAGGCGAAGAACACCTACGGTACTGGCTGTTTCCTCCTGGCGAACGCGGGACCGCAGCCCCCAAAATCGGAGAACAGGCTCCTGGTCTCGATCGGAGCAGGTGCGGGGCCCGCCGGCCCGGAATACGTACTCGAAGGCTCCGTTTTCGTGGCCGGCGCGCTCGTTCAATGGCTGCGGGATGACCTGGGGCTGTTCGGGCGGGGCGATGACATCGCCACCCTGGCAGCATCGGTGCCGGATTCCGATGGAGTAATGATCGTGCCGGCCTTCACGGGACTGGGCGCACCCGACTGGGACCCTTACGCACGCGGAGCAATCCTTGGCCTCACCCGTGGGTCGAGCAAGGCGCATATCGCCCGGGCCGCACTGGACGCGATCGCGCTCTCCAGCGCGGAACTCGTGGGGGCGATGAACCGCGACCTCCCCCGCCCGATCCAGGAACTGCGGGTCGATGGCGGCGGGGCGGGGAACGACCTGATGATGCAGTTGCAGGCCGACTACGCGGGGGTCCCGGTCGTGCGACCGAAGCAGACCGAGACCACGGCGATGGGAGCCGCGTTTCTGGCCGGCCTGGGACGCGGCATCTGGCAGTCCGAGGATGAAGTCGCGAGTCTGTGGCGGGCGGAACGGACCTTCACGCCACGGATGGGCCCGGCGCAGCGCGCCGAGGCTCTGAAAGCCTGGCGCAAGGCTGTTGGACGGACGCTCGGCTGGGCCTCCCCCGGATGAACCTCGCGGAACTGGCCGCCGGACCGGCGCTCGACGTCGTAGTGATTGGCGGCGGGATAAACGGCTGCGCAATCACCGCGGAAGCGGCCCGCAGGGGGCTTCGCGTGGCCCTGTTCGAACAGGACGACTTCGGGTTCGGGACGACCTGGCGGACGACGAAGCTCATCCACGGTGGACTCCGCTACCTCGAACATGGCGACGCGCGGCTGGTGTTCGAATCGCTTCGCGAACGCGCCTGGCTGCTGAAGACGCGCCCGCATCTCGTGCTGCCGCAGCGTTTCGTACTGCCCGTCCTGCCCTGGACGCGCCGCCCGGCCTGGCAGCTCCAGATGGGATTGTCGCTCTATGACCTCCTGGCGATGTACCGCGGCGTGCCCTCCCACCGAAAGCTGTCGGAAGCCCGGCTGCACGAACTTGCGCCAGCGCTGCCGGCCGGGACCCGACGTGGATTCACGTTCTTCGATGCGCGGGCGATCGCGCCCGAGCGACTGGCGGTCGAACTCGCGATGGAAGGGGAGCGCGCGGGCGCCTTTATCCAGAACCACGCGACTGTCCGCCGGATCGAGGTCGCGGATGGGCATGTCAGGTCGGTCGAAGTCGAAGCTTCAGGCGAGCGCTTCACGATTCAGACGAAGGCGGTTGTGAACGCCGCCGGCCCATGGGTCGACGCCGTGAACGCCGTTGCGGAGATGCCCCGGCGGCAACTGCTCGGCGTGACGAAGGGGACCCACATCGTCTTCGAAACAGGCGCTGCCCCTGGGCGCGATGCAGTGTTCTCAACGGCGCGCGCCGACGGCAGGGTGATCTTTGCGGTACCCCAGGGTGACCTGCTGCTTGTCGGCACCACCGACGAGCACTTCTCCGGTAACCCGGGTGACATCCGGCCCACGACGGAAGACATCGACTACCTGCTGGAGGAGGCACAGGCGCTCCTGCCGGGCCTTGACCTCCAGCGCGACCAGATCCGCTACGCGTATGCGGGGGTTAGGCCGCTGCAGAAGGTCGGCGGCGGCCCCGAATCCGCGATCACGCGGCGGCACGCGGTGATTGACCACGGGAAGGACGTCGGGGCGGCGGGATTGTTCAGCGTCATCGGCGGAAAGCTGAGCACGTTCCGGCCGCTGGCGAACGACGTCATGAAGGCGCTCGACGCGCCATCGGTCCATGCGACGCCCCCCGAACCATCCCGAGAGTGGCGGGACGTCCTGGCGGGCAGCGGGCTTCCAGCGAAGGTGATGGCCCACCTGCGCATCTACGGCCCTTCGGTCCGCGCTGTAATCGAAGACAGCAATGGAATCCTCTGTGAACACGCGCACGCGATCGACGGCGAGATACGCCACGCGGTGAGTGAGCATGCCACCTCGCTCTCCGACATCCTCATGCGCCGGACCGGGATAGCCTGGAGTTCGTGCCGGGGGCTGTGCTGCAAAGAACGGACGGCCGAAATCGCGGGAAGCATCCTTGGCTGGGACGAAGCTGAGCGCAGCCGCCAGGTCGCTGCCTTCGAGGCAGATGTGGCGCGGCACCTGCCAACCGCGCAATCATTGGCTGCAGAGCACGACGACGATGGACAGCCCTGAAGCAGCACCTGAAATTCGCGAGGCCGCGGAGACGATCCGCGGCTGCCACCATGCCGTTGCCCTCGTCGGCGCCGGGCTCTCCGCCGAGAGCGGCATACCTACCTATCGCGGGACGGACGGCATCTGGACAAAGTTCGGCGAACCGACCATCGACGGCTGGGAGCTGTTTCGCCGCGACCCCGAGCAATGGTGGCGCGACGCGCTCGACCGGAAGAACCGCCGCAGCGAGTTCTCAACCGCGATCGAGTCAGCCGAGCCGAACGCCGGCCACCTGGCCCTGGCGGAGCTGGAGCGGATGGGGCGCCTGCAGCACATCATCACCCAGAACATCGACAACCTTCACCAGCGGGCCGGGTCCGTTGCTGTGACCGAGATTCACGGGAACCGGACGAAGGCCCGGTGCTTGAGCTGCGGGGAGCGCGTCCCGCTTGAGCAGGTCTCGCTCGACCGGCTGCCACCGCTCTGCGCCAAGTGCGGCGGCATCATGAAAAACGACACCGTGATGTTCGGGGAACCGATCCCGTCCGACGCCCTCCGGCGCTGCCAGGTGCAGGCGAACGCGGCCGACGTGTTCCTCGTGATCGGGACATCAGCGGTGGTCTACCCGGCGGCGGACTTCCCGGTAATCGCCGTGCGCCACGGCGCCACGCTCATCGAGATCAATCCCGAGCGGACACCGCTTTCGGCGCTGGCGAATATCATCATCCGCGGCCCCGCGGGCGAGAGCCTGAAGTGCATCGTCGACCTGCTATCTGCCTGACTCCGGGGCAACGCCCGGGAATCAGCGCAGCTCTGCTACACTCGCCAACATTCAGCCCCGGAGCATCGACGTGACGGCAGCAATCGACTGGGACCGGGCAACCAACGAAGCAACCTCGCTGCTGCGCGAGTACGTGCGCATTGACACCTCGAACCCCCCAGGGAACGAGGAACTGGCCGTGCGCTTCCTGGGTGACATCCTCCGCAACGAAGGAATCGACTTCGAGACGGCGGATTCCGCGCCGGGGCGATCAAACCTCATCGCCCGGATCGGGGGCCAGGGCGCGGGCGTCTGCCTGCTCAATCACACCGACGTCGTCCCCGTCGAGCGGCAGTTCTGGGAAGGCGATCCCTTCTCCGGGGAGCTGCGGGACGGGGTCGTCTGGGGGCGGGGCACCCTGGACATGAAGGGCATGGGCATCATCGAACTGATGACCTTCCTGCTCCTCAAGCGGCAGGGTATCCAGTTGCGAAAGCCGGTCGTCTTCCTCGCCGCCGCCGACGAAGAGGCCGGGAGCGACTACGGCGTCACCTGGATCGCGGACAACCGCCCGGAGTGGCTCGAAGCAGAGGTGGTTATCAACGAAGGCTCCTACGGCCTCGCCCCGACCAGCCCGAAGGAGCGCCCGGTCTTCCAGGTCGCGCCGAGCGAGAAGGTACCGCTCTGGCTCAAACTGACCGTGCGGGGCCGGGCCGGGCACGGGTCGGTACCGCATGGGGACAACTGCGCCGAGCACCTGGTCCAGGCCCTCGGACGGGTCGCCACGTGGCAACGACAAACCCGGATTACGCCGCTCATGCGGGCCCATGCCGAGGGTATGGCCGCGGCGAACCGGATGCCGCCGGCGACAGACAGCGAAATGACGAAAGCGGCAGCACGGTTCCCCGGTTTCCGGGCACGCCTGATGAACACGGTCTCGCTGACGACGATCCACACCGGGATCAAAGTGAATGTGATCCCGGCCGAGGCGACCGCGACGCTGGACTGCCGACTGCTCCCGGACGTCGACGCCGACGCGTTCATGGCCGACTTGAAAGCAGTGATCAACGACGACCGCGTCGTAATCGACGTGATCAACCGCTTCGAAGGTACCGAATCCTCGATGGACACCGAGTTTGTCAGCGTGGTGCGCCAGGTCGTGGCGGAACTCGTCGAAGGCGCGATGGTCGTACCCGAGCTCACGAGCGGGTTCACCGATTCACGGATTTACCGGGTGCGAGGGATCCCGGCCTACGGCTTCGTTCCCTGTCTTGTGAACCCGGGCGAACTCTCCGGCGTACACGGCCACAACGAGCGCATCAGCGTCGAAAATCTCCGGTTGGGGATGCAGATTCTTTACGAAGTGGTTCGAAGGCTCTGTGAGGCCTGAAACGGGCTCTCAGGCCTCCCGGACGGCCTTCTCGAGGGCAGCGGTCGCCTCGGAGTATGAGATCGTGCCGCGCTTGAAGCGCACCGGCTCGCCGATGCTCACCCGGACGCGGGCCCGGGGATGCGGGAGCCACTTGCCTTCGTAGAAGCCGGGCCGCAACACGTCGATTCGCATCGGCAGCACCTGCACGCCAGTTTCCACCGCCAGGAGGCCCGTTCCCGCCTTGAAGGGCTGCATTGGCCCGATCACGGTCAGCTTCCCCTCGGGGAAGATGAGGATGTTCCAGCCCTGTTCCAGCATCTTCGCGACGTACTCGAGGCTCTCGCGGACCCCGCTGCCTTCCTTCGCGAACGGGAACGCATTACCAAGCAGACTCGCGCCAAAGCCACGGAAGCGGTTGCCAAAGATATCGCTGGCGGCAGCCGCAATAGCCACGCGCTGACGGAACCCCTGGGGGAGGCTGCGAAGGAGGAGTGACCCGTCCATGTGCATGTTGTGGTTACTGATGATCAGGCAGGGCTCATCGACGAGCTTGAGCCGCTCCCGGCCACGGATTTCGACCGTGTAGCCGATGCGAAGGAGCGGGAAGACGACGCCCGTCATGAGAACGCGACGGAGCCAGCGCACGGGGCGCCAGCGGGGCCACGTCGGGAAACGATGTTCGATCGCCTTGAAGTCGCTTCGACTCACCATCGCGCGCAGCTCCGCGATGGTGGTGTTGGGGCCAATCGCCGTGTCGTCGACATAGACCCCGATTTCTTCCTCGATGGCGGATAGTAGCTCGACGCGTCCGAGCGAGTCGAGCCCAAGATCGGTGCCGAGATTCTGCTCTTCAAGGATCTCTCCGCCATAGCGACTACATTGTGCGACGAGCCGGCGCAGTACGTCTGTATCCACCACGGCGGCCGGCGCGGCGGCGATGACCTGCTGGTCGAGGAGGTAATTCTCTACGCCGCTGCGCTTTACCTTCAGTGTATGCGTCCGCGGAAAATCAGCCTCGGGCCAAACGGTGAACCCAAGGATCTGCTGGCGAGCCTCGAGTACCTGATTCGCCTGATGGACGGCCAGCTCGGCCGCGCCCGGCTCCGCCTCGATGATGACGGCATGGACCCGGACATCGCTTTCCCGCCTGAGACCCAGGACGACCGCGTCCGTGACCCCCGGCTGGTGGGTGAGCACCTGTTCGATGTCCTCGGGGTACACGTTCTGGCCGTCGGACAGGACGATGAGGTCCTTCTTTCGCCCCTTGAGATAGAGGAAGCCGCCGTTGATGTAGCCGAGGTCCCCGGTCCGATACCAGTCCGCGTCGAAGACGGCTTCGGTGGCATCGGGATTGCGCCAGTAGCCTGAGAACACATTCGGGCCGCGGGTCTGAACCTCACCGTCCGGGGCAACGCGGATTTGCTGCCCGGGCAAAGGCTTGCCGACGCTGCCGATGCGACGATCGTCGCGAGGGTTCGCCGTGATGATGGGTGAACATTCCGTCGCGCCATACCCCTCGACGACGGCGATCCCCATCGCCTCCCACTTGAGTTGCACCTCGGGGTCGATGGCAGCGCCGCCGCTGACGATGAAGTCCAGCGCGCCGCCAAAGCGGGAAAGGACGGGGCGGAAGAGGAATCGGCGGCCACGTTCCGGGAGAGGGCCAGCCAGGCGGCGAAGACGCTGGAGCAAAGCGAGGCGGCCCGTACTGGTCGCTTCGCGCTCGATGCCATGCATGAGGAGTGTAAGCACCTGCGGAACGCCAATGATGATGGTCGGTTTCCACTCCTGCATGGTGCGAGAGAGCGCCGCAGGCTGACGGCTCGTCGGGTAATTGACGGCCGCACCCACAGCGATTGGAGCGAAACACCCGCCGATCTGCTCGAACATGTGGCTCAGGGGCAGGAGCGAGAGCATCCGGCTGTCTCGATCGATGCGAATCACGTCGAGGCCAGCATTCACGTTCGTCACGATATTGCGATGCGTGAGCATCACGCCCTTCGGATCACCGGTGGTACCCGAAGTGAAGATGATCTCCGCAAGATCGCCCGCCTGGGCAGTGTGGCCGGCTACCCGGCCGTCCATGGGCAGATCGACCGTATCAATGTCCACGGTCGGGATTTCCAACTCGTGGAGGACGGGCACCTGCTGCCGCCCCGCGAAGGCGAGGACTGGCTCGGTCTGGCTGACGACCCGCTCCACAAAGTCGCGGGAGCTGCGAACGTCGAGCGGCACCACGACTGCGCCGATGATGAACATGCCGAACATCGCGGCCGGCCAGTCGGGCTGGTTCTGAGCCCAGATGACAACCCGGTCACCCGGCTGAACCCCGCGCTCCTTCGCCAGCCGCCCAAAGGCGTGGGCGCGCAGTTCGAGGTCGGCATACGTGTAACGGATGGTCCGGACCCCCGCGCGCATCACGACCGCTGTCCGATCGGGGGTCCGGCGAGCGGGGCCTTCGAGGAGATCGACCAGCGTCTCCAATCTCGGTCAGGCCTCCAGGGTCCGGCTGAACTCGCGGACCTTCCGATCGGCATGGCTGAGGATGGGCCGGAAATGGCTGAAGCAAAGCGTCTCGAACTGGAGGCGTGAGAGCTTCTTGATGGACTCCGAGGCAGCCGTCATATCTTGCGTAAACACCCGGCTGGGAAGCATAAGGCGTCCGAACTTGTACTGCATCGCGTCCCCGACGAGAAGGACCCCGCGCTGAGGGAAATAGAGCGAGATGCTCCCCGCCGTGTGGCCCGGCGCATGGATGATTCGCATGCCCCCAAAGGCAGGGAGCTCGTCGCCGTCAGCCAGGATCTCATCGACGCGGGCGCGGCCCGGGCCGTGGTTTTCGAGCCAGCCAGCGCAGATTTTTGCGAGCAGCGGATTCACAAACGGACTGGGCAGCGGCTCGCCGCTTTCGACGTGGACCGCCTCCGCGAGGTGGACGCCGGTCTTCGCCGGTACCCAGTCCTGGAGCTCCGCGAGGCCGCCGACGTGGTCGATGTGGTAGTGGGTGATGACGATCCGCTTGAGGTCTTCCGGGGAGCGGCCGAGTTCGTCCATGGCCTCGAGGATCTTGATCCCGGAGCCGGGGCTGCCGGTATCGATCAGAGTGATCTCGTCATCGTCAACGACGAGGTAGGCGCTCGAGCCCTTCGTCCGTACCTGGTAGAGGCCGGGCAGGACTTCGACGGCCGTGCGGAAGGGAGCGGGTTTGATCTCCTCCCAGCGCTCCTGCCATGCGGGCTTCTTGAGGGCGGATGACTGTGCCATCACGCGTAAGCATAACAGGACGCAAAAAGGCCTCTCTTGCGAGAGGCCTTTTGCGGGATTGTACCGATGCCGGATGGGGGAGGGCTAACTGGGAAGCAGAGCGGTTCAAGGAAGTCCGGCACCAGCCCAACCCAGAGGGACAGTGAATTGATACCACAACGCCGGGCAGGTTCACAGACATTACACACTGAAGCTGTCGATAGCTTGTGATGGTATTCTCAATACATCTCGAAATGGCGCTTGGTTGCCACCCTTCGTGCACTCCCTCACAATGCTGTGACTTACCGGGCGGAAAGAGGAGTAGCTGTATGACCATTACCCTCGGCGACAACGAACGAGAAGCCACGTGGCGCAAGGAAGTACGCGAGTTCATCAAGAACGAAACCCCGGCCGCGATGCGCCAGCCCGCTGGCGATGCCGGCGGTGAAGCGGCGATGTTCGCGCGCGGCCGCGATGCCATGGGCGCGATGAAGGAATGGCGAGACAAGATCATCGCCAAGGGCTGGATTGCCCCCGCCTGGCCGAAGAAATACGGCGGCGCCGGCCTCGGCGTCCTCGAGCAGTTCATCCTGAGCGAAGAGTTCGCCGAGTCGGGAGTCCCGGGCAACCTGGGCGGATTCGGCGTCATGATGATCGGCCCGACCCTGATTGAGCACGGGACCGAAGAGCAGAAGGAAGAGCACCTCACCCGCATCCTCAAGGGCGAAGTGGTGTGGTGCCAGGGCTACAGCGAGCCGGGCGCGGGCAGCGACCTCGCCAGCCTGCAGACCCGTGCCGTCCGCGACGGCGACGACTACGTCCTCAACGGCCAGAAGATCTGGACGACGGGCGCGCAGTTCGCCGACTGGATGTACATGCTCGCGCGCACCGACCCGGACGCGCCGAAGCACCGCGGCATCACCTATCTCCTGGTGAACATGAAGAACCCCGGCGTGACGGTCCGCCCGCTGACGACCCTCGCGGGCACCCAGACCTTCAACGAAGTCTTCTTCGAAGACGTCCGCGTCCCGGTGAAGAACCGCGTTGGCGACGAGAACCGCGGCTGGTACGTCGGCACCACGACCCTCGACTTCGAGCGCAGCTCAATCGGCAGCGCCGTCGGCGTGCGCAAGCAGCTCGAGCGGCTCCTGGTCCAGGCGAAGGCCCCGAACAGCACCGTCTCGTTCGAGCGCCGCGTCAGCGTCCGCCACGAGTTCGTGGAACGCTGGATCGAGTGCGAAGTGGCGAAGATGCTGAGCTACCGCGTCGTGAACATGCAGGTACGCGGCCTCATCCCGAACTACGAATCCAGCATGTGCAAGCTCTTCAGCAGTGAGCTGGGACAGCGCATCGCCAACCTGAACATGCACCTCAACGGCATGAACGGGAACGCCCGGAATGCGGCGGCGATGGGTTACATGCAGGCTGTCAGCTCGACAATCGCCGGTGGCACCAGCGAAGTCCAGAAGGGCATCATCGCCACCCGCGGGCTGGGCCTGCCCCGAGGCTAGCCCCTCGCCTGGAATGAACGCCAAAGAGGCCGCCCCAAGGGGCGGCCTCTTTCTGTTTCGGGACCTCCGAGCGAACGGTTCTTCTCGCGGGTAGCCAGCGCCCGGTATACTCGCCGCATGGCGATTTACGAGTACTACTGTCCAACCTGTCGTGAGCAATTCCAGGAACGCCGGCCGATGTCGCAGGTCGCGGTGGCGGCCACCTGTGCGCAGGGCCACCCGGCGGAGAAGATGATCTCCTCCTTCGCGGCCATTACGCCGGGCACAGGGTTCGAGCCATCGATGGAGATGGGTGCGGGCGGTTGCTGCGGTGGCGGTGGCGCCGGCGGCTGCGCCTGCGCGAACAGCAACTAGACGGGCTGCTCGACTCCCGGCAGGTTCTCCTCAACCGGTTCGGCGGAAGCGGGCGGCTTCTTGTCGGGCGCCAGGACCAGGTAGGCCGCGGCGAGCGCCGTCACTAATAGCGCTTCCGCGCCGGTAAGCATTGCCACGAAGTTCGTCATCTGCTGCCAGAAACCGTCGGGGAACATCTGGACCAGGTGGTCCGTATCCGGGTTGAACTGCCAGTTGCCGCCGGGGAAGACGATCTCGTGGAAGCGGACCCAGGCCGCGTCGAAGCCGGTGACCGCAAAGATCGCGATGCCGCCGACGAACAGCACCATCAGCCCGATCCCGATCAGCGAGAGGCGGGCAAGCTGCCGGGTCGAACGTTCGCGTGCCCAGAGCACGACCGCGCTGATGTACGCCAGGATGATGACCAGCGATACCTCGTTCATCCGAAAGACGACCTGCATGACGCGTTTCACGTCCTTCATGTGGGCAGTCTCGTTGGCATTGAAGAGGGCGGTCTCATCGCCGTTCTGGTTGACGACAATGCGGAGCGTCGAAACGTCGTTTTCA
>Ga0209014_10000151_pt1 | contig 36990 bp, 32 predicted proteins | sample BarGraNGADG00212_FD_184491 | JGI IMG/M metagenome (GOLD analysis project Ga0209014, IMG submission 184491) | Arctic peat soil microbial communities from Barrow, Alaska - Barrow Graham LP Ref core NGADG0002-212 (SPAdes) (version 2) | ecosystem: Environmental > Terrestrial > Soil > Wetlands >...
CGTTGACATCCGCGGCTGTATGAGTCATAATGCTTTAAAATTAATGTGTTTTAACTATTAAAGATGGAACGCCGGGGCGTGAAAAACATTACACCGGCAATCACAGTGAGGCGAAGCCATGAAAGAGGATCTATTAAAGAAGGTCAAGGAAGCTCTGGGGGAAATCGAACCTTCTGCGGAGATTTACCTGTACGGTTCCCGGGCGCGTCAGGACAGCCGGGAAGACTCTGACTGGGATTTCCTGATCCTGGTGGACGGTGTGGTTGATACGGCGCGGACGGACCGTATCCGTCATCGGCTCTATGAAATCGAATGGGAAACAGACGAAGTGCTCAGTTCGATCGTGAGAAACCGCCTGGAATGGAATGGCCCGAAGTATAAAGCGATTCCTCTGCGCGAAAATATTGAACGGGAAGGGTTGCCATTATGAATGACCGTGGGGAGGAGCTCATCCACGGGGGTGAAAGGGGAGGGGCGATGGAGAAAAAGGTGATCGGCAGACGGGACTTCATGAAATCGACGCTTGCGGGTTTCGGCGGATTTTACTTCCTGACGTTGAATGAGCCGAAGCAGGAAGAAAAGCCATTCGATATCAAGGGGAAAGAGAAGAAACGGGTCTATCGGACCCTCGGGAGAACCGGGTTGAAGCTCCCGGTGATCAACATGGGGGTCATGAACTCGGACAACCCCAATCTCATCCGAACCGCGTTGGATTCCGGCATCCAGCTTCTGGACACCGCCCACGCCTACATGCAGGGTCGGAACGAGGAGGTGATCGGAAGCGTGATCAAGGGACGCCCGAGGGATTCCTACTACATTGGCAGCAAGGTGAGCCTGCCCCAGGATCGCATAACGGGTCGCTACACCGAGGGGGCGACCGAGGCGGAATTCATGAAGAAGCTGGATCTCAGCCTGAAGCGCCTAGGGATTGACCACGTGGACATTCTCTACCACCACAATGTCTCCCTGCGGGAATCGGCTTCGTACGAGCCGGTGCTCAATGCGATGGCGAAGGCAAAAAAGGCGGGAAAATTCCGCTTTGCGGGGATTACGACCCACACGAACGAGCCGGAAGTCATTCATGCCGCTGTTGACGCCAAATTTTATGATGTCGTCCTGACGGCCTACAATTATCAGCAGAAACACGTTGCAGAGGTCCGGGACGCGATTGCCAGGGCTTCCCAGGCCGGCCTCGGGGTTGTCGGGATGAAGGCCATCCGGGGAGGGTATCAGCAGACGCCGTCCGTAAAGAGTTCCGCCGCCGCGCTGAAATGGGTCCTTCAGGACCCCCATGTTCATACCATCGTCCCCGGATTTACCACCTTTGACCAGTTGGAGGTCGATCTTGCGGTTATGGAAGATATCAACCTCAACGAGTCTGAAAAAAAGGAGCTGCAGAAAGAGGCCTCGCTTCCGGGTTTGTATTGCCAGGGTTGCCGGGAATGCCTGGGACAGTGTGTTGCGCGGCTTCCCATCCCCGATCTGATGCGCGCCTATATGTACGTTTATGACTACCGGAATTTGGGAATGGCCCAGGATCTCGTGGTCTCCCTCGGACTTCCCTTGGAACTGTGCGGCGATTGTTCACGGTGTCCGGTGAAATGCCCCAGCGGTTTCGATGTCAAGGCGAAAATCCGGGACATCGTCCGGGTCCGTGAGATTCCAACGGAATATATCGTATGATATTGATGGATTGCGGAAAATTGATTGTTTTTGCAGCAGAAGGGAACAGATCATGGTTGGCGATAGCAGAATCATTTCAAGAAGGCAGTTTATCATAACGACCGCAGCCGGCGTGGCCATCGGCCTGGCCGGCTACCCCTCTTTCCTGCGTGCAGCCGAGGAGGTGGATCTCGCCGTGATTTCCGGTGAGCCGGCCGCCGCAACCCGAAAGGCTTTGGAGGCCCTGGGAGGCATCACCCGCTTCGTCAAAAAGGGACAGCGGGTCGTCATCAAACCCAATATGTCCTTTGCCAAGACCCCTGATTTTGCGGCGTCGACCCATCCCCTGGTCGTTGTCGCGGTGGCTCAGGCCTGCATCGAAGCAGGGGCCAGGGAGGTTCTGGTTTTGGATCATACGCTGCAACGGGCTGAACTATGTCTCGAGCGGACGGGCATCCGGGATGCGTGCAAGCAGCATGTCCCGGGGGTCCACGTCCTTGCCCTTCAGGATAGAAAATTTTTTCGGGAGATCAGGATTCCTCAGGGGAAGGTTCTGGACCGGGTGGAGGTCCTCACGGATATCCTGGACAACGCGGTCCTGATCAACGTCCCCGTGGCGAAATCCCATTCCGCTACGGGCGTGAGCCTCGGGTTGAAGGGCCTCATGGGCCTGATCTGGGACCGGGAGAGCTTCCATTCCCAGTTCAATATCAACCAGGGGATCGTGGATCTGGCAACGGTGATCAAACCTCAACTGACGATCCTGGACGCTACCCGGGCCATGGTCTCCGGCGGACCCGGCGGACCCGGCGACGTCAAGAAGCCGAACCTCATCATTGCCGGCGTGGATCCGGTGGCGGTTGATTCCTATGGGGTGGGCATTGTTCCCTGGTATGGCAAGAACTTCAAGGGCCGCCAGGTTGAGCATCTGCTTGAGGCTTATCAGCGGGGTCTGGGGAAGATCGACGTGGAGAAGCTTAGAATCTACAAGGGAACCGTATGAGGAAAACCGTCCAGGCCCTGTCGCTTCTCCTCTTTACCGCCTTCTTTGTACTGGCCACCTATCGGCTCCCGGATTGGCTCCCGGCCGACATCTACCTCAGGATCGACCCGCTCCTCGGGATTAATGCGGTCATCGCCTCGCGGGAGTTCATCGCCCGCGTCCTGTGGTCGCTGGTCCTGGTCGTGGCGACGCTGGCCGTCGGACGGTTCTTCTGCGCTTATGTCTGCCCGATGGGCGCCTCCATCGATTTTCTCGATTTCCTCCTGTTCAGGAAGAGCAAACGTCGGGGCCTGAAAACGGACTCGAACCTGCAAAGATGGAAATATTTCCTCCTCATTCTGATCATTGCCGCCGCCGTGACGGGTGTCTCCCTGGCCTATCTCCTCGACCCGATCGCCCTTCTGACGCGGTTTTATACCTTAGTCCTCTACCCCCTGACCATTGCCGTCGTCAACCTCTTGCTGGATCTGCTCCGCCCCCTCTCTCAGGGATTGGGATGGGTGAACCTCGCCCATCTTCACTATCCCCAGCCCGTCTATTACATGACGGCCCTGACGCTGACGATCTTCGGGGCGGTGATCGCCCTCAACCACATCGCGCCGCGGTTCTGGTGCCGGTATCTCTGCCCCCTGGGCGCCCTGCTCAGCCTGATCTCGCCCTTGGGGTTGTTCAGGCGCCGGGTCAGCGAGGAGTGCAATCGATGCATGGCCTGCCAAAAGGCCTGCCCCATGGGGGCGATCGATGAAGACCCGCTGAAGACCCATTCATCGGAATGCATCCAGTGCCGGGAGTGCGCCGGGATCTGTCCCCAGAAGGCGATCTCTTATCCCGTCTCTCTTGCCGGGATGGGGGAGTATTCCTCAATTGATGTCTCGCGGCGGGGATTTTTTTCCTCCTTGGCCGGGGGGCTGACCTTCGGTTTCATTGCGATCCAGAACCCGTTCACCCTTCTTCAGGGCAGGCGGCAACTCATCCGTCCTCCCGGGGCGCTTCCCGAAACCGCGTTCCTGCGCACCTGCATCCGCTGCGGGGAGTGCATGAAATCCTGCGTGACCAATACCCTCCAGCCCTCTCTCTGGGAGTCCGGCCTGACGGGCCTCTGGACCCCGAAGCTGGAACCGCGGATGGCGCCGTGCGAGCCGAACTGCAATGTCTGCGGCAAGGTCTGCCCGACCCAGGCAATCCGTTCCCTGCCGTTGGAGGAGAAGACCTATGCCAAAATCGGAACGGCCGTCTTGCGCAAGGAGACGTGCCTGGTCTGGGCCCAGAACAAGCTGTGCCTGATCTGCGATGAGATCTGTCCGTACAACGCCATTGTTTTTCGACCCGTCGAGGGGTATCGGCGGCCCGTGGTGATCGCGTCCCGATGCAACGGTTGCGGATACTGTGAGCAGCGTTGCCCGGTCAGGGGCGAATCCGCCATCGTCGTGGTGCCGGATGGAGAAATCCGCCTTGCAGAAGGTTCTTATATCCGGGAAGCCAAGAAGCTCCAGTTGGAATTCAAGCCTGACCCCGGCGACGACAGGTACCTCCTTGAGGAGTCCGGATTCAAGGTCGAACAGGGGGCGAAAGAGGAGAAAAGCGTTCCCGCCGACAAACCGATTCCCGGGAAGCCGAAAGGGTTTTTATAAACCGGCGGATTCTGAAGACCTGACGATAGGGGCGACCCGTTTCAGAACACGGATCTTATGGGAAGTCATTTGGGGTAAGCGGAAGCTCGCCCCGGGGCAGACTAGAGGCCGTCATCGTTTCCCTTGAGGCGTACGGCCCGGATGAAGCGCTTGTCAAAATAGGGCGTATCCAGGTTGTCCACACGCACCCCTCTCTTCCGTGAGGCGGCGTGGACAAATTCGTTGTTGCCGATGTAGATCCCGACATGACCGCCCGTCCTTCTCGTGTTGAAGAAGAGGAGATCCCCTTCGCTCAGGTCGCTCCGCGCGACACGCATCCCGACACGGGCTTGTTCATTGGCCGTCCTTGGGAGGTCGATGTCGAAGAGTTGATAGATCTTCTTGGCCAGTCCCGAGCAGTCGATCCCGCGGATCGAGAAGCCTCCAAACCGGTAGGGGGCGCCGAGAAACCCCATCGCCGCGTCGACAAGCAGCTTCGGTTCGTCGGGGCTGCTCCATTTGCCGAGAAGCGCCGCGCTTTCCTTTTTGTGCCTCTCGATCTCCGCCAAGGCCTCATCCGGGGTGAGAATGGCGCCGTCCGCCCCATCCGCTTCGAGCTCATCTCCCGTATATTCGGCCAGCAACTCCGGCTGTTTTTCGGGTTCCGGCTTCTTCAAGGAGAGCTTCTGTCCGATCTTCAGGGCGCTTCCGGGAAGACGGTTGATCTCCTTCAGCTCGGCTACGGAAATCCCCGTCTTCCTTGCGATACCCGCGAGCGTATCCTTCTTCTTAACCACGTAAACCTCCCCCCGCGGGAGAGGGGAGGGTTTTGATTTGGAGACTTTTTTGATCTTCGGAGAAGGGATGATGAGGGTCTGATTCGCTTTGAGGCTGCCCTTCATCCGGTTGGCTGCCTTCAGCGCGCCGGGGGTAACGCCGATTTTACGGGCAATACCCACGAGGGTGTCCCCCTGCTGAACCTTATACGTTTCTTTGGCCAGAAGATCCCCGCAGATCGCGAGGGAGGTAAATAGGATGCTGAGTCCCATCCAGAGAAAAATTCGCCGTCTCATCATTGAAGTGCCTCCTTATGGGTATTCGGGAGCTGCCTCTGCTAAAACGGTGCACAGTTTCGCCGGTGGATGACAACCTGCACACGGGAACCGACCCGCCTTCTATCGGAATTGTGGCGGGAAGTCAAACCAAATTTTCCCGAATCTTCTTTTTACCTCTATTTTCAGTTATTTTTGACGGTCTTCCGCTTCCCAATGGGTGTAAAATGAGGTATGTTCCTGGTGGTCCGGCGGCATGGACAGGGCCGGTTGAGGATTGTGAGAGATGTGGAAAAAATGGACCCGGCGTGCCGCGATTCTGCTGGCGGCGGCCTTTTTATTGAACATCGCGTTTTATCTTGTCTATCCTGACGTTTCCCGACTTAAACGGGAGCGCCCCGTGAAAACCGCCTTCATGGCGTATCGGGAGGGGCAATGGCAGAAGGCAGGTCTCCAAAGGCGTATCCGCCAGGAGTGGGTGCCGCTCTCACGGATCTCCCCCTATGCGGTTAAGGCGGTCATCATTGCCGAGGACGATAAGTTCTGGTCCCATGAGGGGTTCGATTTCGGGGCGATCCAGAAGGCGATCGAGAAGGACCTTCAGAAGAGGCGCTTCAAGGCGGGGGGGAGTACGATCAGCCAGCAGCTGGTGAAGAATCTCTACCTCACCCCTGCGAAAAACCCCGTCCGGAAACTGAAGGAGGCGGTACTCACCTGGCGCCTGGAGCGGAACCTCTCCAAGCGGCGGATTATCGAGCTCTACCTGAACGTTGCGGAGTGGGGGGAGGGGATCTTCGGGATCGAGGCGGCCGCCCGCCATTACTTCGGGAAAGGCGCCGATGCCTTGACGGCGCGTGAGGCGGCCGCGCTCGCCGTGGTTCTGCCTGGGCCGCTGCGCTACCACCCCGTGGCGGGAGGCCGGTATGTGGAGAGCCGGACGGAGGCGGTCTACCGGATCATGGTTCGCAGGGGAATCGTCATTCCCGAATATGAGCAGTTGCTCGACGAACCGCCCGGAAACGGGACGCCGCCGCAGTCGACGGGTGATGCCACAAATCCAGGTGCCGCGGGAGCTCCGGGTGGCGATGAGAAGAAATAATCTTCATTCTCGAATTCTTTGAGATCACAAAGCTCTTCATTTGCACAAAAAGAATAGGGCAGGGATCGTACCTTGCCCTATTCTTTTATGTAAATCTCCTGCTGAATTTCCACGTCATTCTCTTCTATCTTACCTTGTGGTAGGCATAACTGGCTAAAAGCGGCAATGCGGATGTCGCCTCGGCATAGACCATCTGTTCAAAAACGGTATCCACCTTTCCCCGTGATGCCGATTTTATGAAAAAATTCACCGGTACCGATTTAGATCCGATTCCAATGAGTCAAGCCGACGGGAAATGTCTGCTCTCTCCTCGTATGTGGTGGATCTGCCTCCTTCCGTCATCCGCAAATAATCACGCCGAATGGAGTCTAGTCCGGATTGATAATCTCTCCCCTCTGGCAGAGGCAAGCGTCGGTTGATTCTTCCATCATCAATTCTCCTTTGGAGTGCGACAATCCTGTCCCCATTCCTTGCATTCCTTGGTTCTTCAATTCTTGTGGTCCGGGCCAGCGCCCTGTTGATCTCATCTCCAAGTGCATCAAGTCTTCCAAGAAGGATGTCCCATTCTTCCCGCTCGACATTTCTGTCTCTCAGCACCTCATAGTCTGTTCGAATACCCTTCAGTGTCGTCAGAAACATCTGGGACTGATCGGTGGTAAGCGCGCCGGTTTTCAGCCCATCCCCAATCTTCTCCTGGATTACAACCATCTTGTTCTCTGCACTTCTTTGATTATCTGGCCATGTTTGTATAGTGGCGCAGCCCGAAAACAAGGCTAATCCAAAGCCCATTAGCACTGTCAATAAAATAGCTTTCTTCATTTCTCTCCTCCTTCTGGGTAACTTCAAAAAAGTTACTCAACGATAAAGCGCCCCGGGGCGTGGGTTGCTATTTTAGATTGCAACATTAATAGAACTAACCGGGCACGTTCAAGTTGGCAAATCATTTATCCAGGTCTTCGCCCTTGAATGACCCCGATCACCACCACAGCAATTGTCCACAACATGTGATCCTCCTTTCTGATTGCTCATTTCCACTGCCGGTTATTGCGTCACCATGCCCGCCTGCAGTGATCGTACAGCCAATGATAAGATCTCGCTGTTGGGTGAGATGACCATGATCATATGAATAGAATAGCAAATGGCCTGCCAATAGCCGGAAAAAATCAAAAGTTTTGATTCATCCTTTAATAACAGAGGATTAGATTAATAGGAGAGAGCAGCAGAAAAGTATGAAATGATTCGTTTGGCCTCAATATTTGGTGGAACCTCAATATATCGAGGTATACGTTAAGGTGATCATCATTCATTTCCGATTGAAATGATTTAGGCCTGTCAAAACCACCGGATGCTTGACTTCAGTCAACTTTCATGCATCAACCGGATGAGCCGGAAAAAACCGTCTGGATGAAGAGCAGCGCCCCGACCAGGACGAGGATGATGTGGATATACCGGTCGAAGTGTCCCTTCGGGATGGTCCGGTTGAGGCGGTTCCCGATCCATATCGACAACAGGAGAAGCGGCAGAGAGAGAAGGAAATACCAGCCGACCGACGGCGTCCAGAGCCCTCCCATCCCGTGACCGGCGATGATGATCACGTTGGACGGGAAAAAGTAACCCTGGAGGTTTGCCCGGAAACGGTCCGGGGGCCATCTCCGGATGGTGCCGTAGATCACGATGGGGGGGCCGTTGGAATTGAAGGCGCCGCCCAGAATGCCGGCGATAAAGCCGAAGGGATAGGCGGCCCATTCGTGCCTCAGCATAAAAAGACGTGGCCTGAAGAGGCAGTAGAGAGAAAAACCGACGACGATGAGGGCGAGGATGATCTTGCCCGTGTTTTCGTAAGGCCCCTTGAGGAGAATGAGACCGAGGGGGATCCCGGGGATGGTGGCGGCCAGGAGGCGCCATGTGCTCCGGAGATCGATAATCCGCCAGTCCTTCACGAGGATAACGAGCGCCAGGATGGTCGCAATCAGGGCGATAAGCGGTGTGGCCGTCTTCATGCCGATCGGGGTCATCGCGAGAAGCGGCATGGCAATCAGGGCATTGCCGAAGCCGAATACCGCTCGGACCAGCGTCGAGACAAGAATGATGAGGAGGACCGTAACGGTGACGCCGTCAAAGGCCATGATTTCTTCCTGAAATGAAATATTTTAAAAAGCCCTGTGGTAAAAAAACCGGACGGGATCGCCGCTGCCGGTTTAAGAAACGGCGCTCCCGTCCGGTCGGAAAATAGGGATATTAGGGTGTTAGCGCCTCTTTCAGGATCCCGAGCTCCGCGAGGATCGGTTCCAGACGCCGTTTGCTCAGTGCGCGGTCCTCATTCGACCGGGGCAGCTCGATGTTCAGCGTCCCCTTGAAATTCACCTTCATGAGGTTTCCAAAGACGCGCTTGAAGTCGATCTTGCCGTTCCCGACGGGGACGTGACGGTCGAGGATCAGATCGTTGTCGCTGACGTGCGTGCTGATGATCCGGTTCGGGAAAGCGTCGATAAAAGATTCGGGACCGCCTGGCAGAAGGCTCGCATGGGCGATGTCCAGCGTGAGACCGAAATATTTGGACGGAATCGCGTTTAAGACCCGCGCCAGCTCCTCGACGGTGACGCCGAGGTAGGCGATCTCCGCCTCCTCGTGGATCTTGTTCATGTTTTCGATCCCGATCGGAAGTTTGTACTTCTCCGCCAGTTCGACGACGGGCGTGTAGGTCTTGATCAGGCAGTCGAAGACGTGGTCCATGAAGAGGCTGAAGTGGTAGCCGAAATGGAGAACGACGTACTCGGCCTCCAACTGGTGCGCCAGCTCCACGTAGTTGATCAGGTGCTGCTGAACGGCCTTGCGGACGGTCGGTTCGATCTCGGCGGCGTTGACGAAAGAGGCCGAATGGAGGCCGTACTTGACGCCGGCCTGGTCGCGCAGCTTCTTGATGCCGCTGATCCGCGCCGGGGTCCATTTGTCCAGAAAATTGTTCGGGTTGTTGCAGCTCAGTTCCATCCAGGGAAAGCCGTTCTCCTTGGCAAAGGAAAAATACTCCTCCATCGGTTGCGGTCCGGCGTTAAAACAAAGTTTCATCTTGTAACCTCCCGTGTTAAATGCGAAATATTAAGAAACCCGCCCCTCCCCGTGGGAAGAAAAGCCACAGGGCGGGAATGAACCCCCCTTTTTATATCCGGAACCTTACCCCTCCGCAGGGGGTTCCATCGCCCGAAGGACCTCGGCGAGGGTCTTTGGCAACTCGCCGCCGTACCGTTCACGCAGGCCGAAGCCGGCGCACCAGAGGAGTTTTTCCATGGCTGCGCGGGACATCCCGGCGGGGAGGTCCATCCCTTCGAGGGTCGCGATCACCTCCTCCATTTCGTGGGCCATTCGCCCGGCGTTGACGACCCCCTTCGTCATCTGGAGGCGTGCAGTCTCCAGGAAGGGGACGCCGTCCAGGGATTCCGCTATCGAGCCGAGGACCATCTCGTCGACGCCGTAACGATGCGTCGCGGTCAGCATCTCAAGAAAGAGGGACAGCATGCCTTTCATGAAGATGCTGCGGAACATCTTGATCGCGGAGGCCTGTCCTGGTTTCGGGCCGATCACGCGGATGTTCATCTCATAGGGCTGCATCGCAAGCTGAAAGCGCTCCGCACCGCCGCCGGAGGCGAGGATTGGCACCCGGTGGCGAAAGGTCGGAATCGCCCCCATCATCGCCGCATCGACAAACAAAGCCCCGGTCTTTTCCACGATCCCGGCGACTTGTTCCTTCACCTGTGGCGCGGCCGTGTTCACGTCCGCGTAAAGGTGACCGGTCCGAAGGAAGGGCGCCGCCTCCTCCGCTACGGATGCGGCCATCGCGCCGGTGACACAGGAGATCACGACCTCCACGCGGGAGAGGAGTTCTTCCATCCTTCCTGCCGGCAATGCGCCCATCTCTTCCGCGTGGCGGCGGATCACCTCCGCATAGGGCGGTGTCTGCTGCATGCGGTCGTAAAACAGGATCTCCGTGAGGCCCGCCTGATGGAGTCCCTTGGCCAAGCCGTAGCCTGCACCTCCAAAACCTATGAATCCAAGCTTTATCATTTTCCCTCCCGCCGCTACCAGCGGTCCACCGCGTAGAGCGGTGACTTCTCCCGGAGGAGTTCTGCGGAGCGGCAAGGGTTGTAAATCCCGCAGGTGCAGGGCTCCGCGAGGAGCACGCTCCCGTCCCACTCGCTCACCTTCCCGGTCTTGACCCGGCGGATCATGTCCTTGACCAGGTGGGGCGAGACGACGCCGTGGCCGCACATCGTCGTGAACTCCCGGATGTCCGCCGGCGGCAGGCGGTCCGTGTTCCCGTGGATGCCGAGAGAAAGGTTGATCATGTGGGGGTCGATCCCTAATCCCGCGGCGAACTCCCTCACGCGGTCGGTGATCCCGCTGACCATAATCGAGATCCCCTCGTCCGCCTCCTTGATCAGGATCAAGGCTTTCTTGAGCTTCTCCCGGTCGTTGAAGACGGAGTAGACGCGCGTCCCCTCGACCGTGATGCTGTCGAGGATCTCCTCGTTCGTCACACCACTGTACATGTTGCGGCGTAGCGACGTTGGGATCATGTTGACCGGCCCCGCCTGGTAGAGCAGCTCGACCAGGTGGCGAATCTTTGGGGCGCTCCCCTTGTAATTGAATCCCCTCGCCGGGTAGATGAACAGGACATAGTCCCTTTCCAGCGATTCCAGGTTGCCTTCTCGGTGCAAACTGTGTGTCATATGGCCATCCTCTTTTTATTCCCAGGCCCGTCCGAGGCCCATATTGACCTTGGCGTTCGGCCGCCAGGTGAAACCCTCCGCCCGGATGCTTTCCAGGACCTCCTCCGGGATCTTGAGCCCCGGCTCGACGATGGTGCAGGCGTCGATGCAGAAGACGCTGTCCACCTCCTTGGCGACCTCCTTCAGTGTCCGCAGAATGCCGCGGAGCTGATCCCGCTTCACGTTGATCTCGATGATCGCCGAGAGCACCCGCTCCCCGAGCATCTCCGGCTTCAGATCCCCCGTCGCCTCGTTGGCGATCATGGAGTGGATCGGGTTGTGCGGCTCGATCTTGTGGACGCCGGCGCGGGCGATCGCCCGGGTGATCTTCTGGATGTCCAGAATCGACATCCCAAGCGTGGGCCGGCCGATCTCGATGGCGACGCCGACCTCACCGGGACCGATACGAAGCGTCACATCGTTGGTCTTTGACTCCTCCGTTCCTCGGCCCTGGATGCCGGTGGCCGCGTGTGTCGCACTCGGATCGCTGAAATACCGGCGCAACGCCCGCGGGTAGTCGTAAACATTGGGCGATTCCACGATTGCATCGACGGGGCAGTGCGCGGCGCGCAGGCAGGTGCTGCATTCATAGCAGATCTCCTGATCGATCACGCTTTTCAATCCGTTGTATCGGATCGCAGCGGTGGGACAGTAGGGTTGGCAGCGGCCGCACCCCACACAGATTTCTTCACGGATCATCATAGCATTGACCTCTTTGTTGGCAGAATCAGGACCTGCCTTCGGCTCGTTTGTTCCGGAAACCGGATGACATTTCCCGTACGCGGACGGAGGAGTCCGGCATCGCGGGCGGTCAGCGGCCGCCCGCCGTTGATCAGCGCGTGAAGCGTTCCGGCGGCGCTGATGTCGCCGATCAGCGCGCCGCCAACGGGCCTTCCGTCGATGAGGAAAAGCTCGCGCCGAACGGAGGCTTCCGGTTTCGCGTGCGAGATCACCTCCGCCCCGGATACCGGGGGGCCGAGGATCACCAGCGCAAGGCCATGGAGCTCCATCGCGTTGATCCGCGTCAGATCCCGGTGTGGCGCCGGTGGGTTGCGATAGAGATTCTCGGCCGCCAGCCTCCCCTGGGAGACGGCCTGCGGCCATGTGTTCGGACTGATCTTCTGCCCGTCGGATGCGATGACGGCGACATCCCCTGCGGCGAAGATCCGCAGATCTTTGGTCTGCAATGCGGGGGAAACGACAAGCTCTCCGTCCGTCAGGAGGCCCGTTCCCTCCAGAAACGAGGTATCGGGAACCGTGCCGGCTGCCACAACAAGGGTGTTGCAGGGAAGCCAGTGCCCCCCCGCCTTCAGGGCGTCGATCGCCCCATCCTTTTTACGGATCTCCTCCAAGGGGGCGTTGACGCAAATCTCGATCCCCAGACGCCGGAGATGCGCCTCGATGACCTCCGTAGACTCCGGCGAGAGGGCGCGCAGCAGGATATGTCCCCGCCGGACGACCAGAGAGACATCGAAGCCGGCTTGGCGGAGATGGACCGCCATTTTGACGCCGACGAGGGAGCCGCCGAAAACGACGACCTTCCGGTGATCGGCCAGCCACGTCTGTGTCTTCCGGGCGGTGGTCAGATCCCGGACGGGGAAGATCCCGCGGCAGGGCGGACCGGCCAGGATACCCGGCAGAAAAGACTCTCCGCCGTGGGCGAGGATCAGGCGGTCGTAGGAGAGCGTCTCTCCATTGTCCAATGACAGACTGCTGGTTTTTCGATCCAGGGATCTCACGCGGACGCCGGTCCGGACCGCCAGGAGCGGATCATTTTCCACCTTCCGGAAGAAGAGCTTCTCCTCCGGGAGCGCCCCAACCATGAATTGGGGCAGCAGGGTCCGGTAGTAGCCGGTTTCTTTTTCGGCGTCGATCAGGGTCACGGCCCTGTCGGGCCAGACGGCCCGGCAGGTCATGGCGGCCTGAAAACCCGCGATGCCGCCGCCAACAATGATGCACGTCATGAAATGGTTCCTCCTTCGGTCCTTCCGGATCTTACGACCGGAGAAACCAGTCCAGGATCTCGTCCGGCCGGACCGGGTGGTCGAAATGGGCCAGGATGCCGCCCGCGACGGCCAGGTTTTCGCGGAGCAGGGCGCGGACCTTTTCGCTTCCCCAGAGGGGCAGGGGTGTGGCGATTAAGACCTTGAGGCCGAGCGCGGTCAGCCCCAGCGCGAGGGTGAATTCCCGGCTGTTCCGGAGACCCGTGAAACAGATCCCCTTGAGAGAGGGCAGCCTCCCCGCATCCGTCAGCGCACGAACCGCGGTCAGGGGACCTTCCTGCGCGTCCAGAACGCCGACGGGAAGGTCCTGCTTCATCATCCAGAGGGCCGCATCGCCCCAGGAGGCAACGGCGTGGTCCTCGGCGCGGAGCGCCTTGGCCAGTTCCGTGGGAAGGTGTCCCAGGGAGTGCAAGAGGGTGTCGGCGCCTCCGATCAGCGCAATCCTCGCGGATGCACCCTTCTTCAGGCCAGACAGAACATTCTTGTTCCCGAGGTTTACACGCCCCTCGGCGATCAGAGCCTTGTCGGGCGTGAAGGCGCCAGGGATCCTGCGGTCGAAGGCGTCACGGGCGCGCTTCAGGATTTCCGCTGTCCCGGCGTTATTTGCAGTGGTGATGACGGAAAGTTTTATCTTTCCGCAGAGGTCAAGGATGCCCGGGTCGGTCCCGTCCCCGGCAATGAGGAGGTTCAATTTTCCTGAGCTGAGAACGGTCTCCGTCTCGCCGGACGTGCAAGCGATGGGAAGGAAATTCTCACCGGCAGGGATCCAGTCGCCGAGGGAAAGAAGAAGGATTTCGGGATTTTTCAGGCCTGCGGTCTCTTTCAGGAGCGCCTCGACGGTGGCCTGGGGGATTCGTCCGGTTACGCCGATCCGAATCGCCTCACCGGCGAGGAGGCCGTAGCCGACGCGAATGCCTCTAACGGCGGATTCGGACTTTGCCTGCCAGCTCAGGCCGACACCGAGAAGCCCAAGGCGAATAGCCTGGCGGATCAGTGTTTCGGGGACGGCGGAAGGCCGGGCCAGCATCCGGACGCTTTCGAGGATCTCCGCGAACGATAAGGGTTGGCTTCCCATCGCTCCCGGAACCGCAGCCGCCTTGGAAGCGAGAGGCGCAGGCAAAGTGATTTCGGTGTTGCCCAAACCCGGATGCAAGGCCATCGTTTCCAAGGCGCCCTGGAGGCTCAGGCGAAGCAGAAAAGCGGCGACCATCCCGTCTCGATCCAGGCCGCAGATGCCGCTCTGCGTCCCACGTCCGAACGGATCGATCCGGCAGGGGCCCTGCATGCACCCGTAAGGGCAGCAGAGGCCGAGGCGGAGAAAGCCGTCCTGCGGCTGCTGTTTTTCATACCGTTCCCAGTTGAGACCGATCCCCTTCTGCGATGCATCACGCAGAAGATCCTGGCTCACCGGGTCCACCGTCTTGAAATGAATCGTTTCCATAGGTTATTCAACTCCTGACTGATTGGTTATCATTTTTGATTATCTTCCGAGATCCAGAAGGCGGATCCCTTCGTTACCCACCTCCGCCATCGCTCTTGCCGTTTTTAGCCGTTTCTCCCGCAGAAGCTCTTCGATCCCGTCGAGTTCCACCACCTCCAGCGCCCGCGTCGGACAGACGTCCACGCAGACCGGCTTTTCCATGTAGAGGCAACGGTCGCACTTGACGGCGATCTTCCGCTCGGGGGAGGGGTAGATGACGCCGTAGGGGCAGAAGGCGGTGCAGGTCCAGCAACCGATGCAGAGATCTTCGCGGATGATCACCATCCCGCTCTTCTCATCGCGCCGGAGGGCGCCGGTGAGACAGGCGTCCAGACAGGGCGCCTGGAGGCAGTGCCGGCACTGGAGCGGAAAGGCGCCTTCTGCTCCTCCCTCGACGCGGACGCGGGGCTGGGGCGCCGGGGTTTCCTGAACGGCGGCGAGGAGCGTCTTCCCCTCGCTGCCCCGCTCCGCCCCGCAGTAAAGCTCACAGGTCTTGCAACCGGTGCAGCGGTCCATATGAACTCCGATAACTTTCATGAACTTCTCCTCATGTCTGATTTGTGGTGCATCAGTTAAATTACCATTCGCTTGGCGTGAAGTCCTTTTCTTTTCCGGATTTATACCTGACCCAGAGGCTGTGGATGAGCGGCGAGAAGAGGGAGAGCAGGGCGACGACCATCAACACCCCGGAGATGGGTCTGTTGAAGAAAATGGAGATGCTGCCGTGCGAGATCGTCAGCGACTGCCGGAGTGACATCTCCACCAACCGCCCGAGGACCAGCGCGAGCACCATCGGTGCTGCCGGAAAACCGAGTTTCCGCATCACATAACCGACCAAGCCGAAGAAAAACATGATCCACATATCGAAGATATTGTTGTCCGTCGCAAAGATTCCGGTCGCCGCGATCGTGAGGATGAGCGGCATCAGCACTTTGTATGGAACCTTGAGAAGCTGGACCCAGATTCCGATCAGAGGCATGTTCAGGATGATCAGAAACACATTCCCGATATACATACTGGCAATCAGTCCCCAGACGAACTCGGGATTGGTCGAAAAGAGCATCGGACCAGGGCGCAAGCCGTGGATCATGAGCGCTCCCAACATGACTGCCGTCGCTCCCCCCGACGGAATCCCCAGGGTGAGCAGCGGCACCATCCCGCCGCCCGCCGCCGCATTGTTTGCCCCTTCCGGCGCCGCTACGCCCTCGATGACCCCTGTTCCGAACTTTTCAGGATGCTTGCTCACCTTCTTCTCTACCGCGTAGGCGATGAAGGAACAGAGTGTAGCCCCGGAGCCGGGGAGCGTCCCGATAAAAAAACCGAGGACCGAACCCCGCCAGAGTGCCCCGAACGAATCTTTCCAGTCCTGGAGGTTCGGAAAGAGACTCATGAAGCCCAGTTTCGCATCCGAGAAGACCTGCTTCATCGGCTCCTCGATGTTCACCAGGATCTCCGAGATGGCAAAGAGCCCGATCGCCATCCCGATGAAACCGACGCCGTCCAGCAAATTCGCGTCGTCGAAGGTGAACCGGGCCACTCCGCTGATGGCGTCAATACCAATGCAGGCGACCAGGAGTCCCACAACGGCGCTGATATATGCCTTCAGGGGGTTATCGCCGCCCAGGGCCGAAACCAGGGTGAGTCCCATGAACGTCAGGGCAAAATACTCCGGCGGTCCGAAGGAAACGGCATAACTGGCCAGGGGGGGCGCAATCAACGTCAGCATGATGATGGAAAAAGTACCCGCGATGAATGAGGCCAGGGCGGCCATCCCCAGCGCCGGCCCCGCCCTGCCCTTTCGGGCCATCTGATAGCCGTCCAGCATGGTCATCACCGAGGCGGACTCCCCGGGCAGGTTGATCAGGATCGACGTGGTCGATCCCCCGTACATCGCCCCGTAATAAATCCCGGCCATCGTGATGATGGCCGTTGTCGCGCTCATCCCGAACGTGACCGGGATCAGGATGGCGATCCCCGTCGTCGGACCGATCCCCGGCAGCACCCCGATGAGCGTCCCGATCGTAACCCCGATGAGACAGAAAAGGAGATTCTGCCACGTGGTCGCGACCTGGAACCCCAGAATCAAATTATGAAATATATCTACATCGAACATAATGCCTCCCCATATCATTAGAACCCGAACATATTCGAGGGCAAGGTTATCTTCAACAGGATCTGGAAAGTGATGAAGAGCACAACCGTCGTACTCACCGCGACCGTCAGCGTCAGCCGCCAGGGCTCACGTTCCACGACTTTCACCAGGAACAATATGAACAGGAACGTGTCCACCAGGAATCCCAACACCTCGATGAGCTCGATATAGACCGCAAGACCAGCCATGACCAAGGTAATTGCGAACAGTGCCTTTTTCCCGGGGAAGACGGCCTCTCTATCCTTCTCTGTTGTCTCACGTTTCAAATTCGTAACGAATAAGATCGTTGCCAACACCGCCAGAAGTATCCCGAGCCAGAAGGGGAGGAATCCAGCACTGGGTCCAAAAGTCGCCGACGGGGGCATCCGCCAGGCATCCTGGATCACATATCCGGCGAGCGCCAAAAGAACTACACTCGCAATCATATCTGCTTTTTTCATCTGTAGCCTCGTGCTTCCGTTTAAGAAAGGCGGGGGTGCGCACCCCCGCCTGTTGTTTCCCTTATCCCATCGTTACTTCTTCTTCATCAGACCCATGTCCTTGACGATCACCGCGTACTTGATGTTTTCCCCTTCCAGCCATTTGCCGAAGGTTACGCCGTCCATCCACGCCGGGGAGAGCATGTTGTCCTCAAGATATTTTTTGAAGATATCCGTCTTCATGTATTTGGCGAAAGCCTCTTCCAGGATCTTTCTTGCGTCCGCAGGGATGTCGGCCGGCGCGACGAGACCGCGGTTCTGGACGTAGGTGACGTTGATCCCCTGCTCCTTCAGCGTCGGGACATCGGGGGCGCCGGGCAGCCGTTTTTCGGAAAAGACGCCCAGAAGTTTGACTTTGCCTGCCTTGGAAAGTTCCAGCGCCTCTCCGGGGTTGCTGACCGCGATGTCGATATGGCCGCCGAGAAGGGCCGCATTGACCTCACCGCCGCCGTTGAAGACGATGAAATTGAATTGAACACCGGCCGCCTTCTCGATCAGATATGCGCAAACGGAGTCGGACGAACCGAGCTGAGTTCCGCCGACGGTGATTTTCTTCGGATTGGCCTTGGCGTCGGCGATGATATCCTTGACCGATTTGTACTTCGATTTGGGGTTGACCATCAGCATGTATTCATCGAAGGCGAAGTTGGCGATCGGGGTGAAGTCCTTGGGTCCCACCGGGGTCAAGCCCATGAGCGGCGTGGTCATGAAACTCGTCACCGCCGTCAGCAGGTAGTAGGGGTCCTTCTTCTTGCCGGCCACATAGGCAAAGGCGATGGCGCCGCTTCCGCCCGGCTTGTTCTCGACGACGATCGGCTGCGGAAGGAGCTTTTCCTTTTCAAACGCTGCAGACAGGGTGCGGGAGAAGATGTCGCTGCCGCCGCCGGCGCCGGCATGGACGATCAGGGTAATGGGTTTCGATGGGTATGGACTGGCGCCGAGGGCGTTTCCCGCCCCGAAGGCGACAAACAGGACAGCCAAAAACAATACGGACAATCTGGACAGGTTTTTCATTATGTACCTCCATGATGGTTCCGGGACGCCGACGGTCTCCCAAAAAAACCGCAGCGGCCGGAATGAAAAATTAAGGATATCCTAAACCGACACCCGCCTTCGTTCAGCGAATATTTCCGCGATCACCCCCTTTTTTTCCGCAACCAGCGTTGGTTTGACTGGATGCTCGTTACTGTTTTCTTCGTTTTGATTATAGATTTGCTCGATCTGAATATCGAAATGATGTTCCAGTTCGTGGATCGCCTTTTCCGTATTCCGTTCCGTGATCGCTTTGACGATCCGGTCGTGGATGTCCAGCATCAGTTCGATTCGGGAGGGGTCATTCCGGAAGTATTCGCGACGCATGTTGATCCAGAGGGGTTGGATGGTCAGATTCAGCAGTCTTTCCATGATCCCTTCGATGACCCGGTTCTTCGTGGCCCGGGCGATCGCCAAGTGAAATTCCTTCCCATAGCGCAGGTACTCTTCAAGGTCCCCCCGGCGGCCGCGCGCGCACTTTTCGTCCCAGGCCTCCCTGAGGACGACGAGGTCGGCGTCCGTCGCGACCTTGATGGCGAGTTGCGCCGCACCGATCTCCATGGCTCTGCGGGCCTGCATGTTATCGTATGGGCTGTCGCATTCCTCGAGGACGGTCAGGGCCTGGCGCGTAAGGTCTTCGGTGGCCGAAGGGATGCACACGTAGGTACCGTCTCCGGGACGGCTTTCGAGGAGACCGACGATCTGCAGGGCGCTGATGGCTTCGCGCAGCGAGGGACGGCTCACCCCCATCTGTTCGGTGATGATCCGTTCCGAAGGCAGTTTGCTCCCCGCCGTGTACCCTCCGGAATTGATCATCCGCAGGATCTGGTCGGCAATGAATGAACTCTTCTTCTTGAACTTGGTTTGGGCTACCTTTTCAAAAGTCATCCGTTCCCTCGAATTGGTAAGACCGGTAAGACCGGTTAACGGAAACTACCCGAGCAGAAAGCTGAAGTCAAGAGAAAAATGCATCCAAATATCCTCCCGACCGCCCCGGCGCTGTTTCCGAAGGAGAGAGGGGGCAGGAGCGAAAACGGGATGGACCCGTGGTTTCGATGCAAGGTCACGATGATAGAGGTTGGATCACCTCCGGTCGCGCAATGGGATTGCCTTCGTCGAGACGCGCCTGCCAGGACGACAGCGCGGCAAGTGCGCGCCGGGCGTAACAGAGACCCCGCTCTTTCTTCCGGATGCGGCCGGGTAGCGGCGGGAAGAGGCCAAAGGTCACGTTCATCGGCTGAAAGAGTTTCCGGTCGGCGTTGTTGATGTGACCGACGAGCGCGCCCAGGGCCGTTTCGCGCGGCGGTGAGATCATCTCCCTGCCGGACAAATAGCGGGAGGCATTCAGACCGGCCAGCAGGCCCATGGCCGTGGATTCCACATACCCCTCCACGCCGGTGATCTGTCCGGCAAAGAAGAGCCGCGGGAGCGACCGGAGCTGCAGGTTCGCGGTCAGCAGGGTCGGGGCGTTCAGAAAGGTGTTCCGATGGACGCTCCCATAGCGGACGAATTCCGCGTTTTCCAGACCGGGGATCATCCGGAAGATCCGGCGCTGTTCCGGCCAGGTTAGTTTCGTCTGAAACCCCACCATGTTGTGGAGGATTCCCTCCCGGTCCTCTCGCCGGAGCTGCACGACGGCATGGGGCTGTCCGCCCGTTCGCGGGTCGATCAGACCGACCGGTTTCATCGGGCCGTAGGCGAGGGTGTTGATCCCCCGCCGGGCGATCACCTCGATCGGGAGGCATCCCTCGAAGCATTTGATCTCCTCGAAGGCGCGGAGGGGGACCTCTTCCGCCTGGGAGAGTTCCCTCCGGAAGGTCTCGTAGGTTTTCCGGTCCATCGGGCAGTTCAGGTAGTCCGCGTCGCCGTGCCCATAACGGGATGCCGCGAAGACCCGACGGAGATCGATGGATTCCCCCTCGACGATCGGGGAGATCGCGTCGTAAAAGTAGAGGTAATCCCCGCTGGTCAATACGGCAATGGCGCGGGCAAGGGCGTCGGAGGTGAGAGGACCGGATGCAATGATCGCGATTCCCTCCGCGGGGATTTCCGTGACCTCGCCGCGGATCAGCTCAAGACCGGGCTCTGCGCCAAGTCTTTCTTCAATGAAGAGGGAGAAGGCGTTCCGGTTGACGGCCAGTGCCTTTCCGGCCGGGACGGCCGTGGCGTCAGCCGCCGCAAGGATCAGGGAATCGAGCCGCCGCATCTCCTCCTTCAGGAGTCCGACGGCGTTTTCCAGTGCGACCGAACGGAGCGAGTTGCTGCAGACGAGCTCGGCGAGGTGAGGAGATTTGTGGGCCGGAGAAAAACGTTCGGGTTTCATCTCGCAAAGCCGCACACGATGGCCGCGACGGAGGAGCTGCCAGGCCGCCTCGCAGCCGGCGAGCCCACCACCGATCACGGTGACCGGGGCGTCCTGAGTTGACATATTTAAATGATCTCCCCGCCGCCGATCAGGATGGCTGCGCCGTCTCGTCTCCGGGCGACCCTTTCGCCGGCGCCTTGTACTTTATGATGTTCCGGCATTCCGGATAGCCGGTGCAGCCGAGAAATTTCCCGTATCGACCCTGTTTGACGGCCATCGGCTTTCCGCACTTGTCGCAGGAAATGTCGCTGAGTTCAACCGGGGCGGCCGGAGCGCCGTTCTGCGCTCCCTTGGGCGTCCGGACGATGTTCTTGCATTCGGGGTAGCCGGAACAGCCGAGGAAGGTCCCGAAACGGCCCTTCTTGACGACCATCGGTTTCCCGCATTTCTCACAGACGGCGTCGCTCTCTTTTCCCCCGGCCGGGGCGGCGAGCGGCGCCCCATCCGGACCGACGTTGATCGTATGCTTGCATTCCGGATAGCCGGTGCAGCCGAGGAACTTCCCGAAACGGCCCTCGCGGGCGGACATCGGCTTGCCGCAGAGGGGGCATGGGATATCCGTGATCTGCTTCTCCTCCGGCTGGATTTCCCCTTTCTCGCCCTGCTTGAAATTCATCGTATTCTTGCACGCGGGATAGTTCGTACAGGCGAGGAACCGGCCGTTCTTTCCCCACTTGATGACCATCGGTTTGCCGCACTTCTCGCAGACGAGGTCCGTCGGAGTCTCCTCCTGTTTCACGTTGCGCATCGTGGCCTTCGCCTTCTTCAGCTCCTCCGTAAAAGGGAGGTAGAAGTTGTTCAGGATGTCGAGGCGTTTGACCTTTCCCTCCTCGATCTGGTCAAGCTGCGTCTCCATCGATGCGGTGAAGGTCGCGTCGAGGATTCGGGGGAAATTCTTGACGAGCAGATCCGTCACGAGGATGCCCAGGTCTGTGGGGAAGAACTTTCCCTTTTCCAGGCGGACGTATTCCCGGTCCTGAATGGTGCTGATGATTGTCGCATAGGTGCTGGGGCGGCCGATGCCGTTCTCTTCCAACTCGCGGACGAGAGAGGCCTCGGAGAAGCGCGGCGGCGGTTGCGTGAATTTTTGCTCCGGATTGAGGGATATGAGCTTCAGGACTTCCCCCTCCCGGACGGCGGGCAGAAGTTTACCAAAGCCATTCTCATCACCGTTCTCCTCTTTGCCCTCCGTGTAGACGACGGTGAATCCGGGAAACCTCATCACCGAGCCCTGCGCACGGAAAAGGCAGTTGGCGGCGGCGATGTCCACCGTGGTCTGGTCGAGAACGGCCGGGTTCATCTGGCTGGCCAGAAAACGGTTCCAGATGAGCTGGTAGAGGCGGAACTGGTCCGGCGTCAGAAACGGTTTGATCTCCTGCGGAGAAAGAGAGACCGTCGTCGGCCGGATCGCCTCGTGGGCGTCCTGCGCGGTTCCGGAGACCTTGAAGACGCGGGCCTTTGGGGGCAGATACGTGGCGTCATAATGGGAATGGATGTATTCCCGCGCCTCGTTGAGCGCCTCGGCGGCGATGCGGACGGAGTCGGTCCTCATGTAGGTGATCAGGCCGACGGAGCCCTCCTTCCCCAGCTCGATTCCTTCGTAAAGCTTCTGGGCGGTCATCATGGTTTTCTTCGCCGAAAAATGGAGCCAGCGGGAGGCCTCCTGCTGGAGCTTGCTCGTCGTGAAAGGCGCGGGCGGCTGGCGCTTGACCTCCTTCTTCTCAACGGAGGAAACGGTGAACGGCGCCTCCGTCAGCGAGGCCACGACCTCGGCGGAACGGCTTCCATCGCCGACCTTCGCCTTTTTCCCGTCGATTTTGAGCAGTTTTGCCTCAAAGGGGGGCGGGTTGACGCCTTCCAACAGTGCGGTAATGTTCCAGTATTCCTCGGGGACGAATTTTCCGATCTCCGCCTCCCGGTCGCAGATGATCCGGACGGCGACGGACTGCACCCTTCCGGCGCTCAAGCCCCGCTTCACCTTTTCCCAGAGGAGAGGGCTGATCTGATAGCCGACGAGGCGGTCGAGAATTCTCCGGGTCTGCTGCGCCTCGTAAAGGTTGAAATCCAGGTCGCGGGGGTGGGCAAGCGCGTCGAGGATGGTCTCCCGCGTGAGGTCGTTGAACAGGACGCGCCGGACTATTTTCTTTTTTCCGATCTCCTCGGCGACATGCCAGGCGATCGCCTCGCCTTCGCGGTCCGGGTCCGGGGCGAGGAGGATCTGATCCACACGCGCCGCCGCCTTCTTCAGATCGGCGATGACCTTCTTCTTGCTCTCCATGACCAGGTAGGTGGGCTCGAACCCCTTTTCGGTATCGATCCCGAGGCTGCTCTTCGGAAGATCCTTGACGTGGCCGACGGAGGCCAGGACTTCGAAATCCGCTCCGAGGTATTTGCTGATGGTTTTCACCTTGGTGGGTGATTCTACAACAATCAATGATTTCAAATCGATGACTCCTTGCGTAAAAACTGTTTGCCCGGCATCTGCCGGATGAGGCCGCCAAGCTCTAAAATAAGCAGGGCGTTGAGGACCTCCTGGGCCGTGAGGCCGGAGGATGCAATTAATGTGTCGATATCCACCGGTCGGGACGGGATCAGGGACAACAACTTTTTTTCTTGATCCCCAAGGCCGGCGACATCGCCACCCGAAGCGGGCGCGGGGTCCGATTCCCGGTCGGGCTCAAACGCCTCGGGCCGGAAAGCCGGGGATGGTCCATCGGAAACAGACGAGGGTTTTCCCACCTGGGGAAGGATCTCCTCGAGGATATCATCCACGTTTTCGATCAGCATGGCCCCCTGTTTGATCAGGCGGTGCGTCCCCCGCGAGCCGGCGGCGCCGATCTCCCCTGGAACGGCGAAGACCGAGCGTCCCTGCTCGGCGGCAATTCGCGCCGTGATCAAAGAGCCGCTCTTCTCGCCGGCTTCCACGATGACGACCCCGAGAGAGATCCCGCTGATGAGCCGGTTCCGCGACGGGAAATTGGGTGCGTTGGGCGGCGTGCCGAATGGAAATTCCGTGACCAGGGCGCCGTGGATCTCGACGGCCGCTGCCAGTTCCTTGTTTTCCGGCGGATAGACGATGTCGAGACCGCAGCCCAGTACGGCGAGGGTCCTTCCTTTTCCGGCAAGGGCGCCCCGGTGAGCCGCGGCGTCGATCCCTCGGGCAAGGCCGCTGACGATGGTGATCCCTTTGAGGGCGAGTTCGCGGCTGATCTTTTCCGTGGTGTAGCGGCCATAGACGGAGGCGACACGCGATCCGACGACCGCCACAAAAATCTCCGCCGGGCAGAGCGATCCCTTCACGTAGAGAAAGGGCGGGTAGTCATAGGTGTTCAGCAGGTTCCGGGGATAGAGAGGATCTTCACAGGTGACGATATCAACGCCGAGCTCAGCCGCCCGTTCAACCTCCTGCTCGGCCATACTCCAGTTGGAAAAAGATCGGATGTGATCCGCCGTCTTCGGCCCAATTCCCGGAATGACTTGGAGGGTCTGCGCGGTGGCGGAAAAGACCGCCCGCGGCGACGAAAAGGCCTGAAGAAGGGTCCGGAAACCCACACAGCCCACCTCATCAACCGCCTTGAGAGCGATCCAGTATTTCAGCGATTCCTGATCCATCTTTTGTGTCGATCCCAATTCTTGCGGTTTGAAACCGCACCCGATTGTTCGGAAAATGCATGAAAAACGTGGGAAGATATATCGGATCTCCGAGGGGTGTCAAGTCTTTTGATGGCGAAAAACCATTGCGTTCTTTGGTGCTTTGGGTTAGAAGCGGCCGATACATGATCGGTATGGAGTGTTTATGGCAAGGCGTTTATTCACCACTTTTATACTTCTTTTTTTGCTCGGGCTTTCCGCCGTGAAGGCCTTTGGTCAGAATGTCCCGGAAATCCCTTTGATTCCAGGCGATGACCTGGATTCTCTCAGTTCAGTCCTGACGGTCAACCCTCAGGAAATCAACCTCGGCGCCCTCGGTCCGGGAGCGGAAGCGAAAGGGACATTCTATCTGAAGAATGTGGGACCGGGGAAGCCGGAGTGGTTCGCGGAAGAACCGAAAGGGTGGACGCTTTCGGGGGGTCTGAATCTCTCCGGACTCATCGGTCAGACGCCGGAGCCCCTGAGGATCCATCTTGTTTATGTAAGGGAGGTTGGCACGTCGAAAAACCGGAGCTGTTCGTTGATCCTCCGTCTGGAGGCGGGAAGTGATGCCGCCTCCTTTCGCCGCGAGGCCCCTGTCGGAGATCTGCGGGAAGAGATCCGTTTTAATTATGATGGCGGGACGATATCCGTTTTCTTCAATGTCAGACTTGTTGAGCTGGCCTCCGTGCCTCTTTTAGAGGTGGAGCCCCTCCGGATGGATTTCGGAACGATCCGCACGGGCGAGCAGATTACGAAAAGAATACTTCTCAAGAATCGGGGACGGGAGTCTTTGAAATGGAGGGCGGGCGTTGCGGGAACAAGGGGGATGCCGGCGACGGCGATGCCGCCGGTCGGGCGGTATGTCTCCTTTCGTCACGAGATCGCCGTCAAAGGCTCCTATACATTAACCGGGGAAATCCGGGAAGGTTTGGAACTTACCGGAACCTGGGCGGAAGAGGGCGGCTATCCCTCCGGGCAGGGTGAACAGAATACGCTGCGATACCGGTTCACCGGGACCGGTATCCGTCTCTACTTTTGGAAATCACCGGACGGTGGGCCGTTCAGCGTCTTTCTCGACGAGCAGTTTGTAAGCCTCGTCGACGGCTACGCAGAGCGCCGGGAGAGAGGAGAAGCCCTGATCATCGAAGGACAGCTTGAAGGTCCTCACCTCCTTACTATCGTCAACGGGGCGGGAAAGGTGACGCTGGAGGGGTTACGGGTCTTCGGAAAACAGATCCAGAAAGGGCCTCGCGGCTGGATCAGCGTCTTTCCGGACAGCGGCTTCACCACACGGGAGACCGATTATATCAATATCGTCCTCAATACGCGCCAGCTTACACCCGGTATCTACGGGGAACACGTCTTCTTCCTTACCAACGGAGGCGAGGCCGATGTGGAGGTCTTTCTGGAGGTCGCGGCGGAAACGACGCTGCGATTCATGGATGTCCACCGTTATCTCGCCGGTTTCGACTACCTCTACACGACAAACCCGCAGGCCGAGGCGACCCGGCTCCAGGTGAAGGGGTACCGGCACACCGGGATTGCTTTCCGTCTCTTTGCCCCGGGGACGCCGGGTACGACAGATTTCTTCCGCTGGTTCAACCCGTCGAAAGGCGACCACTTTTACTCCTACGATCCGAAAGGCGGGAAGCCGCTTCCGGGATATCTCTTCGAGGGGTCGATCGGGAACATCGGGACCTCGCGGCTGACCGGTACAAGGGAACTATACCGTTGGTTCAACCCAACCACGAAGGGCCATTTCTACACGACGGAGCAGGACGGGGAGGGGATCACCAAGAAGGGGTACCGATTCGACGGGATTGCCGGATTTGTCCGTTGAACGGTGAAATAAAAAAGTCTGCATTCATATCTTGACAAAAGAAGGCAAACGGATTATAAGCCACGCTCTTTTAAAAGAGACTGAACGCAGTGCGTCGCGAGGACAAGCGCCTGTAGCTCAGCTGGATAGAGCAACGGACTTCTAATCCGTGGGTCGAGAGTTCGAATCCCTCCAGGCGCACCAGGTATGGATGGTGGGTGTAGCTCAGTTGGTTAGAGTGCCGGGTTGTGGCCCCGGAGGCCGAGGGTTCAAATCCCTTCACTCACCCCAAATATTGCGTCCGGCCGCGACAGGAAACGGAATAAGCGCCCGTAGCTCAGTTGGATAGAGTCGCAGACTTCGAATCTGTTGGTCGTAGGTTCGAATCCTACCGGGCGCACCAGATTTCTTTTACAGGCAATTACGACCCAATGTGGGCCCTTAGCTCAGCTGGTAGAGCAACTGACTCTTAATCAGTAGGTTGTCGGTTCGATCCCGACAGGGCTCACCAAACAAAAACAGGGGGTTACGGAGAAATACCGCGGCCCCTTTATTCGTTGCGAGATGATTTTGTCCCCACTCTGTCCCCACTTTTCTTTTTGCTGCCCCAATAAAAACCCCGGGATTTCTCCCAGGGTTTCTTGAAAAGGTGCCGGTGCCGGTTGCTTGGTCACCGGGTGCCCCGTTGCCTGGTCATTCTTTATGCCTCCCTTCCCTCGCGTGGGTGCCATGACAAGGTAGGGACCCCTTTTCCAAATCCGGGAGGGGAGGGGGTATATCCCTTTGCCGGGTACTTGCAAAGGTGGTCATAGCATATCCGGTTCATCCGGTTCATGCTGGAACTCCTGACAAATCACCCCTGAGTAACCTGCTGCACGCCTCCAACTCCTAAGCTTACCCTGGTGACGATTATCCGCGCGACGACATGGCCAGGGGCTGCAACTACGGTGACGGTTTTTGTAGTGATTTCAGTCCGTTTAATAAATCCGATAATATCTTGATAGTTTCAGGGGGAAGATGCGTCGATGTCCTCGACAAGAGATTTTTTCATTTTTTTTGCGTCTGCTGGTGGCATGGGAAAATTGAATAAATCGGCTACTTCAACATTCAGCCCTTTTGCTACCTTGATCAGGGTGTCGATGGAGCAGTTTTTTTGTCCTCTTTCGATTGACCCTATGTGGGTGCAATGCAGTTCCGATTCGTACCCAAGTTTTTCCTGCGATAATCCCTTCTCTTTTCTCAACTGACGAATCCGATCACCGACCAGCTTTTTTACTCTGTCACGTTGCACCCCCTTAATTACTTGTTTTTATAAGCAAAAATTGTGAACCGGTCCACAGTCTATAATAATCAATATATGTTGAATTTAATTATAATAGACCGTATTGTCGTGCGAAATATTCTGAGTCAGAGGCTATACGGTTTGCAGAACAGATAAATAAAACCTTCAGAGCGGTCAGAGAGGCTGTCATGAGCGGATTGATTCACAGACCCCGTGTCTCCAGAAGAGAGCGGGGTTTCGTATGTCTTGTACTTAGTTCTTAAATCTTTGAGATAGGGAATTTTACAAATATGAGCCAAGTGGTTATCGAAAATTCCGTCATCAATTCCCCATTCTACGAGCCGACTCGCCATTTCCTTGCCGATGGTCCGCTTGCCGTTCTCCATTTCGGAAATATGGCGCTGCGGGATGCCGGTCATGTCGGCCAATTGTTTTTGGGTAAGACCTTTTCTATACCGCGATCCGCGCAGGCAGACCCCCGGAAGGTCCTCATCGGACTATTCGGGGTAAGCCTTGCGCCAGGGGACAGAAGCTGAAGTGTTATGGTTGCCTGTCTGCGTCATATTACCCTATTTAAATAAGTCGGCATGTGTTCCAGTGCGTTCGAAAAGGATCATGCTTCCTTCAAACCGGTAAATCAAAAGCCAGTCCGGTTCAATATGGTATTCCCGACGGTCTTTGAAATTGCCAATCAGGAGATGATCCCTGTGTTTGCGTTCCAGCGGTATTTCGCCAATGAGCTTACGAACGACGGACTTGATGCTTTCAGGATCAGAGCCACGCTTGATCATCAGCTTCAGATCTTTTTCAAATCGATTTGTATAGACAGGCGTCCGCATCAGACACCCAACCTCTCGAACATATCATCAGCGTCTTTGCATTCCACCAGGCCCTTGCCCTCTTCACTGTCCTGAAAAACCTTCAGCGTTTCGTCATTCGGAATTTCAACGGGGAAGGGTAGGCCACGTCGCAACTTTACTTGCCGGAAAAAGATATTGATAGCCTCAGTGGTTGACATGCCCAGGCTTTTGAGGATTACCTCAACCTCTTTTTTTAGTTCCCGCTCCGTGCGGGCATTGATCATTGCTGTCCGTGCCATATTATTAACCTCAAGTTATTTTACACTATTGTATGACGTATGCTTTACATTATCAAGCATCTATTTCGTGAAGTTTACAACCTGCCTAGTCTTGCCGTTGTTCTTCGCTGCCTCTGTATGTGACAGAAAACGGTCATTTTTGCGGTCATTGACAAAAGAAGGGAATCTTTGTATCTTTTAAAAAAGGCGAATCTCACCATGGTGAAGTGTATCCGTTTTACCCATGTTCCATGGCGAGAATGAAAAGTTCAATATCAGAACAAGGAAGTCTATCATGAAACAGCGTGATCCCGTTCGGAAATTGGTTGTGGTTGCACTTTCGTTTTTTCTTGTTTTCTCGTTCGTAGCGTGCGGCGGAGGCAAGGCCGTCATGCCGGCAAGGTAATGTCGTTTTGATGACCGTCTATCCGGAGGGGAGGGGAACCCGAGATGCGTATTCGACGACCGTTCATCCAAATATTGATTTTATGGTTTGTTCTATCTCCGGTACGGGCCTGGTGTGAGGAAAAACCGCTCTGGGAACTCGGCGCGGGGTTGTTCTTCCTCCAGATGCCCGATTACCGGGGCTCTGACGAAAACAGGCGCTATGTGCTTCCCTATCCCTACTTCGTTTACCGGGGGGATATCTTGCGGGTTGAAAAGGAGCGCATTTCCGGACGCATCTTTGAAACGGACCGGGTATTGCTGGATATCAGCGGAAACGGCAGCGCGCCCGTGAGCAGTTCGGATAATCCGGACCGTCAGGGGATGGCTGATCTGGATCCGACCTTTGAAATAGGCCCCTCTCTCAATGTAACCCTGCTGGAAAACAGGCAGGACCATTACAAACTGACGCTCACCTTGCCGGTTCGGGCCGCTTTTTCGACCGATTTCTCTTCGGTTCGTCACGAAGGATGGGTATTTCACCCGCGACTGGTTTTTCAAAAAGCCGATATAATCGCCGGCTCCGGGGTGAGCCTGGGCATTTCGGCCGGCCCCATGTTTGCCGACCGGGGCTATCACCGTTACTTTTACGCCGTCGATCCGCCCTATGCGACGCCAACCCGTCGCGCGTACGAAGCGAGCGGCGGATACAGCGGGTCGACTCTCACCGTTGGTTTGAATAAAAACATAAAACCATTTATCATTAATGCCTTTGTCAGTGTGGATTTCCTCCAGGGCGCCGTCTTTGAAGAGAGTCCGCTGGTCAAGAACAAATACGCCGTGATGGCAGGGTTCTCCGTGTCATGGGTTTTCCTGAAATCGTCCAGGATGGTTGAAAAAAGAGATTAGCCGGGATGCGCCTCCAGCCACATCTCGACATCGCGCAGCACGCGATCATGTTCCGGTTCATTGAAGACCTCGTGGTAAAAGCCCTCGTAGATGATGATCTTCCGGTCGACGGAGGCCACCCCGTCATGGAGCATCTGCGCGCCGGACGGATGGACCAGGCGGTCTGCACCCCCTTGGAGGATCAGCAGCGGAAGACTGATCCGGGACGCCTCGGCGCCGACCTGCCTCATCGCCTTGATCATTTCCGCGCCCAGCCGCGCCGTCACCTTCCCCCGGTAGACAAGGGGATCGGTCTCATACGCCTTAACCACCGCCGGGTCCCGGCTCACGCCTTCCGCCTCCAATTGTCTCAGTCCGAGCCTGGGCATGAGGGCGGAAAGAACCTTTGCCGCGAATATGGTGACCGGGGAGATGTCGTCCGGCGTCTTGACCGCCGGTCCGGAAAGAATCGCACCGGCCAGCTCGTTCTGGTGAGAGAGCAGATAGAGCGCGCCGATCAGGCCCCCCATGCTGTGCCCGACGAGAAAAACCGGTTTCTCCTTCTGCCAGTCGCGGATCATCTCCCGGAACGATGAGAGTGTATCCGTATAATCCGCGAACCGTTCCACATAGACCCGTGCACCTTCAGACCGGCCATGTCCGAGGTGATCGACTGCATACACGGCGTAGCCCAGCGGGAGGAAGTGATTGACAAGATTCATGTATCGCCCTCCGTGTTCTGCAAGTCCGTGAACGACGAGGAGCACGGCCTTCGGTTCGGTTTCCGGGAGCCAATACTGGTAATAGATCCGGTGATCCCGCACGCCGTTGAAAAACCCTTCCTGGTGTTTCATGATCCATCCTCCTTCCGGCCCTCCGGCCGCGTTCGGTGTCCAAACCGTAATCCGACGACCTCAAACACATATCAGGTCTCGACCCAGTTCCGGGAGCGTTCCAGCGCCCGCCTCCACCCCCGGGTCAACCGGTCGACCTTCTCTGTGTCCATCATCGGCAGAAACCTCTTTTCCACCGGCACGCGATGGCTGATCTCGTCCACGCCCTTCCAGCAGCCGACGGCGAGGCCGGCCAGATAGACGGCGCCCAGCGCGGTCGTCTCCCGGACGGGCGGCCTGGCGACCGGAACACCCAGGATGTCCGCCTGGAACTGCATCAGGGTATCGTTTGCGGTGGCGCCGCCGTCCACGCGGAGTTCTCCGATCTTGATCCCCGCATCCGCCGTCATGCAATGGAGCATGTCCATCGACTGGTAGGCGATGCTTTCCAGCGCGGCACGGGCGATGTGGGCCGCCTTCGTCCCGCGGGTGATGCCGATCAGGATTCCCCGGGCGTAGGGGTCCCAGTGGGGTGCGCCCAGGCCGGAGAAGGCAGGGACGAGGTAGAGCCCTTCCGTATCCTCGACCTCCCGGGCCAGCGCCTCCACATCGGCGGAAGAGCGGATGATGCCCAGCCCGTCCCGCAGCCACTGGACGACCGCGCCCCCGATGAAGACGCTCCCCTCGAGGGCGTAATCGGTCTTGTCGCCGATCTTCCAGGCGACGGTGGTGAGCAGTTGGTTCGCCGACGCAATGGGGGTTGTCCCTGTGTTCATCAGCATGAAGCATCCGGTCCCGTAGGTGTTTTTCACCATCCCCGGCCTCGTGCACATCTGACCGAAGAGGGCGGCCTGCTGATCCCCGGCCGCGCCGCCGATCGGGATCGCGACCGGGAAAGCCGGGGAGCGGGTCTCGCCATAGACCTCGCTGGAGGAACGGATTTCCGGAAGAATGGCCCGGGGAACATTCAGGAGATGAAGAAGCTCGTCATCCCAGCCGCCCGTATGGATGTTGAAGAGCATCGTCCGGGAGGCATTGGAGCAGTCGGTGAGATGCCTTGCCCCGGCGGTCAGGTTCCAGACCAGCCAGGAATCGATCGTGCCGAAGGCCAGGAGTCCCTGCTCGGCCATTTTGCGTGCATTCGGGATATGATCGAGGATCCAGGCGATCTTGGTTCCGGAAAAATAGGCGTCCGGGACGAGTCCCGTCTTGCTGCGGATGAGCGGTTCATGGCCGTCCGCCCGGAGACGGTCGCAGACCGCGGCTGTCCGTCGGTCCTGCCAGACGATCGCATTACAAATCGGCCGGCCCGTGGCCCGCTCCCAGACGACCGTTGTCTCCCGCTGGTTCGCGATGCCGATGGCGGCGATATCTCCGCTGCCGAGCACCGCATTTTTCAAGGCGAGGGTTGCTACGCCGACCTGGGTTTCCCAGATTTCGACGGGATCATGTTCGACCCAGCCGGGCCGGGGATAGTGCTGGCGGAACTCCTGCTGCGCCGAAGCGATGATGGCGCCGCCGTCATCGAAAATGATTGCGCGGGAACTGGTTGTGCCCTGATCGAGGGCCAAGAGAAAGGCCACGGTTCACTCCTTTTCCCCCGTCAGGGATGATCGAACAGATACCCCACGGAGCGCAGGCTCCGGAAGTAGACAGGATTCTGCGGGTCCTCCTCGAAATATTTTCGGAGGCGGACGATGAAGTTGTCAACGGTCCGGGTGGACGTTACGCCGGAGTAGCCCCATCCCACCTCGAGAAGCAGCTTGCGCGACAGCGGTTTTCCGCGGTTGGCGATGAAGACCTTCAGCAGTCTGGCCTCCTGCTCCGTCAGCCGGATTGTTCCCTGCCTGCAGGATACGGTCAGGGTCCTCCAGTCGATCGTATTGCCGCCGAAGCTGTATTCCATCGATTCAGCCGTCTCTTCCGGCCCGCCGCCGCGCTCCGGATTCCGGCCCCAGGAGGCCCTGGTCAGGAGACGTTGGACCCTGAGAAGAAATTCCTCAAGGTTGAAGGGTTTGGCGAGATAGTCATCGACGCCGCAGGAAAAACCCTTGACCCGATCGTCCGGAGCCGCTTTGGCGGAAAGGATCAGAATCGGGAGTCGCTCCTCCTCCAGGCGGATGTGGCGCAGAACGGACCATCCGTCCAGACCCGGCAACATGATATCAAGGACGATCAACTGCGGATTCCATTCTTTCCACATCTTGAGCCCGGCGGTTCCGCTGCCGGCAATGGCCGCCTCATAACCCTGCAGCGTGAGATTCAACTTCAGCCCCTCTGCGATATGAACGTCATCCTCGACGATCAGAATGCGTTTTTGTTCCGTCTGTTTCATAGGACCTCATTTGGGCGCAATCGCCGGCAGAGTGAGTGTAAAAACGGAGCCTTTCCCATCGCCTTCGCTGTCGGCGGCGACCTTTCCATGGTGCAGCCGGGCGATCTGCTGAACGAGATAGAGGCCGATACCGCTTCCTCCCACGGGTACGCGTTCATCGTGCCGCCCTTGATAGAACTTGCTGAAGATCATCTTTCTCTCCTCTTTGGGAATTCCGATCCCGTTGTCCCGGAAACGGATCCGCAGGGCGTGCCGATCCTGTTCGAAGGTGATGTCGATCCGGGGTTTCCCGGAAGCATTGTATCTCATGGCATTGGTCAGGATGTTCATGAGCAGCATCTCAAACAGCGGAACGATGAGCGGGCAGATCAGCGGGCCGGTAACGGGTGGCGCGACGAGAATATCGCAGTCGTGGAAGAGGTGTCGGTTCTGAATGATGAACTGCCGGATGGTCTCCGACAGGTCGACCGGTGTCGGTTCTCCTTGATGGAGTCTGCTCTCGATTCGGGCAAGGTTCAGGATGCTGTTGATGTTGTCGGAGAGGCGCTCCGTATCCTGGAGCATGAATCCGATGTATTTAAGTTGCTCCTCCCTGGGCAGTTGATATTTTGCGAAGGTTTCGAGATAGATTTTCAGCGATGTTACCGGGGTTTTCAGTTCATGGGTAAAGTTGTTGATGAAAGTGTGCTGGAGGCGGTAGAGCTGAAGCGTTTTGAGGTTGTAGATGAAGATGATGAGGATCCCCAGCATGATGGCGGCGACCAGCAGCGAAAGGCTGAGGATCACCACCCAGGTCTGGGCCTCGAAAAACTGATTTCCATCCAACTGGTAGCGCCGGATCACCGACTTCAGATTTTCGCTGACCCCGATGTACCAGTATATATAGAGAAAAAGGGAGATCGCCAGCGCGACCGTGGAGAGGCTGAAGACAAAAACCGGATGGATGAACCATTTTGCCTGTTTCATTCGCAAACGTACCGGATGTGAATTGTAAAAGTATTGTAAAACAACAACTTGCCTCTTTTCATTCCACACAATATCATTTAGGGTGCCTCCGTGCCGCCATAAGACGGCCGCAAAAGGAGGTTATCATGCCGGAAAGAAATCAGCCAGTCCATCCCCTCCGAAGCCACGCCCGCGTTCTGCTCGCGAGCGTCTTCGGGCCTTACGCGCGGGATGATGAGTACGGGAGCCGCCGGATCAACCCGATGGAATTGTATCAGAATCAAGTCACCCGTGTCCAGGGGGGATTCTCGCTCCGGATGTTCCACCGTTCCTTCGGGTTGATGATGATCCAGAGCAATATCGAGGCGCCCTGCACCCTGCTGGATTTCCCGACACTGGAGGCGTTCACGGAGGATATCCGGAAAAACTCCTACGATATCATCGGAATCAGCGGGATTGTTCCGAATATCGGCAAGGTCCGGAAGATGTGCGAGCTGATCCGCCGGTACCGACCGGACGCCACGATCGTGATCGGCGGCCACATCAGCAACAAGGAGGGGCTTGCGGAGATCATCGATGCGGACCATATCGTCCGCGGCGAAGGGGTTCGTTGGTTTCAGCGCTATCTGGGGCAGGACGACCAAGCCCCCATCATCCATCCGCTGGCGATCTCGGGTTTTGGTGGGCGGATGATGGGGATCGGCCTCGGCAACCGGCCCGGAGGCACGGCGGCGATCCTGATCCCGTCGGTCGGATGTCCGATGGGCTGCAACTTCTGCTCCACCTCCGCCTTGTTCGGTGGAAAAGGGAAATTCGTCAATTTCTTTGAAACGGGGGATGAACTCTTTGCCGCGATGTGCAAAATGGAAGAAAAACTCAAGGTGAAATCGTTCTTCACCCTGGACGAGAATTTTCTCCTCCACAAGAAGCGCGCGCTTCGGCTGCTGGACTTGATGGAGGCCAACGGGAAAAGCTGGGCTATCTATGTTTTCAGCTCCGCGCGGGTTTTGAAGTCTTATACGATCGATCAACTGGTGCGGCTGGGGATCGGCTGGGTCTGGATGGGGCTGGAAGGGGAGGAGAGCGCCTATGACAAGCTCGAGGGGGTCGATACGCGCGCGCTGGTCGATCTCTTGCAGTCTCACGGAATCCGCGTGTTGGGGTCCTCGATCATCGGCCTGGAGGACCACCGACCGGAAAATATGGATGCCATCATCGATTACGCGATCGGCCATGAAACCGTCTTTCACCAGTTCATGCTCTACACGCCGATTCCGGGGACGCCCCTCTATGAAAGGCACAAGCAGGACGGTTCGCTGCTGCCTGAAGCGGAGTTTCCCGCGGCCGACGCCCACGGGCAGTACCGCTTCAATTACCGCCACCCGCACATCCCGGCGGGTCGGGAGGAACAATATCTGCTGGAGGCCTTCCGACGCGACTTCGCGGTGAATGGGCCGAGCCTGCTCCGGATGATCCGGGTGCTGCTCAACGGCTGGCAGCGGTACGGCAAAGATCCCCGACCGCGCATCCGCAAGCGTGTTGCCTGGGAGGTTTTCCCGCTGCGTTCGACCTATGCCGGCGCCGTCTGGGCGATGCAAAAGTGGTATCGGGACGATCCGCACCAAAAAGAAAAAGCGACGCAGTTGCTAACAGATATCTACACAGCCTTCGGCTGGAAGACTCGTCTGATTGCCCCGCTGATCGGACGGTTTGCATGGTTCGCGCTGAAGAGGGAAGAGGCTCGTCTTGCCGCCGGCTGGAGCTACGAACCCTGTTCTTTCCATGAGAAGAACGCAGCGGCTATGGCGCTGGAGAAGACCCATCAGACCCATCCCGCGAGGCAAAAAACCGAGGTTCGGAAACCCCGCCTGGTGATCGATCAGCCCGCGGAAACCTTCGGAAAATAGTCCGGAGGTTTTACTTGTGCAGCAGGGGCTTGATAAAAGTGAGGTTCATCCGGTTTAAGCGTGCTTGTGAAAAAAAGCATATTTTCCTGTTAGCTACAGTCAGGCAGAGGCAGGGAAGGTGATGATTTCAGACAGCAAACAGCATATTATGGTCCAGAATCGTATCCTGTCTTGGCAAAGCATGTCGTAATGAAATTCCCTTGACATAACAGATCGCTTTTCTTAAGTTCAAGCCATGCAAAAGCAAGTTCTTATTAATTTGCAGCATAAGAAATTCAAGATCATCGTCGTGATGGCGATGCTTCGGCCATTCATAGAATCGGCGGGAAGGACTCTTTGATCCGAAGATATCTCCTTCTAGGCCTCGCAGCAGCCTTGCTGCTCCACATCGGCTACCTGTACTACAAGGTAGGTCGGGGGGTTGCTGGGAATGCCTGGGAAGCCCCCTCTATCCTCTACGGCCGCCCCATGGAGATCCGTAAGGGGAACCACCTCGGGAACCTCCGCTTTGCCGAGCGACTGCAGAGACTCTCCTACAGGAAAGTCGTGGGAAAGCCGTCCACAGCCGGGACGTTCTCCGAAGAGCCGGCGAAAATCCGGATATTTCCCCGCGACAATGGAATCGAAAAACCCTCCCACGATAGCGGCCCGGTGGACATCGTGGTTCGCGACGGGCGGGTCGTGTCGCTGGTCTCCTCGGCCGGTGTGCAGTTGGACTCGATCCACCTCGAACCGGAGGAGATCGGCCGCATCATGGGTCCGAAGATGGAGTCCCGGCGCCCGGTTGCCCTTTCCGCCATTTCTCCGTTCTTGCAGAATGCGGTGATCGCGTCTGAAGACGCGCGCTTTTATTCCCATATCGGGATCGACGTCCTTGCGATCGGCCGGGCATTGTTTACCAACCTCAGGGAGCGGCGGTTCGCTCAGGGCGGCTCGACCATCACGCAACAGCTCGCGAAAAACTTCTTCCTCTCCCCAAAGAAGACCCTCTGGCGCAAACTACGCGAGGCGGAACTTGCGCTCATTCTTGAGTTGCGGTACTCGAAAAAACAGATCCTTGAGATGTACCTTAACAAGATTTACTTCGGGCAGGAGGGCTCCCGAGGGATCTACGGCATCGAAGAGGCGGCGGGATTCTATTTCTCGAAGCAGGCGAAAGATATTTCCCTTGAAGAGGCGGCGCTGC
>Ga0209014_10000152_pt1 | contig 36957 bp, 32 predicted proteins | sample BarGraNGADG00212_FD_184491 | JGI IMG/M metagenome (GOLD analysis project Ga0209014, IMG submission 184491) | Arctic peat soil microbial communities from Barrow, Alaska - Barrow Graham LP Ref core NGADG0002-212 (SPAdes) (version 2) | ecosystem: Environmental > Terrestrial > Soil > Wetlands >...
TCCCGCCACATCCACCGCGCAGACCGAGAATGTGCTCGTGCCCGCGGCGCTGGGCGTGCCACTGAGAATGCCATTCAGTCCGATGGACGTTCCGACCGGCGGGAACCCGACACCGGAGCCGAGCTGAAAATGATATGGCGGCTGTCCGCCCGTGGGGCTGGTCGCCGTTCCACCGCAGAGGTCCGAGCTAGCGGTCAGGTTTGGCCTGCAGAACGAATACGAAAACGGCTGACCTACCGTGGCGTTCAGCACCGCGACAGCATTGAACACAACGGGGTTTGAAGTCGGCTGATCGACCGCCGCGCGACCGCAAGCGACCGTGAGCATGGCGAGGGAGCCTACCGCGGAGGCGACGAGGATTTGCGCGCGCATCGATGTGCGTTGCATCTGACCCTTGGCAGGAGTGCGTCTCGGGGTCAGTTGCGTGTCTCGTCATGGCCCTGGGGACCGTCAACCACGCTGAGCGATCCACCATGAATGTTAGCCTGTGACACGGTGTCGGGCAAACCGGACTCTCCAGCAATGTCAAGCGCAGATAGTGGCCGTGCTGCGGCGAGCGAAAGTGTCTCAGTACGTAATCAGCGAATCCGTCCGCGTGCCCGCGAGCCTCGCGCGCCCGCCCAGGGCAGCCAGCTCGATCATGAAGGCATACGCAAAGACCTTCCCGCCCGCACGCTCCACCAGCCTGCACGTCGCCGCCGCGGTTCCGCCAGTCGCGAGCACATCATCCACCACGAGCACGCCCTTCGCGCCGCGCAGCGCATCCGCGTGCATCTCGAGCGCGTCGGTGCCGTACTCGAGCGTGTAGTCCTCGCGCACCGTCGCGGACGGCAGCCTGCCGGGCTTTCGCACCGGCACGAACGCCGCGCGCAGTTCGAGCGCCACCGGCGCGCCGAGAATGAATCCGCGGCTCTCGATCGACACGACGTGCGTGATCCCCTGCCCCTCGAACGGCGACGCGATCGCCACCATCACCTTCCCGAACAGCGACGGGTTCGCGAGGACGGGCGTGATGTCCCTGAACAGGATTCCGGGCTTCGGGAAGTCGGGAATGGCCCGCACGGTGCGGCGGACCTCATCCGCGATCGCGGCGCGCTCGTTGGTATCCATGGTGTTCCCTCAGCGCACAATGGTGAATGGATCGGGAAGCGGTTCGGCGGAACGCCGCGGCCCCTCGAGCACGTACTCGATCTCCGTCCATCCCGGACCGGCGCCGACGCGCCGGCGGAACGCGGCCATCGCCGCCGCCTCGCCCTCGGCCTCCAGCTCGACGGAACCGTCCGGAAGATTCCTCGTCCAGCCCTTCACGCCGAGCGCCCGCGCCGTATCGCGTACGAACGCGCGGAATCCCACTCCCTGAACGTACCCACTCACGATCAGGCGGCATTCCATCGGCGGCTCGTGCTCCGCTACGTGTTCCATCCGTGATCGCCCAGCAGCGGCACGAACCGCACCGGCGTGAGCGTTTCGCGATTGAAGATCGTTCCTTTCCGCGTGATCAACAGCAGTTGCTGCTCCTCTTTCGATCCGACCGGGACGAGCAATCGCCCGCCCTCGGCGAGCTGGTCGAGCAGCGGCTGCGGCACGTCGGGGCTCGCGGCGCCAACGAGGATCGCGTCGTACGGCGCGTACGCTTTCCACCCGTACGTGCCGTCGCCGAGCATGAGCGAGACGTTCGACACCTCGCACAGCTTGATCGCCTCTCGCGCGTTGTCGAGGAGCGCCTTGATCCGCTCGACGCTGAAGACCTGCGCTACCAGATGCGCGAGCAGCACGGTCTGATACCCCGACCCCGTACCGATCTCGAGCACGCGCTCGGTGCCCTTAAGCGCGAGCGTCTCGAGATATCGCGCGTGGACCGATGGCTGGCTGATCGTCTGCGAACTGCCGATCGGCAGCGCCGTGTCTTCGTACGCGCGATGCCGAATGCCCGTCGGCACGAAGAGATGGCGCGGCGTGAGATCCAGCGCGCGCAGCACCGACATGTCGCGCACGCCCTTTTCGCGCAGCTCCTCGATCAGCCGCGAACGCGCGCCCTTGTACTGACGGCCTACGGGGCTTTCCACCAGGTCTCCGCGTCGTCGAGGCGCGCCTGGAACGTGACGTCGAGGTGCAGCGGCGTGACGGAGATGTATCCCTCTCGCACCGCCGCCACGTCGGTCCCCTCCTCGGCGGTCCACGTCACCGATCCGCCCCCGATCCAGAAGATGGGGCGGCCCCACGGGTCCTTCATCTTCGCGATCGAATCGGAGAACGTGCGGCGTCCGAGCTTCGTGAGCTTCACGCCCTTGATCTGCGCGACGGGAATGCCGGGGATGTTCACGTTGAACAGCGTGTGCGCGGGAAACGCGGGAAGCGACGTGAGGTGCGCGAGCAGCTTGTTGAGCGGCTCGACCACCTCGTCGAGAAGCGACTCCTTCGCACCGATCGTCTCGCGGCCCGCGAAACTCACCGCGATCGACGGCACACCGAGCGCCAGTCCCTCCATCGCGGCCGCGACCGTGCCGGAATACAGCACGTCCTCGCCCATGTTCGGGCCGTGATTGATTCCGCTCAGCACGAAGTCGGGGCGCCGCGGCATCAATTGCTCGATCGCGAGCATCACGCAGTCCGTCGGCGTGCCGTCCACCTGCCAGCGATTCTCGCCGAGCTGAACCGGACGGAGCGGATGATGCAGGGTCAGGGAATGGCTCGTCGCGCTTTGCTCGCGGTCCGGCGCCACGACGAACACCTCGCCGAGCGGGCGCGCGGCGCGCTCGAGACACGAGAGCCCGCGCGCGAGAATGCCGTCGTCGTTGCTGCAGAGCAGAAGCATCAGGCGGTGTCCCCGTCGAGCAGTGCGAGAATCTCGCGAAGGTCGCGCTCCACCATCTGCACGGTCTCGGTGTCGAGGCCGGCGCGCACGGCGGGTTTCATCCCGCCGCTCTTCCTGAATTCGTCGAGCTTCTGGCGCGCGCCCTCGATGGTGTACTTCTCCGCGTACAGCAGCTGCTTCACCAGCATCACCATCTCGATCTCGCGGCGCTGGTAGACGCGATTGCCCGAACGGTTCTTGGCGGGGCTCAAGAACTTGAACTGGCTCTCCCAGTAGCGGAGCACGTGCGGCTTCAGCTCCGTGAGTTCGCACACGCCGCCGATGCTGAAGAACTCCTTCACCGGCTCAGGCTTCGCGTTCCCGCGCGCCATCATCAGTCCTGCTCCCCGCGCAGCCCGCGCATCATCAGCTCGACCAGCGCCCAGCGCGCCGGCTGTCGCTCGAACAACACCCGGTGCACCGCATTCACGATGGGCATCTCGATTCCCTCCCGTTCGGACAGTGCCTTCGCGCTCTCCGTGGTCACCACGCCCTCCGCCACCGTCTCGCGGCCCGCGAGCACTTCGCTCAGCGTGGCGCCGCGTCCGATCTCCAGTCCGACGTTCCGGTTGCGGCTGAGCGCGCCGGTGCACGTCAGCACGAGGTCGCCGACGCCCGCGAGTCCCGCGAACGTCGCAGGCCGGGCGCCGAGTTTCACGCCGAGCCGCACCATCTCGGCGAGTCCTCGCGTGACGAGCGCGGCGCGCGCGTTGAAGCCCAGGCCCAGGCCGTCCGAGATGCCGGTAGCGACCGCCATGACGTTCTTCAGCGCGCCGCCGAGCTCGACCCCGATCACGTCGTCGTGCGTGTACACGCGGAACCCGGGCGAGCTCAGCGCCTGTTGCGTCTGAATCGCGGCCTGCGCGTCGACGCTCGCGGCGACGACCGCCGTCGGCTGGCGCGCCGCCACCTCGAACGCGAAACTCGGACCCGACAGCGCCACCACCGGATGGCCCGCGAACTCCTCCGCGATCACGTCCGTCATCAGCGCAAGGCGATTCCGCTCGATCCCCTTCGTCGCGACGACGAGCGTCGCGCCGGGCGTCACCCAGGCCTTGGCCGCGGACGCCACGTCGCGCAGCACGTGACTCGGCGTGGCAAATACGATCAGCTCGGCGTCCGTCACCGCGGCTTCCTTGTCCGCCGTCGCGCGCAGCTCGGACTGCAGCTGGACGCCCGCCAGGAACCGCGGGTTCTCGTGCCCGTCGTTGATCGCCTCGGCCACGTCGGGCTCGTACGCCCACACGATGGTCGGATGCCCGTTCTCCGCGAGAAGATTCGCGAGCGCCGTTCCCCACGCGCCCGCTCCCATGACGGCGCACCTCATTCGTCCCTCATGGGCCACGCTCCTTCTTGCGGAAGAGCCGCGGCTCCGTGCCGTTGCGGAGACGCACCATGTTCACGCGGTGCGTCCAGCAGATGAACGATGCCACGAGCAGGGCTCCCCACAGCACGGGTGAAACGCCGCTATCGAACCAGACGAGCAGCGGGAAAAGCGCCGCGGCGGTGATCGACCCCAGCGACATGAATCCCGAATACCAGACGACCGCGATGCACACGACGACCGTCGCGAGCAGCGCGCTCGGCACGAGCACCACGAATACGCCGGTCGCGGTCGCGACGCCCTTGCCGCCGCCTTTCCAGAGCAGGAACACGGGCTTCGCGTGCCCCGCGATCGCGGCGATGCCGTAGGCGAGCGCCCACCAGAGCGCGCGGTCGCTGCCCGGCGTGCCCGCGTCGAGCAGGCGCGGCAGGAACAGCACCGGCACGGCACCCTTCGCGAGGTCTATTAGGAGCACGCAAACTGCAGCCCCGAAGCCCAGTGAGCGATAGACGTTCGTGGCGCCGAGGTTGCCGGAGCCGACCGTGCGAAGATCGAGGCCCTTGACCAATCGTCCCGCGAGATACGCCGACGGGAACGAGCCCGCGATGTAGGCGATGAGAAGACCGAAGGCTGGATGCATGGCCCGGCTTCAGTCCGTGGACGAGCCCGACTTGCGACGAAGCAGGATCTTCAACGGATTGCCCTTGAAGCCCCAGAACTCGCGAAACCCGTTGTGCAGGTAGCGCACGTAATGCTCCTGCAGCATTTCGGGATTATTTCCGAACACCGCGATGGCCGGCGGATTCGTCTCGACCTGCGTCGCGTAGTTCAGCTTGATCTCGTGGCCGGCGGCCTGCGGCGGCTGGCGTCGCGCGAGCAGCTGCTGGAGTGCGTCGTTCACCACCGACGTGGTGATGCGCTTGCGGCGCTCGGCGTCCACCTCGGCGATCACGTCTAACACCTTCGTCACGCGCTGGCCGGTGAGGGCCGACGTGAAGAGGAACGGAACGAACTTCAGGAAGGGAGCCTTCTCCGCGCACTCCTTCTCGAACTTCGCGGCGGTCTTGTCGCCCTTGTCCTCTTTGATGTCCCACTTGTTCACGATCATGATCAGCCCGCGCCCCGCTTCCCACGCGAGCGCGGCGATCTTCAGGTCCTGGTTGTGCAGGCCTTCGGTCGCGTCGATCAGCAGCAGGCAGATGTCCGAGCGGTCGATCGCGCGGCGGGTCCGGAGTGAGGAGTAGAATTCGATGCCGTCCTCGGTCTTCGACTGCCGGCGCAAGCCGGCGGTATCGACGAAGATCATGCGACGGCCGTGGAAGGTGAACGGCGTATCTATCGAGTCCCGGGTTGTGCCGGCTACGTCGGATACGACGAGGCGCTCCTCGCCGAGCAGCTTGTTGATGAACAGCGACTTGCCCACGTTCGGGCGGCCGATGACGGCGATGCGAAGATCGTCGCCGGTCACATCTTCCTGTTCGGGCGGAAGCTTCTTGACGAGCTCGTCGAGGAGATCGCCGGAGTTCTTGCCGTTCTGCGCCGACACCGGGTGCGGATCGCCCGCGCCGAGCTTGTAGAACTCGTAGAAATCCGTGCTCTTGGGATCGTCGACCTTGTTGGCGACGACGAGCCAGGGCTTCCCGGATTCGCGCACGAGCTCGGCGACGCGCGCGTCGCTTGGATGGACGCCGACCTTTGCATCCACGATCAGCAGCATGAGATCGGCTTCCTCGATCGCCTGCAGGACCTGCTTGCGAATCTCGAGGTCCATCGGGAGCGACGAATCTTCGCGAAGGCCGCCGGTGTCGACGAGCCAGAACGCGCGTGCGTTCCATTCGGCCCTCGCGTAGTGGCGGTCGCGCGTCGTGCCGGGCTCGTCACTCACGATGGCCGTGTCGCTGCCGATGATGCGATTGAACAGTGACGACTTGCCGACGTTGGGCCGGCCGATGATTGCGACGACGGGGAGGCTCATGCCGCCCCCGCTGTGGTGCACGCGAGGGGAGAGCCCTCGAGTTCGAGCACGTCGATGAAGTCGTACGAGGCGTACACGGGCATCGGGAATTCTTCCCTTACGACGGCGAACGATTCGTCGTCGAGGAAGAGTCCGTTTTCGTTGATCGTTTCGGCGGGTATCAAAGCCATGTCCAAGTCGGTGCGAGCGCCCAGTACGCGCCGGATATCGGCACCAACCAGTAAGCCTGCGGTAGTAGTGGTGGGACCAAACAAAGAATTTTCGGCGTGAATTAATTCAAAGTGTCCGCCGGTCGCGTGCTCGAGCAGGGCGAGGAGCGGCGGCATGAGCGGCAGCATGGACGTGCCGGTCACGACGCCGATGTACTTGCCGTCGAGGCGCGGCAGGCGCGAGAGACCGTCGGCCACGCGCTCGCGCAGCGCGGTCACCGCGCCGACGCCGTTCTCGATCTGCGGATAGTCGCCGTAGAACGACGGCGGAGGCAGCTCGTGCCCCGAGAGCAGGTACAGCTCGTCGGAACCGGAGACCCAGGTGAAGCCGCGTTCCTTCCTGCTGCGCTCACCCCACTTCTCCGCGGTCGCGAGGATCCGCGACGCGTTTGCGGCGTTCATCGATTCGCCGGTGTAAAGATGCGAGAACTGCGTGAGCCCCACGGGCACGAGCGCGACCGTGAGGACCGCATCGCCCATCGCGTAGAGATCGGAGAGCGATTCCTCGAGCACGTCGCCGTCGTTGAGGCCGGGGACGACGACCATCTGGCCGTGGAACTGGATCCCGCCCGCGGCGAGAACCTTGAGCTGCTCGAGAATGTTCGGCACGCGCGGATTGTTGAGCAGTTTCTTGCGCGCTTCCCACGGCGTCGCGTGCACCGAGACGTACAGCGGCGAGAGGCGATATTCGAGGATGCGCGCGACGTCGCGCTCCTTCACGTTCGAGAGCGTGGCGAAATTCCCGTAGGCGAAGGAGAGGCGGTAGTCGTCGTCGCGGATGTACAGCGGACGGCGCAGTCCCTTCGGCAGTCCCTCGACGAAACAGAACTCGCAGCGGTTCGCGCAGCGGCGGACCGAGGGCGGCTCGAGTTCGAGCCCCATCGATTCGTTTTCAGGACGTTCGATGTCGTAGACGACGCGCTCGCCGTCCGGGAGCGTGGCCTCGATCTCGAGGTTGTCCTCGGCGGTGAGAAACTCCCAATCGAGGAAGTCGTCGAGCGCGCGCCCGTTCACCGTGAGCAGCTGGGTACCGGGGAGAATCCCCAGTTCCTCAGCGATGCTTCCGGGGCGGATGCGGGCGACCTTTACCATTGATGTAACTTATCAGGCTAAGAGCCTGAAATCAATGGAAACTAAAGACTTGACTGCAACTTCTTGCCACGGATTTCCGCGGAGAAACAGGGCGACAACAGCAGGTGAACTACGGCCGCTTAGCGATTGCCTCGAGAATATCCGCCGTAGTTCGCCCTGTCTCGCGCGCCACCCGACGAACATCCTCATACTCGGCCTTGGCTCGCTCACCGCCGCCCGGGAGCTGCACGGTCTTCACCGAGACCCGATGTCCGAATACCTCGACTGAAGCCTCCGATCGCGGCAGCGCACGCCGTCTGACCTCCGTGCGCCTCACGCCGATCGTGCTGCTCTCACGAAGAAGCAGCTCCTCGAGCCGGTCGGCGTCCGCGGGGCGGCAGAGCACCTCGATCCGCACGCCGGGGCGTCCCTTCTTCATCATGGTCTGCAGCAGCGTGACATCGAGCGCTCCGGCCTCGCGAAGAAGGTCGGCCGCCGAGGCGAGATATTCGCCGGACATGTCGTCTATGTCCGCCGCGAGCAAGTCCACCGTTTCGGACTCCTCACCCCTCACCGCGTCGAGCTCGGCGAGAATGACGCGGAGCACGTTGGCGCGGCCCGCCGGATCCTTCGTGCCGGCGCCGTAGCCGCTCTTCATCGGGCGGTATGTCTCAGGCGCGGCACCGAGCGACAACACTTTCACCAGCGCGGCGCCCGTCGGCGTGGTGAGTTCCCCGCTGCCCTCCGGGCCGCTTCGAACGACCTGCCCCTCGAGCAGCCGCAGCGTTGCAGGCGCGGGAACCGCGAGCCGGCCGTGCGCCGCGTCTACAAACCCGTCGCCGAGCGCGATCGTGCCGCAATAGACCGCACTCACGCCGATGAGATCGAATCCCCAGATGGATCCGACGATGTCGAGAATCGCATCGACGGCTCCGACCTCGTGCAGATGCACCTTCTCGACCGTGGTGCCGTGGATCTCGGCCTCGATCGTCGCGACCGCCTCGAATGCGGTGCTCGCCTTCGCCTTCACGTGATCGGGCGCGGGCGAAGCCTCGACGATCGCCTTGAGGTGCTTGAGATGACGGCCGTGCGGCTGCGGCGGGATGTCGAAGTCGACTTTCCAGCTTGCGATCTCGCCGCGTTTCACCCGCTCGAGGCGGACGCCGACGCCCTCGAGTCCCAGCGCCGCCGGGAGCGCGCGCAGCCAATCCGGATCGAGACCGAGATCGAGCAGCGCGCCGAGCGTCATGTCGCCGGCGATGCCACTGAAAGGATCTAGAATGGCGATCATCTCGTCGAACAAACCGATGCGGGATGCGGAAGAGGAATTCGAATCATTGGAACTACCAGCGGTAACTGGCGCCGGAGCCGGTGTTGAACACTACCACTTCTGCGTCGCTCGCAACCAGACCGGCGGCGACCATCTTCTTCGCCACGCTGATGCCGCAGCCGCCCTCCGGCGCCGCGTCGATGCCGCTCGTCGACGCGAGATGGAACGTTGCGGCGCGGATCTCGTCCTCCGACGCGGCGAACGCGCCGCCGTTGCTCTCCCTGATCGTGCGCAGCGTCCAGCGATCACCGAACGGGCCGGGCACCCGCAATCCGGCCGCGTGCGTCGCGGCATTCTCCCACGGCGTGGCGCGATCCGCGCCTTCGTGGAATGCGCGCACGAGCGGCATGCAGCCTTCGGCCTGCGCGATGACCATCTTCGACTTCTTCGTCCCGGGCGGCAGCCATCCCCATTCGATCATCTCGCCGATCGCCTTCCAGATGCCGATCGTGCCCTCGCCGCCGCCGGTCGGATAGACGATCGCGTCCGGCAATCTCCATCCGAGCTGCTCGGCGACTTCGTATCCCATCGTCTTCATGCCCTCCACGCGATACGGCTCGCGCACGGTGGCGACGTTGAAGAAACCGCTCTCCTTCGCGAACTGCGTCGTCGCCTTCCCCGCGTCGCCGATGTGTCCGTCGACGAGCTCGAGGTGCGCGCCGTACGCGCGGATGCTTCCGAGGATCGGAGGCGGCGTGGTGGCGGGCGCGTAGATGCGCGCGGGCATGTGCGCCGCGGCGGCGTAAGCAGCGAGCGCGATCCCCGCGTTGCCCGCGGTCGGCACGCAGACGCCGGGCAGGCCGAGCGCCTTCGCCCGCGTCACCGCCATGCAGAGACCGCGCGCCTTGAAGCTCGCGGTCGGGTTCAGTCCTTCGTCCTTCACCCACAGGCGCCGCACGCCGACTTCCTTCGCGATGTGCGGAAGCTCGGTGAGCGCGGTCATCCCTTCACCGATCGAGACGCGCTGCTCGCCGTCGAGGATGGGCATCGCGGCGTGATAGCGCCACATCGAGCACTCGTGGCCGATGGCGGAACGTGGCACCGCGGAAAGCTGGACGGAAAGCGGCTGGCCGCAATCGGGACAGACCGAGGCGAGGCGATCGCCCGGCGCGGTGTAGGCGCAGGCGGAACAGTGGAGCGTCCACTTCGATGCGGTCATTGATCTGGAGGAAGATGTGAATCGTTCGATGAAACTGCGGGTGCTTCGTTCGAGGGCGCCGTCGGATCCGACCGGCTGAGCGCGTCGAGCATCTTCGCTGCCGCGGTAACGGACCAGCCGGGCAGCCCTGCGATCTGTTCGGGAGTCGCCGCTCGCACGCCCTGGATGCTGCCGAATGCGGTCAGCAGTGCGCGACGCTTCACCGGTCCGACTCCCGGAATCTTCAACAGCTCCGACGTCACCGTGCGAATCGTGCGGCGCTTGCGGTTGTACGTGACGGCGGTGCGATGGGCTTCGTCGCGCGCCTGCTGCAACAGTCTAAGCGCGGGGGACCTCCGGGGGAGCCGCATCGGCTCCGGCCTGCCGTTCACGAAGATCTCCTCTTCGCGCTTGGCGAGCGAAATCAGCGGCAGCGCGGTCAGTCCGAGCTCCGTGAGCGCTTCCGCGGCGGCGGAGAGCTGTCCTTTCCCTCCGTCGACGACGACGAGATCGGGGAGCGGCTTCTTCTCCTCCACGCGACGACGGAAGTACCGGGCCACCACTTCCCGCATGGATGCGTAATCGTCCGGCCCGTGCGTTTCGTCGACGCTCTTCACCTTCATCGTCCGGTACTCCGACCGGCGCGGCCGCCCGTTCTCGAACCACACGATCGACCCGACGTTGTCGCGCCCCTGCGCCGTGGACATGTCGAAGCACACGAGGCTTCGCGGAATCTTGTGCAGCCCGAGCTCCCGGCCGAGATCGTAGACGGGGTCGGCCGCACGCTCGTCGGCCTCGAGGCCGGCGAGCTTGAACTCCTCCAGGAGGTGGCGCGCGTTCTGCTCCGCCAGATCGATCAGCTCGCGCCGCGACCCGCGCTCCGGTATCCGTACCTGCGTCTTCCCGAGCGCCTCCTGCAGGAGCGGACGATCCTCGAAGTCGAACGGGATGAGGAGTTCGTCGCCGCGCTCGGTCGAGTTCAGGTAGCTCGCGACGAGGAACGCGCCGAGCACTTCGGCGTCGGGCTCATCCTCGATGTGCTCGAGGAACCGGTGCTCCCGGCCGAGCAGCTTGCCGCCGCGAATGCGGAGGATCGTGACGCAGGCGTCCTCGCCGTCGCGCGCGTAGCCGACCACGTCGCGCTCGCCGCCCTCGACCTCGAGCATGACGGTCGGTTCTTCCATGTGCTGCAGGTGCACCAGCGCATCGCGCAGCTCGGCGGCGCGCTCGTAGTCCATCGCCTCGGATGCGGCGTTCATGCGGGCGGTCACGCGGCGCACCACTTCATCAGTGCGCCCGTCGAGAAAGACGACCACTTCCTCGATCATCGCCCGGTAGTCCTCGAGCGACTGCGCGAAGATGCACGGCCCCTTGCACCGCTTGATGTAATAGTCGAGGCACGCGCGCTCGGGCATCTGGCTGGGCATGTCCCAGCTGCACGAGCGCACGGTGAAGATGCGCTTCACGAGGTTCAGCGCGCGACGCATCGCGCCGACGTCGGTGTACGGCCCGAAGTAGCGCGCCCCGTCGTTCAGCAGCCGGCGCGTCACGAACACGCGCGGGTACGGCTCCTGCAACGTGACCTTCACGTACGGATACGTCTTGTCGTCGCGCAGCAGGATGTTGAAGCGCGGGCGATGCTCCTTGATGAGGTTGTACTCGAGCAGCAGCGCCTGCGTCTCCGACGGCACGACGATCGTCTCGAGATCCGCGACGAGCGCCATCAGCATCTGCGTCTTCGGGCTGTGCGCCTGGTCGGCCCAGTAGCTGCGAACGCGCGGGCGAAGTCGCTTGGCCTTCCCCACGTACAGCACCGTGCCGTCGGCGGATTTCCACAAGTACACGCCGGGAGTATCCGGAAGGTGCTCGAGTATCGACGCGATCTGCCCGGGAATCTGCGGCATCGGCTCAGCGGAAGTTAGTCAAGGCGGCGGAGCACTCTCGAAATCCGCTCCCTGAACTCCGCGGCCTCGGGCACGCGGGCGCGGCTCGTGAAGAACAGGTACGCGAATGCGAACAGCGGCAACGATATCAAGGCGAGGTACACGGGATGGCCGACGCCCATCGCGAGCTTCACGCCGTAGGCCGGAAGTGCGGCGGCCAGTGCGGAGAGCCAGAGCACCGCGATGCGTCCGAGCGGCACGCCCGTCGCACCGATCCGCCGGTTCATCGAGCGGCGCAGCAGCCAGAACTCCAGCCATCCGGCGATGCCCGCCGATGCCGTCAGACCGGCAACGCCCCACTTGGGCGAGATGCCGAGCCATCCCGGGAGCAGCAGCGCCGCGACGTATCCGAGCCCGAGCGTGAGCGCGACGCGAAGCATCGCGAACTTCAGCGGCGTGATCGTGTCGCGTTGCGCGTACCACGCGGAGCTGTAGAGCCGGCCCATCGTACCCGCGAGCAGCCCGACCGCCGATCCGGCGAGGACGCCCCAGACCCAAACGGTCCCCTCGCGCTTGAATTCTCCGCTCTGATACAGCACGCCCGCAATGATGTCACCCAGCAGCAGGAACGCCGCGGCCGAAGGGATGATGTAGAACGCGATGCGGCGCAGGCCCTCGTCGAGCCGCCGGCGAATTTCCGACGCGACGTCGGCGCTCGTGCCGAGCGCGGACGACATCGCAGGAAGTTCCGACGCCGCGATCGCCATGCCGAAGAGCGAGATCGGGAGCATCGACACGTTCTGTGCATATCCGAGCACCGCGACGGCGCCGCCGATGATGAACGATGCAAGCCACTGGTCCACGTACGCGCTGATCTGTACGACTCCGCGCCCGAAGAACACCGGGACGAAGTTCGTGATCACCGAGCGCACGTTCGCGGCGCGAATGTCGAGCGACACGCGCATCTTGCGCTCGAGCCTGAACAGCGTGGGCAGCTGCACCGAGAGCTGCAGAATCGCGCCCGCCACCGACGCCAGCGCCACGAGCATCACGAGATTCGCCTGCACCACCCTCGGCCCGAAGAAGAGGAGCGCGGCGATCATCATGAGATTCCACGCGACGGGCGAGGCGTACGAAAGGAAGAACCGCCGGTGCGAGTTGAGGATCCCGAGGCACCATGCCGAGATCACGAGCACGCCGACGCCCGGGAACATCACCTGCACGAGCTTGATCGTGAGCAGCTGCTTGTCGCCCGTGAAGCCGGGCGTGAGCAGCGCGATCAGGTGCGGGGTCGCGATCACGCCGACGACGACCAGCACGGTCGCGATGAGCGCGAGCAGCGAGAACACCGCGCCGGCCACGCGTCCGGCCTCCTCTTCGTCGCCCTCGGCAAGCAGCCTCGCGTACACCGGAATGAAAGACGCCGAGAGCACGCCCTCTCCAAAGAGGTTCTGGAGGAAATTGGGAATGCGAATGGCCGCGCTGAACGCGTCCGCCGCATCCGACGTGCCGAGGAAGTGCGTGAACGCGCGCGTGCGGACCAGCCCCATGATGCGGCTGAGGAAGATTCCTCCCGCAACGAGCACCGCGCCGCCGGTGGTTCGGTTCCGGCGCGCCGCCGCTTCCTTCGGTCCGTCCGCCGGACCGGTCACAAACTTCTCACTTGCTTCCGATCAACCCGCCGGCGTGAATCGCGGCACCGGCCTTGAGCTGCTCGATCAGGAGATCGCCGTGGCGTGCGAGCAGTGGCAGGTAGTTGAGCCGTCGCTCCTGTCTCGCGCCCGCCGGCATCAGCGCCGCGCGAATGGCGGCCAGATCGTTCATCGCCGCCGTCTCGCCGCGGCCCGCAGCGGCGCGTATGCGGCGCTCGAGACGCTCCACACGATGACGGAGCTGGGCGCGCGCGCCCTCGACGACTTCCTTCGTGACGAGATGGTTGCTCCCCATGCTCGCCGAGACCGCGTCGATCCGCGTCTCCACTGACGCGCGCAGTCCCTCGAGTGCCTCGCGCACCGCGGCCGGCATCGCGCGCTCGGCAATGCGGCGCTCGGCCATGTGCGGCGACTTCACGTCGTCGAACATCATGCCGAGGCGGCCGAGCATGCGGTCGACCGCGGGTTCGATGACCGTCGCCGACCAGCGCGGCACCACCAGCGGCAGCGCGGCGCCGAGCGCCTCGGCCACCGCGGTCACCTGCGCGAAGTACGCGATCTCGCCGGCGCCACCGACGTACGCCACGGTGGGCAGGAGGCGCCGCTCCACCACGGGACGCAGCAGCACGTTTGCCGAGAGCACGAGATCGTCGCGACGCGCGGCATCGGCCGCCTGCGCGAGCGGCACGCGCTCCTTCACGCCGATCGTGCTGCGGAAGACGAGCGAGAGGCGCTGGACACGAGCGACCTGCGCGCGGAAGCCCGCGCGCTCGATGGAAACGCCGCGCAGCGCGACGGCCTCGTCGATCATCGCCGCGCGGTTCAGCGCCTCGACGAGCGTCGGCCGGGCGGCCGAGCGAACCGCGGGATGCCACGCGTCGAGCACGGCGATCCCCAGCGGCTCGAGGATCGCGCGGAGCAGCTGCACGTACGCGCCCCCGACGGTGGCGTCCCGATGATAGGCCGCTCGCAGCGCCGCGAGCACGTCCGACTGCGACGCCGATCCGGCCGCTTCCGTGAGCATCGCGATCTGCACCGAGGTATTGCCGGCCGGCATCTGCGACATCACGAGCCCTTCCGGTCCCTGCCGCTCGATCGCGATGCGACGCCACTCGGTGCCGAGTGAAACGACGGTCGAGCACGCCTCCTCGAAATCCCCATCGTCGGTCGCGGCCCAGAAGACCGGCGCGACGGGAACGCCGATCTCGCGCTCCAGCCGATTGGCGAACTCGAGTGCGGAGATCGCCTTCAGCCACGTGTAGCCCGGGCCGCCGAACAATCCCGGCTGCTGTCCCGTCGTCACGACCACGCCGTGGCCTGCCGCGACCCGCTCGAGCCGCTCCGCCGCCGCCCCGCTGGCGGAGAGCGCAGGCCTCAGTGTCTCGAGCCAGCGCGCGCCCGGGAATGCGCTGCGCACGGTCTCGGCGTGACTCCGCCATTCGTCAACGCCGCGCGGACGCGGCAGGAACCAGCCCGCGGGGGCGCTGCCGTCGAGCGCGGCACGCGTGAGCGCGCCCCCGCCGATGGACTCCGCAATGACCCGCGGTGCACTCACGAACCCGTCTCCATCATTTGTGATAGGGCTCGCGTTTCACGATCGAACCCGCGCGGTAGAGTTGCTCCGCGAGCACGAGCCGCGCGAGTTCGTGCGGCAGTGTCCACGGCGCGAGGGAGAGACGCGTGCGCGCTCTCTTGCGAACGGCCGGTGAGAGCCCGAAGGCCCCGCCGATGACAAAAGCTACATCGTGGCCCCGCTCCCGCTCGCCCTGCAGCCATGCGCTGAACTCCTCCGAAGTCTTCGATACACCGCCGGGATCGCACGCGACGAGATGGGCCGACGCGGGCACGACGTCCGAAAGCCGCGATCCTTCCCGTTCGCGAACGAGGTCCGCGGAGACCGATTTCGCAGGCTCCTCGCGGACCTCGTGCACTTCGAGCGGCCAATAGTGCGCCGCCCGCCGCTCGTACTCCTCGATCGCCGTTGCAAGCGCGGTGTTTCGCGGCTTGCCGACGGCGGCGATAAGGACTTTCACCTACAAACACCAACTACGATGGAAGATCGAAGATGGAAGATGGACGGGCCCTCCATCTTCCATCTTCCATCTTCCATCGCAGTTCAAGCATAGATCCCGCGCAGACGATGCACCGTCGCGACGCGACTGATCGACAGCATGTACGCCGCCGTGCGCATGTTCACCTTGTGCTGCTTGGACAAGTCGAGCACGGCCTTGAACGAGTGCTGCATGATCTCGGTGAGGCGCTCATTCACGACCTTCTCGGTCCAGAAATATCCGCCGCGATCCTGCACCCACTCGAAATACGAGACGGTCACGCCGCCCGCGTTCGCGAGGATGTCCGGCACCACGAATACGCCCTTCTCGTCGAGGATCGTGTCCGCGGCGGGCGTGGTCGGCCCGTTGGCGCCTTCGCAGATGATTTTCGCGCGGACCTTGGATGCGTTCTTTTTCGTGATGACGCTTTCGAGCGCGGCCGGAACCAGCACGTCGCACTCGATCGTGAGCAGTTCTTCGTTCGTGATCTTGTCGCCCTTGGGATAACCCTCGAGCGTCTTGTTCTTCGCGACCCACGCTTTCGCGTCGTCCACGTCGATGCCGGCCTTGTTGTGGACTCCGCCGGTGCGATCGCTGATGGCGATGATCTTGCAACCTTCCTTCTGCAGCAGCTGCGCAGCGATCGATCCCACGTTGCCGAAGCCCTGCACCGCGACGGTGGCGCCCTTCACGTCCATGCCAAGATGCGCGAGCGCGCCCTTCGTCACGATCATGCAGCCGCGGCCGGTGGCCTCACGACGGCCGAGCGAACCGCCCATCTCGACCGGCTTGCCGGTCACCACCGCGGTCACCGTGTGGCCCATGCGCATGGAGTACGTATCCATGACCCAGGCCATCACGCGCTCGTTCGTGTTCACGTCCGGCGCGGGCACGTCGGAATCGGGGCCGAGCACCGAGATGATCGACGAGGTATAGCGGCGCGTGAGGCGCTCGAGTTCGGAGACGCTCATCTTGAGCGGGTCGCAGATCACGCCGCCCTTCGATCCGCCGAACGGGATGTTCACGACGGCGCACTTCCACGTCATCCACGCGGCGAGCGCCGTGACTTCATCGAGTGTGACGTTGAGATCGAACCTGATGCCGCCCTTGGCCGGGCCGCGCGACGTGTTGTAGAGCACGCGGATGCCGGTGAACACCTCGACGTCGCCGTTGTCCATCATCACCGGCGAGTGCGTGATGATCTGCTTCTCGGGCTTGCGCAGCACCTTGTAGATGCTGGGCTCGAGATCGAGCAGTTCGGCGGCGCGGTCGAAGCGAGACATCATCGCTTCGAACGGATTTTCTTCGGAAAGGAAGCGATCCTTGTCCGGTCGGACGATGGAGTGGGTCGGGAGCAGGAGATCGGGGGCCATTCGAGTCTTTCGTTGGGCCGGCGACCGCCGGCGTGAGGTGTCAGTTGGTTGGTCCTGGAACCGCGAGAGTGGCGAGAATACGATCCAGTTCGGCCGCGCCGGACTCCACCACTACTCGCTGTGAAAGATACCATAATGGAGGCGCTTCGTGAGGCCAGACCGGGCCCAATTTGACAGCGTCTTTCAGTGTGCACACGACGATGTCGGCGGCCGCCGCGCGGCGAGCCAGGCCGACGGCATCGGCCGCCGAATAGGCGTGATGATCCCGCTCCGCCGCGATCTCCACCCGCGCGCCCGCCTCCGTGAGTTGCGCGGCAAACGCGCGCGGATCGCCGATCGCGGCGGTCGCGAGCACGGTCTTTCCTCGCAGCGTCGCCAGATCGAGTAATTCCCCTGACAGCCATGCCACGAGCCGGTCCGCGGCGAGGTGGACGATCGCACCCCCCGTATTCGGCGCGAAACGGCGCGCATGCGCGAGGAGCTCGCGCGCGCGGACGGGCGAGGCGCTCTTCCGTGTCACGACGATCAGTGACGCGCGTGCCAGCGATGTGAGCGGCTCGCGCCAGGGTCCCGCCGGGAGTGGCCGCACCGGGCCGGCGAGATCCGCTGCCAGCAGCACGACGTCGACGTCGCGTTTCGCGCGCCGGTGCTGAAACGCATCGTCGAGGACGGCGACGTTACACCCCATCGCGCGCGCCTCGGCTGCGCCGCGCACACGATCCGCCGCGATGACGACGGGCACTCCCGGGTTCAATCGCGCGTGCACCAGGGTTTCGTCGCTCCCGTAACCGCGCATCACGATCGCGGGCTTGAAACCGCGCTCCTCGAGCCGCGCCGCAATGAACGCCGAGACCGGCGTCTTCCCCGTGCCGCCGACCGACAGGTTCCCGACGGAGATCGCGGGCAGCGCGAGCTCGTGCGAGCGCAGCCAGCCATTATCGTAGGCCGCGTTGCGGGCCGCGACCACGGCCGCGTATACCCACGACGCCGGCATCAGCGCCCCGCGCGCCATCCGCGCGGCGAGCGAGGATGACGTCCATACCTGGTTGATCGCGCCTTCAGGCATCCGCGACCTTCTGCACCTGGTGCATGATGGCATCGAAACGCGCGGCGTCGGCCGCCGCTTCGCGCGGCGACGAGCCGCCGACCATCGTCGGATCGCCGTACGCGAACGTCACCCGCGCGAAGAACTTCGGGATCGTGAATCGATCCCAGCTCTTCAGCCGCCACGCGCGATCCGCATGCATGAGGATCGGAACCACCGGCACGTTCGCGCGCTGCGCCGCGACTAGTGTTCCCGGCTGAAACTTCAGCGCGGGACCTTGCGGCCCGTCGGGTGTGACCGCCACGACGACGCCGCGCTCGAGCTCCTTGATCATCGCGAGCAGCGCGCGCGACCCGCCGCGTGTGGTGGACCCGCGCACCGTCGTGTTCCCCCACGCGGCGAGGACACGCGCGATCAATTCCCCGTCGCGATGCTGGCTGACCAGCACCGCCACGCCCTCGTTGCTGTGCCGCCAGGCGACGGGAAGCAGCGTGGCGTGCCAGAGCGCGAACACCCACGGCTTGTTTTCGGCTCGCAATCGCTGCCAGCCTTCCGCATTGCGCACGCGAACTCGCCAGCTGCGCGCGAGCAGCCCAACGAGCAGCAGCCCGATCGGCAGGAGGATGCGCACGCGCCAGTCCGCCGCGACCGCCGGCGGCGACGCGTCGGCCTTCGCGGCCGGCTCGCTCATCGCGCCAGCTCCGATGCCATCGCCGCCACGCGCGCGGCCGCGCCCGGCTCTCCGAGCCTCGCGCGAACGTCGGCGAGTCCAGCGAGCATCGCGCGGCGCTCCGCGGATTGCGGATCGAACAGGGGCGCGAGCGCATCGGCCACGCGCATCGGCTCGAAGGCCTGCTGCACGAACTCGCGAGCGACCTCGCGCCCCGCCACGATGTTGAGCAGGCCGATGTACGGGATCTTCACAATGCGCTTCGCGATAGCATAGTCCACGGAGCCGGTGCGGTACACGATGGCGCACGGGCAGTCCGCGACGGCCGCCTCGAGCGTCGTCGTACCGCTCTTGCACAGCGCGACGTCGGCGGCGCGCAGTATGTCGAGGCTCGCGGATCCGACCATCTGGTAGGGCACGCGCGCCGGATCGAGCTGCACCGAGGGCGCCACGCTGACGACCACGTGCAATCCCGGCCGGCGCCGCTCGAGCTCGCGGCCGACCGCGAGGAAGTCGTCGAGCAGCCGCTTGATCTCGCCGGCGCGGCTTCCGGGAAAGAGGGCGAGCACTTCGGCACCGGCGGGAATTCCGAGCCGCCTCCGCGCTTCCGCGCGATCGGGCATCGCCACGGCGCGATCGAGCAGCGGGTGGCCCACGAACGTCGCCTCGATGCCGTTCGCGCGAAGCAACGCCTCCTCGAACGGCAGGATCACGGCGGCCTTCGTGATCACGCGTGCCATCGACTTCATGCGGCCGGCGCGCGAGGCCCACACCTGCGGCGTGATGAAATACAGCACGGGCACGCCCGCGACCTTCGCGGCGGCGCCCACTTTCAAATTGAAGAACCCGTAGTCGATGAGGACGACCAATGCGACGTTCCCGCCTTCGATGCGTGCGCGAATCCGCCGAAGCAGCCTGAAGTGCGCGGGAACGTGCTTGAGCAAGGCGACGAATCCCACGACGCCATCGAGCTGCTCGAGCAGCGTCACGCCGGCCGAGCGCATCCTCCCCCCGCCCGTCCCCGTGAGCGCGAGGTCCGGGCGCAATGCGTGAAGCTGTTCCGCGAGCGCCGCGCCGTGCAGATCGCCCGACGCCTCGCCCGCGAGAATCAGGACTTCACGCACGCGAGTGCGCGGCCGCCGCGGTGGAACTTCGCCCCGCTGGCAACGACCGCTCGATGTCGCGGACGATGCGCAACGCCACCGCGAGCGCGTCGCGGCCGTCCTCCGCCGTCACCGCCACCGGCGATTCGCCGCGGAGCGCCGCGACGAAGCTCTCAAGCTCGAGCTTCAGCGGCTCGCCCTCGGGTGCGTCGATCGCCACGCGCTCGACGAACGCCTCGAGCGGTTGCGCGGATCGGGCCAGTGCCGCGAGGTCCGTATCCGTGCGCAGGCGGTACATCTCGCCCGTGCCCGCGGCGAGGTCGAGCGAGAGATACCCGTTGCGCTGAAAGATGCGGAGCTTGCGCATGCGATCCTTCGACACGCGGCTCGCCGTGATCGTCGCGACCGCGCCGCTCTCGAACGTGATGCGCGCGTTCGCGATGTCGATCGACGGTGTGAGCACCGGAATCCCCACCGCGGAAATCCCGCTCACCTTCGAGCCGGTGAGCGTGAGCAGGAGATCGATGTCGTGGATCATGAGGTCGAGCACCACGGCCACGTCGGAGCCGCGCGGATTGAACGGCGCGAGCCGGTCACTGTCGATGAACAGCGGATGGTCCACGTGCGGGAGCGCCGCGCGGATCGCGCGGTTGAAGCGCTCGATGTGCCCGATCTGCACCATCACGCCCTTCTGCTTCGCGAGCGCGATGAGTTCGTCGGCTTCCTCGACGGTCGCGGTGATCGGCTTCTCGATCAGGAGATGTTTCCCCGCCTCGAGCGCCGCCTTGGCCACCACGTGGTGGAACTTGGTGGGCGTGACGATCGAGAGCGCATCCACGTTGGCGAGCAGCGCATCGAGCGACGGATACGCCGTGATGCCGAGCTCCTTCGCCACGGTCGTCGCGCGCTCGGCGTTCGACTCGTAGAAGCCGCTGAACGTGACGCCCGCCACGTCGCGCAGCAGCCGCGCATGATGGTATCCGAGGCTTCCCGTGCCCGCGACTCCGACGCGCAGCGGTGCATTCGTCGCAGCGGTCGCAACCACGCTCCTGGCAGCGGTCGCGACCACGCTCGTGGCAGCGTTCGCGACCGCGTTCAAACCGTCACGCCGCGACTGCTGGCCTCCACGAACTCGATCAGCGCCTTCACCTCGTCGTAGGGCTTCAGCTCGGTCGCGGCCTGCTCGAGCGCCTGGCTCACGTTGAACTCCGAGCGGAACAGGAGGCGGTATGCCTTCTTCAGTTCGGCGATCACCTCGTCGCTGAAGCCCCGGCGCCGGAGTCCGACGCTGTTGAGGCCGTACAGCTGGATGGGGTTGCCGACCGCCTTCACGAACGGCGGTATGTCTTTCTGCACGCGCGACAAGCCGCCGATGAACGCGTGACGGCCAACCTTCACGAACTGGTGCACGGCGCAGACTCCGGAGATGATGACGTACTCCTCGATCGTCACGTGCCCCGCGAGCTGCGTGGCGTTCGACATGATGACGTTGTCTCCCACATGACAATCGTGCGCCAGGTGCGAGTACGACATCAGGAAGCAATGCGCGCCGACCGTCGTCTTGAACGACTGAGAGGTCCCGCGGTTGATCGTCACGTACTCACGGATCACCGTGTGGTCGCCGATCTCGACGCGGGTGACCTCGCCGCGGAACTTGAGGTCCTGCGGCTTGCCGCCGAGGATGCTGCCGCTGCCCACCGTCACCTCCGAGCCGAGCCGGACGTTCTCCTGCAGCGTCGCGCGCGGCTCGAGCACGCAGCCCGGTCCCACGACGCAGCCCGGGCCCACGATCACGAACGGCCCGATCTCCGCGTCCTTCGCGATCTCCGCCTTCTTGTCGACGATCGCCGTCGGATGGATGCGCGGGCTCATTTGTCCCGCACCATCGCGGCCATCTCCGCCTCGCACACAACCTCGCCGTCGACCTTGGCGACGCCGCGCACGCGGCACACCATGCCGCGGACCTGGATCATTTCGACCTCGAACCTGAGCTGGTCGCCCGGCCGAACCGGCTTCCGGAACTTCACGTTGTCGAGCGACATGATGTAGACCACGCGGCTCTCCAGGTCGCTGATCGCTCCCATCAGCAGCACGCCGCCCACCTGCGCCATCGCCTCGACGATGAGCACGCCGGGCATCACCGGATGTCCCGGAAAGTGCCCCTGAAAGAACGGCTCGTTGAACGTGACGTTCTTGATCCCGACGACCCGTTTTCTCTCCTCGAACTCGAGAATGCGGTCGACGAGCAGGAACGGATACCGATGCGGCAGAATCCGCATGATTTCTTCGATGCCAATCACGCTTCCCTCCCGGTGGCTGTGCGCGAGAAGCTCGCGCACGAATGTCACGGTTCCCCGATGACTCGGCTTGACGGCCGAAATTCGCGCTCTCACGCGGCGGCCCGCCAGCGCGAGATCGCCGATCATGTCGAGCGCCTTGTGCCGCACGAACTCGTTCGGCCAGCGGAGCGTGTTCCCCACCACGCCGTGCTCGTCGAGCGCCAGCGTGTTCTCCGCCGACGCGCCCTGGATGAGCCCCTTGCTGCGCAGCATCTCCACCTCGCTCACGAACCCGAACGTCCGCGCGCCCGCGAGCTCCGAGGCGAACGTCTCCTCGGTGACGGCCCAGTGCCCCTTCTGCGCGCCGACGAGGGGATGCGCGAAAGCGATCGACACCTCGAGATCGAGGACCGGCGACGGGTGCGCAATGTAGACGGACTCGCCGTCCACCACGCGCACACATTCACTGAGCCGCAGTTCGTCCGCCGTGCCGCCGTGCCCGACGACACCGGTGCCGCGCAGCGCCTCGAGGAACGGCCGCGCGCTCCCATCGAGAATCGGCGGCTCCGCGGAACTCATCTCGATCACGATGTCGTCGATGCCGGCTCCGACGACCGCCGCGAGCACGTGCTCGACGGTATGGAGGCCGCCGTCGCCGTCGCCGAGCTGCGTGCGCCGCTCGGAGAGCTGCGCGTGGTCCACGTGCGCGGGCGTCTCGGGCGTGCCGGCGAGGTCCATGCGACGGAACACGATCCCGCTCCCCACCGGCGCCGGGACGAACGCCAGCGTGCATGCGCGGCCGAGATGCAGGCCGACGCCCGTGAGCTCCACGCGTTCGCGAATCGTCCGCCGCTCGCTCACTTCCCCTCCCGATCGAGCAGCCGCTCGAGCCGCTTCATCATCGCGCTCAGCCTGAACAGCGCCGCGCTGGCCTTGAGCGACTCACGGTGCGGACGCGCTGGATAGCCGCTCCAGGTCTCGCCCGGAGGAACGTCGCCAATCACGCCCGCCTGCGCCGCAAGCCGCGCCCCCGCGCCAACCGTAAGATGTCCGGCGATCCCCACCTGTCCCGCGAGAACAGCCCCGTCCTCGATGTGGCTGCTCCCGGCGACCCCGACCTGCGACACGAGGAGACAGAGCCGGCCCACGCGCACGTTGTGGCCGATCTGCACGAGGTTGTCGATCTTGGTTCCGTCGCCCACCACGGTATCGTCGATGCTGCCGCGGTCGATTGTCGAGTTGGCGCCGATCTCGACGTCGTTGCCGATGAGGCAGCGCCCCATGTGCGGAATCTTCTCGTGGACACCGCCGCGAAAGACGTAGCCGAATCCGTCGCTGCCGATGCGCGCGCCGCTGTGCACGGTGACCCGGTCGCCGAGCGTCGTCCCCGGATAGAGGGTGACGTGGGGAAAGAGCCGGACGTCGGATCCGAGCTTGGCGCCCGCGCCGACGACGCTGTGCGACCCGATCCACGCACGATCGCCGATCTCGGCTCCCTCACGAATCACGGCGTAGGCTTCGACGGTCGCGCCCGCCCCGATGCGCGAGTCCGGCGAGATGATCGCCGTCGGGTGCACGCCACTCTCACGAGCCGGCGGCCGGTAGAAGCGCTGGATGAGCGAGAGCAACGCGTCGTGCGGACTCGGCACCACGACTCGTGCCGCACACTTCCCCGGTGCCGACGCGAGCTCGGCCGTCACCAGCACGACGCCGGCGTTCGACCGCTCGAACAGCGGTGCGTATTTCGCGGTCGCGAGAAAACTGAGGTCCCGCGCGGTGGCGCGGTCGAGCGGTGCGATGCCGTCGACGGTCGCGTCGCGCGTTCCCGTGAGCGTACCGCCGACCGCCGCCGCAATTTCTGCGGCGGTCATGGCGGGTGACGCTGCGGCGGTCATGCGGTGGGGGGTCCGCTCACTCGACCGGTCGCCGGCCTTCGGGGCTTACTCGCCCGGAGCCGTCGCGTCCGGCTTCTTCGTCGGATTCGTGTCGGCCTTCGTCGGCGGCGGCGTCGGGCGGCCGATGCCGCTCGGGGTGTTCAAGGGCAGTCCGGACGGCTTCGCCGCGCCGGGCGTGGGAACGGCCGACTTCGTCGGCGTGCCGACCACCGGCGCGCCCTGCACGCGCAGGCGCGCGATCACACGATCGGAGAGGTTCAGGTTCTTGTTCACGGCGACGATCGTCGTGTTCTGTCCCACGTCGAAGATCGCGTCGAAGTTGCCGGCGACGCGGACGTCCTCGAGCGCAAGCTTGACCTGGTCGAGGATCGGCTGCAGCATCTCGTTGCGACGCTTTTCCGCCTCGGCGTTGATCTCGTCGTTGCGCTTCTGGAACTCGCCCTGCTTGTCCTGGATCTCCTTCGTCCTCTTGTCCCGCTGGGCGGTGGTCATGGCCGCCGACGTCTTCTGGAAGTCGGTGATCATCGCGCTCATCTGGTCCTGCATCCGCTTGATCTCACCTTCCCACAGGACGGCCTCCTTCTGCAGCTGCGCTTCGGCTTCTGCCTTGCCCGGGGCCTGATCGAGAATCGCTCGCGTATCGACGTACGCAAAGCGCTGCGGCGGCGCCGATTGTGCCGAGAGCGGCGCGGCTGCGCTGACCACGAGGACAGTTGCTGCGCCCACCAGGGCACGAAGGATCGAGGACATGGAAACTCCGAGGATTTAGTAGAAGATCTGACCGAGACGGAAATGCAGCTGGAACTTCGGATCGGGGTTGCCGAGCGCATCCACCCGGTCGAAGCCGTACGCCCAGTCCAGTCCGAGCGGACCGAGCGGTGTGATCGTGCCGACGCCGATGCCGGCCCCGCGGAACAGCCGGGTGGGATTGAAGTCCCGCGGATGCGCCCAGAGGTTGCCGGCGTCATAGAACAGGTTCACGTAGAACTGCGAGCTGATACGAAGCCCGAGTTCCGCGGTTGAGCTGAAGAACACGTTGCCGAACGACTGCAGCACGGCGTTCGACGTGCTCGTGCCCGGGTTGAAGCCGAGCGGCGTGATGGAGAACTCGGGATAACCGCGCAGCGGCTCGCCGTACTGCACGCCGCCCATCGCGAACTCCTGCGTCGAGAAGAACGGGCCCGCGTTTCCGGCGACCATGCCGCCCTTCTGCGTCAGCCCGACGACGAGCTTCATCCCGTTCGGACTGCCCTTCTCGCCGCCGATCTTCGCCAGCGTCGCGAAGGTCTTGAACTCCGTCGTGTACCGCTGGAACGACGCGGTGCCACCCAGCGGTCCACCGTTGAACTGCGCCTGGAAGCTCTGCAGCGAGCCGTCGGTCGGGAACGGCATCTCGATTCGCGTGTCGCGCGTGACGTCGAACCCGACGGTCGAACGGAGGCATCCCGCGCAGCTGTTCGTCGTGACCTCGCTGAGCAGCCCCGTGCCGCCGTACCGCACGGCTTCCGCGCCGTACGAAACACCGAGGCGCGTCCAGCGGGCGCTGAAGAACGGAAACGCGAACCGCAGCGATCCGCCGGTGCGTGTGGACTGCCCGAGGTTCGCGATCGTGTATTGCGACTGCGAACGGTAGAGCGCCACCGTCATCGAGGTGCGCGTCTGGTACAGCGCAGGATCGGTGTACGAGAGCTGGAGGTCGTTGATGTATCGGCCGTACTGCCAGTTCACCGAGCCGCGCTTGCACTTGCCGAACAGGTTCGGCTGGTCGAGGCCGATGAACCCGCCGAGCCCCGTGCCCTGACCCATGGAAGCGCCGAAGTTCACGTTGCCCGTGCGCTTTTCCTTCACCTTGAAGACGACGTCGACGTCGCCCTGGTCGTTGGCCGTTCGCGTCTCCGGGAGCGGCAGGGGCGACTCGAAGAACCCGAGGTTCTCGATGCTGCGGTAGCTGTTGATCAACCGCTCCTGGTTGAACACGTCGCCGGGAATGATCGAGAGCTGGTCGCGGATGCAGGTCTCGGCCGTGTAGTCGTTGCCGAGGATCTCGATGCGATTGATGATTGCGGGCGTCCCTTCCTGGACTTCCCAGCGGAGGTTCACGCGCGGCCCCGAATCGGTCTGCTGCCGGTCGACGACGGGGCGCACCTGCGAATAGATGTATCCTTCGTTCGAGTACGCGTCCTTGATCTTGCGCGTGCCTTCGTCCCATTTCGAGGCGTCGAACACGTCCTTCGGCGTGGAGTTCCGCTTCACGAGCGCGGTCACGCGCTGCGTCAGCGTGGGACCCTGGGGGCCGAACGGATACAGGTGCGAGATGTCCTCTTGCGTGAAGCGCCGGTTTCCGACGACCTCGAAGCTGCCGACCTTGTACTGCGGTCCTTCCGCGACGCCGAGGTCGATGAGCCCCTTCCCTCGCGTGCGGTCGACGACCAGCGTGTCTTTCTGGATCTGAAAGTCGATGAAGCCGCGAGACGCATAGAGCTGCGGGATCAGCTCGCCGAGATCCTTCGCGTAGCTCTCCTGGTCGAACTCACCCTTCTGCCAGAAGAAGAACCCTTCGGGCTTCACCTTCATCGCGCCGACGATGTCCTTCGTGGAGACGCGCGTGTTGCCCGCGACGCGAATGCCCGAGACCGCCAGGCGGCTTCCCTCGTCGACGTGAAAAATGATCGATGCGTGGTTGTTCTCGGTGAGCGTCGTCTCGACGTCGATGCGCGCGAGGTAGTAGCCGTTCGCCTGATACACCGAGTCGATGTGCTGGACGACCAGCGAGACCGCCGCCGGATCGACCGGCCGGCCGAACACGAGGTCGACCTTTTCCTTCACCGTCGACGACGAGATCGCCGAGGTGCCGATCACGTCGGTCGCATCGAGCAGCGGCCGCTCGACGACCCGGATCAGCAGGACGGCCTTGACGGGCGTCGTCTTCGTGAGCGCGCACTCGAAGTTCACCATCTCGAACTGGCCGCCCTGAAAGACGTTCCGGATGGCGCGCTGCACCATCGGCGCGTTCAGCTGCGTGCCCGGCGTGATCCCCGCGTCGAGCAGAATCGTGGTGCCCGCGACGCGCTTATTGCCCAAGACCGCGATGGAGTCCGGCGTGGCGCACTTCGCGTCGGTCCCCGTTTCCTGAGCAAGAAGGGACGAGCCCGCGCAGAACAACGCGAGTGCGGCGAGGGGGAGTTTGCGCATAGCTCGATAATATAACATGAAGAGGGGCCGAAAGGGTGTCTAACCCCTTTCGGCCCCGCGAGTTCCGGCTGTTTGGAAGGTTTTGAAAGGTCAGGCCTTCGGCGAGCTCGCCAGCACCCGGAACTCGAGCTTCTCCCCGTCGGGGGCGACGTCCACGTCGATCTCGTCGCCCTTCGAAAACTCGGCGAGCAGGATCTTCTCGGAGAGAGGATCCTCAATCCACTTCTGGATGGCCCGCTTCAGCGGCCGGGCCCCGTACTTCTCGTCGAATCCGTTCTTCACGAGGAATTCCGTGGCCGCGTCCGAGAGCTTCAGCGTCAGCTCTTCGTCGCCCAGCCGCTTCTGGACGTCCTTGAGCAGGATCGTCACGATTTTGGTGATGTGCTCCCTCGACAGCGGATGAAACACGATCACATCGTCGAGCCGGTTCAGGAACTCCGGATTGAACGTGTGATTGAGCTCCTCCTTCACCTTCTCGGACATCTTCTCGAACGAGATGCCGGCGTCGACGTTCGAGAAGCCGAGCGTGCGGTTCTTGGTGATGTCCTTGGCGCCGACGTTCGAGGTCATGATCACGACCGTGTTCTTGAAGTCGATCACGCGGCCGTAGTTGTCGGTGAGGTGCCCCTCGTCCAGCACCTGCAGCAGGATGTTGAACACGTCCGGATGCGCCTTCTCGATTTCGTCGAGCAGCACCACGCTGTACGGCTTGCGGCGCACGGCCTTGGTGAGCGCCCCCGAATCCTCGTACCCGACGTATCCCGGAGGCGCGCCGATCAGGCGCGAGACCGAGAACTTCTCCATGTACTCGCTCATGTCCACGCGAATGAGCGCGGAGGCGTCGGCAAACAGGAACTTCGCGAGCGCGCGGGCGAGTTCCGTCTTCCCCACCCCGGTCGGGCCGCAGAAGATGAACGAACCGATCGGGCGATTCGGATCCTTGAGGCCGGCGCGGCTGCGCCGGATGGAACGCGCGATCGCCCGGATCGCCTCGTCCTGCCCCACGACCTGCTGGTGTATCTCTTCTTCCATGCGCAGCAGGCGCGCCGTCTCGGCTTCCTGGAGCCGCGTGACCGGAATGCCGGTCCAGCGGCTGACGATGAAGGCGATCTCCTCCTCGCCGAGCACGGGACGGAACGACTGGCGGCGCTGCTCCCATTCTTCCTGGCGCGCGCGGATATCGCCCTGCAACTCGCGCTCCGTGTCGCGCAGCGCGGCGGCACGCTCGAAGTTCTGGTCGCGTACGGCGGCGTCCTTCTCCGCGTTCACGCCCTCGAGCTTCGTCTTCAGCTCGGCCACTTCCGGCGGCGGCACCTGCGCGGCGAGACGCGCTCGCGCGCCCGCTTCGTCGATGACGTCGATCGCCTTGTCCGGCAGGAAACGATCCGTGATATAGCGCTCGGAGAGCTTCGCGGCGAGCACCAGCGTCTCGTCGGGAATCGTCACGCGGTGATGATCCTCGTAGCGCTTGCGCAGCCCCTTGAGGATGTCGACCGTCTCGTCGACCGACGGCGGCTCCACCACCACCGTCTGGAAGCGGCGCTCGAGCGCGCCGTCCTTCTCGATGTACTTGCGATACTCGTTCAGCGTCGACGCACCCACGCACTGCAACTCGCCGCGCGCGAGCGCGGGCTTCAGCATGTTGCTCGCATCTATGGCACCTTCTGCAGCGCCGGCGCCCACGAGTGTGTGCAGTTCGTCGATGAAGAGCACTACGTTCTTGTTCTGCGCGATCTCGTTCATCACGGCCTTGAGGCGCTCCTCGAACTGGCCGCGATACTTCGTCCCCGCGATCACCGCGGCCATGTCGAGCGAGAGCACACGGTTGTCGCGGAGGGAGTCCGGGCACGTCCCGTTCGCGATGAGCTGCGCGAGTCCCTCGACGATCGCCGTCTTGCCCACGCCGGGTTCGCCGATCAGCACCGGGTTGTTCTTCTTGCGGCGCGTCAGCACTTCCATCACGCGCTCGATTTCCTTCGCCCGCCCGATGGTCGGATCGAGCTGGCCCTCGGCGGCGAGCTGCGTCAGATCGCGGCAGAAGTGGTCGAGTGCGGGCGTCTTGGACTTCTTTTCGCCCTTCGCCGACGGCGCCTGCTGCGGTGTCTGCGCTCCACCGGCCGCGGCCGTGCCCGTCTGCGGCATCTCGGTGCCGAGCAGGCGCAGCGTCTCGGCGCGCGCGGCGTCGAGGTTCACCCCCGCATCGGTCAGCACCTGTGCGGCGATTCCCTTCTCTTCGCGCAGGAGGCCGAGAAGGAGGTGTTCGGTGCCGACGTAGCTGTGATTGAGCTCGCGCGCCTCGCCCATGGCGAGCTCGAGCACCTTCTTCGCGCGGGACGTGTACGGGAGGTCGGGGCCGGTGGCCTGCGACGCCTTCCCCTTCTTCACCGTCTCCTCGATCTTCTGCTGGATCTCGTCGAGGTCGACGTTCAGGTTCTGCAGCACGGCGGCAGCGACGCCCTCGCCCTCACGAATCAATCCGAGCAGGATGTGCTCGGTACCGACGTATTCGTGGTGCAGGCGCGCCGCTTCCTCGCGCGCCATGGCAAGGACTTTCCGGACCCGCTCGGTGAAGTTGTAGCCGTTCATGAGTTCCCCGGTCGTAAGGAGCTGCCGCCTCCGGATCTATTTCACCGGTCCGCCAGCCCCGCCTCGCTCGCGAGAACCTGCCTCACGTGCCGCGCACGTGCCAGGTTTGCCTCGCTCTCCGTCAGCGTCCGTCCCGCTTCGAGCGAGAGGTGCGCCGACTGACTGAATATCAGGAGCTTGTTGAGTGTGTATACACTGAGGCCCGACAGCAGTTGCAACCCGACGGCCAGCCGAACGCCGCTCAGCAGATTCATCGCTTCGTCGGCCGGGAGGCTGCGAGCGTGCCGCAGCGTTCCATAGGCGCGCCAAAGCTTGTCCTCAATAATATAACCGGCGTCGCGCAACAGTACACGACGGGCTTCCTCCTCCTGTTCGATGACGCGCCGGACCACCCGTGTCAGCTGATCCGCCAGCTCGTCCTCCGACCGCCCCATCGTGGTCTGGTTCGAGATCTGGAAGAAATTCCCTACGACTTCGCTCCCTTCCCCGTACAATCCGCGGTAGGTGAGCCCCATCTGCTGGAGCCCCTGGAGCACCTTCGCGATCTCCTGCGTCAGCACCAGGCCCGGGAGATGGATGAGGACCGATGCGCGCATCCCCGTGCCGGTGTTCGTCGGGCACGACGTGAGAAAGCCGAATTCGTGATGGAATGCGTAGGGTACCTCGCCGCCGAGCTCGCGATCGAGTTTCGTGGCCGCCTGAAACGCGCCGCCGATGTCGAATCCGGAGCGAAACACCTGGAGCCGCAGATGGTCCTCCTCGTTGACCATCACCGCGGCGGCGCTCGACACGAGCACGGCCGCACCGCTCCGCGCCTCGGTCGCGCCCTCGAGCGCCGCGAGTTCCTTGCTCACCAGGTGCCGCTCATGCAACAGCTGGCGTTCGATGGTCGTCATCTCGTCGAGCCGCAGCAACGCGGCACCGACCAGGCTCGGGACACGCGGCACCGCCTCGCGCACCTGCGCGAGCACGCGGAGGCGCTCCCCGTCGCGAGCGCGGGCCGTGAACGCGTAGCCGGCGACGTTGCGCGCGAAGCGGATGCGCGACGAGAGCACGATGTCGGCGTGCTCCCCGCTCGCGGCGAGCCAGGGCACGCCACCGTCCGGCAGGAGGGAGAGGTCGAGCGTCATCCGGGTTTCACCTGGCGGTCAGTTCGAGCGTGCGGATCTCGTCGCGCAGCCGCGCGGCCGTCTCGAACTCTTCGCTCTCGATCGCTTTTTGCAGCTGCGCACGCAAGGCGCCGAGGCTGGTGTCGCGCTCGAGCAGCGCGGGATTCGGCACGTGGTACGAACGGCCCACGTGCTGCGCGCTCCCGTGCACGCGGCGCAGGAGGTCGCGGAGGCTCTGCTCGAACGCGCCGTAGCAGTGCGCGCAGCCCAGGCGGCCGCTCGCGCGGAAATCGCGCAGGGACGTCCCGCAGTAGGCGCAGCGCGCCGCGTCGCCCGGAACCTGGAGTGCCTGCTGCTGCACCGCCTGGAGGAACTCTCCGAGCGGATGCTTCGGCATCGAAACGGTGGTCTCGATCCCGCGTTCGGCGGCGCACTTCTCGCACAGGTGGAGCTGCGTCACCGCATTCTCCACGATCTGCGTGAGATTCAGGACCGCGTCCCGCTCATGGCACTGGTCGCAAAGCATCAGACGGTTCCCATGGTACCCGAATTATCGCCAAGGCGACCGTCTTCGAGAAGGAGCACCCGTCCGGCGCGGGCCGCGAGGGAGCGATTGTGGGTCACCACGACGAGCCCAAGTGCCATCTCCCGCGAGAGTTCCGCGAAGAGGTCGTGCAGAGCCTCGGCGTTGTGATGGTCGAGATTCCCCGAAGGTTCGTCGGCCAGGAGCAGCGGCGGACTCATCGCGAGCGCCCGCGCCACGGCGGTGCGCTGCTGCTCGCCGCCCGACAGCTCCGCCGGCCGGTGGCTCATCCGGGCCTCGAGGCCCACGCGCACGAGCAGCGAGCGTGCGCGGTCGCGCGCCTCGGCCGGCGGGCGGCCCGCGATGCGCAGCGGCATCATGACGTTCTCGAGCGCCGAAAACTCCTTCAGCAGGTGGTGGAATTGGAAGACGAACCCCACGCTGCGATTTCGCAGCTCGGCGAGCGCCTCGTCATCCAGCTCCGCCACGCGCTCTCCGTTCAAGCGCACGTCGCCGGCGGTCGGCCGCTCGAGCGCGCCGAGCACGTGCAGCAGCGTGCTCTTTCCCGCGCCGCTCGCGCCGATGATCGCGATCATCTCGCCGCGCGCGACGGAGAGATCCACGCCCTCGAGCACGCGTACCTCCGCGCCGTCGCCGCCGTGAAAGACTTTCACCACGCCGGTCGCCTCGAGCATCGGCGTCACGATGCGCGGGCCTTCGGCGGGCGCGGCGGCGGGAGCATGCGTCATTCGCCGCGGATCGCCTCGATCGGGTAGAGCCGCGACGCCTGGATCGCGGGATGCAGCGTCGCGACCGTCGCGACGATCACGCCCAGCACCACGATCAGCACGATGTCGAGCAACTGCATCTGCACCGGCAGGTGGTCGATGAAATACACCTGCGGGTCCAGCGCGATGAGATGCCACCGGCTGATCGCGAGTCCGACGACCAGCCCGATCGCCAATCCCAGTCCAGTTCCGACGACTCCGATCACCAGACCCTGCGCGAGGAAGATCCGTCGCACCGACGCCGACGGCAGCCCCATCGCCTTGAGGATCCCGATCTCGCGCGTCTTGTCGCGCACGACCATCGTGAGCGTGCTCACGATGTTGAACGCGGCGACGATCACGATGAGGCTGAGGATCACGCTCATCCCGAGTTTCTCGAGCGAGAGCGCCTTGAACAGCGAGCTGTTCTGTTCGTGCCAGTCGACGGTGTGGTAGGGGAAGTCGAGATGCATCGCCTCGGCGATCGCCGGTGCCTCCGCGCGGCTGGTGGCGCGAACCTCGATTCCGGTGACGGACGTGTCGAGGCCTGCGAGTTCCTGCGCGGCCGGCAAGTTCACATACACGTACTGGTTGTCGTACTCGTACATCCCCGTCTCGAACACTCCGGTGACTTCGAATTCCAGGGTTCGCGGCACCGGAACCGCGAAGCCGGTGACGGCGCTCACCTGCGAGCCGACGGACGTGATGAGCACGAGCTTCGAGCCGATCGACGCGCTCATCCGGTCGGCGAGCAGTTTTCCGATCACCGCGCCGCGATGTTTGCCATCGGAGCTCGCGAACCGGAAGTCGCCCTCCTTCGCGTGATCGCGGATGGTGGTGACTTCCGGCCCGCCGTCGCCCTTGGGCGCGATCCCGGCAACCGAAACGCCCTCGAAGTAGGAGCCGGGATCCTTGCGCATCAGCGCCTGCGTGAGCACGAACGGAGCGGCTGCGACGACGCCCTTCTTCTTTTTCACGGTCTCGAGCAGCTGCTTCCATTCCGGAATGCGAAGGTCCTCGCCGTACGCCAGCACGCGAATGTCGGGACTCCCGACGAGGATCTTCTCGCGAAGATCCGTCTGCAGCCCGTTCATCACGCCGATGATGACGATGAGCGCGCTCACGCCCACCACGATCCCGCCGATCGCGATCACCGTGATGAACGAGAGCAGCCGCGACCCGCGCCGGCTGCGCAGATAGCGCCAGGCGATCTCGAATTCGAGTCGCGAGAGGGGGCGCTTCACGGCGTTCTCACTCGGGCCGCATCGTGGGAAAGAGGATCGCGTCGCGTATGTGACTCGTGCCGGTGAGGTACATGAAGAGCCGGTCGATTCCGATGCCGACGCCGCCGGTCGGCGGCATGCCGTACTCCATGGCGCGCAGGTAGTCCTCGTCCACTCCGCTCGCTTCGTCGTCGCCCGCGGCCTTGAGCCTGGCCTGCGCCTCGAAGCGCCGGCGCTGGTCGAGCGGATCGTTCAGCTCGGAGAACGCGTTCGCGAGCTCCTTGCCGCTTGCGAAGAGTTCGAACCGCTCGGTGAGCGCGGGGTTGCCGCGCTTCGGCTTCGCGAGCGGAGAAAGTTCGAGCGGATAGTCGACGACGAACGTAGGCGTGTCGATCTTCGATTCCACGTGCGCCTGGAACAACTCGTCGAGCAGCTTGGGCCGCGAGAGCGACTCGACCTTCGGCACCCCGGCCGTCTCGGCGGCGGTGGCAAGCGCCGCGGTGTCGAGCTCCATCACGTTCGGCACACCCATGGCGCCGCTGAGGGCGGTAAGCCAGTCGAGTCGCGGAAACGGCGGCATGAAGTGCGGCGGTGTCCCGGCCTCCACACCCCTCACTCCCCGCTCCTCACCCATCACCCGCGCGACGGCGTCGCTCGCGCAGACGAGCAGCTTCTCGACGCGCTCCATCATGAGCTCATAGTCGGCATACGCTTCGTAAAACTCGAGCATCGTGAACTCGGGGTTGTGCGTGCGGTCGATTCCCTCGTTGCGGAAGTCGTGTCCGATCTCATACACCCGTTCGAGCCCCCCGACTATCAATCGCTTGAGATACAGCTCGTCGGCGATGCGCAGATAGAGAGGCATGTCGAGCGCCGAATGGTGCGTCGTGAACGGGCGCGCGGTCGCTCCGCCGTACAGCGGCTGCAGCACCGGCGTCTCCACCTCGAGATAGTCGATCTCGTTCAGGAACCCGCGAATCGCGGTGATCATCGCCGAGCGGGCGCGGAAGAGGCGCCGCACCTCGGGATGCACCGCGAGGTCCGCATAGCGCTGGCGCGAGCGCAGCTCGCCATCCGAGAACGCGGAGTGGCGCACCGTCACGCCGTCGACGACCTCCTCCTTTCCGAAGGGCAGCGGCCGAAGCGCCTTCGCGAGCATCCGCACTTCTTCCGCGCGGACGGTCACTTCCCCCGTGCGCGTGCGGAAGAGCGGCCCGCTGACACCGATGACGTCGCCGAGGTCGAAGCAGTCGAGCAGCGAGTACTGCGACTCGCCGATCTGGTCCTTCTTGAAGTACAGCTGCACGCGGCCGCTCGGGTCCGCGAGATGCGCAAACGTCGTCTTGCCGTGCGCGCGCCATGCGACGATGCGGCCGGCCACGCGCACCGTCGGGCCCTCCGTGTGCTCGCCTTCGGCGGCGGGCGGCACGAGCGCGACCGCCGCCGCCGCGAAATGCGAGCGGTCGAAGCCGTACGCGAACGGCGCGACGCCGCGCTCGAGGAGTGCGTCGAGCTTGTCGCGCCGGGCCTGCATCACGAAGTTGAGATCGATTTCTCCACCCGGCGTTTTTTCGCTCACGATTTCCCTCCGGTATTTTTTTGCGCGCCGGTCATCTTGAGGTACGCCTCGATGAACGGATCGATCGCCCCGTCCATCACTTTCTGCACGTCCGTGATTTTCAGTTCCGTGCGATGATCGTTCACCATCGTGTACGGCTGGAACACGTAACTGCGAATCTGGCTGCCGAACGTCACGTCCGCCTTGTTCGCGTCCAGCTTCGCCTTCACCGCCGCCTGCTTCTCCACCTCGAGCTGGTAGAGGCGGTTCTTGAGCTGCTTCATCGCGGTCGCCTTGTTCTTGCCCTGCGACCGTTCCTGCTGGCAGGTCACCACGATGCCCGACGGAAGATGCGTGAGCCGCACCGCCGAGCTCGTCTTGTTGACGTGCTGGCCGCCGGCGCCCGACGCGCGGAAGACATCCAACTTGATGTCGTCGTCGCGGATCTCGATGTTGATCTCGTTGTCGACCACCGGATACACGAAGATCGAGGCAAAGCTCGTATGGCGGCGCGCCTGCGAGTCGAACGGCGAGATGCGCACGAGACGGTGCACGCCAGCTTCCGGACGCAGGAAGCCATACGCGTATTGCCCTTTGATCTCGAGCACGGCGCCCTTGATGCCTGCCTCTTCGCCGTCGCTCATGTCGAGGATCTCGACCTCGAATCCTTTTCGCTCGGCCCAGCGCGTGTACATGCGCATCAGCATCTGGGCCCAGTCCTGCGCTTCGGTGCCGCCGGCGCCCGCCGAGATTTCGACTTGCGCGTCGCGCCAGTCGTCCGGACCCTGCAGCAGAGACTTGAGCTTGAACGCGTCGGTCTCCTCGCGGAGGGCGCTCGTCTCGCGCGCGACCTCGGCGATCATCTCGGGGTCCGGATCGCCCTCGAGCAGGGCATCCATCTCAAGCGCTCCCTGCACCCGGTTCCAGAGCTTGTCGAACGGCTCGGTCCACACCCTCAGGGCCTTCGTGCGCTGCACCACTTCACGGGCGCGTTCCTGGTTGTTCCAGAAAGCGCCGTCGGCCATCTCGGCCTCGAGCGTGGTCAGCGTTTCGCGCTTGCCATCGAGGTCAAAGAAACCTCCGCAGCTGGGTCAGCCGGTCGGCGTCCTGCTTGAGAGATTTCGCGCGTTCTGACTCGGCCATTGGACTCGGAGGTAAAGGTCGAGCCATTCCCCGCTCGTCGGAGAACGGCTCGGCCGTGCACTCGAAAGATAAGCGGTGACTACGGCGACGCGCGACGGGTGGGGGGCAATTGGGCGACGGGCGACAAGGGGCTTTCCAACGGCGACGGGTGAGGGGCTTCGAAACAGCGACGAGCGACGGGTGAGGGGCTTCGAAACAGCGACGAGCGACGGGTGAGGGGCAATTGGGCGAAGAGCGACGTGTGAGGGGTGAGGAGACGGTCTCCTCGCTTCTCACATGTCGCTCTTCGCCAAGTCGCCTCTCACCCGTCGCTCGTCGCCAGATCGCCTCACGCGTCGCTCGTCGCCGCTGTGAACATCCCTCACTCGATGGCTAAAAGATCTTCTTGCCCCCCGCCAGCACGTCGTTCAGCGCGTCCTGGAAGTGCGTCGTACTGTCGGCGAAATCCTTGCCGATCTGGTCGACGAACTCCTCGTAGCTCTTCTTGATCTCCTCGCGGAAGAGCTGCTTGAGTGTGTTGTTCTTGAGCCCTTCCTCGCGCTTCTGCGGAAGGTAGGCGACCATGTCGGAGACGAGCGCCCGCGCGAGGCGCTTGGCCTTCTGATTCGGATCGTTTGCGAGGAAGGGGTTCAGTGCGCGCTTCGCGGGACCGCCCGGCGCAGGTACGACCGGCGTCGGTGCCGTGACCCTCGAAACAGTCGATTGCGGTACGAACGGAGTCACCATCGATCCGCTCTGCGCCGAAGGAGCGGGCGGCATCGCGAGCGGCATCGCCGCGGCAGGCACCACCAGCGAGGAGACCGGCGTCACCACCGGCGTCACCACCGGCGTCACCACCGGCGTCACCACCGGCGTCACCACCGGCGTCACCACCGGCGTCACCACCGGCGTCACTGCTGGCGTCACTGCTGGCGTCACTGCCGGCGTCACTGCCGAGGTCGCGTATGGCGTCACCACGGGAGGCTGCGGCCGCGGCGGAAGCACGGGCGGCGCGACTGGCTGCG